>Ga0302347_1000438_pt1 | contig 67150 bp, 63 predicted proteins | sample PhyWR1_FD_202178 | JGI IMG/M metagenome (GOLD analysis project Ga0302347, IMG submission 202178) | Leaf surface microbial communities from wheat plants in UC Gill Tract Community Farm, Albany, California, United States - DLSL W.R1 (v2)... | ecosystem: Host-associated > Plants > Phyllosphere >... | reverse complement strand
AACTGTCAGGGCGGGGATGCGCAAACTGAGCGAGTTGTGGCGGCTATTTTGCCGCCAATTGTTCACCTTGGCAATCATAAGGTGATTTTCAGGCTCATTCTTAATAGTGCGTTTAAGCGTTGTGCTGCGCCCCCCTGAGCTATAACCTCTGATTAACATTTCTCTATACCCGTCGTCTTTCAAGCTGCAGCGTTGTTACCTGCACTATCTCACCCCAGTCACTTACTAAAGTAAGCTCCTGGGGATGAGATAGCTGGGCGCCTAGCTGCAGCTCGAAATCCATAGGGTATATGACAGAATTATAGGCAACTGACGAGCAGCAATGAGCAATAAAATTGGTTGGATAGACAACTTGCGTGCGCTGGCGTGCATGATGGTGGTGATGATCCACGCTACCACCTATTACGTCGCCAACGGTGTGGCTGTGGGTGAACATAACTGGGATATGGCTAACGTATTGAACTCGATCTCACGGGCTTCAGTGCCGCTGTTCTTTATGATTTCCGGCTTTTTATTTTTTGGTGAGCGCAGTGCCAACCAAAAACACTTTATCCGCATTATCTGCTGTATTTTGTTCTACAGCGCCATTGCCCTGATTTATATTGCCTGCTTTACCCGCATCGGCTTTTGGCCCTCGTTGCGCGCCATCCTGCAAAAGCCGGTGTTTTATCACCTGTGGTTCTTTTACGCTATTGCGGTGGTCTACCTGCTTTCGCCGCTGATCAGCGTCAAACCGGTCTCTGGCCGCTATCTGGCCGGGGTGATTGTCATTCTGGCGATTATCGCCAACCCGAATACCAGCAAGTTGACCCTGGATAATGTGCATCTGCTACCGGTGAACCTGTACATCTATGGCGATACCTTCTATTACCTGCTGTATGCCTTGGCAGGGCGAGCGATTGGCATGATGGCTACCCAACGGCGTGGTATTAGCCTGTTGGCGGTACTGGGTTTTGTCGCTAGCGTGATACTGATTATCCGTGGCACCAAAAGCCAGATGTTTATCAACGGCAGTTTTGCCGATACGTTTTATATGTACACCGGCCCCTTGGTGTTTGTGGCGGCGGTCTCGCTGCTGGTGTGGTGCAAAAACTGCCTGCCGAACCCAATCGGTTGGTTAGGCGTGATCTCCCGCCACTCGCTGGCGATCTACGGCTTTCACGCCCTGATCGTTAACGTGATGCGTAACCGCCAATGGGAGTTTCCAGCCTACCCGTTGCTGGATATCTTCTGGGTGTTTGGTATGGCGCTTGGCGTGAGCCTGCTGCTGTCGATGGGGTTACAGAAAGTGGATACCCGGCGGCTGGTGTCTTAAGCCTGCCAGCGCTGCTGTGCCCGCCGCAGTTGGCGCCCAGAGGAGAAGCCTGCGGTTAGCGCGGCTTTTTCCAGGCCGTAGCCCTGTTGCAGCCGTTGCTGTGCGACCGCCAGCCGCAATTGCTCATGGTATTCCCGCACGCTGAGGCCGATATGCAGACGGAACAGCCGGGCCAGATGGCGGCTGCTGACGTGGGCTTTCTCCGCTACCTGAGGGACCGACCACTCGGCCTCCGGCTCGGCGGCCATCACATCCTGCGCCCGGTGCACGGCTGGATGCAGATGATTGCGATAGCGCAGCCAAGGGGAGAGCTGCGGATCGTCGCCAGAGCGGCGGAAATAAACCACCATCTCACGGGCAATACCCAACGCGCGGTCAGCCCCACAGTGCTGATTGACCAAGTGCAGGGCCAGATCGATACCGGCGGTGATGCCCGCGCTGGTAAACACGCCACGATCCTCAACAAAAATACGGTTTTCCTTCACCAGTGCGGCGGGTGCCTGCTGGCGCAAGCGCTCGATCACGGCGTGGTGAGTGGTGCAATGATAGCCGTCGAGCAATCCGGCCTGGGCGGCCAACAGCGCACCGGAACAGACGCATACCAGATCTATCTGCCGCTGGGCCAAAGCCGGGCGCAATGCCTGGAGCCAATTGCGTGCCAGAGCCGCTTCCTCGCTAGCAAAGTAATGCGTTGAGTCTGCCACCCCCGGTATAACCAGAATATCCCCTTCGTTCCATCGCTGTGGCAAGGGGGATAGCTGGCCGATGGTCATGCCGATGGAACAGGAAATTTGCGGCACCGGGCTGACATAGTGCAGCTGGAACTGCCCGGTTAGCCGCAATACTTCTGCCGGGCCGCTGACATCCAGTAACAGCACGTTGGGGAGCATCAGAAAGTAAACGGCCTTGGGCATACACCATCCTGTAAGGCAAAGAAATGCGTAGTCATGTTGGCGGTATGGGTGAGGTTTTTAGTTCAGTGATCGCCTCTCACCCTAACCCTCTCCCAGAGGGAGAGGGGACCGAACGTGCCACAATTTTAATCCCGTTCCTGACTTTTACGCCGAGAAATTTAACGGGCTACAGGTTAACTTCCGTACCTGAATACAACACCGTATCAGCTCCCTCTCCCTGTGGGAGAGGGTTGGGGTGAGGGGGAGTACTGGTCACCAAGCGTATGATAAAACGCTATTTCTCCCCAACAAGTTCGGCTTAACCAGCGAGTTGCGCCAATGCTTCATCGACGCTGGTAATGGTGGCAAAGCGGTCGACCAGCACGGTTTCAGTATGCCGCTTTAACTGCTCGGGCGTAAAGAGGCTGCCGTCCGGGTGATGCATTGGGAAAGTGAGCGTGGCTTCGGTCACAAAAGTCACTTTATAACCCAGATCCGAGGCGACGCGGGTGGTGGTTTCACAGCATTGCTCGGTGCGGATACCGCTGATGATCAGATGGTTGATCTGGCGTTCACGCAGCCAGGCATCCAGGCCAGATTCAGTCAGCGCATTGTGTACTCGCTTTTGCACCGTAACGTCAGCCTGATGGTTCAGGAACGGCAGGCGTTTCACGTAGCCAGATGCCAAGGAGAACGGTCCCTCAGGCGAGACATGGAATACGTCGACCAGCGGCACCCCTTGCTGCTGACAACCCGCAATCAGGCGTGTCAGCGCCTGTTGAAACGCAGGCAGGTCGTCTTCCTGCCAGAACGGGCGGTGTTGAAAAGATTGTTGAACATCGATGATCAATAGTGCGCTATGTGACATTTTCGGCCCTCCTTAATGTGGTTGTAAAACCATATTGCGCTTGAAACAAGCCGGAAAGAAGGTCAAAAACGGCCATCATGATGGCAACAACGGACTAACGTTGAAGGAAGGAAACCCCTCGTCGATTGAGAGGGGTTATGTGCGGCTAGGGAGAGGTTACATCAGCGGCTGCAGGCAGCGGTAAAGCTCGCGGAAGGTGCGGCGCTGAGCTGCATAATATTGATGCCGTTCGGCATCTGGCTCATGCACCAGCTCTAACGGCAATTCAGGCAGTAGGGTGTTCAAGGGTACGCCAGGGTTCAGCGCAATCTGCGCCAGACGCGCGGCACCCAATGCCGGGCCAACGTCGCCACCGGTGCGATATTCCAGCCGCTGGCCGCTGATATCTGCCAGCATCTGACGCCAGAACGGGCTGCGTGCACCACCGCCAATCAAGGTGATAGCCGTGGGTTGCAGGCCGCTGGCATGCAGCACGTCCATGCCATCCGCCAGTGCAAAACCCACCCCTTCCAACACCGCTCGTGCGAGATCGTTTGGCCCATGTTGATGAGTGAAGCCCCAGAAGGCCCCTTTGGCATTCGGGTTGTTGTGTGGCGTACGCTCGCCGGAAAGATAGGGCAAGAACCACAACGGCGTTTCAGCAGGAGTGGCCTGCTCAACGTTACGCAGCAGGGTGGCAACGCTGTCGAGACGGGTTAACTGGCAGGCCCAGTCCAGGCAGGACGCCGCGCTGAGCATCACCGACATCAGGTGCCAGGTCTGCGGCAGCGCATGGCAGAAGCTGTGCACCGCGCTGGTCGGGTTACTGAGGAAACCGTCGCTGACGGCGAAATAGACGCCAGAGGTACCCAGTGACAGCATCGCCTGCCCGGCCTGATACAGCCCAACGCCGATCGCCCCGGCGGCATTGTCACCCCCGCCGGCCACCATCGGCACCGGTGCCATCCCCCAACGTTGTGCCAGTTCGCTATGCACTTGCCCGGTGATCTGGTTTCCCTCAAACAGCGCAGGCATCTGCTGACGCGTCAGCTCGCAGGCGTCAAGCATGGCGTCGCTCCAGTCACGTTTGGCGACGTTCAGCCACATTGTCCCTGCGGCATCGGACATATCGCTGGCAAACTCGCCGGTGATGCACCAGCGCAGGTAATCCTTCGGCAATAACACCTTATCGATCTGCTGGAAAATCTGTGGCTCGTGCTCCTTGACCCACAGTAGCTTGGGGGCGGTGAAGCCGGGCATCATCAGGTTGCCGGTGATTTCCCGTGAGTTGGGTACGATTTGTTCTAGTGCCTGGCATTGCGCAAAGCTGCGGCCATCGTTCCACAAGATGGCCGGGCGTAATACCCTCTGCTGTTTATCCAGTAACGTTGCGCCATGCATCTGGCCGGTCAGGCCAATGGCTTTGACCTGTTGCAGGCTATGCTGTTTAGCCAATGCCAACATGGCGCGGTCGGTGGCCTGCCACCAATCTTGCGGGTCTTGTTCAGACCATAGGGGATGGGGACGTGAGATGGGCAGTGGCTCACTCTGGCTGGCCAGCAGTTGGCCTTGCTCGCCTAGCAGGATGACTTTCACGCCGGAAGTACCGAGATCGATTCCAATATACATGAGCAGGGATCCTTTGAAGCGCGGTGAGCGGACCCTCCGCGCCGTAGAGAGTTAGCCGAACAGGTAGCGGTTGACCAGATTCTCCAGCTTTTCCTGATGCCCGCTGACATGTTGTGGGGCCAGCACCTGTTGCTCGGCGTGCTGTGCCAGCGCTTCGAGCGATAGTTTACCTTGCAGGATCTGTTGGCCCAGCTCACCGTTCCAACCGGCATAGCGTTTGGCAACCTGCTGATGTAGCTGACCATCTTCGATCATGCGGGTGGCCACTTTCAGCGCCAGCGCCATGGTGTCCATAGCGCCGATATGGCCGTAGAACAGATCATATTTGTCGGTACTTTGGCGGCGTACCTTAGAATCAAAGTTCAGCCCGCCGGTAGTGAAACCGCCGGCCTTGAGGATTTCGAACATCACCAGTGCATTTTCCTCCACGCTGTTCGGGAACTGATCGGTATCCCAACCTAGCTGTGGATCTCCCCGGTTGGCATCGACCGAGCCGAAAATCCCCAGCGCGATGGCGGTGGCGATCTCGTGGTGGAACGAATGCCCGGCCAGCGTGGCGTGGTTGGCCTCAATGTTCACCTTGATCTCTTTTTCCAGGCCGAACTGTTTAAGGAAACCGTACACGGTGGCGACGTCGTAATCGTACTGATGCTTGGTCGGCTCTTGGGGTTTGGGCTCGATCAGCAGCGTTCCCTGGAAGCCGATCTTATGTTTGTGCTCAACCACCATCTGCATAAAGCGGCCAATCTGTTCACGCTCCTGGCGCAGATCGGTATTGAGCAGGGTTTCATAGCCTTCGCGCCCGCCCCACAGCACATAGTTTTCACCACCCAGTTTGTGGGTAGCATTCATGGCCGTGAACACCTGAGTGGCTGCCCAACTGAAGACTTCCGGATCCGGATTAGTCGCCGCCCCGGCACCGTAACGCGGATGGGTGAAGCAGTTGGCGGTGCCCCACAGCAGCTTCACGCCGCTGCTTTGCTGTTTCTCAGCCAGCACGTCGGTCATGATCGCAAAATTGTTCAGATACTCTTTTAACGTTGCCCCTTCCGGTGACACGTCGATATCGTGGAAGCAGTAGTAAGGCACGTTCAGCTTATGGAAAAACTCGAACGCCACATCGGCCTTGCGTTTAGCTAGCTCCAGCGCTTCGCCCGGCTGTTGCCAAGGGCGATCGAAGGCCCCAATGCCGAACATGTCTGCCCCGTTCCAGCAGACGGTGTGCCAGTAGCAGGCGGCGAAGCGCAGATGGTCGGCCATACGTTTGCCGAGGATGATTTCATCGGGGTTGTAGTGGCGGAAAGCCAACGGGTTATTGCTGCTGGTGCCTTCGTAACGCACCCGATCCAGTTGATCGAAATAGGACATGTGATTTCTCCCTTAGTTTGAATTGTCGGCAGTTTGCGCCATCATCTGTATCTGTTGTTCTTTACTTAGTCGGCTAATACCGATGCCGGTGAATCCCCACAGCGTGGCGAAAAATATCCCGCTCCAGCACAGTACGGCCCAAGGCAGGTAGCTGAGTGTGGCGACGCCGAGCGTACCCGCCATATAGGCACCAGCGGCAGTCCACGGCAGGATGGGTTCAAAAATGGTGGCGGAGTCTTCAACGGTACGGCTGAGGTTTTTCGGGTGCAGGCCGCGCTCGATATAGGCGTCGCGCAGCATTTCAATTGGGATCAGAATGGAGATCTGCCCGTTGCAGGTCACACTGATCATCGTCAGGCCACAGGCCAGCGTGGCCAGGATCAGCGAGCCGGTTGAATACACCAGCTTCAACAGATTGTGCACGATCACTTCCAGTGCACCGCTCAGGGCCAACGTACCGGCAAAGGAGAGCGCACAGAAACAGATCAGCAGGGTACTCATCATCGAGTTCATCCCACCGCGGTTAAGCAGGTTACTCAACAGCGGGCTAATCTCCCGCTCACCCAGCATCGATACGTTAAAGCCATCGACCGCGCTTTTAACCACATCGTGTAAAGCAAATCCTTGAATAAAAGTGGCATTCAGCATGGCCACCAAAGCCGAAACCAGCATTACCGGAATGGTCGGTTTCTTGGTGATGGAGCCATACAGCACAATGGCGATAGGCAGCAACAGCAGCAGGTTGAAGTGATAGATGCCTTGCAGCCCTTCGGTAATGAGCTGCACCTTATCGGGGACGCTGGCACCGGCAAGATCGCCATTCATGCCGTAAACAAACATCACTACGGCGGAGAGGATCAGTGAAGGCAGCGTGGTATACAGCAGGTGGGCGATATGCTCGTACAGATCGACCTGAGCGGCCATGGCGGCCAGGTTGGTGTCACCGGAAAGCGGGGATAGCTTGTCACCAAAGTAGGCACCGGCTACCACTGCCCCGGCGGTAGCGGCCAGGTTGGCCTCCATACCGATGGCGACACCCATAAAGGCCACGCCGACGGTACCTGCTGAGCCCCAGGACGTCCCGGTACAGACCGAGACCACGGAGGTCACCAGCAACGCCGTCACATATAGCATGGCGGGGTCGATCATCTTCAGGCCGTAATAGATCATGAGCGGAATGGTACCGCCGGCCATCCAGGTGCCGATGAGCAGACCGACGCTGATCAGGATCAGCAGCGCTGGCATGGTTTTTGCGATCTTTTGCGAGATGGAGGTCAGGATATCGTTGTAACTGTAGCCAAGCCGTTTAACCAGCAGGGCGGCAATCACGGTTGAAAGCACCATTAACGGTTCTGGCGGAAGATCGAACGCTGCATAGCCGACACCCAGTAGCAGCACCATAGCCACGATGGGTAACAGGGATTCGGCCAGTGTCGGTGTTCTTGGTTTTATTATGTTGTTCATAGGGTACTACTCCTGGTGTGAATAGGGGGAAGTACTGACAATGCGTGATAATGCTTCGGCCAGAATGGCTCTTGGGGTGGCGATATTGATCCGGAAGAATCCCTTGCCTACTGCGCCAAAGCCGGAACCCCAGCTCATCTCTACGCCCGCGCGTTCGAGGAACCAGCTTTTGAGCTCGGTTTCGGTCAGGTTGCTGGACTGGTAGTTCACCCACAGCATGTAGGTCCCTTCGCTACGGGTGACAACCCAGCCTGGGAAATGCGCCTTCAGCGTGGTGCAGACCAGTGCTCTGTTGGCGGCAAGGTAATGTTTTAAGGCCTGTAGCCAATCGTCGCAGTCACGATAGGCGGTTAACAATGCCGGAACGGAATAGTAGCCAGGGTTATGTATGCCAGCGGCCTCCAGGCAACGTTGGAATTTTTGCCGATGCTTATCATTGGCGATGATAATGTTTGCCACTTCGAGGCCGGCCATATTAAACGTCTTGGCTGGTGAGGTACAAATGAACGAATTTTGTTCGACATAACGATTGAATGAAGAAATAACCTGGTGTTGGCTGTTACCAAAAATAAAATCAGCATGAACGTCATCTGAAATAATAAATACTTGATAATTTTCGGCTAGGGCCGCTATTTTTGTTAGCACGGTTTGATCCCAAACTGTGCCGGTTGGGTTATGGGGGGAGAGCAAAATAAAGCAGCTCGCCTGTTTGAATTTCTCCTCAAGGTCGGTGAAGTTTATGCTGTAGCACCCATCACTATAGATCAGTTCACTTTCCAGTAATTGGCGTTGGTTGACCACGACCGCATTGCTGATCGGATGGTACGCAGGCGTCAGGCTGACGATGGCATCGCCAGCATGAGTAAAGTTTTGCAGGTAGAGCGAGACGGCCTGAATGACCCGGGGGCAAAACACCACGTGCTGCGGGTTTATGGACCACCGATAGTGACGCAGCATCCATTGCGCCACGCATTCTTCCCAGTCTGAGCTGAGTAAGGTGTAACCATATATTCCCTGTTGGCTGAGATGAGCGAGCCGGTTTATTACCTTTTCCGGTAAGGGAATATCCATGTCGGCCACCGAAAGGGGAATGGTGGGATACAATGTTGAGTATTGTTTACCATTCCATTTGGCACTGAAAGTGTCGTCGCGTGATATTTTGTTATCGAAGTTATACTCTTCCATCACACTACCTCACCTTGCCGGGTTTATTCATGTTGAGGTTACGATAGCGCTAATGGGGTAGCAGTTTTATTCCGCATTTTGTTTTTAAGGTTATGAAAAATGACTAACGTGATGACAGTCACAAACGAAAGATAAAATGAACCTATAAATAGGCGCCATCCTGTATCGGGAATAGGCGATATGGTTCAGAGAGTGAAAGGTTATCGAGGTGAGTATGTTCGAGAAGCGCTACCGTATTACGCTGCTGTTCAACGCCAATAAAGTGTACGACCGCCAGGTGGTGGAGGGCGTTGGCGAGTATTTACAGGCGTCGCAAAGCGATTGGGATATCTTTATCGAAGAGGATTTCCGTTGCCGCATCGATAATATCAAGGACTGGCTGGGGGACGGCGTGATCGCCGATTTCGACGACCGGAATATTGAGCAGCTGTTGCGTAACGTCCAGGTACCGCTGGTTGGCGTCGGGGGCTCTTACCATCGGGAGGCGGATTACCCGCCGGTGCATTACATCGCTACCGACAACCATGTGCTGGTGGAAGTGGCATTTATGCACCTGAAAGAAAAGGGGCTGAACCGCTTTGCATTCTATGGTCTGCCGGTGGAAGGGGGGAAGCGTTGGGCGCAGGAGCGTGAACAGGCTTTTCGTCAGTTGGTGGCGGCGGAACAGTATCAGGGGGTGGTGTATCAGGGGATGGAAACCGCGCCGGAGAACTGGCAATACGCCCAGAACCGCCTGGCGGACTGGGTACAGACCTTGCCCCAGCAGACCGGGATTATAGCCGTTACCGATGCGCGGGCGCGCCACCTGTTACAGGTGTGCGAGCACCTGGATATTCCTGTGCCGGAAAAACTCTGTGTGATTGGCATTGATAACGAAGAGCTGACGCGCTATCTGTCGCGCGTGGCGTTGTCGTCGGTGGTGCAGGGGACACGCCAGATGGGCTATCGTGCCGCCAAGCTGTTGCATCAACTGCTTGATCAGTGCGAGCTGCCGCTACAGCGCATTCTGGTGCCGCCGGTGAAGGTGATTGAACGGCGGTCTACCGATTTCCGTTCATTGCGTGATCCGGCGGTGATCCAGGCCATGCACTATATCCGTTACCATGCCTGCAAGGGGATCAAGGTGGAGCAGGTACTGGATGCGGTGGGCATGTCCCGTTCCAATCTGGAAAAACGCTTCAAGGATGAAACCGGCCAGACGATCCATAACGCCATCCACCAAGAGAAGCTCGATCGCGCCCGCAATTTACTTACCGCGACCTCATTACCCATCAATGAAATTTCCCAGATGTGCGGCTACCCATCGTTGCAGTACTTCTATTCGGTGTTCAAGAAGGGCTATGACATGACGCCCAAAGAGTGCCGTGACCGTTTTGGGGAGGCCGGCTATTGAAACCTCGGTATGGGCACGGCTTGTCACGCAGCACATAATATTTCTGTCATTACCGCTCCCTATAGTGGCGTTGCTTTTTACCTTTGGGCAAAACCATAATCGGGGAATTCATAATATGCATCAATTACCCTCCCGCCTGGCACTGCTGGCCAGTTGCCTGGCATTCAGCACCACGCTATGGGCGCAGGCTCAGGAAGTCCCCGCCGTGCTGGCCGGGCACGCCGTATTACCGGTGAAGTCCAGCGTCACGGCCCCCCAGGATGCACCAACCGATCTGCAACAGAGCGGTAAATACACCAGCGGCAAACGCATCACCGAACTGGGCAGCGTAGCGGGGAAATCTGCCGATCGGCTGACCGGCATCGGGCTACCCATCAATGGTCAGCCATTGCAGGGGCATTCCGGCATCAAGCACATGCCGGATGGCACCTACTGGGTGCTGACCGATAACGGCTTTGGCAGCAAAGCCAACTCGCCGGACGCCATGCTGTATCTCAACCATTACCGTATCGATTTCAAGGAAGGCACGGTAATGCCGCTAAAAACGCTGTTCCTGCACGATCCCGATAAAAAAGTCCCGTTCCATATCGTCAATGAAAGCACCGACAAACGTTACCTGACCGGCAGCGACTTCGACCCGGAAAGCTTCCAGTTTGCCGACGATGCCCTATGGATCGGCGATGAATTTGGCCCTTACCTGATTAAAGTGGATCTGAACGGCAAGGTGCTGGAGGTGTTTGATACCCAGGTTGACGGCAAGGTAGTGAAATCGCCGGATAACCCGACGCTGACGCTGCCAGGTGCGCCGGACAGCAAGCAGAACTTCCAGGTCGCGCGCTCCAAGGGCTTTGAAGGAATGGCGGTATCACCGGATGGCAGCAAGCTGTATTCCCTGCTGGAAGGGGCGCTGTGGGACGGCGAACAGTTTGAGAACGTGGCGGGCAAACGCTACCTGCGGGTGCTGGAGTTTGACGTCAAACAGCAGGCATGGACTGGCCGCAGCTGGCAGTACGTGTTGGAAGACAATCAGAACGCCATCGGTGATTTCAATATGATCGACGCCACCCACGGGCTGGTGATCGAACGTGATAATGGTGAAGGCACAGCCGATAAAGCCTGTGCGGCAGGCGCGCCAACGGATAATTGCTTCAGCCAGATCGCCAAATTCAAACGGGTCTACAAAATAGCGTTTTCCGACGCCAACGTCGGCAAACCGGTAGAAAAACTGGCGTATATCGATTTGCTGAATATTCAGGACCCACAGAAGCTGGCGCGTAACCCGCTGAATAACGGCGTGCTGACCTTCCCGTTCTTCACTATCGAGAATGTCGACGTGGTGGATGGCAGTCATATCATCGTGGGGAACGACAATAACTTCCCGTTCTCTTCCAGCCGTGAACCCAACGTGGCGGATGATAACGAATTTATTTTGCTGGATGTGAAAGCCCTGCTACAACCGTAAATTCTCATTTATCGCCAAGCCTTCTCCTGATGGGGTGAAGGCTTTTTTATTCCGGTGATGAAGGAATACGTTAAGTGACTCCGTTTGGGGGGGAGCATAGTAGATATAGACGCAGTCATTTTCAGGTAAGCATATTAATAAAACGTTACTTTCAATCTTGCCGCTTCAGGTTGGCTTTCTGGTAGTCTGCTCTGGGCGTTTTACACTATGTCGCCATTTGTATTGTGAATAATGGCACCAAGGATTGAAGGTGGGAAAATGTCTCGTGTCAGTACCGAAAGTATTATTGCAAAATTAAATTCGTTAGCTATTGCTATTCCTTTGGAGATCTTGATTGCGTGGGAGTCTAGTGATGAGGCTTGGTGTTTAAAGGACGTGCATAAAAAGCCGGTGTATGCCAATGCCAGATATGGCCTGTTACTGAAACCGGAAGGAAATGGGAGGCCTTCTGCACTGGCCCCTTTTAAGCCCTTTATCTCAATCCATGACCAACGCGTTATTGATGAGATGAGGAAGATTGAGGCAGTAGGGATCCTCCCTATTGATAGCAAACGCATATTCAGCGTGTTTTATTGTGAACGCATGCCCTACTACGACAAACAGGCTCATTGCTCCGGTATTATCAGCCATATCAAGCCACTGCACTCCATCACACCGCGTTTTTTTGTCTCTGGTGACGGCATCGGTAAATTAACCGTTGCTTGTCCCTCCGAGATTTTATCCGCTAAGGAATGGGTCGTGGCTTTTCTGCTGTTACAAGGCATGGCGGAGAAGGAGATTGCCGGTATTCTCAACAGAACGCTGAGAACGGTAAAGTTCCATAAAAGTAACATTCTGGCGAAAGTCCATTGTGAAACCACACGGGAGTTTATATTTTTTGCCAGAAAGCAGCAATGGCAATTCTATATCCCACCGTTATTTTCTAAACCCTGTTATATCATCCGCTAATCACCTCACTACAAAACTGTACCTTTGGTACAGTTTATTGTTTGCGCTTCAAGAGTATGCTCGCTTTCATCATCTGGCATCCCAGTTGATATCTCAATGACATGGATGAGAAGAGGTCATACAATGAGTTATGCAAGCAATCTTGATTTTCCAATATTAATTGTTTCTGTACGCGATAATAAAATACAGGTCGATGATAGCTATCATGCGATAAAGGAGGTGCTGGCATTAAATAACTACCATTTTATCCACGCGGAAACCAATGAAACGGCCCTGGCGATGGCCAGAAAAGAAGCGGGTATCGGTTGTATCATTATTAATGAGTGTGATGGGGCGAACCTGGGTGAGGGGTCTCCCATTATCAAGGAGATTATTCACGTGATCCGCGCTAAAAACAGCCGGGTGCCCATCTTCTTTTCGTCAAGTGTGCCTTTGTTAGGGCGTTTATCGACGGAGGTGATTCAAGAGATCCATGAGTACATCAACATCAGCGAAGATACGCCCAAGTTTATTGCTGGTCGCATTCATCTTGCGATACGCCAGTATAGTGAGAATCTGCTGCCGCCTTACTTCGCCGCGCTTAAAAGTTACGCGTTAGACAGCCCTTACTATTGGGATTGCCCGGGGCATCAAGGGGGCGTTGCCTACCTTAAGCACCCGGTAGGCCGTGAGTTTATCAATTACTTTGGCGAAAACCTGATGCGGGCAGACATCGGCATCTCTACGCCGGAAATGGGGGACTGGCTTGAACACAAGGGAGCGCCGGGCGAATCGGAAACGCGAGCTGCCAAACTGTTTGGCGCGGACAAAACCTTCTATGTGACAGGGGGCTCTTCCCAGTCTAACCAGATAGTGGGCCACTCAATTGATTTAAAAGATAAAATCATCCTGGTTGACCGCAATTGCCACAAGTCCGTTAACCATGAGCTGACCATCACCCAGGCTAAACCCGTCTATTTCCAACCTGCGCGTAATGGGCTAGGCATTATTGGCTTGATCTCTCCCGATCAATTTGAGGCCAGAGCGATCCAGCAAAAAATTGATGACAGCGTGCTGGCTTATCAGGCAGAAGACCGCTGCCCCGCCTATGCCATCATCACTAACTGCACTTACGACGGTTTGATTTATGACGTCACCGCCGTCACCCAAACGCTGGCCAAGTCGGTACCCCGGATCAAGTTTGATGAAGCCTGGTATGCCTATGCGAAATTCCACCCCCTCTATCAGGGGAGGTTCGCCATGGATGTCCCCGAAGATAAAGACAACGGCCCAACGCTGTATGCCGTGCAATCGACACACAAGATGCTGGCGGCCTTTTCTTCAGCCTCGATGATACATATCCGTAATTCCAAGCGTGCGCCGGTGGATTACGACATTTTCAACCAGGCTTTTATGATGCACGGCACCACGTCACCGTTCTATCCGATTATTGCTTCGATGGATGTGGCGACCGCCATGATGGAGGGGCAAGCCGGTAAGACATTGGTCGATGAAGCTATTCACGACGCTATCAGCTTCCGCAAGACGCTGGTGACCGTCGCAGACAAGCTCAAAGCGGAAAAAAGTGATAAGGGATGGTTCTTCGATGTCTGGCAGCCGAGCACGTTGCTGCAGGAGGGCAAAAAGGTTCCCTTCACCCAGGTTGCCGACGAGGTGCTAGCCAACGATCCCACCTGCTGGCAGCTGCGAGCGGGAGAGGCATGGCACGGCTTCGGCGATTTACCGGAGGGTTATGCGATGTTGGATCCCATCAAGGTCACCATTACCTGCCCTGGGCTGAACGCGCAAGGAAAGATGAATGTTTTCGGCATCCCCGCGCCGGTAGTGGCAAAATTCCTGGATACCCAGCGTATTATCCCGGCCCGCAACGGCGACTACACCATTCTGGTATTATTTGCATTGGGTTCTACCCAGGGCAAATGGAATACCCTGATCGACATGCTGATGATATTTAAACATCACTATGACGAGAATACCCCGCTGACCTCGGTGCTTCCGCAGGTTGCGGCCAGCTCCCCCGTCTATCGCAACATGGGCATCGGCGATTTATGCCGGTCGATCCATCAGGCCAATATCGAGCTGAAAATTGCCGAGCTTTTGGAGCTTGCCTGTTCTTCAGAGGCCATCCCCGTTCTTACCCCCTCCCAGGCCTATCAATGCCTGATCTCCGACCAAACCGAGCAGGTCAAGGCTGCCGACATAAACAACCGCACGCTGGGCGTGATGATAACCCCTTACCCACCGGGCATTCCGCTCATCATGCCGGGTGAAAAGGTGACGTCAGAATCACGGGCCATCGTCGATTACCTGGTGGCCTTGCAGACCTTCGGCCAGCGCTTCCCCGGCTTTGAACATGAACTGCAGGGGGTGGAAGTGGATGAGAGCGGCACTTATTGGGTGCGGTGCATAAAAGAAACGCCTGCCAGCGCTGCCGACAAGGTTCCTGTTTCCACCATGCGTTAATCGGCCTGCGCTTTATCCCCACGGGTGCGATCCGCACCCTCTTCAAGATTTGTATCAACGCAATAATGATGGGAAATATCATGGCTTCTGTTAATACTGCCTCCGTGAAAAAAATGGGGTTGGTCGCCCTGACGTTGGTGACCGCCTCTAACATGATGGGATCCGGGGTCTTTATGCTGCCAACCAATCTGGCAGGCATCGGGTCTATCTCTTTATTTGGCTGGGTGATTACCATTGTGGGTGTGATTGCCCTGGCGCTGGTGTTTGCGAAAAACAGCATGGTGACGCCGCGTGACGGCGGCATTATTGCCTATGCCAGCGACGCGTTTGGGCCATTTATTGGCTTTCAGACCACCATCTGTTACTGGATCAGCGCCTGGGTGGGTAACGTGGCGCTGCTGGTGGCGGGTGTGGGTTACCTGAGTTATTTCTTCCCTATTCTCAAAGATCCGCTGGTTAGCTCTATCACCGCCATTGTTATCCTCTGGGCATTTATCGCTCTGGCTTCTTTGGGGGCAAGGGTGGCCGGGCGCTCCCAATCATTCACCGCCTGCTGCATGCTGGTTGTAGTGCTGGGGATCGGTTTTATTGGCTGGTTCTGGTTCAAACCCGCGTTATTCACCGAAGTTTATAATGGCACCAAGGGTAGTGACGTTTCGGCAATCCTCTCCGCCGCATCTTTGGCTTTATGGGGCTTTTTGGGAGTGGAATCCGCAGTGGTGTCCAGCGGACAGGTGGAAAACCCCGAATCCACCGTGCCCAAGGCGACGGTATTGGGGTTGCTGATTGCCGCAGTGTGCTATGTCACCAGCTGTTCGGTGATCATGGGGTTAGTACCGCATAGCGAACTGGTGAATTCCGCCGCCCCCTTTGCCGATGCTGCCCGTTATATGTTTGGTGAATTCGCCGGGGAAGTGGTTTCCGCCCTGAGCATTATCGCCTGTTTCGGTTCGATCTCTGGCTGGCTGATCTTGCAGTCTGAAGCCCCAAAAGCTGGCGCGAAGCAGGGGCTATTCCCGAAATTCTTTGCCGTGGTGAACAAAAACGATGTACCGATGAAGGGGCTGATTTTTACCGGCGTACTGATGACCGTGGTATTACTGACCACGGCTTCACCTAATCTGGCAAAACAGTTTCAGGTGATTGTGCTGATGTCGGTGTTTGCCTCTTTACTGCCCTATATCTATGCGCTGGTCGCGCTACCGATCATCATGGTGGCCAAATCCTTGAATAAGGGCGGGGGCTTCATTTTCTACTGCACGTTGGCGGTGATTGGCATTCTCTACAGTCTGTTTGCCTTGTTCGGATCGGGAGGCAATGCCATGTTCTGGGGGGTATTGATGATGATGCTCACCATCCCGCTATATGCACTGGTTGCCGCAAAACGCAGCAAAAGCGGAATCAAAACATTGTACCTGGATAGCGAGGAGTAGCCGTAAAAAACAGAAAGCGCGGTAACAATTTTCGTTCCCGGTCAACAACCGGAAAACGCAAACTGTGCCGCGCCTAGTTAGCAGCAGTAGCGATTAGTGCACTGCCTGTGGGGCTTGCCAGTTTTCGTGATAGATATGTACGGCTTGCTCTTGCGTGGTAGTGCGATCGCCGGTCAGGCGGTAGGCCACGGTGAAGGCAAAATCAAACGCGGCCCCCAACCCTTGGCCACTGATAAGATTGCCATCTTCCACAACCCTTTCAGCCACGTAGGTACCATCTTCGATCTCCTGATGCAGATCGCCAGAACAGACATAACGGCGGCCTTGCAGCAGTTTGTTGGCAGCCAGCACGCGAGCGGCAGCAGAACACAGCGGGCAGATCAGCTTGGCAGCACGATCGTGGCGGCGGATAAACTCCACGACCAGCTCGTTTTCCGCCATTGCGGCAGTAGCCTGCGGCCCACCGGGGATCACCACGGCATCGTACAGTTGGTCCATGCGGCGTTCCAACAGAGCATCGGCAAACATACGTATCTGGTGATAGCTGCGCAGCTCCAGCCTATCCTGGCAGGACAGCAGCTCTACCTCTATCTCCATACGACGTAACACGTCGATCACGATAACCGCCTCGGCCTCTTCAAATCCTTCGCTCAGCAGGACGGCAACTTTCTTGGTCATAGCATCTCCAGCAATGTACGGGTTAATAACCCGGGCTCGGCTAGGGTAGCAGATAAAAGGCGGGAGTTTTGTGCGGGAGAGCAAGTGTACGAAGGGGATCGCGGAAACATGAATTCCCCCTTAGCACCGTGGGGGATTCGCGCTATAATCTGCGACTTGCTTCCTGTTTCCAGAGGAAGATCCTCGTCCCCGGTGGGGCGGCTGGACTTCAAATCCAGTTGGGGCCGCCAGCGGTCCTGGGCAGGTTCGACTCCTGTGATCTTCCGCCAAAGCTTGTCCGAGCACCTCCTGATAAATCCAAAAAATACTAATAAAACCAATGGTTACTGTGATTTTATGTCCTAGGGTGTCCGAGAGTTTCTCTCTAAATCCGTGAAAAATGTGTATACTGATGGGTATAGATTTTGACTATACATCTTTGAGCTATACACATGCCTCTAACTGACTTACAAATCCGCCGTGCCAAACCCCAAGAGAAAGCCTATACACTCAACGACGGCCAAGGCCTTTCACTACTGATCGAACCCAGTGGCAGTAAAGGTTGGCGTTTTCGCTATCGCTACGCCGGTAAGGCTAGGCTGATGTCATTCGGCACCTATGACTTAGTTTCCCTTGCTGAAGCGCGTTCAAAGCGTGAGGTAGCGCGTAAACAAGTTTCTGAAGGGATTGATCCAGGTGAAGTGAAAAAGGCTGCGAAGCTGGCTCAGAAACTCTCCGCCGAGAACTCATTTGAAGTTATCAGTCGCGAATGGCATACGGCCAAGGCAGATCGCTGGTCATTGGGTTATCGTGAGGAAATCATGAGCACCTTTGAGGCTGATGTTTTCCCCTATATCGGCAAGCGACCGATCTCTGAAATTAAGCCCTTGGAGCTGTTAGAAGTGCTTCGGCGTATTGAGAAGAGGGGAGCACTAGAGAAAACCCGCAAAGTGCGCCAGCGGTGCGGAGAAGTGTTCCGCTATGCGATTATCACCGGCAGGGCGGAGTACAACCCCGCTCCAGATCTCGCCAGTGCATTGGCTGTTCCAAAGCAACAACACCACCCGTTCCTTTCAGCCGAAGAGCTGCCTTACTTCGTAAAAGATTTAGAAGGCTATACCGGCAGTATTATTACCAAGAACGCCGCCAAAATCGTGATGCTGACCGGTGTGCGTACACAAGAAATGCGCTTTGCTACTTGGGAAGAAATCGATTTTGAGAGGGCAATCTGGGAGGTTCCTGCCGAACGTATGAAAATGCGACGCCCCCATATTGTGCCTTTATCTACGCAGGTTATGGAGCTGTTCAAACAGCTACAGCCGATCACTGGGCACTACCCTTATATTTTTATTGGACGCAATAACCGCAAAAAGCCTATAAGTAAGGAAAGTGTGAATCAGGTAATTGAGCTGCTAGGATATAAGGGACGAGCTACCGGCCACGGTTTTAGACATACAATGTCCACTATCCTGCATGAGCAGGGATTTGATAGTGCGTGGATCGAGATGCAACTTGCGCATGTGGATAAGAATAGTATTCGAGGGACTTATAATCACGCTCAATACCTTGAGAGACGTAGAGAGATGTTGCAGTGGTATAGTGATACTATCATTTGATAGGAATATAGGGCATAGAATACACTATGCCCAATCTTTTTATCTAAAGGTAATAATGGGAATTCCTTTTTTTTGATGCTTTTTACTAATGGATTCAATTAACTCATCAAGTTCGTTTGTTGATATTTCATCTAAACTTGTTGATACTATTTCTTTTTCTATTTTCTTGCTCATTATTTTCATTTTATATCTATCATCATTGCCTTTAATTATGTTTCCAGTAAGGGATATAATAATGATTATCTTTCTATCAAACAACTCAGTGCTTAATGTATGAATTGCGCATATTGAAACCCCTAAATCAATATTTCTGTTTTCAATGGCAAAACTAAAATCTATGTCTTTATTTTTTGCTTTAAGAAAACCAACAAGCTTTTTGTTTTTTTGATATTGAGCATCAATCTCATCAATTGATGTTTTTATATTAATTGGGATGTTATAGCGATTTGCAAGTAGTAAGGTATTATCTGTTGCGACTGTGAAATATTTCCAAATAGTGGTTTTTTCATTGTTGCAGTTAACGTTGAATTTTGCTTTAGGAAAACCATCAAAGTCTAAATGTAAGGTGCATTTTTTATTGCTTGACGAGATTAGTTGTATTAACTTTATAGCATCTTTTAATTGATGGAGTGGGATTAATACTGAATCCAGTTGGAAGCTATAGTCTGTCTTTCCTGTAAATAAGTTTATGTTTATATTGAAGAAATCCCCCTCTATTTTTATTTTTACTAATTCTTTTGCAACAACTGAATTCAGAGGTGAGTTATATAATTTGCAGTCGAATACCATTGGGTTAGAGTGATGACTTTCCTTGAAGATAATCCTTCCAAGAGATAATGGCTCTACTTTGCCAAATTCAATAGTTCCATTTATGCTTTTAATGAATGGAACATTACTTTTCAATCCAAATCTTGTATCAGTAGCTGTGAAATTGGAAACGATGGCTTTTTTGGAAATACCTAGTGATGAGTCAATTAGATCCTTTATGTTTTCCACACCAGGAACTGTGAATGACATACTAGCACAACCATTTTCGTAACCAGCTTTTTTTAAATAATTTATTTTTTCTAAAACATATTTAGAGTAACTTTTACCTATATATTCTTTTATTTTATTTTTTAATGACGCTCCATCACACTGAGAAAGTAAACAACTATTGTCATAGCTTATCGTCATTGTTTTTTTATTTAATCTTACATCCTCTGTACTAACACTAACCTCCCTTGCTTTTTTTAATATTTTAAAAATAATATTATTATCTAGATGAAGCAAGAAAGATCTTTGTGGGATATCTTGTCTATCAAATTCAATAAAGTATATGAAAGAAGGCGTATGTGATTTTGCAAGCATTAATAAATTTGACAAGGTGATTTGTATTTTTCTTTTTTGATTATCAGTTGCTTTTACTTGCACCCGACATTCAATAGGCGATGGTATTAAATCAACATTGCTTATGGATTTTGACTCGAAAGGAAATTCAACGAAAAAATCCCAACCTGTTCTATCGATCTCAGAGCCATTTGCGGATAATCCTGCATTAGCACAGATATATTTGAAGTAATTCTCTCCCATTGCTCCAAGGTCTCTCATTTCTCTCTCCTGACTCTAATTCTTTTGCTGTTTGTCTTTTAAATTCTATTATTAAGTATGGCTATAAAAATGCATGAATTTATTCATAATATATTTATATTCTACCCTATATGTAAAATTTGCAAGTTTTTTAACCTCTGGAGGGCCTGGTTAGATTTAAGCATGACAAGCATGACAAGCATGACAAAAAGTATTCTGTAAATTGTATATTTTAAACTGAATATGAAAACCACTCGCAAACTCAACTGCGCGCAATGCTATCCCCGCCTCGCCTGCCCGCTTTATGTGTCGCATTTCATGCAGATGCATAGCGGGCTTGAAGCCGCGCCAGCACTGGGGCAAGGTAGGCTAAACACGCACATTATACGCATGCAAAATCATGCACTCTATGCATGCACGCGCAGTTTGAGACAGGCTAGCCAGAAAAAAGGCGGGTTTCGGGAGAGCGGTGGAAAGCAAAAAACCGCATCCTGGTAAAAGATGCGGGGTGATTAATCAGTGCGGGTGATTATTGTTGCCGTAACGGTTTAACGTTCGGCGTTCCGCTGGAGGCGGTGCCGGAATAGTTTCCGGTGGCAAGGGCCGCTGAATAACATGCTCAATACTTTCCCGCGTTTTAAAGGTGCTGGAACAGTCGATATTCTGGCACTGGTAATACGCCTCTTTGGTCTGTTCGGTTAAATACCGGCTGGTGCGGGTATGTGAACCACTGCGGCAAAAGGGACAACGCATCATGATTTAATCCCCCGTTCCTTAAATTTCTTGCGTTTTTCCGCTATTTCCGTTGCCAACTGCCAGCGTTTGACTGGGCTGTCGCGCAACGCCGGTAATACCCCCGTTTCCTCGGGCTGTGCCAGTCCGATTTCACTTAGCACCGGGTGCTCAATTTTCTTTTGCGCCGTAGCCGTAATAACATGCGCAGTCAGCGCCCCCAATACGCGCTGTTCAATCACTCTCATCGGGTTATCGTGGTAAACACTGTAAGCTTTCTTTGCCAGGGAGCAGGCATTGACAACATCGGCGCTCAAGAGCGCTTTCCCCAGGGCGTCCACGGCCTGAGCCATTGCGTGCTCGGCAAAGGCGTTCAAAGCCTCTCGGTGCGCGTCGACCAGCTTGGGGGCTGTCGTTCCACAGCAAAGGTGGAGGTACATTTTATCCACCTCCATTTCTTCAATCAGGCCGTCGAACTCTTTGGTCAGTTCCCGCTTGGAGATCCGGCTGTGGTGCTGCGCTTGCAACTCCGGGGTCATTTCCCCACGCAGTTTGCGGAACAGGGTACGCCACTGGCTTTCCGCTTCGTGACTTTCTACCTCGGTGTCTTTCTTCTGTTGATGGCAACGGGCAATGCCTGTTACGACCTCCGTTAACTCCTGGGCATTTTTGTCGTGGGCGGCGCGGGCATCACGCAGCGCTTGCAGCTTTTGGGTGATGGACTTGGGTAGCGTGGTACTCATTGTGGTGTCTCCGGTGTTCGTCAATGTGTCGCCATTCTGTTGATAACCGCACAACATCGCTATCAATCCCCGTTGGATCACCGTCAGGACAACACCCCATGAAATTGCCCAGAAAACCATCACCGAGATTTTTAGTTTTTATATAAACTATTCACTACTGTTCACTTTAATAAAAAATAGAGTTAAATCAGTAAGTAAAGTAGTGAACAGTTGACTTAAAACTCATCACTCACTGTTCACTACTGTTCACCCTGCCCAAAATTGACCTTTTTTCTGGCTAGCCATATAACCCGCTGTTAATCACATTTTTATCTATCAGATAATAGTTATGCTTATTTTTGTAATAAGTAATTTTGGCCGAGTGGGTCAATAGAAGGCAATAATGGGCAATATAAGCTAATAGATAAAATTGTCTATTTTACAATCAGTTATAGCTCTCCACCACACAACAAGCCCTTGTTGCCATCATGAAAAATATTCACATAATAGGGCGCTACCACACGAGTCCACACAGTCCCGGTGAGTCACCACCGGATATAAACGAGGTAGCATAACCATGCTTGCAGTTGCCACACCGTCCCGTTCTACCCCTGCGCCAACCCTGACCGATCCCACGTCCCGCGATCGCTTTATGCGCCTGCCTGAGGTGCTCTATACCACCGGCCTTTCCCGCTCCACCGTGTATGAAATGATTGGGCGTTCACAGTTCCCAAGCCAGATATCCCTGGGCGGTAAGAATGTTGCCTGGCTTGAGTCTGAGGTTGAAGAATGGATGGCTGAACGTATCGCCAACCGTCATCAGGAGGTTACCGCATGATGCTCCTGACGCTCGGCCAACAAACCTTTAGCCTGGATCACAGCGATGCCCTGTTTGTGGCAGAGGCTATCCTGATGCTGCGCAAGAACCCTAAAATGGCCCTGTCTGAACGCCACAGCGCCAAGCATGGCGTGATTGCCCTTACTTGCCAGGGGCCATCAATTTACCACCGGCCCCAAGTGCGCCACGTACCGCTTTCCAACGCCGCCGACAGCTACAAAACCTCTGACCTGACAGACTGTTGATCACTATGCGATCGATTGAACATCCGTATGCGTTTTCTGGCTTGCCCTGGCGGCAAGCCCTACGTTATAGTCCTTGCGCTGTCGCAAAATCGGCAGCCGGGCGTGGAAACCCGAGCTTAATCTTGGCGACAACAGAACACGCGCCATGCGTGTTTTTTTACGTCGTGGCCTTAGTGCACTCATTTTTTGCACAGTGGTTTTTATGCTACTGTGGCGATCAAACAATGGTGGCTCAGGCGGGGCTGACTTTTGTCAGGCCGGTTCCCAAGGTTGCCGGTATTTCCACCCCCGTCTGGGCTACCACCCATAAGCGTGGAAACTTCGGTGGTAGCGGTAATTCGTTAACCTTGGAGGCTGCCCCTATGGCTACTACCCTCACCCCGTCACACTCGCAATTTATCTTCCTGTTCGCTGCCGTACGCCGCAACACCACCTCATTTCAGCCCTGCATGCTGCGTACCGTCGCCACCTGTGAGCACACCGCCCGCCGTGCCCTGGTACGTGATTATGTGCTGTCGTTCGCAGGCCGTCTGCCTGTCGCGGAGGTGGCATGAATACCCTGGCCGCCCGTTTCTATAGCGATACCCACTACCCAATCCCACACGCCGATTTCCTGCGCCTACAGCATGCGCACTCTGTCGGGGTGTTGTTCCTCGATATGCTCGATCAGATGAACTGCTGCGGCCAACGCCCGGACAGCTTCCAGCAAAGTGCATTGGCTTCCGTGGTGGCGGTACTGACCGATCAACTCGGACAGGTGGTCACCACCTGCGAATCCCATATCAATCACAACCTGGAGGCGACTGCCGCATGAACACACTCAATCAATCCTGCCTGCCTATTGAAGTGCGTACAGCGGTCTATCGCCGTGCCGTGGCACAAGCCTATCTTGATACCTGCGCCTTTTATGGGCTCAGCCTCGGTTACTCGCTGGATGAATTGCAAATGACCATCGCCATGCAGTTGGAAGGCTACTTTGTCGGTCAGCATGGCCCGGAAGAGGGCATGGACATGGCGTGCGCCATGTTGGGGGATATGGTGCAGCCGGATATCCTGGTGGCCCCACCTCGCCTGACGCCGTTAGGGCAAAAGATGATGGATGAACTGTGCTGTGACCAGCTCGCCGCCACCGCTAACACGACAGTGCATTAAGGGGGCGACGATGACGCTATTAAACGTTTCACATACCTCACGTGCAGCAACCGGCCAGTGGCCGGTATTACTCCCTGCCCTGGGCATTCACATTACCGCCGGGGGCCGGGCGCAGCCTTGCCCGGTATGCGGCGGTAAAGACCGTTTTCGCTTTGATAACCAGCAAGGGCGCGGAACCTGGTTCTGCAACCAATGCGGCGGCGGGGATGGCTTGTCACTGGTCGAAAAGGCGCTGGCGGTGACCACCAAAGAGGCCGCCAGCAAGGTGGCCGGGGTATTGGGCAACACCTCATATGCCCCCTTACCGGTGCCGGATAGCCAACAGGAGAAAACCCAGGCCCGGCAGCAAGCCGCCGAACAGGCCCGCCAACTGTTGGCCGCCGCCGTCCCCCAGGCAGGCAATGCCTACCTGAGCCGCAAAGGCTGGCCGGATGTGGACACCCTGACCTTACAGGGTAAGCCCCTGCGCGTGGGCGGTATCACCTACCAACTCGGTGATCTGCTGTTACCGCTGACCAATGCCGCCGGGGAGGTGGTCAACGTCCAGTTGATCAACGCCGCAGGCGACAAGCGCACCCTGGCCGGGGGACAGGTCAAAGACGCCTGCCATTCTCTGGCTGGGCCGGATCACGCGGTGATCTGGTTAACGGAAGGCTACGCCACCGGGCTGACCGTGCATCAACTGACCGGGGAAAGCGTCTGTATCGCACTCAGCGCCAATAACCTGCCCGCCCTGGCGCAACAGTTGCGCGCACAATACCCGGATGCACTGCTGTTGCTGGCCGCCGACAATGACGAGAACGGCACCGGCCAAACTCGCGCCACCGAGGCCGCCCAACTGACCGGCGCTACACTGGCATTACCGCCGATGATCGGGGATTGGAACGATCTCTATCAGCAACAGGGAAAACTCCCTACCCTGGCACAGTTGCAGGCGTTTAACCCACCGCAGCCCCCTAGCCCGTTCGACACCCTCAGCGATGCCGACCTGAAAGCCATGAGCGCCAGTGAGAAAGCCGCACTGCTGGCCGAACACTATCAGCACTTGCTGGCGGTGCCGCCGGTGGGGGAGGATTTGTGCCGCTACGAGAACGGCGCCTGGCAGGTATTGCCTTACCGGGTACTCAGCCGGGAAATTGCCGCCCTGTTCCAGCAAATCCGCGCCCCGTTTTCCGCCTCGGGGATCGGTAGCGTCCTGGATACGCTTAAACTGATGGTGCCACAGATGGGCACCCCGGCCCGCCAGTTGATCGGCTTTCGTAATGGCGTGTTTGATACCGTCACCGGCCAGTTTAGCGCCCACCAGAAAACCCACTGGCTGCGCACCGTGAACAGCGTGGACTACACGCCACCCAAGGCGGGGGAAAATCTGGCCGACCACGCGCCGCACTTCTGGCGCTGGCTGACGCGGGCCGCCGGACAGCAACCCGAGAAACAAGAACGTATCCTCGCGGCGCTCTTTATGGTGCTGGCAAACCGCTATGACTGGCAGATGTTCCTGGAAGTAACCGGGCCGGGTGGCAGCGGTAAAAGCGTGATGGCCTCGATCGCCAGCCTGCTGGCGGGGAAAGACAACACCACCTCGGCCTCTATCGATACGCTCGAATCCTCGCGGGATCGGGCCTCGGTGGTCGGGTTCTCGCTGATAATCCTGCCTGACCAGGAGAAATGGAGCGGTGACGGGGCGGGTATCAAGGCGATCACCGGCGGTGATGCCGTCGCCATCGATCCGAAATACCGTGACGGCTACTCCACCCATATTCCGGCGGTGATCCTGGCGGTGAACAACAACCCGATGCAATTCAGTGACCGCAGCGGTGGCGTATCCCGTCGCCGGGTGATCCTGCCGTTCCCGGAGGTGATACCGACCCATGAACGCGATCCGCAGCTCCTGACCAAAATCACCGGCGAACTGGCGGTGATTGTGCGCCACCTGATGCAACGCTTTGCCAACCCGAACGACGCCCGTGACTTGCTCCAGGCGCAGCAACACTCGGATGAAGCCTTGGAAATCAAACGCAATGCCGATCCGCTGGTTGATTTTTGTGGCTACCTGCTGGAAGAGAGTGAACCCCACGGCCTGTATATGGGGAACGCCAATATTGTGCCCGCCAACCCGCGTAAATACCTGTATCACGCTTACCTGTCTTATATGGAGGCGCGAGGACACAAATACCCGTTGAATCTGACGGCGTTCGGGCGGGCCATACCGCAGACCTTGCGCGAATACGAGATCACCTTGCTTAAGCGCAAGACCAACCAGGGGATACAGACCAACCTGGTACTGAGTGAGGATTGTGAGGCCGATTGGCTGCCCAAGTGTGAAGCCCACTGAGTGAACGCAGTCACGATCGTTTTCGCCGATCAATACGCGGCTATTGATCTGCCGAACCCATTGGACGCTGCCGCAGTGAGGCATTTATAGTCCCTTGTATAAACCGCATACAATCCAACACCAGGGAAAATGTATCGGTTATCCTTCTGGCCCGCTTGCGGGCCTTTCACTACCCCCTTTCACTACAACTGCAAAACCGGCTCCGGCCGGTTTTTTTGTGCTTGCCGATCGCCACTGTTCACGCTGGGGTGAACAGTTGTGCACAGTTTTCGGATAACTCATCACCACATAACATAATGATTTATATAGACAAAATTTAAAAAGTGAACAGTGTGACCAGTTTTTCTATAAATCTTTTTTTTGTGGCAACGTTCCGGCTGGTTTTGTGTTCGCGGATCGGGACTGTTCACACTGAAGTGAAGAGTTGTGCACAGTTCCCGGAAAACTCATCACCATTTAATGCAATGATTTATATAGATAAAATGCAAAAGTGAACAGTGTGACCAGTTTTTCCATAAACCTTTTTCTTGTGTACAATTCATTGACATGAATGTAAATTCATTTGCTAATGAAAAAATATACGCGTTGTTTCAAAGGTATATTATTGATAATTGAAATTATTCAACAAGTACTCTAATGTTTTGTTTATTGGGAATATGGAGGTAAAATGGATAGTTGCGGTTTGTTTTTTTATGATGCTTCTGGAAATAATGACTGTTTACACACTCGTCTAAGAATATCTGACGTCATAAAAGATAAGGCAGTATCTTGGAAAGACCAATTAATCGAATATCTTCGACAGGACCTAAAAGATATATTTAATTGTGAGGTTGGATTTTGGATTCAAGGGTCTTATAAAAGCCATACTCTAATAATACCTTCCCAAAGAAACTATACATTTGATATAGATGTTGGGATTTATTTATTTTTTGATGGTATTGAAGAGGGAATTGAAGCTAGTTTAGTAAAACAGTCCCTTAGAGATTCATTGGAATCGTTCTGTAGTAAGCATACAGAATGTCAAGTTCAAGATACAAAGAATGCTTGCGAGGGGCTCAAATTTCCTAGTTTCTTGACAATAGATCTACCCATTTATTGTATGCAAGAAGGGAAGCCGAAGCTTGCAACAAATAAAGGTTGGGTAGATAGTGACCCGAAAGAAATACAGGATTGGCTGACAAAAAAATTTGAAAAAAATACTGAAAAAGCCCAAATGAAAAGGGTTGTTAGGTACTTTAAAGCTTGGGTTAATATTCAGTGGGCGGGCAAGAAACACAAGAAAATCCCCTCTCTAGCAATCAATGTATTGGTCGCAAATAACTTTTATTTTAGCAATGATGAGGAAGAGTCCTTCCTGAGAACCACAGAAAAAATATGTGACTCACTTGATCAGATGTTAATAGTTGAGAATCCATTGAATGGTGTTGATTTGATGGGGTTAAACTATGAGGATGAGGTTTTCTGTCACCAAAAAATTCAAGAGTTAAATGAGGTGGTTACTGCCTGTCTTGAAGGTATTGATTCTTCATTAAAAATAATCAATTACTCAAATCTATTTGAGCATTATTTTCCTCAAGTAACTTATAATGAAGAAAATAATATAATAAACCTTCCGGCCATTGCTAAATTTCCGAAAATTGTAATATCGCGCTATGATAAGAATGGTTCTCATATCGTAACGACTGAAACCTCAAATGTGAGTGTTTATAAGGGCGATTCTCTTACCTTTTCCATAGCAAACAAAATGGATTTTCCACTTAATTCTGAAGTTTATTGGACTGTAAGAAATTGTGGTGAGCAGTCGATAGATGCTAATGATATAGGGCATAGGATATGTACTCCAATTGATAAAAATCATAAAAGAGATTGTGCTTACACCGGTGGACATACAATGGAGTGTATGGTTTATCAATATGGGGTTTTTCAGGGGGTATGTGCTGTGAACGTTCATGTATTCTCGGCAAAGCCTATCCGTAAAAAATCACCAATTTTTAAAGGTGTTAGGAGATAATATGTGGGCAGTAATTGATAGAAAATATAAGTTTTATATTGCATTCACTCCTGCAATAATTTTCTATGTTATATATAGTGAGTTTATGGGCTTATCATTTCTACGCTCAGTATCCTATACATTTACCACACTTACATTTTTGGCATTCATAGTTGGTAAGTTTTTATGGAAATATATATATATAGATTTCTTTAAAACGCATATATGCCCTAATCTTAATGGAAATTGGAACGGCATAATAACATCTAATTTTGATACGGGTACAAAAGTAGAAGTTCCTGTTAAAATCGCTGCTGATTTTTTTAATATAAAAATGTACATTAAAACTACTGTTGGTTATTCACATGCTAGTTATTGTCGCATCATAAAATTAGAGGATGGTAACTATGAATTACAATATATATTCAAAGCAGTAAATTATATTGTTGCTGCCACCGATGTTGATTATTACGATGGGGCCGCAAGAGTTTCTATAGACATAACATCTCCTAATATAATGCATGGGGTTTTTTGGACGAATAGGAATTGGCGACAAAAAGGTAACACAGCAGGTCAAATAGTAATAGAAAAATCTTTAAATTAGTTGTATTAAATTCCTTTTACTAATGAATATATAAAGATAAGTCCCTATATAGGTTCGAGGGAGGGGGGGGAATCAGAGATGTTTAAGTTTCTACGATGCCCTCCCTATCTAAAATTTGAAGATAGCTAGATTGTACTCTGTAATTACACTTGAAAATCGTCCTGCTATACTTCACCACTTTTTCTTTATGGCAAATTTTTTAATATTAAATCTCATCATTAACATGTAACCTCATAAATGTGTATATGTATGTGTATAAAACAATTCAATGCTTTGTTTTATTTTGTTTTAAATCAATGAGTTATTGGTTATTTTGCACTCCTGTGATCGCCGATACTGGCTTCACCTTTATGCGTTCGTGGGCTTCGATACCCGGCCTGAGCATTTATCCCGGCACGCTTCATCAGCCGCCAGACCCGGTTAATCCCACATTGTTGCCCGCTATCTTTCAGGTCGAGATGGATCTTGCGATAGCCATAAACACAACCGGACTCCAGCCAGAACTGTTTGATTTGCCCTGTCAGCCTGAGATCCGCCTGATACCGTGGTGAATGCGGCTGCTGAAGCCAGGCGTAAAACCCACTCGGATGAACATTCAGCACCCGACAGAGCAGATGAACAGGCCAACAACAGGAGTTGTCACGGATAAAGGCGTACCTCAGTCGGACAGCTTTGTGAAGTACGCCGCGGCTTTTTTTAATATGTCCCGTTCGTCAGTAACCCGCTTCAGCTCCTTCTGGAGTCGGCGGATCTCAGCCTGAGCATCTGACTGTTCTTTGTTGGCGGAAGAGTCCGGTCCGTACTTCTTTATCCAGGCATAAAGACTGTGGGTAGTGATATCGAGACGTGTTGCAACACTGGAAACAGAGTGACCACGATCAACAACCTGTTTAACTGCTTCAATTTTAAACTCTTCAGGATAACGCTTACTGCTCATATGCACCTCTTTAAGCCATTTTAAATGACTCCGAGGTGTCTGTTAAACCCGTGGCGATTCATTCTTGCATTTCTTCAAAGAGATCACATGCGTGAGATGTGGAGGTGGTCACATGCCCTTAGGTGAGTAAAGCTACAATATGACGACATTTGAGGTTGGTAGTAGTAAAATATCTCGCATCTTCTGATAGTTACAGATACTTGACTATTTATTGATAACTCGCAGGACACAACTGATTGGAGAGATCCCTGCTTGTTGACACTAGAGCAAACAAGATTGCTGACTGGCATGACAGACGAGGGATGCCTTGGTTTGGCAGTCTGCTTGAAAGTACACATTCCGGCATTGCGAGTGCAAAAGCGATAGGAAAACGTTTTGTCTATCCCGTCATTATGCCAGCATCAACAGAAACCAGTCACAGAACGACTGAATGGTGGCGACAGCATAGCAAGTGTGGCCCGTGAATTTAAAACACCAAAACAGAAAGTTATGAGGATCCGGGGATCAACAAACAATGAATAACAAAGGGATGGAAAAACGAACGGAAAACAGTCTCGAGGGAATGCTAGAACTGTTTGACGTCAGCTATGATGAACTGAGGGTAACGCACTCGAATGAACTTTATAGGCTGAGAAAAAAAATCTTTAGCGACCGACTAGGATGGGATGTCGTGTGCAACATCGACATGGAGTTTGATGAATTCGATAATCCCGATACGCGCTATATTCTTGGTCTGTACAATGGTCAACTGGTCTGTAGTGTGCGATTTACTGGTCTTGAACAACCCAATATGATAACTCACACGTTTCATGCTTGTTTTGACACCGTTCAACTTCCTCTTGCCGGTATAGAATCTAGCCGTTTTTTTGTCGATAAAAGCCGCGCGCGGAAACTGTTGGGTGGACGTTATCCGCTCAGCCAGGTTCTGTTTCTTGCTATGATTAACTGGGCTCGTCACAACGAATACAACGGTATTCACACCATTGTTAGCCGCCCGATGCTGACAATACTGAAACGCTCAGGATGGCATGTCAAAGTGCTCAAGGAAGCCTTTCTCAGCGAGCGAGAGTGTATCTATCTGGTCTTTTTGCCTACGGAAACCGAAGATCGGGATCAAATGGCATCAGGACTCATCAGCGAGTTCGGTTACCCGGCTGCGGCGGCCATTACCTGGCCGCTGTCGCTACCGGTTTGATAAGCTCCAGCTCGACACCCAACCTGATCGCGTGACGGGCGTTGCTGACGCCCAGTTTGGAGACAATATTGCCCATATGAAACTTCACCGTGCTCACGGAAATACTTGCGATAGCGGCAATCTCCACATAGGTTTTTCCCATGCTGGACCAATACAGCACTTCGTTCTCTCGCGGGGTGAAAATGGGTTTTCCCGAATTCATATGATTTTTTTGCCTATCGGATGAGCTTGAGCCGACAAGACGATACATTTGTTCATTAATATCGATCAGCAATATCTGTATGGCCCCACGCTCAGCCGAGAGTCGTGCTTCCAACTCTCCTTGTCCGTTGTTAGCAATGATGACCGACAACAATGCGAGGTTATTCATATGGTCATGCAACACAAAAGTGAAGCCGTTGACGATATTGTAATGCTTGGCGAGGGTAAAGATCTTGGTGAACTTCAGGTCGGACATAAGGGTAATATTTTCGTCCCATGAAAAGGGCGATGTACGCCTGAACGCGGTCAATATCACAGGATCAGTGAGTTGAAAATTGTTGGTACGGTAGAGTTCAACCCATTCATTAGGATAACTGGAAATAATGAGTACATCAGACGGATTTTTTTTGCTGACGACCGTATAAGCGTATTCCAGGTTGCCAAATGAGGACAGTTTTCTGTCGATATAGTCCCGGAGCGTTTCCGTTATGGTCTGATTTTCATTGAAGGCAGAAAACATACAGGCTCCGTTGCAGTCTGATTGTCCCTTTTAGCGATAGAACCTGAACTTAAGTATAGGTACACATGAAACTTAAGCACAACTTACGACTCATAAAATTCAAGTTATAATAACACTCGTTAGGCTAATGGTAAAAAAAACCTGACCTTCCGGTCAGACAGGATGTGAAAAAAATCACTGCTGATCCGTGTTTTACACTTTAACACTGCTTATTTTTTCTTTCAAATTCATCTTCGGCAACACACACAACCAAGCCTTTATTTCCATTACTTCCCTAAATATGCAGTAGCAATACATGAGCATCCTTATTCGCTGATGTTAGCGGCTGAATCGGGTATGTGAAGTGTGATCACTCAAGGGGCAGTACGATATTTCCAATTCTCCATAAATGCAAAAACCGCCTGGGCGGGTTCAGCAATCTTTGGCCGCTTTTTCGGCCTAAAAAGTAGTCTTGAATGCCTTAGAGTTTTGCGAAATTTGAATGTTCGACCCTGTTAAATCCGAACCGCTAGACGGTTGGAAAATCACCCAACCGTCTGCAGCGCCAAATGCGGCTCAGTTAAACGTCACCAGCATTTCCGTAGAGGCCGTGACTGCACCGACTGGCACATTGCTGCCCCCCGAACACAGTCGCCAGGTGAGCTGATTGGTCAAGGTTTTGCTGCTTTCCGCACTGGTGATGTTACCCAGTTTTATGAGGGAGTTATCAAAGCGCAAGCCGGTTGTGGCCTTGCAGTCGCCGCTGCCGGTCACCCCGTTATCAATTTCTCCGGTGATATAGCCTCCCCCCTGGTTTAATGCCAGCCGTGAGGCGGCACTGTTGTACAGGCCGCTGATGGCGCGGAACTGCAGATTGATATTGGCATTTATCTGGTTATTAGGTTGTCCACAGGTGGCAACCAGTTGCACGGGTTTTACCGCCAGTTCCGCATTGGCCTGGGTATTGCGAATGACCGATCCGAAGTTGATGGCCGTCGGGGTATTTACGCTACATTCCAGCGTGGAGATGCGCAGGGAAATATTGGTGGGCAGTATAGAGATAATTCTATCCCCTGAGGTAATGGCTGAAAAGCTGCCAAAATACATCGGGGGAACCGACCCCTCTCCAGCTTGTTGGGTTCCGTCCGCCACCAGCACCCAGGTGCCTGAGAGCGTCGCCCTGCGAGTACCTGAGCTCGAGTAAAATGTATCATTCGACGATGTGGCAGGAGGCAGGCACCATGTATAGTCTGGCGGCGAGGCAATATTCCCTTGTGACGTTGAGGAACCTTTGGTTTCCGGCAGCCCAATGGTGCCAGTCAAACTTTCCTGTGAATTGTTAGATCGGGTATAGGTAGCGTTACCCGAGGCCCGAGGCATCAACCCGACTCCGCGGATCCCGGCCAGCGGGAAGGCTAAATAACCCCCAATACTTTTCAATTCACTTGAGGCCATACACCGGGTCGGTGACTTAGAGACTGACAAAAGTCCGTATATGGGATTAAGTCTCGGATCCGCGAGAGGACCGCTTAGTGTGGCGTTAAACTGCATGCCCTCCCAAAGGATCCCCGTGCCCTTGCCGATGGTGATGGTTTCCGCCAGAACGGGGGCCGCAAGGGGTATCATTAACGCCATGCTGGCGATACCGCATGATGCTGTCTTTATGAAATGTTGTTTAATCACTGTCCTTCCTCACATTGCACATTCAGCATGCGCACCGGATTGTTTGCTGATACTGCTGCCTTGCTCAGGTTGAAGTGGGCCTGGCACTGCTGTGCAGCCCCACGGCCCCAGGCGGCGCGCAATTTTCCCTGTTCCGGCAACCCGCTCAGGTAAACCTGGCCGGCATCTCCCACGATGCTACTGTTGGTCTCTGCCCCTTCCCGGGCCAGTGTCACCAGCGTGCCGAAGGGGACCGACACGCCAGCCTGGGTCAGGGTTATCAGCGCCTGGTAGCCGGTGCGTGGCGTAAACGTGGCCGCTACCACCGCCCCTTTGGTGGGATAGACATGGGTACTGCTCTGCGGCAGGTCGACATCTTCCGGCAGCGTCGACGGGTTCAGGCTCACCGTGTTGTTCTGGTAAGGCGACAGGTACGGCACCACCGCATACCCGCGGCTATCGGTGCGGATCCCGCCGTTCATTACGCTCACTCCGGCAGCGCCTGGCGCGCGAACCACGGCTACTGAAGTGCCCAACTGCTGGCTCAGCGTCACCCCGTTGGGGTGTACCACCAGACCTCCGTTACCACTCACATTCAGTGAGTTATAGCGGCTGCTGTGGCTGTACCCGGCGCTGACCATGCCCTGGCTCCCCTGCCAACCCAGAGTCAGGTTGCTGGTGCTACCCCCGTTGCCACTCTGATTGTTGTTACTCCACCCCTGCATCAGGCTGTAGGATAGGCGGTCTTCCGCCGCTGAGCCGCTCACGCCCACCTGTTGCCGCACACGGCCTTCATTGTCGTGCGTCATCTGGTAGCTGGCGTAGCTGCGATTGAGGGCGGGCTGTGCGCTGAACAGGCTGAACGGTACCTGCATATTGAATGCCAACTGGCGGTTCTGCGGCCAATCCCCGTCGGATTTTATCCGGTCAACGCTGTAGGCCAGGCCATAGCTCACGCCGTGCCAACTGCCGTTGTAACCCGCCGACAGGGTGTTGTTCACCTGCTCATCGCCCCAGTAATCACTGCGCGTACCCGACAGGTACAGCGATCCGAAATCCCCCAGTTGCTGGGTTACCCGCACCTGGAAATCCGAACGCTGTCGGGCCAGTGCCCAGGGCACCTGGCCTTCGCTGAGTTGATAACCGCTGTTATTGAAGTCGGCAAAGTTGTAATAGTGCCGGGTGGAGTAACGATAAGCCGTCAGATCCACCGAGGTGCCCGTGCTAAGTAAGCTTTTGGCATAACGTACCCGGTATGACTGGCCGCTCTGTCTTTCGTCATACATACGGGCCGATGAGAGGGTCACGTCCGCCGACATGGCACCGAAATCCCCCAGCGAAACCCCACTGCCCACCACCGCCGAGGCGTATTTCTCCGCTATCAGCCCGCCGCCGTACAGCGTGATATCATGGGGCAGCCCGTAAATCAGGGTGCCCAACGCAAAATGGGCCTCTCTGGAGCCGGTGGTGATGCCGCCGTTGTAGCGCCCGGCGGTCAGTTCGTACTTCAACCCACCCGGGCGTTGCATCACCGGCAGCGCCGAGAAGGCCTGAGTCCAGGTACGTACGCTGCCATCCGCCTCGGTCACCGTAACCGTCAGGTCTCCCCCTTGTCCGGTCTGGTACAGGTCATTAATCCGAAATGGCCCCGGGGCGACATACGCCTGGTACACCACGTTACCGTTCTGGCTGACGGTAACCCGGGCGTTGCTCTGCGCAATGCCGCTGATCACCGGGGCAAATCCCCGCAGGCTGAGCGGCAGCATGTCTTCGCTGGAGCTCAATTTCACCCCGCGAAACGGAATGCTGTCGAAAACGTCATTGCCGGTGTTGTTTTCCCCAGCCAGCACATCCGAGCGCCAGGCCTGGATATCGCGTTGCAGATAGGTATTTGAGAAACGGGTTTGCTGGTTGCTTTGCGTGTCGCCATAGCCAGTGCGGCTGTTATTGTAGGTGTAGGTCATGTCACTACGCAGGCGCCAGGCCTGCCAGTTCAATCCGCTGTGCAGCCCCAGGAACAGGTTGTTCTGTTCGCTGTTGGATTGGCCCCACTGTCCGTCCTGACGGCTGCGCCCGCCGTTGAGGGTATAGTTGAGTAAAAACGCGGTCATGCCCTGGTCCCATAGCGCAGGGTTAATCACGCTGCTGGCGTCCGGCTTCATCGCCACCTGGGGAATGCTGAGTTCCAGGCGCTGTTGCTGAAAATCAAAGTGTATCCTGGCATCAGGGATCAGGGAGGCCAGGTCACTGACTGGCTTGTCGACCGGCAATCCGCCAAAGGCGGGCAATGCGGGGGTATTGATCCCCATCTCTGCCAGGAAGGCCGGGGTCAATTCGGGGCTGACCTGGCCCTTGTCAGCCGGGGTGAACACGATGCGGTATTGGCCACGCTCGCTACGGTTGACCAACACCGTCACCAGATAAGTCCCCGGCGGGGTCTGTCCGGCGCTTTCAAACGCACTCAGGTCGGTGACGGCTTCCACGCCACCACCCAGCGACAACAGCGCCGGGTCAAAGTAGTCGCGGCCCCAGGCTGGAGACGTACCTGCAATCAATGCGCTGCCCACTAGGAGTGGGGAAAGAGCAAGGGCAAGAGGGTGAATTTTCATTATTATCCTATCCGTCTGAAAGAACGTGGCTCCCCGTAACGAGCCAGGAAGGGAGAAATCGTCAATCCTGTTGGGCAAGCGGGGTATCCCAGCCATCTTCATCAATCAGCTGCCAACTGACTTTCCCGCTCGCGGTGGCGGGCAGGGTGTAAGACTGCTTGCCGAAAGGCGGCACCATCAGGCGCAGAGCCGGTTTGTCCAATGCCACATTCCCCACCGCCAGGCGGGAGAAGGTGAGCCAATAGGGGGTCGGGTTGGTTGCTGTCAACTGGTCGCCTGCCCGGCTGAAGGTCAGCTTCGGGGCCATGTCTGCTACGGCGCGTTTCACCAATCCGGCCGGGCGGTAAAACAGTTTGATATTGCTCACGACCGTCATCACCATCTGCTCACCGTTGGGTTGCTGAGTGGGCAGCGCCTTCATAGAGATAAAAAACACCGACTCCCGGTCATTAGGCAGTGGCATATCGTTGCGTCGGATACGCAGCGCCAGTTCACCGTTCGCTTCCAGGCGGGCCAGCGGCGGCGTGACGATAAACGGCATCACCGGGGTGCCATGCCAGCTCAGATCGACGTCTCCGGTGGCTGGATCGACCGGGCGGATCCATGACTGCATCAGGAACGGCGCCGGGCTTTTGTTGTAGGCGGTTAGCGTCACGCCCTGCTTTTCGCCCTCCGGGTAAATCACCCGCAGCACGTAAAAAGAAATCCCTGGAGAGGTGTTGTCCTGAGCCTGTGCCAGGCCCATTTTGTTGACCAACAGGCATAGGCCCATCAGAAGATAAATCGGGTATTTCATGGTGTGGTCTCCGTGGAGGCTGAGCCTGTCTGCTGGCAGGGCTTGGAGAGTCCGCCATAGTCGGTGAGCGTCTGCCAGGAAACCTTATTCACCGGCCCGTCAACGGCCAGGGTGATACTGCTGTGCGGAGGCACCATCGCCGGTTGTTGCTCTAACGCTACGGTATGCCCGTCAACGGCCAGCATCCCCAGGGTCTGAAAATAGCCGGTGGGATTGATGGCTCGCACGCCGTGTGCTTCACGCTTGAACGTCAGTAGGCAAGGGGTGTTGTCCGCAGGTAACGCCAATCCTTGCGGGCGATGAAACAGCTTGATCACGAAACGTACCCCTACCGACAGCCGACCGGCCGCCGTTACGGGTTCAACCTGTGCAGGAATGGCCGAGATAGAGAGATAAAATAGCGACTCCTGGTCGGAGGGTAGCGTGGCACCCTGCGGCAATAGTCGTAGCAGTTGGCGGCTATCGCCTTGCAGCGAGAACAACGGTGGCGTAACGATAAACGGCGCTGGGGTCGTATCGTCCAGGCCGTTTTGCACTCTGGCCTGAACCAGATAAGTCTGTTGCCCGCTATTGCTGACGGTGAGGGTTTGCGCTTTATCCGCGGAAGAAAAAATAATGCGTGTCTGCCCCAGGCTGATGCCGCCGCTTCCGGCCTGTGCAGACAGGCTGAAAGTGAGCAGCAGGCTTGATAGCACCTGATGAAATCGCTGTGTCATCGGGTCCTCACTGATAGAGAAATGTAAACATCAGCGTGGCCGTCACGTCACCGGTCGCGACCGTGGCACACCCGGTGCTGCCGCCACAACTGGCACCGGCATAAAAGGTGAACGTCTGGTTGACCGGTATCTGTCCGGGGTTAGCCAGTGACAGCACGCTGTTGTTTTTGACTTCGGGCTGGCTGTAATCCGGCACGGTGGCACTCTGGATCACCAAGATCCCGGTATTCGCCGCCGATCCGGCATTGCGAAACAGCCATTTACTGTCTTGGGTGGTACCGGTGCCGGCGATAGTCACGACAGGTTTAAGGCTGCCGCCCGCAGAACCGGTGCAGTCCTGCACGGCCAGGGTAAAGGGCTGTGGAGCAACAAGCTGGTTTGGGCGCAGTTGTGATTTAGCGATGACACCCAAAGGCAGAGTGCTTTTATCCAGGCTGAGCGTGCAGGTGCCATTGGTTAGCACGGCGGAGAAATCCAGCGTCACGGCCTGCACTGGGGCGGATATCGCTCCACTGCCTGCCAGCATGACAGCCAGCGCGGCCTTAAGGTAACGTTGCGCTGAACGCATCGGTGCCTCCGGTATCATTAATGGTCTGCCATTGCACCCGCATGCCGGTTGCCAACGGTGTTTTGACCGGCCAGATATGATTGCCAAAAGGGGAAAGCATGAGTGCAGCCGGTGTATCCAAGGCCAGTTGTTGCCCTTTCACCGTCAAGTCGGCCAGGCTGACAAAATAGGGAGAGGGATTGGTCACCTTTAGCCCCCCAGCCACGCGGGAGAACTGCAACCCACTTTGGGCTGCGGCAGAGGAGCCGCTCAAGCTCGCAGGCCGGTAGAACAGCTTGATAATGTTGCCCACGCCGAAGCGCAGTTGGGCTTGAACGTCATTTCGCTGTTGAGCCGGATCCAGTTGCGGACTGGTCGGAATAGCGGTGGCATGCAAATAAAACACCGACTCCCGATCGCCAGGTAGCGGCTGGCCGGTAAAGGCGATACGTAACTGATTGGTGCTTTGAGGTTCTAGACGGAACAGCGGCGGCGTCACGGAGAACGGGGCCGCGGTCTGTGTATTCTGTTTACCGCTGACAGTCGTTTGCACCAGATACGGTTCGTGGTTTAGGGTGTTGCGTACCGCGACATTAATACTGCTGGCCCCTTCAGGGTAAATCAGGCGGGTGGCATTAATGCCAAACCCGGCAGACCAGCCTGCCAACGGCGTACCCAGCAGGGCCACTAGCAGCGAAAACAGGGAGATAAAGCGTGTCATATTGCGGCTCCTGAAAAGGCGGGCCATCGGCCCGCTGGAACACATCAGTTGTAGGCGAAGCTGAACAGGATTGGCGCGCTAACCATACCGATATCTGGTGTGGTTGAAGTGGAAGCCAGACCTGCCTGCAGGCTCAGGGATTTCGCATTGAAATCGCCTGCTGCCGGGGTTGCCCCTGCGGTCGCTACCGCCAATTTCTGGCCATTGGTGATGTAGTTTGTTGGTGTGGCTGTTTCACTGAGCATGACGCCAGTGTTGGTGCCGGTGCTGTTAAAGATATTCGGGTTCCCCCCCAGCGTTTGGCCGGTCACAATCAGGCTTGCCTTATCACCCGCCTTGGCCGGGGTTTCACAATTGCTCAGACCCACGGTGAAGGTTTTTACACTTGCGGTTACCGGGGTGGCGACTGTAGTGAAGGCAGACTTGGAATAGTTACCCAGGTCCAGGCTAGCGTTGGAGAGAGAAACGTCACAGGTCGCCGCCACAACGTTGGCGGTAATGGTCATCTGGGCGTTAGATGCGGCCTGAGCCACGCCAGATCCTGCCAACAGAACTGCAACCACCGGAGCCAGAGTAAAAATAGATTTACGCATAATGAATTCCTTATTTACGTATTAAAAAAGTGAATATAATCATTTCGTAGCTGATTATTAGCCACGAGCCATCATTTATCTGAACAGCCTGAACAGATAAAGTACCTTCAATAAGATAATAACTACCGAAGTCGTCAGTTTTTTAAGAAGCGATCAAAGCATCCTGATGCTATTTCCATGCGTTTTTTAAGCCAAGATTATGCCCTAATAGATTGATAAAGGTTGGCTGCCCATCAAGCATGAAAGACTTGTTGTGCTGCTGTCTTTCTATTATGGGGTACACGGTTTTTCTGAGTTTGAAATGGAGGGTTTCCGCACTCTATAATTATCTGAATGGAATGATCCTTTCATTTTTATTTTTCATTCAGATTAATCTCCAATTATATATTCTATATGTTTAGGATACTTCTTGGTTGATCCTTGAGGCCGGAATTATTACGGTCAGCCTTATTTTTTTAAAGTTTTTTTTGATGAGTAAAGCGATTTTGCAATAATTGTCTTGGCGGGCGGTTTTTATGGCTAAATTACGATTTATTATCGCATGTATCATTGTTTTTCTGGTGTATTATATCGTAAATTTAATTTAGTAAGATTTAAAGCTCGTTATTGTTGCGTTTATGAATGCTTTCATCTGATGTGGTATTAAATACGCTCAGAAAGCCAAGCAAACAGGACCTGCATGCCGTTTGCCGCTTTGATCAGTGGGCTTTGGCCTGTCACACGGGCTTATTCATCACGAAAACTCGTAAGAGAAAAGGTTTAACCTAATGAAATATAAGAAACATAATGCAGCCTTCGACAAGGTTCTAACGGCGTTGCAGGTGTTGAGCTGTGTTGATTGCTGCCCTTCCGATACATTGCCACCTAGGGATAAATGGCCCAAGACCCGGGATATTGCCGATTACTGTGATATCAATATTTATGTGTCCCGCTACTACCTGATGAAACTGGTAAATAAAAAAAAGGCGCATGTCTCATCGGTGCCAGACCAAAAGAGCTTACGCTGGTGTATTGCAACACCTACCTGGGGTAGGGATTTATCCCAATAATGTATTATATCATCAACGGTGTCATTTAAAAATAATTAGGCTGCTAAGGTGTCAACGTGAAATCACCTATTGTTATTGCTTTGTGGGGCAAGGATTTCTATTTCTTACAAGGTGTTCGCCACCTTTTTGAAAGGTTTTTTTATACCCGAGGTGTATCCCCTCAATTTATCTCTTCAGAGTGTGGGAGCATTCTTGATCTTTACGTTGCGGATCTGATTGTCAAGAGCAGCGTCAGCTGGAGGGGAGATGGATATCAACGGTACCAAATCCTCATACGGAAAAAAAATAGAGAGAGGATTACCTATCAACAGGGAGAGATCGGCCTGAATGATAAGTCCGAGGCGGTGATGCAACTGCTGGATAGGCTGTTCGACGTGCAGTTCGATAATAATGCCCCCAGCGTACCTGACTACGAAAAGATCACTCGGCGAGAGCGAGAAGTCTTGCAGGCGATAGCAGCAGGCTTATCACCTACACAGATCGCCAGAAAGTTGCAGATCAGCACCAAGACCGTCAGCGCCCATAAGCAGGCATCCATGCGAAAACTAGGATTTCAGCGCAGTCGCGACTTGTACCATTGGCTGTGGCAAGGCAACCCGGACATATCGAGGAGCACTGTGGGAGAAGGATGATGCTACCTAAGGGTGAGAAAGCACTAATGGTTGTTTATTTAAAGGGTACAGGTGTCGGCCTTCCTTTCCCCCTCACCGAATGCGAGGGGCGCCACACCCCGCACTCGCCAAAGCTTAGTTCTCCACCAACTGCACCACCACCAGCCTGCCGCCCTCCTCGGTAGAAAGCACGAACTGGGCACCGTCGGTCAGTGCCAGTTTTTCACCGATTGCCACCGGGGTTTTATCCGGCAAGGAGAGCAGGCCACTGATGCCTTCGTTCACCAGCCACCACTGGTCATTATGCAACACGAAGTAGCCCACGCGCTTCTTCTGCGCTTCTGGCGTACGTTCGTTGGGGGCGATCAGGCGGTTAACGTGCCAGGCGTAAATCGACTGGCCGCTCCAAACCATCAGGCGATGATCGTCGGGGCGGAAGCTCCCGGCTTTACGCGAGGAGTAGAGGTTCAGGATCGGCAGTTTACCCTTGAACGCCGTACCACAATATGGGCAGGCCGGGCGGTTTTTACCGGAGAACACATACCATTTCTGTTCGCAGGCAGCGTTTTGACACGGTTGGATCAGATCGACCGTTTTCACCAGCGCCGTTTCCCACTCATCAGCGGTTGGCCGCCTGGTGGGTTCGTGCAGGCCTTCAATAAACGCCCGTTCAAACAGCGGCGTCAGGTAGGGGCCCATAATGGTGTAGGGCACTTTCTGCGGATTGGCCCAAGGCAGCGAAGAAGGGCTGACTTGGTTAAGTTTGACCGCATTGCTGTGATCGGTCGGATGCTCAATAAACAGCGCTCGTTCACCCATCGCCAGCGATTCATCACGCATCTCATCATCCATGTCATGGATCTTGCCGCCGCGCAATGGGTGGCGGAAGAACAGGTACATGTAGATCAGCACGGATAATGCGTGCCTGTCGGTGGCGATGCTTGGCAGTATGCGCTGCGGATCTTCTTTCGGTAGATGGCTGGTTTTCACCACTTCCGGGGCAATAAAGTCCGGCGTGCCGACCACGTCCGGTGGATATTTACCTGGCACTACCAGCCCGTCGACATCGATGATACAGGCGTGGCCCTGCTCGGGGTCGATCAGCACGTTTTTATAGCTCAGATCGCTATGGCATAGGCCAGCGGCGTGCATACGCCGGACGGCTCTGGTCAGCAGCAGGCACACCTTCAGGTAATTCAGGGTGTTGCCGCGTTCGCGCGGATCCAGGAACTTGTTCTGGTTATTGGCGCTGGCGAACCATTTACCTTCCTTCTCGCGGCCTTTAATCCCCAGGAAGTCATTATTCTTTGAGCCGTACTTAAAGAAGAAGTGGCTCTGGTAGGTAGGCACTACGATACCGATTTTGCCATCGTGTTCCACTATGCTGGTGGGCCAACAAAACAGCCCTTGCCAGTAATCGCCACCCGCTTGCTCAAAGATGTTCTGCCGGTAGCGGCCAGTGATCATCTCGATGCGTTCTTTCGCCTGCTCGTTTTGCGGCTTCTTATAGAACGCCACTACGTATGACTTGTCCGGCGAAAAGTAGACGTCCTTCATGGAGCCGGAGCCGATGATTTCATCGACATACTGGATGGTTTCACCATCCCTGGTGGTACAGGTAACAATATTTGCCATTTTACTCACCCGCTATGTAGTCCAATCCATTCACCACGCAACGATTAGGGTCCGATCGTCGTGATTGCCCGGGGAGAAGAAGTTCAGCCATTCGGCCAGCCGCTCTGCGGGCTGCGAGGGATCGCTCAGGCAGGGCGTCAGCTCCGCGATCAGGTCATCCCACTTTTGGCTATTTTGCAGGCCATTATCCGTTTCAAACCGGGGATCGGAGACGCCGTCGGTCATCAGCACCAGATGAGAGATCTCAGTCCATTTACCGATGCTGATGCGCTTACTGAAGTTCGCATCGTTCACCGCATCGGCATCCAGGAAACGTGTTTGGCCTGCATACTCGCCGCTGTCTGGCGTTCCCAGAACGCGCACTTTGCCCACCGGCCCGTAGGCCGCAATGGCACCGTCGCCCAACCAGAATGAGGCGGCGAACAGCTCGGCCCCGGTTCGGAATGAGACGGTGACCAGCAACGTGGTCGAATAGGATTTGGTGCTCTCTTCGGCGCGGATAGATTCATTGCTGATGTTGTTGACGGCCATGATTGAGGCCTGGCGGAACAGGCGATTAAACGCCTCCCAGACTATCCGCTGATCGTCGGTTCCCCAGTTTTCTACGCGGGCTTTGAGTTCCTGGCCTTTGTCGCTATTCAACTGGTTGGTCAGGTAGTCGCCCACGGTTTGCGTCACGATGCGCGAACCTTCGCGCGAGTTTTTAGCGCTACCGGCTCCGTCTGCCACCAACATGATGTTCCAGCCGGTATCACTATTGCTGGCGATGTAAAAGTCATCATCGCGGAAGGTGCCCGCATGCTCGTGTGAACGCCCTCTGCGGCTGGCCGCCACGATGTTCACCCTAGGCCCCAAGATCTGCTGATGGGCGACATGAGGTTTGAAATAGCGCGAATCGGCAGGCGGCTCGAGGATTTTCCATAGGCTGCGCGGGTCGGGGTTAACGATAAAGGGCACTTGGGTGGAGCATTGCGGCACAGTAGGGCAAGACCAGGTAACCGTGATGTCAAAATCGCCGCTTTCGGTGGCGGTTCCAGCCAGTGAAGAGGTCGCCGGATCAAAGGTGATGCCGATATCTTTGGAGAACTCGACGGCCAGCACTTCGGCGGTTGTTCCATCATCCAGCACGATATCGATTTCAGAGTGGAAGGGTACGCCGGTGCGCGCATTGGCCACGTTTATTTTTGCCTGCGGCTGAATGTTCTGCGGCGTGCTAATCGGGGTAGCGGTACCGGACGGGATCTGACCTGGCTTCAGGTTTTCTTTGGCGGTTTCTTCAGGCAATGTGGCGTCTCCTTGCACTTCCAGCGGATCAAACTGGGCTTTCTGCCAGCCGTCAGGGACTGGTTGATCTGCGGTTTCTGGGGTGTCATCGCTCTTGGTGAGGACCACTTTAGGCTCGTCGGCCAAGGTATCGTCATTAGCAACCAACGGCGGAGCTTCTGTTGCCTCCACGGTTACGGGAGTCTTGGCCGTCACTTTGGTGATGAGAAGGGTTAGCAAGGTGCCGATCTCATCATCGGCTTGCAGGCTGGCAAGCTGGGCATCATCCGTTGTGGCGCCCGTTTCAGCCAGGATCAGCATGAGAATGTTCTGGCGCAGTTTCTCCACGTCTTGCATCAGCCTTTTCCTCGCGTCACGTCGAAATCGTTGTCGCCGCCGTTATCCCTGAACGTCAGCCCCTTCTCGCACCACGGGCAGATAACGTCATCGGGCCCGTTGACGCACAACAGCTTGCCGCAGGTACACATTGCAAATGCGCTGGCATTTCCGCAGTACGGGCAACCCGGCACACCGTGCAGTGCGCTGGTATTAACCTGAATGGCAGACGCCGATTCATCGCTCCAGGCAAAATAATCCTCATCGATCGGGAAGCAGCCGTTGAGGTTGAAGCCGTTGATATTGATCTTGAAATCCAGCGAGGAGAGGTTGATGGCCGGGCGTTCGTATTTCATCAGATAAGGGCGGCGTGACTTGCTGCAACGGCCCGTCAGGGTGACGCAGTTTTCGTCATAGGCTCTGGCAATATCGTCTTTGGCCAGCCGCACTATATGGTCGGTGTGGGTGAGCAAAGGAGGCGCATCTTCCCCCACGCTGCGGCTGTGCGCAGAGACAGACGCGGTGATCCACTTAATGAACTGGGCGAAATCCCCTTCCTGACTGTCGGTGAACAGTAGGACGTTCTCGGTCAACTGCCGCAGGATGTTCATATCCGCCGAAGGGCCAAGGCCGATGGCGATCAGATTGACCTTATTGGCGTAGTTTTCTTTCCAGCGCCTGATTTCGGGGGCGGTATCGTCCGTTGGTCGGCCATCGGTGAGCAGGTACACCACCGGTTTCCAGTCGCCTTTGCGTTCCTGGGTGGTTTTTCTGACCTGTTGATCCAACTGACGGGTGAGTTCCCGCAATGCCGCGCCCAGGTTAGTGCCGCCGCCGATCGGCAGGCGAGGGGGATAAAACGACACCACCTCTACCAGCGGAACGATGGTTTTTGCCACCCCGGCGAAGGCGATCACTGATATCCAGGCGGTCTCAAGCGCGTGAGGGTCCTTTTTCAGGTCGCTGACGATCCTTTGCAGGCCATCATTCATTTTCTTTAGGCTTTCCCCGATCATGGACTCCGAACAGTCCAGGACCAGAAAGATGGGCAATCTTCTCATGGTTAAAATAACCTCGTCAGGCGGTACGCGTCATGGGGCAATGAAAAAACAGGCAAAGCTCGGATAGAGACTTTGCCTGTTTGTTACAGAACCAGCTGTATTTCCGGTGGTGGCGGTGGCAGGTTATCCTGCCCGGCGTTAACACCTGCACTGGAACTGCCTGACGCGACGCTGGCTGATACCCATTTGAAGAAGCCGGAAAAGGCCGTTGAATCCAGAGTTTCGAGGGCCACAACCTGAGAGGTCAGTTGCAAGAGGTGTTCATGTTTGGCCTTTGGCCCTACCGCACAGGCGATAATGGAGCCGAAGGAACGTTTTTTGACTTCTTTGATCGCCTCGCCATAGGCATAGCTGTCTGACGGGGTGCCATCGGTCATCAGGAATACCAGTGGTCGCCAGTCGCCTTTCTGATCGCCATCGGAGCGGTGGATATCCCGATCGACACATTTGATCAGGCATTCAAGCGCGGCCCCGGTGAAGGTGCCACCCGCGCTGGGGACGACAATGTCGCTGAACTGGAACTCTTCCAATGAGGTTAGCGGGATAAACTCCCGGGCTTCGTTATCAAAGGTGATGATGGAGATATGCACGCTTTCCAGCGCATACGGATCCTGGCGCAGCGCGCTCATCATTGACTGAATGCCCACGTTAACGGCATGGATAGATTCCCCGCGCATCGACCCGGAGGTATCAATCAACAGGTAAACGGGTAATCTTCTCATTGCAGGTAGTTCTTCAAGTGGGACACGAAGGAGTCGGACTCCGAAGGTTCGCCAATGGCGTTCAGCTTCCAGCCGGTGCTTTCACGCACCAACTCGGCAAACAGCATGGAACGCTGGCCATCAAAAGCGGCCCCACCCGAAAGATCGAAACGCGCCATCTCAACGTTTTTGGCATCCACCGCACGGATAAAGGCATTTTGTACCTTGCCGAAGTGCTGCTTCAGCTCCTGGCCGTTATAAATCTGCACGATAAAGACGATTTTTTCGTACTTGGGATCGAGGGAGTTCAACTGAGCGATAATCTGCTCGTCATCACCGTCGCCCGCACCGGTGCGGTTATCACCGGTCAGCCAGATGTGGCCAGACTTATGGCGCAGGCTGTTGAAGAAAATGATGTCACCGTTAACCAGCGAAGGTCTGCCGTTTTCCACATCGCCCAGATCGGCGACTTTGCCTTGGGCATTACACAGGAAGGCGATGACGTCGAGGTCGTACTCCGGCTCTTTCTTGCCAAACAGACCACCCAGCAGGCCTTTCTTCTCCTCATTGATATCCCAGCCGAGCCCAATGGTGACAGAGGAAAGGTCGTGTTCGTTTTTACGCAGGCTGACGCTTTGTCCTTTACGCAAACTGACTGACATACAATCTCCTTGATGAATGTTTATAAAACGACGTTAACTTCGGGTGGTGGTGGCGGTAAATCGTCCAGGCCAATAACTTCCTTTTTACCTGACTCGACTTTCTGGCTGCCGACGGAAATGCTGGCCGACACCCATTTAAAGAAGGCTTTGATCGAGGTGGAGTCCGCCGTATCCAACTGGAGGACGATTTCGGTGATTTCCTGTAGTACTTTGGTTTCAGCGCTGTGGCCAGCGGCACAGGCAACGACCACGCCGGTTCTGGCGGCTTTAAAGTCGCTGACGCCTTTGCGCCAGTCATCCGTGGGTGAGCCATCGGTCATGATGAATACCAGCGGGCGCCAATCGCCTTTGGTTTCGGCGGTGGTTTTTTGCACTTCGTTGCTGATGCTGGTGGCGACCAGTGAGAGGGCCTCACCCAGCGCGGTGGTGCCGCTGGCCACCAGTTCTGGCAGCTTGAAGCTCAGCAGATCGGTGAGGGGCACTGCCTGGCGTGCGGAAGAATCGAAGGTGATCACGGAAACATAGGCGGTTTCAAGGGCGTAGGGATCTTGTCGCAGGGTGGAGAGCAGCGTTTGCACCCCATTTTTGACCGCTTCAATGGGTTCGCCCGTCATGGAGCCCGAAGTATCAAGTAACAGATAGACCGGAAGTCTTCTCATCGTATTCCCTTATTGAGTGCCGAGTTTACATAATAAGTGTTCTGGTCGTTATCTCAACAGAAATACCCACGTTTTCAGGAGTAGATTTGTTGATTTTGCGATCGCTTTCTCCCCTCACAACGACCCTCTTCCATAGGGAGAGAGAGCTGATTTGGCGTTGGTATTAATCGGTGGCACTGTGCACGGGCGCAGCATGCTGCGTCCCTGCGATGGCGAACTGGTTGATGTAGGTGGGAGCGTATTTGGTGTTGAGATTAGATGTGGGAGTTGATCTATAACAGGGCTGATGCAGAGGATGTCGTTGAGTTGTGGCACAGACAGTTCCCTCTCCCTGTGGGAGAGGGTGAGGGTATTACGGCTTCTGCTTGCTGGCCTGAATGCTGCGCACCAGGTCGTCGATACAGCGTTCGACAACCATATCCACCGCTTCGCTACGGGTCGTTTCCGTCACTCTGGATAAGCGATCGATTTTGCGTAGTACCGACATTTTCAATGACAGCGACACGGCTTTTTTCTTCTCTTTATCCAGATAGACCCGGCTGACGGTTTCGCTGGTCTTCAGCTCCGAGTTAGCCGCCAGCGCATCTTGCATACGGCGAAACGTCTTCTTGTCTAAAAGCCCAGGTACAGTCAGCTGATAGGAGTGAGTAGCCTTGCGGTATTTGATCTCCGCCTCGTAGGATTCTCTCAATTCCTTAAGCACGCGTGTCAGGGTTGGCCCCGAGCAGTCTAACTCAGTGATGATCTTGTCTGCGGATACGGGTTTACCCGCACTGAGTAAAATGGCCAGCTTATAGATCCGTGCCTGTCGCGTATTGAGTTGCATGATTAATGACTGCCTGAGTTGATGCTAAACCGGTGGCTTTCCTGAGATGATTCGTTGGCAATTCCATATACCTGAGCGCGCGCCAGGATTTCTGACGCCCAGCGGCGATGGGTTGCGGGTTCGCACATGGTTCCTTGCGATTTAAACACCGCCTGTGAGGAGTTAAGGATCCGCAGCGCATCGGTATGATCGTTGGCCAGCACCATCAACGCCTTTTCGATCTTGCCGATCTGATTCGGGTGGATCGCCGTCTTGCCGACCAGGCCATGGGCGATATCGAGCGCTAATTCCTTATCCATAATCTGATGATCGTCAATATGCTCACAAACCGGTGCCGTCAGGGCGAAATCACGTGGGGAAAACACGGCAACCAGCATTTTTATCACGTAGCCCATCGGGCCGTCATACAGCGTCAGGTTGCGCGGCCTTCTGAGTGCCACCACGTTCATCAGATCGTTGCCACCGATACGCAGGGCGATGATGCGCCGATAGCACGGGTGGTGATGCAGGGTGTTGGCTAACTCACGCATTTGCACCACATCAAACACTTCTTCTGTCTCTAACGTGGGCATCATGCACAGGTGCGAGTCCTGCATCATGTTCCACCAGTAAGGCAGCGAAGCCAGCGTGAATTTGGGCAGCACCAAGCCGTCCACCGCGCTGAAATCCATGCTCGCCAGCAGCTGTTTACCCATTTCTTTATGGCGAGGCCGTACGAACACCAGCGGCCAGTGGTCATTGCCCTCAGCGGCCTTGGCTTGGGCCAAAGTTTGGGTGAGTTCGCGCAGGTTGTCCAGCGCCTGGGGAATATCTTCGTCGCTGACCGCGTCTTCCAGGCAGACGATCAGCGAGCGTAAACCGGCGATCTTGTTATTGAGGATCGTCTCGGCGATATCCGTTCTGGTGGCGGGCATATAGAGTGAAGCACCCAGCCGCCAAGGGGAAAGTCGTTGGTTCATTAGAGCACCTTCTTGATAATGGTTACCGCACGGTACTGCCCGATCTCATCACCGACTTCGGTAATGGTCAGCCCCTTTTCGCGTGCCAGATAGACCAGCAGCGCAACGTCGGGATCGTCTACCGTACGGACCAAGACGTGATCCGGTACTCTGCGTAGCACAGCGCGCGTAGCCTCTGCGATCCCTGGTTTAATTCGGTTAATGCTGGCAACCTGATATTTTTCGGCGAGGTGGTTAACCACCCGCTCACTTTGTTGTTTCAGGTAAGCCTTTCTCTCTGCATCCTGTGTGCAGGGCTCAAGCGCCGCTGTGTCTAGCATGGCGCGATACTGTGCCACGGTATCCACCAGCAGACGGCTGCATTCAAACTGGGCGAGATGATCGCATTGTACACAGCCGTGCATGCCTTCGTTTGACCAGATGGAGCGCGAGATCATGCCGGAAACCGGCGCACCCATAATGCCAAACGGGATCAGCCAGTCGTCGTCGCTGGCGGCCAGCCATGAACACCCGCAGGGATCGGCAAGCACTACCAGGCGGGGCTGGGCAGGATAGCCAGGCCGGTTGTTGAGGGAGCGGATCAGTTCGCCGGTAATGGCTCCCTTGCCCGTCCAGCCATCGACAAACACTATTCCTTCGGAGCCATGGCGTGCCTCGATCCAGTCGAGTGCCACCGAGTCGATACCCCGGTCACGAATGATGCTGATGCCGTAGTGATACGACTCTTTACCCATGGCCCGCAGCGTTTGCTGGAGCATCACCCCTAGAGGAACACCGGCACGCACCAGGCTGGCCAGAACTATCGGCGTATCGCCGAACCGTTCAATCAGCGCAAGGGCCAGCATCGAGACTTCTTTTGCCAGGCGTCCTGCACCCTGATCGAGTGCGCGGGCAAACAGGTCGAGGTGTGAAGGGGTCGGCTCCGGTTCCTGGCTCAACATTTCCGAGTAGTGACGGGCACCGGACTGGATCAACTGTTCTTTCTGATCGACCGGCGTCATTTCCATTTCTACCGGTTGCAGCAGAAAGTGAACGTCCTCGGGCAGGTATGAGCCGGAAAAGGGCACAAAATCAGACATATTACTGCTCTCCGAAAATATGGCGGGAGATCGCTTCGGCGAACTGGCTCTGGCGTGGGAGGCCAAACCAGGTGCAAAGCTTCATAAAACGATGGTCGCTGAGGCTGTCGCCTAACCCGATAACCGGGAACACGCCGCGTTCAAGGCGCAGTTTTTCCAGCAGGAAGGTTACGGCTAGCCCCTTCTCTACCACGGTCGGCAACCAGGCAACGTTGTTGCTGTTACGGTGGACGTAATAGCCTTCAGTGGGGAATAGCTGCTCAATCTCATCGGCGATGGCATAAAGCTCGCCCAGGCGGGTGCTATCGCGGTGCTTCATCACCAGATAGACCGGTGTGTCGCCGTATTCATAGTTGATACGCGCCCAGCCATTGATGTTGCGTTCGGCCATCAGCTCGGTGATCTTGCGTTGCATCGCCAGCAGGTTAGCAGCATAAGGTTGCAGTTTTTCCAGCATCAACGCTTGCCATGCCACATCCGCTTGCCCTTGTGGGTTGAGGATCACCGCACCGTGCGTGGTAACCGCCCATGACTTGAACGGGATACTCACCCGTGCTATCTCTTCGGTTCCACGTGCGGTTACCGGGATAAGCTCCGCATGCTCCAGCATCCAGTCCACCAGCATCGACTGCTCTTCGGTCATAAAGCTGCGTGGCTCAAGGCTACGATCCAAGGCGCCGGTGCGATACGGGGCCAGGTCGAGTTCATCGACCATCTTGCGGCGTGTCTGGAACAGGGTGTCGTCCAGATCGGAGAAAATGACCGGCTTATTCATAGCTTACGACCTCAACGGTTGGGGCGACCTGTTTTAACGCCTCAATTAACGCGGGATCAACGCTTGCCGCAGGCGTTTCGATACACAGCAGGATACGGTCAAACTGCTGGTGGGCCACGTTGTAGACAAAGTTGGGGATGCCCAGCCCATAGTTATCGCCAAAGGCGATGGCGGACTGGATAGCGAACCCGGTGGCGATTGGCGAACGGGTGGTGGAGCTGAATTTAACTTCGGCCCCCTGTTTTTCCAGGCGTTCAGCCAACAGGAAGGGCTCCCAGACAAACTCGCTGCTGCCCAGCACCAGCAATTTCTCCCCTGGATGCGTCTGAATATCGCGCCCCAGATCCGCACTTGGCGATGAGATGCCCAAACGGCCCCAGCTTTGTTTACCGGTGATCGGCACGCTGCCGGTGGCGGTAACGTTGACGGCTGGCATCACCGGCACCGGAGCATCGGGATTTTTTTCCCAGTGCCAGTCACCCTGAACCAGTGACACATACTGGATGGGGATTGGGCTGCGTTGGGCCAGGGCGTCGCCGCTCCAGTCGGTCAGCGTAACGGTGATGGCGCGGGCAATGTTGTGTAACCCGGCATCCTGCTGTAAAGCCTGGAGCAGGTTGATGAAGGTGTTGCCGGTGGTGGCCTCATCGTCGATCAGCACGACGGCTTTAGCTTCCAGTACGCGTCGGCGCAGCTCGGCATCTTGTGGCAGATAAAGCAGGTGGTCGGTGGCGTGGCTGTGATTTTCTTTGAATTCGCACAGTAGCTCACCCCCCTCTACCGGATGGCGGGTGGAGGTGAGGTATACAGGGTCGCTAACGCTGCCCCGAACTTCGTCAAACACTCCAGCCCCGAAGCCGACGGCGGTTTCCGCCATGCCGATAAACAGCACCGGGCCTTGATCACAGGTCGGGAACAGTGCGGCCAATTGCTGATAGACGGCGCGCATGACACTCGGCTTCACCGGAATATGGCGGCCCAACACTTTGCTGACGAACAGAAACGCGCGTTTCGGGTTTCGCCTTTCGGCTACGTCAAACAGCTCATCCAGCGCGATCGTGCCGCCCGTTGGGGTAACTTTCAGCGTGCCGCAGGACAGCGTGCGGGAATAGGTATTTAGCATGGGTTAGTCCTTCACCAGCAGGTTGTCGAGCTCGGGGTGATATCTGACGACATCGGTAATAGAACGGACAATCGCTGGGGAGAATGCAGATTTAGCCTCATCAATCACTTCCTGCTGGCTCATTACGCCAAGCTTATACAGGGCGAACAGGCCCGGCAGATTGACGCCGCTGAAACGGGTATAGCCGATACCGCCAGACGGGCGCAGGTTGATTTCCAGCAGCACCGGACGCCCGCTGGTGTCGTTGCGGGTTTGCACGTTGACCAGGCCATCGGCCTGCATCGCGGTGGCACAGGCTATAGCTAGTTCAAACGCCTCGCCGTGGTTTTCCAGATATTGCAGCGCCCCTTCTTTTCTACGTGCAACGGCAGCCAGCACCTTGCCCCGATCAACCAACATGTCAACGGAGTATTCAGGGCCAGGCAGGTAAGGCATCAGCACCAGCGGCTCAAACTCGCCAGCGTCCGCCAAAGCACTGAGGTAGCGCCGTGGGTTCACTTTGCGGTTTTCCGGATGGGTAAAGGCGGCCATCGGGCCCACGCTTTCATCAAAACGCCAAAATCCCATGCCATAAATACCCTTCACCGGTTTGACGCACAGCTGCGCGCCAGAGAAAGGGGAACGGCTAATCAGATCGCGCAGCTCGGCCACCGACTCAATGCGCAGAGAGGGGACGACCGGCAACCCATGCCGCTCCATGGCCTGGGCAAATGCCACTTTGTCGTCGGCCAGCTCAAACATGGCCTGACTGGTGGCACCGGTGGTCAGTGTGACACCGGCAGCCTCGATCGATTGGCGATGGGCCTCGAACCACTGCGTGTTGCGGCCCGTGTGGATGGCGTTGATACCGCACTGTTTCACCGTAGACAGAATAAAGGGTAGCCGCTGTTCGTCCTCTTTCGGTTCGAACAAGGCGACGTCTGCCTGGGAGAGGATCTCGTTACGTTCATTACGGTGTGAGGCAACCACCGTCACGGCAGTTTGCTTGGTTTTCACCAATGAAACGATGCCCTGAATAATATCCCGCTGGGAAGATAAACCTTCCATAAGCCACATTTTGAGTGTCATTTTTTGATTTTTACCGTTCAAGGCTTGATGGTTAAAAGGATCGCTGTGGGTTGAGGCCACCCGATGGCGATGTCAATCATAACATGATGTCAGTCTAGAAGTGAAAACATACGTTGAAAAGTGGCGTAAAATGAATTTTGTAGCCAAAAAGTTACCCTGTGTTAGAAAAAATAAATTCATTAAAAATATATGCTTAACTAAATTTAGCTCGATGGTTAGCAAAAATGGGGTTGTGCGTGAACACCATCATGATATGATTTTGTACTCATGGAATTTGGTGTAAAAAAATCACTGTTTTCAATACCAACTTGAAGGAACTTAAACCATGGTGTCATTAACCAAGAACCAGACCGTTTCGCTCAGCAAGCAGTCATCTGCCATCAACCAGCTGCACTTCGGCCTGGGGTGGGATCCGATCAAGAAGAAAGGCGGTCTGCTGAGCAAAATGTTCGGCGGCGGCAGTGATGCCATCGATCTTGATGCTGGCTGCGTATTGTTGGACAAAGATGGCAATACCCTCGACACCATCTGGTTCCGCCAGCTTAAGTCTCGCTGCGGCGCAGTGGTGCACAGCGGCGACAACCTGACCGGTGAAGGCGATGGCGATGACGAAGTCATCCTGGTCGAGCTGGCAAAACTGCCTGCTCAGGTGGAATACCTGGCCTTTACCGTCAACAGCTTCCGTGGGCAGTCGTTCAACGATGTGGAAAACGCGTTTTGCCGCGTGGTCGATCAGGCCAAAAAGGAACTGGCGCGTTATGAGCTGAAAGAGCAGGGCGCTCATACCGGCATCGTGATTGCTTCACTCCGTCGTAACAATGGCCAATGGGATTTTACCGCGCATGGCAAAGCCTGCAGCGGCAGAACCATTGATGACATGCATGCAGACATCGTCGCTACCGTGGTGCGCTAATGAATATGACTCCGGGGGCCAATGCCCCAGTTCCATCTAAATTATTAACGGTGCGCGTGCTGTCCGGCGCATCGGTCGATGCCTCCGCTTTCCGCCTGTATGCCGATGGTAAAGTGAAGGGCGACGCGGACATGATCTTTTATGGTCAGCCCAAGAGCGATGACGCCACGGTTGCCCTGACCCAAGAAGGTCATAACTCCAACTTCGCGGTTGACGTCAGCCGCTTGCACCCAGACGTGCAGAAAGTCGCCTTTACGGTGACCTGTGAAGGGGCTCAAACCGTCGCGGGCCTGCAACGTTTGCTGGTCCAGATTGAAGCGGATAACGAAGTGCTGCTGGTGGGTACCGTTGAGCTGAATGGCCGCCAGGAAGCCGCCTTGATCCTGGGTGAGCTCTATCGTCGCAACAGCGAATGGAAGTTCCGCTTTATCGCTCAGGGCTTCAACGGCGGGCTGAAACCGCTGGCTGAGCATTTTGGTGTGGATGTGTCGGATGCTCCTGCCCCGGCAGCGGCTCCTGCGCCAACGCCTGCACCGGCCCCAACGCCGGAGCCAGCCAAAATCAGCCTGAGCAAAGTGTCGTTAACCAAAGAAAAACCGGCTATCAGCCTGACCAAGCGGGATAACTTTGGGGAAATCCGTATCAACCTGAACTGGCATCGCGGCAGCGGCCCGACGGGTTTACGGGCGATGTTCAGTTCGAACAAGGGCGTCGATCTCGATCTCGGGGCGTTTGTTGAAATGGCCAACGGGGAAAAAACGGTGATCCAGGCGCTCGGTAAGCGTTTTGGTGACTACAACCGCGAGCCGTTTGTCCAACTGCAAGGCGATGACCGCACCGGTGATATTTCGGACGGCGAATGGCTGCATATCAACGGGCGCGAATGGAAACATATTCGCGAAGTGCTGGTGTTTGCCTTTATCTACGAAGGGGTCGCGAGCTGGGATAAGACGGACGGCGTTGTGACGTTGCATGTACCAGACCAGCCACCGATTGAAACCCGCATGTCGGAAGGCCAGAACAACCGCAACATGTGTGCCATTGCGCGCCTGGTTAACGAGAACGGTAGCATCAAGGTTGAGCGTGTTAACCGCTTCTTTAACGGTCACAGTGACATGGATCAGGCTTTCGGCTGGGGTTTCAGCTGGAGAGCAGGGTCAAAGTAACCAATTTCACAGAGGATTTTACCATGAGTTTTTTCAACAAGGTTAAAGGGGCATTCAATGCCAGCCGCGACGAGCTGACCAAGCAGGTCGGTCGTTTCAAGAACAAAAAGTTCATGCAGGGTACCGTGGCCGTTTGTGCACGTATCGCCGTGGCCAGCGACGGCGTCAGCTCTGATGAAAAACAGAAGATGATTGGGTTCCTCCAGGCATCTGATGAGCTGAAAGTATTCGAGACTTCTGAAGTCATCGAATTCTTTAACAAACTGATCGCCAGCTTTGAGTTTGATGTCGAAATCGGCAAAGGCGAAACCATGAAGTACATCCTGGCGCTGAAAGATCAGCCGGAAGCGGCCCAACTGGCCATCCGTGTGGGTATCGCCGTAGCCAAAAGCGACGGTGATTTCGACCAGGATGAGCAAAAAGCGGTACGTGAAGTCGTGGCTGCTCTGGGCTTTGATGCGGCCGAATTCGGTCTTTAATGTAATATCTTCAGAAGGTTAATATGGTATCCACGCACATCGGCTTCCCGACCGAAACCGTCATTGTTTTCATTGTATTGGCTGTCGGGGCCATTTTTATCGACTTGTTTATGCACCGCGATGACAAGCCTATTTCGCTGAAGAGCGCAGCCCTATGGTCTGTGTTCTGGGTTGCCATTGCGATGGCCTTTGCCGGTTTCCTGTATATCCACCACGGCGCCGAAGTGGCCAGCCTGTTTGTCACCGGTTATGCCTTAGAGAAAGTGCTGTCGGTTGATAACCTGTTTGTCATGATGGCAATCTTCTCTTGGTTCGCCGTGCCGGATCGCTATCGTCACCGCGTGCTCTACTGGGGCATTATCGGGGCTATCGTGTTCCGCGGCATCTTTGTTGCCATCGGTACCGGTTTGCTCAGCCTCGGGCCATACGTTGAAATTGTCTTTGCGCTGATCGTGGCCTGGACGGCGGTGATGATGTTGCGCAGCGGCGATGACGATGATGAGATCGAAGACTACTCGCAGCATCTGGCATATCGCATGGTCAAACGGTTCTTCCCGATTTGGCCGAAGCTCAAAGGTCACGATTTCCTGTTAAGCCAGAAAGAAGTTGATGAAGAGTTGGCTAAACCGGAAAACAAGGATGTGACTATTGGCCGTGGTGCCAAAGCCTGGCGCTATGCGACACCGCTGATGCTGTGTGTGGCCGTGGTTGAGCTGTCCGACGTGATGTTTGCGTTTGACTCGGTACCGGCCATCATCGCCGTGAGCCGTGAGCCGCTGATTGTTTACAGCGCCATGATGTTTGCCATCCTCGGCCTGCGTACGTTGTATTTTGTGCTGGAAGCCCTGAAGCAGTACCTGACGCATCTGGAAAAAGCCGTTATTGTGTTGCTGTTCTTCATTGCGGTGAAACTGGGTCTTAATGCCACCGACCACATCTGGCATCATGGGTACAGCATTTCAGCAACGGCGAGCCTGTTTGTCGTGCTGGGCGTTCTTGCGGTGGGTATTATCGCGAGCGTTATGTTCCCAGGCAAACCCGACGCCGAGGAGAAAAAGGAGAGCTGATCTCCTATCCAGCTGAAATCAATTCGCATGAGTTTAATTTTTTGAGAGGTTAGAACAATGAGTGTTTCTTTATCTAAAGGCGGTAATGTTTCCCTGAGTAAAGCAGCCCCAACCATGAAGAATGTGTTGATTGGTCTGGGTTGGGACGCACGCTCCACCGATGGTCAAGACTTTGACCTGGATGCCTCTGCATTCCTGCTGGCCGCAAACGGGAAAGTGCGCGGTGATGCTGACTTCATTTTTTATAACAACCTGACTTCTTCTGACGGTTCCGTTACCCATACCGGTGACAACCGTACGGGTGAAGGCGACGGCGATGACGAATCTCTGAAAATCAAACTGGATATGATCCCAGCTGATGTCGACAAAATCGTGTTTGTGGTCACTATCCACGATGCGCAGGCTCGTCGTCAGAGCTTTGGCCAGGTATCCGGTGCCTTTATCCGTTTGGTGAACGATGACAACCAGACTGAAGTGGCCCGTTACGACCTGACAGAAGATGCGTCCACCGAAACCGCCATGCTGTTTGGTGAGCTGTATCGTAACAACGCCGAGTGGAAATTCCGCGCGGTAGGTCAGGGTTATGCCGGTGGCTTGGCTTCCGTGTGTGCTCAGTACGGCATCAACGCATCCTGATCGACAAGCTAGTTAATATGACGGGCAGTACACCACTGCCCGTATCATCCCCTACAAAGCAGGAGCTTTAAAATGGCAGTTTCTCTCGTAAAAGGCGGTAACGTATCCCTGACCAAAGAAGCACCAACCATGAACATTGCCATGGCTGGCTTAGGTTGGGATGCCCGTGTCACCGATGGCCAAGGGTTTGACCTGGACGCCTCCGTATTTATGGTTGGTGATGACGGTAAAGTGCTGGGCGACAGCAGCTTTATCTTCTTCAACAACAAGAAGAGTGCCTGTGGTTCCGTTGAGCACCAGGGCGACAACCGCACCGGTGAAGGCGATGGCGACGATGAGCAGGTCAAAATTGAGCTGAGCAAGGTGCCTGCAGAAGTCAAGAAACTGGTTTTCGCCGTCACCATCTATGATGCTGAAGCGCGTAAACAGAATTTCGGCATGGTCAGCAACAGCTACATGCGTATCTTCAACAACGACAACGGCACCGAAATCGCCCGCTTTGACCTGTCTGAAGATGCTTCTACCGAAACCGCTATGGTATTCGGCGAGCTGTATCGCAACGGCGCTGAGTGGAAGTTCAAGGCAGTTGGTCAAGGCTTTGCCGGTGGCCTGTCCGCTCTGGCTTCACAGCATGGCGTGAATATCTAAGAGAGGCTCGTTGCCAGTGTGAGAACCGAGGTCAGGGGCTACAAATTAACCCCTGCATCTGATTATGGCTCCGCATCAGCTCCCTCTCCCTGTGGGAGAGGGTTGGGGTGAGGGGGATTACACGCTCCCCTTGCCCAGTCCCACCATCAATATCCCCGCTATGGAAAAGCTATTTTAACAGGAGGTTATCCTGATGATTTTACAGTCCGGCCAGAACCTGGTGGTCAATGGCACCCAGCTCAACCTGACCCTGCAGTACCCTGCCAACCCTGGTTTTAAGAGTGAGCCTGATACCGCAGTATTCCTGCTGAATGCCGAGGGCAAAGTCCGTGGCGATGCCGATTTTATCTTCTTCAATCAAACCGCGACCCCCAACCGCAGCGTCGTTTTACAAACCACCCACCAAAGCAGCTCTCTCTCGTTAGATCTCAGTAAAATTGACACTGATGTCAGCAAGATTGCCATCACTTTAGTGATTGATGGTTTGGACGCGATCTCTGGGCTGCAACACCTGAAAATGGATGCGCAGAACGTTGCCCAATACAGCGTAGAAACCCTAGGTCGTCAGGAGAAGGCGCTGATTGTGGCCGAAATTTATCGTCATGCCGGTAACTGGAAGCTGCGCGCGTTGGGGCAAGGGTTTAACGGTGGCCTGGAGCCGCTGGCGTTAGTCTATGGCGTTGATGTGGCTCAGCCAGCGGCGCCTGCTTCTCCGCCGCCGACCGTCAGCCTGGAGAAAAAACTGCAGGACAAAGCGCCGCATTTGGTGAGCCTGGCGAAGAACGTCACCGTCAGCCTGGCTAAATTCAATCTGCAGTCGGTAAAGGCCAAGGTCGCGTTTGTGCTAGATGCTTCAGGATCGATGACTGGGCAGTTCAAAAAGGGCAATGTGCAGGCGGTACTGGATCGCATCGCCGTGCTGGCCGTGCAGTTTGATGATGACGGCTCGATGGACGTCTGGGGCTTTGCCGAAAAACATGCCAAATATCCCGATGTGACACTGGATAATCTTGATGGCTATATCAAGGCGATCCAGGGTAGCGGCAAGCGCTCAATGTGGGAGATCCTGCCAAAACTGGGCGGTACCAATAATGAACCGCCGGTGATGGAGGAGTTGATCGATACGTTTAAACACAGCGATATGCCGGTATACGTGGTGTTTATTACCGACGGTGGCATCAGCAAAACGCGCCAGATCAAAGAGGCGATCAAGCGCTCGGCCAACTATCCGATTTTCTGGAAGTTTGTCGGCCTTGGGGGCTCGAACTACGGCGTGCTGGAAAAGCTGGATACCTTCACCGATCGTCGGGTGGATAACACCAACTTCTTTGCGATTGACGATTTTGCCACGATGAAGGAAGACCGTTTGTACGATCTGCTGCTGGAAGAGTTTAAAGACTGGTATGACGCGGCCAAGGCGGACCGGATTATTGTTTAACTTGGCAATTCTAGTTAGTTAAGCAAAAGACTAGCGTACAGTGATGACCCCTCACCCCACCCCTCCCTGTGGGAGAGGGTTGGGGTGAGGGGCAAATAGGGATCGCTGGAGCTGGGAATTCTTACGTTTATTGGTCAGTCTTGCTGATAACGTTTGGCTCCGCCACGCGCAGCCTTTTGACCGCAGAGCGACGCTTTGACCAAGCCGGATGGAAATGCCGCCAGTGCGCGTCTTGAGCCGCCGCCAACAGTTCGTAGTCCCCACGGGTGTCGCCCCAAGCTCTGAGATGATAGTTCCCCATCGGGCCATAGATACTTTCCAGGCGTTCAACCTTCTGCCCACAGCGGCAGTTATGGCCGGTGATGCGCCCGGTGAGCTTCCCGTCGACCACTTCCAACTGAGTACCAATCAGCTTGATGCCCAAACGATCGGCAAACGGCTGTAATACCAGGGCCGGTGAAGCGGAACAAATCGTCACTTCAGCGCCGGAGCTGACCTCCATGGCAACCGCAATCAGCCCAGAAGGGCGCATCAGCCTGGTCCAATAGGCCGAACAAAAAGCTTCAGCCTGCTGACGGAACCAGTGTTCATCTACCCCGGTCAGGAAAACCTTAATCAGGGTTTCTTTTAGCTCGTCGCGGGTGAGTTTTTTGCGCATATGCTTAAACGCAGGCTGCGCCAGCTGCAACAAGCGCCGGGCAAAGACACGCCGCCCAAAAGCGAAACGCAGAAATGGGATAAAACTGTCGTGGTGAGTCAGCGTTCCGTCAAAATCAAAAACCGACAAAACTTGCGTTGTACGACTTGCCTCTGTATCCATTTTTAAATCATACCTCTACTGTGCAATACCGGGCGTTCTCCCAATCTTGTGGATGATAGCAGAACTCCTCCGCAGGTTGAATTTTTGCCAACCTGGCCTGCGAAACCTGGGTCTGAACCAACATAGCAAACACGATCACTCACTCAATATCCCTTCTATTTGTATGACTTCTCGGTTTCTAGCGAGTAAAATGCCTGCGCCCTACCCAGGGCAAGTTGTTTACAATCTGGATATGGCATAGCCATAAAAAGGAGTCTTCCCTTATGACAGGTCTGTTTCTGGGGTTCCTTCTTGGATTTATCATGCAACGCGGGCGCTTTTGTATGGCCGGCGGTCTGAGAGACCTCTATCTGTTCCGCGATGGGCGCATGACCCTCGCTATCCTCATCATCATCACCTTACAAAGCATCGGTTTGTTCGCCTTCGTTGCCCTCGGCTGGGCCAAGCTCCCCGGTGGGGATTTCCGCTGGCTGGCGACGCTGGTCGGTGGCATTACCTTCGGTATCGGCATGGGGCTGGCAGGCTCCTGCTCCACAGGTGCTTACTACCGCGCTGCCGAGGGGCTGGCCGGCAGCATGATTGCCGTGGTCGGCTTTGTGGTCGCTAGCTGGGTTATCCGCCAGCCGGGCAGCAAACAGCTGTTCGCCCCCATCAACGCCCGGGCCTTACCGGATGCTTCGCTGATGCAGACATTCGGCATGTCTCCCTGGCCTGCGGTAGCGCTGCTAACCGTGCTGACGGCCGTGCTGGTCTGGCGTTACCTGAAACGTAAATCCTTTCCCGTTCCGCAACCCAAACCGCGCAAACAGGGCATTGCCCACTGGCTGTTCGAAGCACGCTGGCACCCCTTCGTCAGCGCGGTGTTGATCGGCGTGATCGCGCTGCTGGCATGGCCTTCCAGCTTGGAATCGGGTCGGGTTGGCGGTTTAGGCATCAGCGGCCCGAGTGCGCAGCTTTTCTCGTTAATCACCGAGGGTAAAACCGGCTTCTTCGGCTGGGCGGGCTACTTGCTGATCGGGATTTTTGCCGGTGCGCTGGTGGCAGCCTGGGGAAGTCAGGAATTGCGGCTACGTTCACCCGGCCTCGCGACAATGATCAAAAGTCTATTTGGGGGAGGGCTGATGGGGATCGGCAGCGGGTTGGCTGGCGGCTGTATGCTGGGTAATACCATCGTCAACACCGCCTGGTTCTCCTGGCAGGGCTGGCTGTTTATCCCCTGCATCCTGTTGGGCAGCTGGCTGGTCAGCTATTTCACCATTATTCTTCCGAACCAATCGATTAAAATAAAAGAGGCTTGAGGACTATGAAAACGATCACTCTGGATACCACCGGTAAACTTTGCCCGTTCCCGCTGATTGAAGCCAAAAAGCACATTGAGCAATTGGGTTCTGGCGACCTACTGGTGATTGAATATGACTGCGCTCAGGCCACGGAAAACCTGCCGCGCTGGGCGGTTGAAGCAGGGCATAGCGTGACGGATTTCCAGCAAATCGGCGATGCCCGCTGGCAGATTAGTATTCAGAAGGGATAGGACAGGCTATCTGCTCTAAATTGGGAGTTGTTCCCAGGCTAGAGCAGACTTGATCATCGCTACGTCCTAAACGTAGGGATAACAATCCATCATATCTTCTTATCTTTTGGCATCTTTGGCCAGTATACTTAATTCCAGCTTGAGGGCGCTTTGCCGCTCAGGAACGGTTAACCTTAGCGAATGAAGGGATACACAATGAAAAATATTTTCTTTTTTGATGCGATGCTGACGCCGAAAATCATTACCGGTGTTTATTGGCTTTGCCTGCTGGGCATCCTGGTCGGTGGGATCGGGTCGATGTTCTATGGCGAGTTTTTCCGTGGTTTGCTGGGTATCATCATTGGCGGTGTCTTTACCCGTGTCGGTTTTGAAATGGTGATCATCGCCTTCAAAAATAACGAGTATCTGCGCAAGATTGCTGAAAAGCCGTAATATTGTGAACGGCAGACATTCCCTCACGGGGCTCGTAGCGTAGGGGCGCAGCGTGCTGCGCCCGCTCAGCTAAACCCGAGCAGGGTAAACGCATCGTCCTCGGGGTAGTAATCCAGCAGTCGCGTGGTCTCCTCTAACGACATTCGCTTATAGCGGTTGTTAGAGATGCCATGCACCACCGCATGCTGCACGTGGGTAACGCGGATGCAGCGATCGAGCAGATCGGCGGCATCCCGGTGGCTCAGGTAGGCGCTCATATCCCGTGCGCTGATCTGCAGGCCCGCTTCCAATGTCGTGAAGTTGGCAATCCGCACCGACAGTGCAGAAAGTCCCTCCTGATGGGCAAAATAGGCGGCGATCCCTTCGCCAAATGCCTTGCTGGCCCCGTACATATTTTTTGGCTTCGGCGCATCGTCCGGGCGCACCTGATAATCCAACGGATAACCTTCTACCGCTTGTGCACTGCTGGCAAACACCACGCGTTGGCAGCCTGCGTCTTTCGCCGCGCGGAAGATGTTGAATGTACCAAGGATGTTGTTGTTCATCAGTGAAGAACAAAAATCGGCATCCGCAGAAGGATCGGCGGCCAAATGCAGCACGGTATCGATGTTGGCGCAGGCTGCCCGGCAAGCTTCGATATCGGTGATATCGAATGTTAGTACTTCGTCATTGGGCCGCAAATGAGAGATCAGGCCAGCTTCCTTTTCCGCCAGGCGAAAATCGTAACGGTGGCCAGCAAACTGCCTGAACGCGGTCGCCACTCGGCCACCGGCACCGGTAATTAACACCCGCCCAAGTTCTGTACGTAATGCCATGGCTACTACTTTCCCTAAAACAAATTTTCTGGAGACTAGTAATAATACTCTGAACTATTTTTGTCCATCTTTTAGTTAATTTTCCTGATGTATTTTTTGGGTGAACTAAGATTATACTTAGGGTTTTGCGGGGTTTTAAGGAGAGTTTCTCACTCCTCAAAAAGGAGTACAATCATAAATTCAGTGAAACAAACAGGTCGAAATAAATTCGTAATTGAATGTTATTTAATGATTTTAGTCTTGATTGGTTATGTTTATTTGCGTATCAGAGCATACCTTTACTGTAAATTACATTATGGAAATAGGTAAGTGTTCATAATGTTTTCTGGGCATGTTAGCGACACAAAAACGTTAGGCCGCGGCAGGGGATTTTGTATACTGGATCACACTTCGGCAACTTTGTGGCGGAAAGCCTTGCCGCACTGAAAAACAGAATGTTACCGTCATAGCTCAACCGATTTAGGGTTGTCACTGCTTTGGCAGGCAAAACCTAAACCTCGAGTTTCTGTTTCCCCACGTTGGGATCAGAGGCCGCGAGGTTTAGGTTTTTTTTTGCGCTGAATTCCTCCACGACGATTGGCCATCACCGTGGCTGGGGAGCAGCAAGGTTAAGCGTTAAGGATGCAACCATGAAATATCAGGAATTAGCCAGTGAGATCTTGGCCGGCGTCGGTGGCCGCGACAATGTGAAAAGCCTGGTGCATTGCGCCACCCGTCTGCGTTTTAAACTGCAAGAACACGGCAAGGCGGATGCGGAGGCGCTGAAGAAAAACCCGGGCGTCATCATGGTCGTGGAAAGCGGTGGCCAGTTTCAGGTGGTAATAGGTAACCACGTCGGGGAGGTTTATAGCGCCTTGAATGCGCAGCTTGGTGCGGGTGAGGAAACGCCTGCCAACGCACAAGAAGAAAAAAAGGAAAATCTGCTCAGCCGCTTTATCGACGTGGTTTCCGGCATTTTTACCCCGTTGCTCGGTGTGATGGCGGCTTCGGGGATCCTGAAGGGCTTCCTGGCGTTGAGCCTGGCCTGTGGTTGGCTTTTGGAGAATAGCGGCACCTACAAGTTGCTGTTTGCGTCGAGTGACGCGCTGTTCTATTTCTTACCGATCATGCTGGGTTACACCGCTGGTAAGAAATTTGGCGGTAACGTTTTTGTCACCATGGCTATTGGTGGGGCGTTGACGCATCCGTTGATGATGGGGGCTTTTGAGGCGGCTCAGTTTCCAGGTGCCCAGCCGGAGTATTTCCTCGGTATCCCTATCACCTTTATCAACTACAGCTCGTCGGTCATTCCGATCATTTTTGCTGCCTGGGTGTCCTGCCGCCTGGAGCCGCTATTTAACCGCGTGTTGCACAGTGCATTGCGTAATTTCGTGACGCCGTTGCTGTGCCTGGTGATCACCGTGCCGCTTACTTTCCTGCTGATTGGCCCGGCAGCTACCTGGCTGAGCCTTATGTTGGCCAACGGCTATCAGGCAATCTATGCCTTCAACCCGATCGTTGCCGGTGCCTTTATGGGGGCGGCCTGGCAGGTCTGTGTGATCTTTGGCCTGCATTGGGGGTTGATACCGCTGATGCTCAACAATATGAGCGTATTTGGGCGCGACACTCTGTCCCCACTGCTGCTGCCTGCGGTGATGGGGCAAGTGGGGGCTACATTGGGCGTGATGCTGCGTACCCGCGATGCCAAGCTGCGGGTGATGGCGGGCTCTGCCGTTACCGCCGGTATCTTCGGAATTACCGAGCCTGCGGTGTACGGGGTCACGCTGCCAAACAAACGGCCATTTATTTTCGGCTGTATCGGCGGAGCGCTGGGCGGAGCGGTGATCGGTTACTTCCACACGGCAACCTACTCGTTTGGTTTGGTCAGTATTTTCACCTTTGCCCAGATCATTCCGGCGGGCGGCTTTGATGCGACGGTCCTGGGGGCGATTGCCGGTACCTTGGTGTCGTTTGTGTTTGCGGCCATTGCCAGCTATCTGTTCGGCATCGTACCGCCAGCGGAACAACCGGCTGAAGCGGCACCAGCTCCACAGGCACCGCTCAACCGCAAGCAGCAGGTGACCAGCCCGATTGCTGGCGACATCATCCCGTTGGAACAGGTTCGGGATGCCACCTTTGCCAGCGGCCTGCTGGGTAAAGGCGTGGCCATTATGCCTCACCAGGGTCGAGTAGTGGCCCCAGTCAATGGATGTGTGGTATCGCTATTTAAAACCAAGCACGCCATCGGCATTGAATCGGATGAGGGCGCCGAGGTGCTCATCCACGTGGGCATCGATACCGTCAAGCTTAACGGCCTGCATTTTACCGCACACATCAAAGAGGGCGATCGCGTTAAACAGGGCGATTTGCTGATCGAGTTTGACCAAGAGGCGATCCGTGCCGCAGGTTTCGATACCACTACCCCGATCATCATCAGCAATAGCGACGACTATGTCGATGTGCTTACCAGCGGCCAAAGCCCGGTGCAGGAACAGGCACCGCTGCTGACACTATTACGTTAATCAGGTTTATTGAGGAGAAAGCGATGAGTTGCAAATTTCCACAGCATTTTCTATGGGGCGGCGCGGTCGCGGCAAATCAGGTAGAAGGCGCGTATCTGGAAGATGGCAAAGGCCTTTCGACGTCAGATCTGCAACCCCAAGGGATCTTTGGCGGGCTGACGCCGCGCGTTGCCGGAGACAGCGGTATCAAGGATGTGGCGATCGATTTCTACCACCGTTACCCTGAAGATATCGCGTTGTTTGCCGAGATGGGCTTCAAGTGCCTGCGTACCTCGATCGCCTGGACGCGTATCTTCCCGCAAGGGGACGAAGAGGTGCCGAATGAAGCCGGGCTGGCATTTTACGATCGGCTGTTCGACGAGATGGCAAAATACGGCATTCAGCCGTTGATCACCCTGTCGCATTACGAAATGCCCTATGCATTGACGCAAAAGTATGGCGGTTGGGGCAATCGCAAACTTATTGAGTTCTTCGAGCGTTACGCCCGCACGGTGTTCGGGCGTTACAAGCACAAGGTCAAACACTGGCTGACCTTCAATGAGATCAATATGTCGCTGCATGCACCGTTCACCGGCGTGGGTCTGCCGGAAGACAGCAGCAAAAGCGAGATTTATCAGGCGATCCACCATCAGCTGGTAGCCAGCGCCAAGGCAGTAAAAGCCTGCCATGAGATCGTGCCGGACGGTAAGATCGGTAATATGTTGCTGGGCGGTATTCTTTATCCGCTGAGCTGCAAGCCGGAAGACCTGTTGGAAACCCAGCGCCAGAACCGCGACTGGATGTTCTTCGGTGACGTACAGGTGCGCGGTGCGTACCCGGCCTATATGAAGCGCTTCTTCCGTGAGAACGACATTCAGGTAAAGATCACTGAGGAAGATAAGCAGGCGCTGCGCGAAACCGTCGACTTTATCTCGTTCAGTTACTATATGAGTGGCTGCGTGACCACCGACGAAGAAAAGAACCAGACCGCCCGGGCCAATATCCTCAACATGGTGCCTAACCCGCATCTGGCAAGCTCGGAATGGGGCTGGCAGATTGACCCGGTGGGGCTGCGCTATCTGCTCAACGTGCTGTATGACCGCTATCAGAAACCGCTGTTTATCGTCGAGAACGGCCTGGGGGCGAAAGACCGCATCGAGGCCGACGGCAGCATCAACGACGATTACCGCATTGACTATATCAACGACCATCTGGTGCAGGTTGCGGAAGCGATCGACGATGGGGTTGAGGTGATGGGTTACACCAGTTGGGGGCCGATCGATCTGGTCAGCGCTTCCAAAGCGGAGATGGCGAAGCGCTACGGCTTTATTTATGTCGATCGCGATGACGCAGGTAACGGCAGCCTGGAGCGCCGCCGTAAGAAGAGTTTCTATTGGTATCGTGATGTGATCCACAGCAACGGTAGCAGCTTGAAGATCAAGTAATTACTCAGGAAAACAAGCCCCTCTCCCTGTACAGACCGGGGACATCATGAACACTTGTTCGGGGACATGGTAGACACTTACAACATAGGTATGAGTACTTCTGAGTGGAGTTGCTTATGCCGTGGGATGAGAGATCT
>Ga0302347_1000434_pt1 | contig 67472 bp, 51 predicted proteins | sample PhyWR1_FD_202178 | JGI IMG/M metagenome (GOLD analysis project Ga0302347, IMG submission 202178) | Leaf surface microbial communities from wheat plants in UC Gill Tract Community Farm, Albany, California, United States - DLSL W.R1 (v2)... | ecosystem: Host-associated > Plants > Phyllosphere >... | reverse complement strand
CTGTCCGGGATGGCAAACATGGCCGTGCCCAACGGGCGAAAAGGCTTATGGCCTTGCAGGTAGTAATTGAGCGCACGGTCAGCGGCGACACGGTCCAGCAACGGGTCGTTACCGTCAGCAGCATCGAGGGGTAAAACGGGTGGGTCGGGTGTGATCTTTTTCATGGCACAACTCCAGCTCGTTTATGGAGCTACCACCCTGTCGCGACCAAACGAATAGGTGGCAGCCGTACGCAGGTTAGTCGACCGGTGAGCTAGGAAACCGGCGCGCCACAAGGACGCCCTGCGCACGGCCACCAAAAAGTGCGGCCGAAAAAAAGCGCCTCACAAAGGTGGCGCCTTGCGCCTTGCTCATAATCCGGGCGACTAAACCCGACCGCTGATTTTGCAGCGATGGGCCGAGACTATTCCCCGATTTTAAGCGGCGCAAGCGAACGGAATTTTCTAGGATGTTTCACGGGAATGAAAGCGAAACGTCGTACGAAATGCCTGATATTAAAGGCCAAATGCCAGCCACGGCCTTGTAGCTGCCGAAGGAACGAGGCTGCGTCCGGCGACAAAGTCGTCGTAAACCCTGAATGCGCGGTCTTACAGGAAAACTGTGCGCTCAGGTTTTACGATTGCTGCGCAGTCGAGCGCAGCTTCGTTCCTTCGGCAGCTGCTACGTGCGGTTTTCGGGTGTTCGAGGTTTCAGGTTTGCAGCTGCGCCTCACGAATCGCCCTGGACTTCGGCATCGCCGGCAATACCGCTTCTTGCAAGGTGCGTGCAGCCGGATGGGTAAAGCGCATCTGCGCCGTGACCTCAAGGTCCTCCACCAGCTTGCCGTCTGCCAATACCACCACCCGCTGGCAAAAGCGCCGCACCAGGCTCAGGTCATGGGTGATCAGCAAAAAACCGGTGCCGGACTCGCGCCGCACCTCTGCCAGCAAGTCCAGAATCTGCACTTGCAACACCCGATCCAGGTTAGACAGGGCTTCGTCGAGGATGATCAACTGCGGGCCGATCGCCATCGCTCTGGCTATACCGGCCCGTTGCAACTGGCCGCCGCTCAGTTGCGCGGGCAACTTGTCGATATCCTCAGGCTCAAGCCGCACCTGCTGCAACAGTTGCTCAACCCGTGCGGTGCACGCCGCTGCGTGCATGTCCGTGAGATGGCGCAAGGGCTCGGCAATGCTCCAGCCGATACTGCGCTGCGGGTTGAAGGCACTCAGGGCATCCTGAAAGACCATCTGCACGCTCTGCAAAAACGGCCCCTGGCCATTGAACACAATACTGCCGTGATCCGCTGTTTCCAGGCCCATCAACAACCGCGCCAGGGTGCTTTTGCCGCTGCCGCTGCTCCCCAGCAAGCCAAGGCTCTGACCCTTGTGCAGGTCCAGACTCAACCCCACCAGCACCTGCACCCGATGGCGTTTGCTGAAGATGCCGCCCGAGGTGTAGCCGTGACTCAGGTCACGTACCTGAATAAAGCTCATGAGGCGCAGCCCTCCAGCGTCAATGAGTGATGCGCGGCCAGTAGCGAACGGGCTTCCGGGCTTTGCGGTGTGTTGAACAGCGTATGTACATCGGCCTGTTCAACGATGCGGCCGAGGGCCATTACGCTGACCTGATCGGCGCAGCGCGCCACTACCCCCATGTCGTGGGTGATCAGCAGCACCCCCAGGTTGCGTCGCTCCACCAGCCGCTCTAGCAGGTCGAGAAATCGCGCCTGGGCCACAACGTCAAGGTCGCTAGTGGGTTCGTCGGCGAGCATAAAACGGCTGTCGGCCAGCAGGGCCAGGGCGATCATCATCCGTTGCAACATGCCGCCGCTGAGCTGAAAGGCGAATGAGTCGAGCACGCGCGGGGCATCGTGCAGGCCGACTTCATGCAGGGTGGCGTCGATCAGTTGATCCGCTTGCGTTCCTGTCACACCGCGCACTTGCAGGGTTTCTAGAGCGTGCTGGCGCAGTGAGCGCACCGGGTTGAAGGCGCTGCGCGGGTTTTGCAACACCAGCGACACCTCGCGCCCGCGCAGTTGGGCGGCCGTCACAACTTGCCCGTCCAGCAACAGGCTGGCGCCACTGCTGTGTACGCCGGGGGGCAGCAAGTCGAGGATGCCCAGGCTGGTCAGGGACTTGCCCGAACCACTGGCGCCGACCAATGCATGCACTTGCCCGGCCTTGAGGGTCAGTTCGGCGCGGTCAACCAGGGTGCGCTGATGGTGTTTGAGGGTCAGGCCGCGAATGCTCAGTGTGTGTTTCATTCCTTGATCTCCGCCAGTACGCCGGGGTCAAGGCGGTCGCGCAATGCATCGCCCAGCAGGTTGAAGGCCATGACCGAGATAAAAATCATCAGCCCCGGCCACAGCAGCAGTTGCGGCTGGGTCCAGATAAATTCCTTGGCATCGTTGATCATCACTCCCCATTCCGGGGTCGGCGGGCTGACGCCCAGGCCCAAGAAGGACAGCCCCGAGACGTGCAGCATCATATGGCCGATATCCATTGACGCGAGTACCAGCAACTGCCCCACGACATTGGGCATGACATGCTGGCGCAAGCGGGTCAGGCGCGAGGCTCCGGCAAGCTGCGAGGCTAGTACATAGTCGCGGTTGCGCTGGGCCAGCACCATGCCGCGCACCATCCGCGCATACCAGGCCCAGTGCGACAGGGCGATGGCGATAATCACGTTGGTCAGGCCGGTACCCAGCAGGGCAATCAGAAAGAACGCCAGCACCAGGGTGGGGAAGGTCAGGAACATATCGCACAGGCGCATCAGGAGCATGTCGACCTTGCCGCCGACAATCCCGGCGATGCCGCCAATCACCACCCCGAGCACCAGCACCAGGCCCAGCACCAGGACTACGCTGCCCAGGGACAGTTGTGTGCCGACGATCAGCCGCGAAAGCACATCGCGGCCCAGATGGTCGGTACCCAGCCAGTGGCTGGCGCTGGCGGGTAGCAGGCGCTCATCCAGATTCACCAGAGTGGCGTCATAAGGTGCTAGCCAGGGGCCGAACAGCGCCATCACCAGCAGCAGGGCGACCAGCACATAACCGATGCGCAGACCGTGTTTTTTACCGGCATAAGCCGCCGTTATCGTGCTCATGCCATCACCCCCGACAGTCGCGTGCGTGGATCGAGCCAGGCGTAGCAGATATCCACCACCAGGTTGCACAGCACCAGCAGGGTGGTGAGCAACAGGGTGAAGCACTGCATCACCGGGAAGTCGCGATTGAGCACCGCACTGACCGCAAAACGGCCGACGCCGGGCCAGGCAAAGATGGTTTCAATCACCAGTGCACCGCCGAGTAACTCCCCGATATGCATGCCGGTAGCGGTCACCAGCGGCATCCACGCATTGCGCAGGATATGGTCACGCCACACGCGCTTTTCATTCAGGCCGCGGGCGCGGGCATAGAACACATGGCGATGCTGGCGCACATCCAGAAGACTGGCGCGCAGCAGGCGGGCGTTGATCGACATCGACATCAGTGCAATCGCCAGCACCGGCATCAGCAGATGCTCGGGGCCGCCGCGGCCCATCGGCGGCAACCAGCCCAACCACAGCGAGAACAATGCGATCAGCAAAAAGGCCAGCCAGAAATTGGGCATCGACACGCCGATAAAGGTAATAAAGCGCACCACCTGATCGGGCCAGCGGCCTTTCCAGCGGGCCGCCGCCAGGCCTAGCGGAATGCTCATCACCAGGGTGGTGAGCAGGGCCAGACCGCCCAGTTGCAGGGTGGCGGGCAGGTAGTAAAGGATGTCGTCGAGCACCGGGCGCCCGGTGATATAGGAAATGCCGAAATCCAGATGCAGGGCATTCCACAACCAGGTCAGATACTGCTCGGGCAGCGGCCTGTCAAGGCCCAGGGCATGCCGTGCCTCGGCCAGGGCGGTGTCGGTCGGCGGGATCTGCGACAGGCGCAGGTAGTCCAGGGCCGGGTCACCATTGCCCAGGTGCAGCAGCACAAAGACGATCAGCGACACCCCCAGCAGTACGGGGATCAGCAGCACAAGCCGCAGGATGATATAGCGCAGCATGGTCTATGGCTTCCCGTTGGCTGGACGCATCACTTCAAACGGTACGTCGAACAAGGTGCTGCCGAACTGCACGTTGTCGAGATTTTTACCACTGACGCTGATGGCTGTAAGGTGTGAGATCGGCAGGTACACCGCCTGATCGTGCAGGGTGGTGAGGATCTCGCGGTAGTCCGCGGTGCGCTTGTTCTCGTCGGTTTCGCCCAGTACCTCGGCTATTTTTTGGTCGATGGCGTCCTTCATTGGCAGACCGCGCTGGGCCATATAGTCAGCATGCCCGGCGTAGCGCATGGAGCTGACAAAGGAGTGCGGGTCATAAGGGGCGCCCCAGGTGTCGGCGAAGATCATGCCAAAGTGGCCTTCGCGTTGACGCTGTACCAGAGCGCCGTCCTCTTCTGCGCGCAACTTGACCTCGATGCCGACCTTGGCCAGTTCACCCTGAATGATTTCGGCAAGGCTTTTTTGCAGGGCGCTGGGACCGAGAAATACCAGTTCGGTGCTGAGAAACTGGCCGTCTTTTTCACGGATCTTTTTGCCTGGTGCAAGCTGCCAGCCTGCCGCCTCAAGGGTTTTTTTCGCCTGTTCGGGGTCGTAGGGCAAGGGTTTGAGGCCAAGGTCGGCGTACGGCATGTTGCTGGCAAACAGCGCATCGGCGCGGGGCTCCTGGCCATGCAGGACCTTGGCGATGATGGTGTCCTTGTCCACCGCCTGGTTGATCGCCTGGCGCACGGCCAGCTCATTGGTCGGGGCCAGGCCAGTGTTCATCGCCATGGTGCGGGTGGCCAATGGCGCGGAGATTGCGGTGTTGAAGCCGGAATCACGCAGGCGCACAAAGGTGCCTGGGGAAATTTCGCCGTCGGCGCCTTGGATCAGATCGATTTCCCCGGTTTGCAGGGCAATGGCGCGGCTGTCGGGGTCGGAAATCACCTTGACCAGCACCGAGCCATAAGCCGGTTGCGCTCCCCAGTAGTGCTCGTTGCGCTCAAAGCGGTCGAATTCGCCGCGGCGGGTCTGGGTCAGCACCCAGGGGCCGGTACCCACTGGCTTGCCGGGTTTGGCATCGGGGGCGGCAAAGCGCAACGGCCGCACCTGGGCCAGCTCCATCAGGGTCGGGTAATAGGGGTGTTTAAGCCTGAGCACCAGGGTGTGCTCATCCGTCGCCTCGACACCCTGCAGGGTGGAGACCAGCTCCATCCACTGATGGCGCTTGCTGTTGGCCAGTACCGCGTCCAGATTGGCCTTGGCGGCTGCGGCATTGAACGGACTGCCATCGCTGAAGGTCACGCCGTCGCGCAGGGTGAAAGTGTAGGTCTTGCCATCGGGAGACACGCTCCACTGCGTGGCGAGCCAGGGTTCCACGGTGCCTTGGGCGGTGTAGCGCACCAGCGGTTCATAGACCATGGCCTGGGCATACATCTGGTTCGGCGAATAGCCACGGGGGTCGAGCGGGCCGGCGTTGGTCGGCCAGGAATAGGTGAGGGTGGGGGCTGGTTCGGCGGCCCATGCCGTCGCGATGCCCGCACTCAGACAGGCTCCAATCATCCACAAGGTCAGCTGTTTTTTGGTTCGTGACTGCTTCACACTGCTTCTCCCTCAATTGATGGCGATTAGCCCGATCAGATGCTGGGTATGCAGTCTATGTCAAAAGTTCATAACCGCGAGGCCGATGAGATGCAAAGGGTCACTATTTCGCTGGACGATGCCTTGTTGGCAGTCATAGATGAGCGGGTTGGCACCCACGGTTACCAGGGACGCTCGGAGGCGATACGTGATTTATTGCGTGCCGGGTTGCTGGAGCCTGAGCAGGGAGATCCCGAGGGAGCCTGTGTTGCCACCCTCAGCTATGTGTACGACCACGCCACCCGGGAGCTGTCCAAACGGCTGAATACGGCGTTTCATGAGCACCATGACCTGACCCTGTCGACGCTGCATGTGCATCTGGATCAAGGCAAGTGCATGGAAGTGTCGGTGCTCAAGGGCTCGGTGGGGGAGGTCACACAACTGACGCGACAGGTGATGGCCGAGCGCGGGGTTCGGCATGGCAGTGCGCAGATTATTCCGTTGGGGGAAGTTGATTAGCGATCGGCCTTCTGGCCATGTGTGCATTCGCTATTAGCAGTTTAACTGCTGCCCCCGAGCACCTGGCCGACGGCGTCCAGCGCTTCAAGCACCAGCAGGCGCCTGGCAATGCTGGGGAGTAATCTCGAGGCTCAGCTGCGATCGGCGACGATTACGGTTCTTGATGACCTTTCAGGCAAAAAAAAGCCCCGCGACCGAATGAACGCGGGGCAAAAAATTGGTTGGTTGCGGCCAACCAAAGGAGCTCTTTAAATAATCAGTTCACGCTGGCGACAGTCTCGGCTTGCCAGCCGCCACCCAGCGCTTTGTAGATGGCCACTACGCCGCGATACAACTCAACCTCGGCCTGGGCCTGGCTATCCTCTGCTGCAAGGCGCTCACGCTGTGCATCCAGCAACACCAAAAAGTCCACGGTGCCTTCGCGATAGCGAATGGCTGCCAGGTCCGCTGCGGTACGGCTCGATTCGCTTTGGCGAATCAGCGACACCAGGCGTTGCTGACGTTTGCCGTAATCGCTGAAGGCGTTTTCTGACTCCTCCAGCGCCAACAGCACTTGCTGCTCGTAACTGGCCAGTGCGCCATCAGCCTCTGCATCGGCACCGCGCAGTCGGGCGCGGACGCTGCCCAGGTCAAATGCTGGCCAGGTAATGCGCGGCCCGAGGGCCCAGGCATTGGCAGCCGCCGAGCCGATTTGTGAACCGCGCCCGGCAGTAAAGCCGAGGAAGCCGCTCAGACTGACCCGCGGGAACAGGTCGGCCTTGGCTACCCCGATACGGGCGGTAGCCGCGGCCAGCTTGCGTTCGGCGCTGATGATGTCGGGTCGGCGTTGCAGCAAGTCACCGGGGTTGCCGATATTCAGGGCCTTGGCAATGGCCGGCAGCTGTTTGGGGCTAAGATCCACGCTCAACTGCTCAGGCCGCTGGCCCAGCAAGGTGGCGATACGATTACGCTCGCGTACCTGCTCGGCCTGCAATTGCGGCACGCTGGCCTCAACGGCTGCCAGGCGGGCGTCGGCCCGTACCACGTCCAGTTGATCGCCAACACCAGCATCGCGCAGGCTTTCAGTAATGGCTTTGGAGTCCTGCTGGTTTTTCAGGTTGTCCAGGGCAATCCGCTCGCGCAGTTGAGCGCCGCGCAATTCACCGTAGGCATCAACCAGTTCGGCAATCATGGTTACTTGCAACTGATACAGATCAGCGGCAGCGGCTTGTTCGTCGGCGTCACTGGCCTCAAGCTCGCGCTGGATACGGCCAAACAGGTCGACTTCCCAAGCCATGTCCAGGCCCAGATCGTAACGCTCGCTGTTGACGCGCTTCTCGGTCTGGCCCGGTATTTGGCCTTTGCCCAGATCGCTGCTGGCACGGCTGGTGATGGTCGGCATGGCGTCATTGCTGACGTCATCGCGAATCGCCCGGGCCGCGCGCAGGCGGGCAAAGGCCACGCGCAGCTCGCGGTTGCCGGCCAGTGACTGGGTCACCAGCTGGTTGAGGGTCGGATCGTCAAACTGCTGCCACCAGATACCTTCAAAATGTGCCCGGTCAAAGCCCTTGAGGTTATCGGCACTGATCTGTGCAGGCTCCGTAGCCGGGGTCTTGTAGTCCGGGCCCACGGCGCAGGCGCTCAAGGCCAGCAGCAACAGGCTCGGCAGGAATACTTTCACGCTCATTGTTGCGACTCCAACTTGAGGTGCTTGGCCGCTTTGCGCGCTTCACTGCGCTCCACATAGCGGCGAATCAATACATAGAACACCGGTGTCAGCAGCAGGCCGAAGAAGGTCACCCCGAGCATCCCGGAGAACACTGCAACACCCATTGCGTGGCGCATCTCGGCACCGGCGCCGCTGGACAGCACCAGAGGCACCACACCCATGATAAAGGCGAAGGAGGTCATCAGGATCGGTCGCAGACGCAGGCGGCAGGCTTCCAGTACCGCAGCCAGCGGGTCGAGGCCTTCTTCCTGTTTGTCCTTGGCGAACTCGACGATCAGAATCGCGTTCTTGCACGCCAACCCCACCAGTACGATCAAGCCGATCTGGGTGAAGATGTTGTTGTCACCCCCGGACAGAATCACCCCGGTAATGGCTGACAGCAGCGTCATCGGTACGATCAGGATCACTGCCAGTGGCAGGCTCCAGCTTTCGTATTGGGCGGCCAGTACCAGGAACGCCAGCAGTACGCAGAGCGGGAACACAAACAGCGCGGTATTGCCCGAGAGAATTTGCTGATAGGTCAGCTCGGTCCACTCGTAGGTCATGCCGTTGGGCAGTTCCTCTTTCAACAGTTTCTCCATCGCTGCTTCGGCTTGCCCGGAGCTGTAACCCGGTGCTGCGCCGCCGTTGATTTCAGCGGTGACAAAGCCGTTGTAGTGCATCACGCGGTCGGGGCCTGCGGTGTCGCTGACCTTGATAAAGGTTGCGAGCGGGATCATTTCGCCTTTGTTGTTACGTACTTTCAGTTGGCCAATCTGTTCAGGTTCCAGGCGGAACTGCTGCTCAGCTTGAACGTTTACCTGATAAGTACGTCCGAAGCGGTTGAAATCGTTGGCATACAGCGAACCCAGATAGATCTGCAGGGTGTCGAAGATGTCGCTGATGGCCACGCCGTGGGTCTTGGCCTTTTCGCGGTCGATAGCAGCATCGACTTGCGGCACGTTGACCTGATAGCTGGTGAACAACCCGGCCAGTTCCGGCACGTTATGGCTCTTGGCGATGACGTTCTGCACTTCTTTGTACAGTTCGTCATAGCCCAGACCACCCCGGTCCTCGACTTGCAGACGGAAACCGCCAATGGTGCCCAGCCCCTGTACCGGCGGTGGCGGGAAGATCGCGATATAGGCGTCCTGAATGTCCGCAAATTGCGCGTTCAACGCAGCTGCAATCGCCGCTGCCGACTGGCTGGGGTCTTTGCGCTCATCGAACGGCTTGAGCGGGGTGAACACGATGCCGCTGTTCGGGCTGTTGGTAAAACCGTTGATCGACAGGCCAGGGAAGGCCACCGAGTTGGCTACGCCGGGTTGCTTGAGAGCAATCTCGGACATGCGCTTGATCACTGCTTCAGTACGGTCAAGGCTTGCAGCGTCAGGCAGTTGGGCAAAGGCCACCAGATATTGCTTATCTTGCGGTGGGACAAAACCGGTCGGGGTATGGGCAAAACCGGCCCAAGTCAGCACCATCAGGCCTGCATAGACCAGCATGGCGATGCCGCTGCCACGGATGATCCGGCGCACCGTACCTACGTATCCGTTACTGGCCTTGACGAAGAAACGGTTGAACGGGCCAAACAGCCAGCTACCGAACATGCGGTCCAGGACACGAGTAAAGCGGTCTTTCGGGGCGTGATGGCCCTTGAGCAATACCGCAGCCAGCGCCGGGGACAGGGTTAGCGAGTTGAAGGCCGAGATCACCGTGGAAATGGCAATGGTCAGGGCGAACTGCTTATAGAACTGTCCGGTCAGGCCCGAGATAAACGCGGCCGGGATAAACACCGCGCACAGTACCAGGGCGGTGGCGATGATCGGACCGGTCACTTCCCGCATGGCGCGCTTGGTGGCGTCCACCGGGTTAAGCCCCAGCTCGATATTTCGCTCGACGTTTTCCACCACTACGATCGCATCGTCCACCACGATACCGATGGCCAATACCAAACCGAACAGCGACAAGGCGTTAAGCGAAAAGCCGAACATATGCATCACTGCGAACGTACCGATCAGCGATACGGGCACAGCGACCAGCGGGATAATCGAAGCGCGCCAGGTTTGCAGGAACAGGATTACAACCAGTACTACCAGAATCAATGCTTCAAACAGGGTGTGAACTACCGCTTCGATCGAACCGCGAACGAAAATGGTCGGGTCGTACACGATGTCGAAGTCCATGCCTTCCGGGAAACTCTGCTTGAGTTCGGCCATTTTGGCGCGAACGTCATTGGAGATCTGGATGGCGTTGGAGCCAGGGCGCTGGAAGATCGGGATTGCCACCGCTGGCTGGTTGTTCAGCAAGGAGCGCAGGGCGTACTGGCTGGAACCCAGTTCAACCCGGGCAATATCCTTGAGGCGAGTGATCTGGCCATCATCGCCAGCGCGAATAATGATGTTTTCAAACTCTTCCTCAGTGACCAATCGGCCCTGGGTGTTGACCGACAGCTGGAAGCTGGTTGCATTCGGCGCGGGTGGAGCGCCCAGTGCACCGGCGGCTACCTGGCGGTTCTGCTCACGGATGGCAGTCACCACATCGGTAGCGGTCAGATTGCGCGAAGCGGTCTTGTTTGGGTCGAGCCACACCCGCAGGGAGTAGTCGCCCATACCGAACATCTGTACATCGCCGATACCGTTGAGCCGCGCCAGTTCATCCTTGATATTGAGGATGGCGTAGTTGGACAGGTAGAGCATGTCGTAGCGCTTGTCCGGTGAGGTCAAGTGCACAACCATGGTCAGGTCGGGGGAGGCCTTGTCCACCGTGATACCTATACGCGTCACTTCTTCGGGCAGCTTGGGCTGGGTCCGGGTCACGCGATTTTGCACCTGTACCTGCGCGTTGTCCAGATCAGTGCCCAAGGCGAAGGTGATGGTCAGGGTAATCTTGCCGTCAGCGGTGGACTGCGAAGACATATACAGCATGTTCTCCACACCGGTGATGGCCTGCTCCAAAGGCGCGGCAACCGTATCGCCGATTACCTTGGGGTTGGCACCCGGGAAGTTGGCGCGCACCACAACGGTCGGCGGAACCACTTCCGGGTATTCACTGATTGGCAACTGGAACAGCGAAATACCGCCGGCAATCAGGATCAGCAAGGAAAGCACAGCGGCGAAAATCGGCCGCTGAATAAAGAACTGGGAAAAATTCATCGGATTTATCGTCCCTTAACCGCGAGGAGTCGCGACACTGGCCAGCTTCGGCGCGCCAGGGGCGGGCTTGATTTGCGGCAGGTTGCTGGCTTCCAGGGCTTGTCGTTGTTGTGCCAGTGCGGCGAGGGTCTGTTCGTTGGCCATCGGGATCACTTCAGGCGTCACCGGCGAGCCAGGGCGCACTTTCTGCAAGCCCTTGACGATGATGGTGTCGTCCTTGTTCAGGCCGCTGCGAACAATGCGCAGACCTTCGATTTTCGGGCCCAGGTCCACGGCGCGGTACACCGATTTGTTGTCGGCATCCATCACCAGCACGAATTTTTTGCCCAGGTCGGTGCCCACGGCTTCTTCATTAATCAGTACGGCGGAGTAGGTGCCGCTGCCGACCAGTTTCAGGCGCGCGTACAGGCCTGGAGTGAAGCTGCCGTCGGCGTTATCGAAGACGGCGCGGCCACGGATGGTGCCGGTTTTCGGGTTGACCTGGTTATCGACAAAGTTCATCTGGCCCAGGTGCGGGTTGCCGTCTTCGTTGGACAGGCCCAGGTATACCGGGGTGGTCTGGCCTCGCTGGCCCTGCCGGGCAAGCTGGCTGTACTTGAGAAACACGCGCTCGTCGGCGTCGAAGTAGGCGTACACCTTGTCGGTGGACACGACGCTGGTCAGCGATGTGACATCAGCGGTGACGATGTTGCCCGCAGTGATTTCGGCCCGGCTGACACGGCCACTGATCGGCGAAGTGACACGGGTAAAGCTCAGATTGAGCTTGGCCAGGTCCAGTTGTGCCTGGATCGCGGCAACACCGGCGCGAGATTCCTGGGCGGCTGTGGTACGCGAGTCGGCCAGTTCTGCCGAGATGGCATTGCTCTGGCGCAGGCGCTCACCGCGTTGCGCTTCGTTTTGAGTGCGGCTGGCATTGGCACGGGCTTGCTGCACCTGGGCTTCAAGCTGACGCACAGTGGCCTGGAACGGACGTGGATCGATCTGGAACAGCAGGTCGCCCTTTTTCACCAGGGCGCCCTCGGTAAAGGCGACCTGATCAATCTGGCCCGACACGCGTGGACGGATTTCAACGGTTTCCGGTGCTTCCAGGCGACCAGTGAACTCGTCCCATTCATTGACCGGCTGTTCAAGCACCTTGGCCACACTGACTTTTGCAGCGGGAGCTGGAGCAGTCGCTTGTGGAGTTTTGCCGCATGCACTCATCACCACAATGGCCAGGGCCGCGAGTGGGAAGCGCAAGTGTTTAAGTGACTGTTCCATGAGGGGGAGTCCGCCAATCTATTGAGATGGGCGGATAATGCTGGCGCGCGGGCCGGGGAACGAATCGAACCCAGCGAAGATCAATATCATCCGGAATGATACAAAGCGTTACCAAGCCCTCTAGCCTGCGCTTTTTGTTAGGACGCTATCAATAAATATTATGTTAATGGCCACGCTGATTTTCGTGGGGGGCGAGCTTGCTCGCGATACTGGCGGCGCGTTCTGTCAGGTGATTCGCGGCGATACAATCGCGAGCAAGCCCGCTCCCACAAGTGTTCGAAGTTTAGGCTATCCAGGTTCCCAAGTATCGTTTTCATCTTCGTCGATGCTGTACCAGGTATGCCAAGTTTGTCGGCTTATATGGCCCCGGCCGTTGATCTTGCTGGTGGGTCGGCCCAGCGGGTCATAAAACAGCTGCTCGCTGTAACCCTTCTGGCTCAGGGCCTCATCATTGATATAGCGATACTCATCGGCGAAGTAAGATCGAAAGTTGCGGATCGCCAGTCCTTTATTGTTGTATTCGACCCGGCCGCTTACCCGCCAGCGCTTCTCGCAGTGCTGGCGCTCAAGGCCCAGCCGCCCCGATTGATCAACCTTGTGAGCCATGCCCGCTGAGGTCTTCTGTCTGGTTTGCAGCACCCGGCCAAAGCCATCGGTGTAGGTCAGGTTGATGCGGATGTTGTCGGCATTGTAGCTATCAGCCTGCAGCACTGCGCCCAGAACCGGCTCTCGACGTGCCTGGCGCAGCTGTTCACTCAGTTGGCGGTTTTGCGGGTTGCTCATGTCCAGGTTTGCCACCCGCGCGCGGGCGCTGGCCCTGATATGCCCGTTTGGCGTGAGATAACCCTGGGCTATCCATTGTACCTGCCGGGGCGATGCCGGTAGGTGCCCCATCCAGTTGAACGGTGCATAAAAGCAGGCGCTGGCTGCATTGTGCAGTGCTGCAGAAGGGGCTTCGATGGCGGCCCCGGCGCTATCGTCAGGCGGGCGCCGGTAGTTGGCCAGTGGTGCAAATCCTGCCTGTTTGCCGTGTTCCTGTCCGTAGAAGCTGGTGGTCTGCAATTGGCCAAAGGCGTCGTAGCGTGCTTCCTGGATGCTGCCTTGCGGGTCGGTAATGGTCATGGGTAACAGCAGACGATAGTCATACACCGCCTTTGTGCTGCAACCGTCTACCGCAGTCACTGACGCGATATGGCAGAGGTAAGGGTCATAGGTGAGCGTGGTGATGGAGTGGCTTTCGGACGGGCGCAACTGGGTAGCCCGATAGAAACCCTGCTCGCCTGTATAGCGGGCAAAGCCCTGCTTGAGTGACCACAGCGTGTCGTGCGGTAGTTCAGTGCCGAGGAACGCAGGCATTTGATGGTAGTGCTCCCGAGCCAGGGTATCGGGCAGGTTCGGCACCTTGTCGTAGGCAGCCAGTGCCTGCCCGTCGAGCTCTGCACACTCCCTGTAAGCGGCCAGCGCCTGAAAACCGGCCTGGCCCGCAGGCAGCGGCGAATCGCTGTTTGCGTGGCAGTAATACTGCACGCACAAGTCGCCCAGTGTTCGCCTGGCTTGTGGTCCCAACGGATTGTCAGGGGTGTTGCTGATCAAGTGCTCGTAGCAGATCTGCGCGGGCCTCAGGGCGTCCTTTGCAAGCACCAGGGCATTGCTGCGCTGGCGGTAAGGCAGTTGCAGGCGCCAGCGCTGCGGGTCGTCCAGATGAATGCATTGCGCCAGGATTTCGCTTATGTAGTAAGCCTGCTGGGCCGGGTCGTGGGTATCGCGCCACCATGCCTGCTTATGGGGTTCGCTGAAGGGCGGTGGGTCAGAAGGGCGCTTGCGGCGGGCGTAGTTGATGGTCAGCCCATGCTCAAGGCTGCCATAGCGGTCATGGCGCAAGTTGATGCTGTGCTGGCAGGCAGGATCAGACGGTTCGCGTTCGTAGCGGTACATCAGCGATTCCAGGGGCAGTACCAGCAGGGAGGCGGGCGTCTGCAACTGACGCAATAGATAGCGGTGCTGGCTCACGGTGTAGGGCACTCGCGACGATTCAGGATCATCGGCTGCGAACACCTCTTCACGCAAAATCACGCCGCTCAGTGCCCGCCTTGCTTGCTGCGAATCGACCTTGGTCGTGGCTTGCAGCAGGGTGTTGGGCAATGGCTGTGCCAGCCTGTCCCCCGCCCAGTAATCGTCGCGGGGCATGTCGAGGTTTTTGCCGGTGTGAAACCAGGTTTTGCGCAGCAGGGCAGCGCTATGGCTCTTGTCGATAGGCGTGCTGGCAGGCTGCTCGGTGTCGGTTTCCAGTAACAGGCCGTAGCCCTGGAACTTTCGCTCTCCACCGTCGTAGTAACCGTCCCTGTAGGTAAAGCGCCGGGTCAGCTGGTTGCCGCTGATCAGGTCGTGCTGTTGTTGCTCGCTGACCAGATGCAGCGCAAACGGCAGGCCGCAGACTGGCGGCTTGTGGTTGTCATTGCGTTGCTGCTTTTCATCCAGCCATTGCCGGGCACTGCTGCAGTAGCTCAGGCGCCCGGCGGCGCCCATGTTGTTATCGGTACCAACCAGCAAATAGGGCTTTTCAGTGACAAAGTCGTAGCGCCAGTGACGCGGTGCCGGGTGAGGCACGCTGAGGATCAGGCTTGCGCAGCCCAGTCCTTGCAGGTCCGCCGCGCTGACCTGGCAAAAGCGGTCATGCCTGACCCCTTCCGGCCAGGGTAGCGGCGTGGGCATGCTCTGCAAACCGTTGCCGCAACGGTTGAGGAAAATCAGTGCCTGATCGGGCTGCAAATAGATCAGGTCGCTGGCGCCACTGCCATCCAGGTCTGCGAGCAAGACTCGTGTTGCCTCGAATTCGGCGTAAGCGAAAGGCAGTGTGGCGAAGACAAAGCCCTTGCCAAACCGGCCCCGGCCCAGGTTAGGCCAGCATTTGATTTCGTTGTGGCGAATGCGGATCAGATGCTGTTGGCCGCTGCCCAGGATATCGCTGAACGCCAGCAGTTCGGTGACGCTATTGCCTGGTAGCGGCAGGCGGTCATCGCCCGGCAAGTGAGGGATATCGACTCCCCCTGCATACCCCTGTGCCCCCCGGTTGGCGTACAGGCGCACGCTGTTGCTACCGATCAGGGCCAGGTCCTGAATCCCTTGCCCCATCAAGTCAGCGAGCTGGCCCATCGGGTGGAAAAACTCCTGTGGCAGCGCTGCAAAAGGCACGAAACCGGCCCATTGGCGGTCGCGTTCCAGAGTAAAAAAGCCGCTCATGCCCGGTTCAGCGACGACCCATTCAAGCTGCCCGTCGCCATTGAGGTCGGTCAGGGACTGGCTGGTGTTGTCCGTCACCGGGATACGCTCCAGCGCTTGCAGCGGGCCGTAGACCACCTGGTTGTCGGCGCCACGGAGCGGCTCGCGGTAGTGCCAGGTTTTTTCGCTGCGGTAGAGCACACCGGGCAGGCCGTCGCTGTACAGGTCAATCAGCTGATAACCCTGGACTGTTTCCGGGCCTTGCAGAGCATCGAACGATTGATGGCGTGCCGCGTCGGCGATCAGGGTGAAAGGGCTGTAAGTCAGCTCCAGTGGTGGCCAGTGGCTGATCTCGCCACTGGCGTCGAAGGCTTGGTCATGTACGGCTTGCAGCAGGCTGGCCCGGGTATCGCTGGTCGAATATTCCAACAGCAGTCGCCGGGTCAGTACAGGTTCGGGGCCCAGGGCTGTTTCTTCGGGGAAGTAGTGGAACATCAGGATTTGCTGGCAAAGGCGCCTCGTCCCCAGTTCAAAGCCATAGGCATAACTGCAGAATGGATCACTGCGCCGGGGCCAGGGGTGTTGCTCAAGGTAGGTGGGGCGGCGGGTCAAGGCGATGGTGCGTTCGCCGTAGTCAAACAGTAATTCGAAATGCCACTGCTTTTGCGCCGGCGCTGCATTCGTCCAGAGGGACAACTGGGTCAGGGCCTTGATATTGCCGTAGCAGATGCGGCTCAAGTAGCGTTGAGCGCTGAAGTCCCTGCGCTCATCGTCCGGAGTGTCAGCCTTGTACTGATAAATGATCTGTTCGCCGTGGGGGCTCAGGCTTTCTTCAAGCAGCCACTGCGCGACATGGCCCTTCACCTGCGGGTCGGCGATACGGGCCGAGGGCGTTTTGCCAAACAGGTGCACGTCGCCGTTTGCCCCCTGAACCAGCCAGAACCCTGCGCGGTCTGCAGCCGATGACCAGTGCTCGATGCGATCGAAGGTGGTTTCGTAACGTGGCACATAGCGCAATACGCTGTAAGACGTATCCAGTTGCAGGCCGTTGTAGCGGTTGACGATGCGGGTTTGCGTTGTGCTCTCGGGGATCAGCTCGGCCCCTGAAGGGCCGGTAAATACATCGTCATCGTTGTAGGCGGGAACGCCCTTGAGGGTACTGCGACCAATGGAACCTGCCGGGGCGGCCCAGCCCATGCCGAACGGGCCGTTGCCCAGGGAGCTGAGATAGCTCAAGTTGATTGCCGGGGCATGGCCACGCCCCGCAGAGACGGGCAGCGGGATCTGCAATGATGCTGCCCCCGTCATCCCCACGGCGCCCCAGCCAGTGCCGATGCTGTGTATGGCACCACCGCCCTTGGGCAGGGACGGCGTGAGCACTTCGCCTTGAGCTGTCATCGCTGACCTCCGGGGCTTCTTGCTGTGTAGCGTACATGCACAATAATGTCGCTCAGGGAGCTGAGCATGGGCAACTGGGCCTCGTGGTTGGGGAACGTCAATTGCCATCTGGACACCGCCCCGGTGTATTCGAACGGCAGATAACGCTCGTCGGTGTCAAAGCTGAGGGTAAACAGGCCGCTGTCATTGAGCCCCGTGGAGAGGGCGACCTGCTCTCTGACCCGCAGGTTCTCCTGGATATTGCCGATATCATCAGACAGTTGAGTCTGGTTCCAGGTCTGGGTCAGGATTGCCCGAATATCTTCATAAGGCCCCAGCGTGGCGGGCAGGGACAGGCTGATGCTTTTGATTCTGCGCAGGTAGTGGCCGGGGTAATCGGCATCAAACAGGGCCTTGGTCAATTCGAAGTCGACAGTGCCACTGGCAAGCATTTGCTGGTTGAGTGCGTCCCATGGCTTGTTCAGGGTGGCGCCGCTGTCCCGGCCATGCAATTGGCGCAGGGACAAGGTTTTTCTGATCTCCAGTTCGCGCTGATTGCGTTGCAGATAAGCCGCTTTCATGGTCTGGAGGTCAAGTTTGAGCGACTCCCCTGCGCTCATGCCCTTGAACTGATTGTTCCAGCGGGTGCCTTGGATAAAACGGTTACTCCAGTCGCCCCGTTCATAATGCCAGCACGCTTGTGCAGTCAAACACGCCGCATGGGCAGCGTCGTAGGCTTGATAGTAGAACGCAGCCAGTTGGTTATTCAGCCACTGATACAGTGGCGCGCCGGTAAAGCGCTTGTTGAGCAGCTCGTAGGTGAGCCGGGACTGCTCCATTGCGGTTTCGCCGTGGCTCAATTGCAGGCGTAGCATGGCACTCTGTTTGGTGTGTGCCTGAAGTTGCAGGTCAATCTGGTTGAGTTCCAGCCGACACTGTTCCAGGGCCTGGCGCCATTCCTGGGCGCGGCGGTTGAACAGTTCGGTGCGATCCAGATGTAGGGCGCCGGAGCGTTTTTCGTTGGCCACGCCCTGGGCGCCCGCCTGGATGGCATAAGCGGCCCCTTCAAGGCGCATGCCACCGTTGGAGGTGCCGAAGATATTGGGCATCAGCATCGCCAGCCCGGCACTGGCCTGGGCCGCTGATGCGGCGAGTTCCCATTGTGCGCTTTCCAGGTACTGCTGACTGGCGCGTGCCTCTGCGGCAGAAATACCTTCCTTGAGCTGCTTTTCGTAGTACTGCGCGCGGCTTTCGATCACCTGTCGACCGGCGAGCAGTGCCTGATGGCTGGTTTCGTCGACGGCCATGCCTTGCCGTTGTTGATCGACCGCGATCCTGGCCAGGTCCCAGGCATGCTGTTGCTGCAATTGCAGTTGGTCTGCCTGGTCTTTGCGCTCGAGCAGCAGCAGCAAGGTGTTGCCGAGCTGGATGACATTTTCGACCAGGCTCATGGCCTGTACGCAAGCGACCGGGAAACGATAATGACCGACGTCCGTCACCGGTGTATCCGCTGCGGACACGCCGCCCACGCCTGCGCTGCTGGCGTAATGACTCAGTAGCGAGTGGGGTAATCGCGCGGGTGCATAAAAAGACTGCTGTAAAGGCTTGCCGGCGATACTGAGGTGATGTCGTAGGTTGTGCAGGCGGTTTTCGATCTTGTCCCGGCGCGCCACCAGATCCGGATTCAGTGGCAGGCACAGTACGCCGGGAGTTGATGTGCTCAGTGCCTCCAGGGTCATGGGTTGCCAGGGGTCGGTATGGGTAATGTCCGGTCGCGGCCCGAGCAGGCGCTTGACCTGCACGTACCAGAGCTTGGCCTCTGCGAGGCTGTCGGCACTGGCCTGGCGGTAGGCGCTGTCGCCGCGATTGAGCAGGATGTCCAGGTACAGCATGTACAAAGCCTGGCGAAAGTGGATCGGGGCGCTGAGCGCAATCTGGTTCGGGTCGTCCGGGCTGTTCTGCGCATAGCTTGGCTCAAGCGTTTGCGGGGTCAGTGCATGCAGTTTCCAGTAGTGCTGGCCTTGTTGAGGGGTACTGGTTTTACTGGCGGGATCGAAAATATAATTGAGCCAGGATTCGGCCTCGGCATGGCGTTGCTCCATGTTCAAGCGCCAGGCCACCAGCCAGGGCAGGTACAGAAACAACTCCCAGAAATATGCGCCGTGGGCGCCATGAAAATCCAGTGACTGCGGTGTCGTATTGTTGTTCAGGGCAGGTTCGCGCCATTGGCTGGCAGGCAATGAAAACAGCTGGTCGAGGCTGACACTGGCGGCGCTGCTCAGTTGCCTGCTGACCCCGGTATTCATGCGGATCGGCGCCCGCGGTGACTGCGCCGAGGTATTGTCACTGTACTTGATCATGGAGGCGCTAAAGTCGATGAACTCTGCCGTGCCTTCGGGCTGCGCCGGGCCTCGTGTGATTCTGGGGGCCAGGGGAGGTACGGCAACCGCGTTTTCAGGGGTCAGGGTCAGACTCACGGCTTTTAGGGCATAGCCACGGATGAGGCAGTCGTTGTGGCGGGTGTCCATATCAAAAGTCAGCACCCCGTGAATGATCGTAATGGGCCGGGCCGAGCTTGTGGCGTCGCTGCTCTGCTCCTCGTAAGGGCGCAGGGTTTTCGGGTTCAATTGAATATGGGCACTGAAAGGCCGGGCAGGGTCCAGGCTTAATGAGGTGCCATTGAGTTCCCGGCGCGACGTATTGGGCTCGCCGACGATATAACTGTTACCGCGATGGAGCTTGTAAGGCAGCGGCATGTTTTCGTGTCGGGGGGTGATGATGACCGGCTTGTAGTGACGGGCATACAGCGTGGCTCTGGCATTGTCGAATACCCAGTCGTCTTGACTGTCTGCAGCTGCGTTTTGCAGGCTGTGAAAGTGGACGGCAATACGGTAATCGGTATTGGTGTTGGTGAATATGAAATTGAAGGCGTCGTAGTCGATGTATTGGCCGGTCAACAGCACCTCCCAACCCCGGCGTACCGGTTTTGCCAGCTGTGGATGCACGCTGTCGACAGCACTTTCGGCGCTCTCATGGATCAACCCTGAATAGACAAGGCCGGTCTTGAGGCAGGTGATGGAGAGCGATATCCAGAGGCAAGGCGGCTTGACCTCGGACGTGAGGGTCAGCACAGAACCGGTTTGCAGCGCCAATTTGCCATTGGTGCCTGCCGGCGGGCGCAGCAGGGCCAGATCCAGGGACAGCTCAGCCCCACTGTTACGAGCCTTGAACGCTACAGTCTGATGTTCGGGGAAATGCCGTTCCAGCCTCGAAGTCACCTCCAGCACACTGGAGGTGGTGTTGAAAATGATGTCGCTGTCTTTGTACTGATCGCTGATAGAAGCCTGTTTATCATCGAAGTTCCAGTCAGCGGGTACAGGATTTGGTGTGCTGTCGAGAATGTTCGTGATCGCGACAACGTCACTGGCCGGGGCGTGGAACTGGAAGTTGTGCTGGTTGTTGTAGATAAACAGTGACAAATAGCGCCTGGCCAGTTTTTCGTGTCCGGCGTGGGACTTCATGTCTACCACCGTACCTCTTGAAAACAGGCGTTCTACGACAAAGTGCTGATTGATGCGCACGGCCTGGAAAAAATCACTGCGAGTGTGATCTTTGCCCGCCACATGCGCACGGGGGGCATGGGCATTCAAGCCCAGAAACAGTGCCGGAGGGTGCGCGGTGGAATCAAGCACGGCAATGGTTTCAGTTGCCAGCTTGAGGGCGTTCATATCCAGTTTGTTAAGCTCTCGCATGACGCAGTATTCGTCACTGCACACCTGCGGCACACTCCAGCTGCCATCGTATTTCATATAGGCAAAGCAAAGGCGGAACTGGATAAAACGGCTTTTAAGGTAGCTTTCCAGGCGCGCCTTATAGTGTTGCTCCGACTCTTCGGGTTCGGACCAGAAATACTCGGTGCTGTGACTGCCCTCCACAGGGGCCATGCACTGAGCCCAGACCACAAACAGGCGATTATTGAAACAGACCGGTCGAACACTGTGTTCAGGGATGTTGACCGAGGCGGGCAGGGGGATTTTTTTCCAGTCGGACCAGGCGCCGGGCTGTGGCGTGTCCAGCTTGTACCGTGGCCCGGCTCCAGCGCCCTGATGCAGGTCTCGCCTGGCCATATCCAGCGAGCGCCAGTAGTAACTGTTGTCGGCATTCGACCGGGCAACAAAGTAGTAAGTGCTGTTGGCCAGGTTGTCCTTGTCGCCATCAATGTAGCCATTGAGGGTCTTGAGGGTGGCGACCTCTTCGAAACGGGTCAAATAGCGCTGAATGGCAGGGAGCACGCTGTGCGACTCGATCCGGCACTGGTTTATGTCGTTTTCAAGTTGCTGGAAGCTGTCGGTTTTATGGCTGCGCAACATCGGGCTCAGGTAGTTGGCCGGGAAGTGACGCAGGTGTTGAACCGTGCGCCACACTGAATAGGCATGCAGGCTGTCGCGCCAGGTGGCGTGTTGAGCGGGTGTCATGGCCTGGGATTCATAGCCTGGCTCGAGGCCCGCGGAAATGGCGTTGATATACTGCTGCAAGCTGGCAATCGCACTCGCGACACGAGTGGTGGGCACAGCCTGGCTGACCTGCACGTCGAGAAGCCAATAGGCGTACAGGTCATCGGCGTTGTTGATGCCATAGGCGAGCAGGTTGCTGTCTTGCGGCACCGCGTAGGCGAGGTAGAGGGCGAGCAGTGCGTCACGCCATTGTTCATTGAGTTGCTGCTGGAGTTGTTCTGACATGGTCATTCCCTGGCCGTTGCAAAGGCTTATGTGTGGGCTGCGAGGATGGCGCTGCCGACCTGCTTCCAGTCGTTGGAGCTGAAGGTGGCGGTGAGGCCAGTTGCCATCAGTAGCCTCTGTGCTGAAAGGCCGGTCAGCCTGGAGGTGTCATGGCAGCGCATCATCCAGTCCAGCTGGGCCATTGAACGCACCCGTTGCTGCGGTAAACGATTGACCAGCGTCTCTACCTCGCTGCTGCCCCAGCCCAACATGAGGGCCAGTTGCTGATGGATTTGCAAGGTCGCTTCCGGACTCTGGTCCTGTGCATTGGCCAGGCGCAGGTAATTGAGCACAGTGGTTTGATCTACCCCGTACACCTCGCCGAAGTGATTGAATCTGTGGAACAGATACAGGGTACCCAGCGTCAGCCGCAGGGTTGACGTGGCGACGTGCTCGGCGTCCAGCCAGTGGGGATTGTGTGTAAAGGCTTGCAGGGCCTGGCGGCTGAGCGGCAGTTGCAGTTCGACCTGTGCATCGGGTAGAAACAGCAACATGTGCTTGAGGCTTTCTCGGGAAGGCACACTGCCCAGCGCGTTGGCGAAAATGCGTGTGGCATGCTTGCACCTCTGCTTGAACAGTTCAGGCGCTTCATCGGCCAGGGACCTGTCCTTGAGCAACTGTTCCACCTCTTCCCTGAAGGGCTGCAGTTGCGCGTAGGCCGCAGACAGTTGTGTGTTGAGTGTGTGCTTTACCTTGGCCTTGAGGGTCCGGTTGCGTTCGGCATCCTGACTGAGGGTCACGTATCGATCGACCATCTGTGCAACGCTTTTTTCCAGACTGTCGAGCTTTGGCTGCAGGGGCAGCAGGACTTGTGCGCGCAACAGCCCTTTGGCCAGCAGCACGCCCCATGAGAACGGCAGGGGTTGGACTCCGGCTTCAGGCTGGGGCAGGTCAAGCCTGTCGAGATGTGGCTGCGGTAGCAGATACCGTTGCATGCGTTGCAGCACTTCTTCGACCTGCTTGAGACGCTGTTGCACAGGTAACGGAGCAGAAGCGGTGTCCAGCAGCAATTGCTGGCGCAATTGCGGGACGCTGATCCCGCTGTCCTTGAGCCAGCTGACCGCCCAGTCCAGTTGCATCAGCACATCGAGAAAATCCGCCGGTGAGTTGCTGCCCGATGTTCGCAAGCCAGGTTTGACCAGTTGTTGACGGTATGTCTCGCCCCCCAATAATTGCGCCAGGTGGTCGCAGTCTTTGACCGACAGGCCAAACATGCCGGGTATGGTGGCCTGGCGATAGAAGCTGGAGAGGGTGGTGATATTGCGACCGGGGGCGTTGAGGTGCCGTTGTGTGCGGGTTGCAAGCAGCCCTAGCGATTCGGGCGTGTCTTCGAGGCCCAGCGCCCCGCAAACCTGATACAGGGTGGTATCTGTTGTGCCGAGGTCGAGCCGCTGGTTATCCAGTACCAGGGGGGAGTTGAAGCCATGGGGCGGGTTGAACACCTGATCGAACAGCGACGGATTATGCCCGACCCCGTGTACCGGAATCCGGTACAACCAGGCCGAAAACATATCGGGATTGATACCGTAGCCTTTGCTCAAGTAACGAAAGACACCCAGTGCCCTCAGGCTGTTGTCATTGATAGTGAAGTGTTGTGCTGTACCGTCTTCGCAACCCATGGCGCTGTACAGCAAGGTGTCCAGATCGGCGCAGGGCATGTCGAGCCAGCGTTGCAGGCGGATCATCCGTTGCAGGCGGTCATGGCGTTGGGGGCTGGTGTGTTGCAGGTGGTTTTTTTTCGAGGAGTCACTGCTCAGCTCGAGTTTTTTTTGCCCTGCCAAAAGCGCGCCATTGATATAGCGGGCGTATACCCACTGGTCCCTGGCGATCTGCTCCGCAGTCTGTATGACATTGGCAGACAAGCGTGGACGGTAACTGCCTTGGGCCAACAGTTCATGGATCTGCTGGCTGCTCAACCCCGTGTGCAGCATGAACTGTTGCTGCTCGGTGATGGGCTGGGGGTGACCATAATGGCGTTGGTAAAAGAGCTCGGGCGCCGGGTCGCCGGCCAGGGCTTCGGTGAGCAGGCTTTGCCGGGCGGGGCTCAGGTGAGTGAGCAGACGCTGAGCCACATAGGCTTCCTGTTGCACCGTGCCGTACTTGTTTTCCGGCTGCTGGCTGTAGGGCAGCTTCAGGCTTATGCGGTAGTTCAGGGCACCCAAGCCTGGCTTGTTACCCGCCAGCCCCAATACACATTGCTGGTGAGCAAGGTCAAAAGGCAGCTCGAACGGGTAGCGCAGCTCGGCCAGCACCTGCTCGACCGTGCGGTTGCCATAGAGATCGCGGTTATTGCTCAGGTAAGCCTTGACAGGCCCTATCAGTGTTTCATTGACCAGTGTCAGCAGCGGCACCTGACAGGTGGTGTTTTCAGCGTCCAGCACGATGTCCTTGAGCGTGGGGCGTCGCTGGCCGAGGGCTATTTTGGCTTGAGTGCCCTGGCCCGTTTGCTCGACTTGCAATGCAAACAGGTAAAGCGCCCGCAGATAGGCCGCGGGCGAGTCGACTGCGGCCAGAGATGTTGCCGGGCAGAAGCTGTCCCGGTCATCTTCAAACAGGGCCGGGTAGGTGGGGGATGAGTGTTCCTTTGGCATAGTGAAAAATCCCTGTACGTGCAGCGGGTGATCCACTGCACGTACAGAAAATTAGCATTGCCAGAGGGCAGTTCTCGGCCAGCCGCAGGCACCGGGGGGGGTGGGAATTGTCGTTATTTATGGCGCGCTTGAGGCTCTGGGGCTTGAGGTTTTTTATATGTGTGGTGAAGGCGGGGGGCAACGTTACAGGTCAGGCGGTGAGCCGGATTTGACTGGCATACCGCAAGACCTGATTTTACGGCTGCTGCGCTGCCGAACATAGCCTCGTTCTACTCGTCAACGGCTACAGGAGTCCCGCCACGCTTGTAGCATCAGAAGCTGATCGAGGCACTCAGCCGCGCGGTCAGCGGAGCACCCTGGAACACATAGTTGTCGCCCATGTATTCGCCCACATCACGCCAGTAGCGCTTGTCGAACAGGTTGTCGACGGTCAGGCGAAACACCGTATCGTAGCCGTCAATGCGAGTGCTGTAGCGACTGCCGATATTGAAAATGGCGTAAGCGTCGGCCTGTGTTTCGCCCAACTGGCTGGCGTATTTCTTGCCGCTGTACTGCACGCCACCAAGCAGGGCCAGGCCATCGACCCAGGGCAGGGCATAGTCGCCGTAGAGGCTGGCGCGCAGGGTAGGCACGTTGATGGTCTGGTGACCTTCATATTCCGGAGTGCCGCTGCCGGTAACCCGGGCCCGGATGGCCGCCACGCTGGCAGCAATCTGCAGGCGGTCAGTGGCCCAGCCGTTGGCGGCCAGTTCCAGGCCGGTGTTTTTCTGCTGGCCTTGCTGTACGTAGGTGAATTTGTCATCTGCCTGGGGTTGGGAGTACTGGTAGGCCTGACGGATCTGGAACAGCGTGGCGCTCAGGCTGATGCGTTGCCAGTCGTACTTGATGCCTGCCTCGATTTGCCGCGATACGGTAGGGGCGAGGATGTCAAACTGGTTTGTAGCAAACCATGGCGCTGCGCCACCCAGGGACAGGCCCTTGCTGTAGCGGGTGTACAGGGTCATGTTCTGCACCGGCTTGTAGATCAGCGCGGCCTGGGGCAGGAATTCATAGCGTTGGGTATGGCGGGTGGTGTCGCCAGCGCTGTCGAAGGTTTTTTCATCCAGGCGCACTTCGCGCCCGCCCAGCACGGTCTGCCACTGCTCGTTAAAGCTGATCCGGTCGTTGAAAAATACGCCGTACTGGCGGCTGTCGAGGCGGCGGTGGCTGTCATTGAGCGCACCTCCGTAGCGGTCAAGATTCTCAGGTTCGCTATCGATGTTGCCGCTGCCGAGCCAATGATTGATGGCTTCGCGGTTATCGACGACTCGCCGAAATGCACTTGTGCCTACGGTCAGCTCATGGCCGATATTGCCAGTATTGAAGTTGCCGCTGAGTGCTGCTTGCACTTCATCGTTACGTCGCGTGTCGTCGGGGCTGCGGAAGTCGTAAATATCGTAGCCGCCCTCGGGCGTGAAGTAGTTGCCCACATTTGGGGTGACGCAGCCGATCGTGCAGCCGCCCCAGGCAAACGAACTGTAATCGTCGATCACTACTTTGCTGCGCGAGGCACTCAGGCTGCCTTTCCAGCTGTCGCTGAAGCGGTACTCAAAGTTGCCGTTGATATTCAGTGAGTCAATGCTCACCGGTTTGGAGCCGCTCTGGTGCGCCAGCAGTTTTTTCGGTGAAGCGTGGTGCGGCAGATCGCTGCCACCAAGCAATTGATAGCCTGGCACCGAACGCTGCTCCTTGCTCTGGTATTCCACATCCAGTTGCAGCATGGCATCGGGGCTGATGTTCCAGTCGAACGCCACAGAGGCGAAATCGCGCTGGCCATTGGCGTGCTCAACGTAGGAATGAATGTCCTCATGGGCAAAGTTGGCACGCAGGCCAAACTGCTGTTCGCTGCCGAACCAGCCACCGACATCGGCGGCCATATAGCCGCTGCCGCGATCGTCGGTGGATACCGTTACCGAGCGCACATCGGCAGCCCGTTTGGTCACGTAATTGACCACGCCGCCGGGTTCGGAAACTCCGCTTTGCAGGCCCGCAAGGCCTTTGAGCAATTCCACCTGCTGCTTGTTTTCCAGGCCGACGTTTTGCTCACCGGTGATGGTGCGGCCATTGATCTTGTAGCTGCTGGCCGAGTTCAGCGAGAAGCCGCGCACCACGAAGTTTTCGTAGTAACCCACCGGCGCATAGCTTTCACCGACAGATGCATCGTTTTTTAGCACATCGCTGAGCAGGCGGGCTTGCTGGTCTTCAATCAGTACCTCGGTAAACACCGAAATCGCGGCAGGAGTATCGAGCAAGGGCGCCGCCTCGAAACCGCCAATCCAGGTATTATCGGCCTGATAAGCGCCATTATCTTCGGCAGTTACAGAAGTTGCGGGCAGTTCGGTTTTGGCTGCGTGTGCCGCAGGTACGGCACTGGCCAGCAACAGGCCCAGGCTGAGCAAATTGAGCGTGAACCGCGGGGCGGACTCTCCCTCGTTGAAAGTCCGATAAAGCATTTTCATGCACAGCTCCAGAACGGTGGGCAGGTTTGCGACCAAGGCCTGTTGATCAAGCGGGCTATCATACAGCTACTCGCGACTTGGGGCTGGGTGGGTGTGCTGAATTCGTCATGCCTACAGGCTGATTCGATCAAGCCGCCGGGCTTGCATTAGGCCAGGCTGCAAGGTCTGTTAAAGGAGCTGAATATGATCCGACTGACCTTGGCCCAGGCTTACGAGCTGGCTGAATCGATCTTGTTGCACAACGGTTTCAATGCGCCCCATGCCCGTGCGGTGAGCGCTACGGTGCTGGCCGGGGAACGCGATGGTTGCGCTTCCCACGGTTTGTACCGGGTGCTGGGTTGTGTCAATTCGCTGCGGGCTGGCAAGGTTTCGGCCGACGCCGAACCGCAGGTGATCGATCAGGCGCCTTCTATTGTGCGGGTGGATGCGGCGGGTGGTTTTTCCCAGTTGGCATTCCAGGCCGGGCTGCCTTTGCTGCAGGCAAAAACCCGGGCCAACGGTATTGCGGCGCTGGCGATCAATCATTGTGTGCATTTTTCGGCGCTGTGGGTGGAGATCGAGCAGTTGACTGCAGCGGGGCTGGTAGCGCTGGCCTGTAACCCGAGTCATGCCTGGGTGGCGCCTGCAGGCGGCAGCCAGCCGGTGTTCGGCACCAACCCCATAGCCTTCGGCTGGCCCCGGGCGGGGCGTGATCCCTTTGTGTTCGACTTTGCTACCAGCGCCATTGCCCGTGGAGATATCGAGTTGCACCGCCGGGCGGGCAAGGCGATTCCTGAAGGCTGGGGGGTTGATGCTCAAGGGCAGCCGAGCACAGATGCCAGTGTAGTGCTGGATACGGGGGCAATGCTGACGTTTGGCGGGCACAAGGGCTCGGCGCTGGCGGCGATGGTGGAATTGATAGCCGGGCCATTGATTGGTGATCTGACCAGTGCCGAGTCACTGGCTTATGACGCGGGCAGCAAGTCGTCGCCCTATCATGGCGAGCTGATTATTGCCTTTGACCCGCAGCGTTTTCTGGGGGCCGCGACCGAGCAGCATCTGGCCCGTGCCGAGCTGTTGTTTGCCGGTATCGAAGGGCAGGGTGCGCGGTTGCCGTCGCAACGGCGGTACGAGGCGCGGGCGCGCAGTAAGGTGGAGGGGGTGCAGATACCGCAGGGGTTGTATGACGATTTGCGGGGGTTGTTGAGCTAGCACGTAGATGACACGTAGCGGCTGGCTCCGCGTCCTGCCGTACCACCCCCATAACAGCACCTGCGCTCGGCCTTCTGTGAGGGGAATTCGCGTTGTCTGGACAATCGCGGTTACAGCAAAAACCACAGAAATCGCGCAGTGCACACTTACACCATCAGGCCGGCCGGTAGGCCGCCGCGGTGGATTTTGATCTTGATCTGCCTGCCCATCGGAAGGCCGAATGCGGGATATGTACTCAATGGCCCAGTTAAAATAGAACCCTTCACATTGTGGGAGCAGGCTTGCCAGCGATTCTGGCAGGGTTACCGAGTCGATGCCATCGCGAGCAAGCCCGCTCCCACAGTACTGCCCGCAGCAATCAATCAGTCAAAGACCGACATCCGGCAGATGCGGGCGGTTGGCCAGGGCCTTGGCCATGATCCGTTCGACAAATTCGCGGTCTTCCCGTGGCAGGGCCAGGCGCGGCGGACGGGTCAGGGCGCTGCCGCGACCGGCAATGGCTTCACACAGCTTGATGCATTGCACCAGGTCCGCGCGGGCGTCCAGATGCAGGATTGGCATCAGCCATTCATAGATCGGCATTGCTTCGGCAAAGCGTCCGGCCCTGGCCAGGCGGAAGATGGTTTCGCCTTCCCTGGGGAATACGTTGGACATCCCCGAGACCCAGCCTTCAGCACCCACGGCGATACTCTCCAGCACCACATCATCGAGCCCGGCAAACAGCACAAAGCGGTCGCCGACTTCATTGCGGATATCGATAAATCGCCGGGTGTCGCCCGAGGAATCCTTGAAGCACACCACGTTGTCGCAATCGGCCAGGGAAATCAGGATTTCGGGGGTGACGTCGTTTTTATAGATCGGCGGGTTGTTGTAGACCATCAATGGCACGTCGGCGTTTTTGGCCACGTAGCGATAGTGTTCGGCGGTTTCGAAAGGCTTGGAGCCGTAGACCAGCGCGGGCATCAGCATGACGCCATCGACGCCGACCTTGCGCACGGCGTTGGCCACCTTGGCTGCTTGCACGCTGGTGAATTCGGCTACGCCGCAGATCACCGGCACACGACCGCGGGAGGCATCCACCGCGACTTCGGTCACGGCGATTTTTTCTTCGGCGGTCAATGAGGTGTTTTCCCCCACCGAGCCACAGACCACCAGGCCCGATACGCCGTCACGGATCACGTTGGAAATCACCTGGTGGGTCTTGTCCAGGTTGATGCTGAAGTCATCGTTGAATTGAGTGGTCACCGCAGGGAAGACGCCACTCCAGTTGATGCGCTTGCTCATTGTTTGTTGCCTCCGGTTGGATGATAGTATTTCGTATACCATTTGTTGCGAGATTGAAAATGTACTGTCCCTGTGGGAGCGGGTGTGTATCAAGATTTGTTACGCGCCAGGCCAGGTGTCCGAAAGGCGATAGCCCTGTGGCCACGGGTCGCTCGGGTCGAGCAGTAACTGGTGGGTGCCGGTAATCCACGCCCGCCCGGAGATGCACGGGTAGATCGCGGTGCGCCCTGCCACTTCGGTCATGGAGTCGATGCGGCAATGGAATTCGGAACCGATAATCGAGCGGCCGATAAAGCGATCGCCCACCTTGAGCACGCCCTTGGCCTGCAATACCGCCATGCGCGCCGAACAACCGGTGCCGCAGGGCGAACGGTCAATCTTGCCCGGGCGGATCACCACCGCGTTGGCGCCGCTGGCGATACCGTTTTCATACGTCACGGGCGCTGCGATCTGGCAAAAGGAAATATGCGACCAGTCCGGGTTCAGCGGGTGGACGAAGCCCAGTTGCTCGTTGGCAGCACGGGTGATTTTCAGGCCGATCTCAACGAGGTCCTTCGCTTCATCCGGGCTGATGGCAAAGCCCAGCTCTTTGGCATCGGCCAGCACAAAGCTGTCGCCACCATAGGCGGTGTCGACCTTGAGTGAACCCAGCCCTTCAACTTCAATCCAGGCATCCAGGCGGTCAGCGAAGGAGGGCACGTTCTTGATTTCGACCCGTTGCACCTTGCCATTGCGGCATTCGGCCACGGCTTCGATCAGCCCGCCAGGGGCCTCGAGCACCAGTCGGGTTTGCGGTTCGGTCATCGGCAGGATGCCGCTGTCGAGCAGTACCGTGGACACGCAGATGGAGTTGGAGCCCGACATCGGCGGTGTGTCAGCCGGTTCCATGATGATCCAGGCCATTTGCGCCCGCGGGTCCTTGGCCGGTACCAGCAAGTTGACGTGACGGAATACCCCGCCGCGTGGCTCATTGAGTACGAAGTTGCGCAGGGTTTCGTCCCGGGCGATCCAGCGTGACTGCTCCCACACCGTTGCACCGGGCGGGGGGGCGACGCCGCCCACGATCACGTCACCAACCTCGCCCTCGGCGTGACAACTGACCACATGAACGATTTTCGATGAACGCATGTTCTGCTCCTATTTGACCGATTTAAGGAAGGCCGCGGTTTCCGCGTGCACCGGGTTGCCGATGACTTGATCGGGGGAACCGATTTCGTGCACCAGGCCATTGCGAAAGAACGCCACGCGGTCGGATACATCCCGCGCAAAGCGGATTTCGTGGGTCACCAGGACCATGGTCATGCCGTCTTCGGCGAGCATGCGCATGGTGTCCAGCACCTCGCCCACCAACTGCGGGTCGAGGGCCGAGGTGGCTTCGTCGAACAGCATGTAGTCCGGTGACATGGCCAGCGCGCGAGCAATCGCCATACGCTGTTGCTGGCCGCCGGAGAGCTTGCCGGGGAAAGCCTTGAGCTTGTCGCCCAGGCCCACATGGGTCAGTTGCTGCACCGCCAGGGCCTCGGCTTCGGCCTTGCTTTTGCCCAGCACCTTGCGTGGCGCGAGCATGACGTTTTCCAGCACGGTGAGGTGCGGGAAGGCGTTCCATTGCTGGAACACGATGCCGATTTTCTGGCGCAGGTGGTTGAGGTTGGTGGCGCGGTCGTGGACTTCGATGCCGTCGACGCGGATATGGCCTTTCTGGATCGGTTCCAGGCCGTTGATGCACATCAGCAGGGTCGACTTACCGGAGCCGGAGCCGCCGATAATCGACACCACTTCACCCTTGTTGACGGTCAGGCTCACGCCCTTGACCACTTCAAGTTCGCCGAAGGATTTATGCACGTTGTCGATTTCAATCATTTTCTTGCCACCTTTTTTCCAGGCGAGCGCCAAGGCGGGCAACCACCAGGCTCATGACGTAATAGATAAGGCCCGCGATGCACAGCACCAGCATCGGTTCCTGAATGCGGGTGACGATGATTTGCGAGGCACGCAGCAGTTCAACGATGCCAATCCACATCACCAGGGCGGTGTCTTTCATCACGCTGAGCACCAGGTTGAGCCAGCCCGGGAAGGCCACGCGCATAGCGATGGGCAGCACGATATAGCGCAGGTCCTGAAAGTAGCTCAGGCCCAGTGAACGGCTGGCCCGGCGTGTGCTAAAAGGCACCGCGAGCACGCCGCTGCGCACGATTTCGGTGAAGTACGCTGCGGCGTAGACCCCGAGTACGATGCAGCCGACACTGAAGGCGCTGATATTCAGGCCGACAATGCTTTTGAGCGAGTTGAACAGTACAAACTGGATCAGCAACGGCACGCTGCGAAACACATCCAGCACCCAGGCCAGCGGTAGGCTGGCCCGTGGCAGCAGGGCACGCAGCAGGCCAAAGATCAGCCCGGCGACGGTGCCAAGCAGAATCGCCCAGATGGTCAGTTGCAGGGTGACCCAGGCACCGTCGAGCAAAAACACAAAGTCGTTCCAGGTAAAACTGGTGGAAAACATGGGTTCGTCCTCAGTAGCGGAACAGTCGCCAGGCCATCAGCCGGGCTACCGCAACGATCGCCTTGGCAATCAGGTAATACAGCACCGCGGCAATGGCGAAGTATTCGAAGGTGCGGAACGTCTTGACGTTGTAGTCCTGAGTCACGCCGGTAAGGTCATTGTTGAGGCCGACGATCACCCCCAGCGAGGTCATCAGCACGGCCCAGACCATCTGGTTGGTCAGCGGATAGAAGACGATACGCAGCAACTGCGGGACGACGATCATGCGGTAGGTCTGGAATGCGCTCATGCCCAGCGAACGGGCGGCTCGCACCTGGGTTTCGGGCACAGCCTTGAGGCCGCCACGAAAGTTTTCCGCCAGGTAACCGGCGTTGTTGAAGGTGATCCCGGCCAGCAGGGCAATCCATGAACTGACATGCAGGCCCAGTGAGCCGAGGCCAAAGTACAGGACATAAATCTGGAACAGCGACGGTGTGTTGCGGGCAATGGACACCCAAGCATTACCGACGCCGCGCAGCAGCGGGTTTTTGGTTTCGCGCATCACGGTCAGGGCCAGGGCGATAAGCACGCCGAAGATCATCGACAGGGCTGCTGTCTCGAAGGTCACCAGGGCACCGGCGAGCATGTCCGGCAAGGCACGCAGGGCCGAGCGCCATTGGAAGGTGTAGTCAAACATGGGCTGGGGTCTCCAGTGAGGCTGCGGTTTGCAACCAGGGTGGCAAGCGACCGCTGGCCGTGGCGCTGCACGCTGCATCCACGCACTCGGCGAGGCTGGCGAAATGCACCTTGCGCCCCACCAGGCCGGGGGCGTAATGGGCGTATTTGCCGGAGTTAGTCATCAGGTTTGTGGCGCTTGGCGGGATCACCGGCTCGCCCAGCATGCACCAGCAGGTATCGCTGACCAGGGTGGCGCCGAAGGCTTCGAGCACGGCGATATGCCCGGCTGCGCGGGCCTGCTCCAGCACGGCACGGCCACAGGTGATCGCCATGACCACGTCCGGGTGACGCTGGCGACCCTGACACAGGCGCGCAAGATGGGCGAACTCGCTGAGGGAAAAGTGCGGGTTGCCCAGTGACACTACATCCACCCCGGAGTCACGGGCGCTGTTGAGCTCCTGCCAACTGAGCAGCAAGTCTGGTAGCGCGATATTGATCACTGGCAGCGGCCCATCGAGCACCTGTGCCGGGTCCAGTGCTTCGGGTGTGACCCCGGCGATATGAAACAGGGGCGCTGCACTGGTGGTGGCAAAGGCCGCCCCGAATGCCTTGAGGTTGTCGAGGTCCGGGTGATGCTGTTGCAGCCCCGATACCAGCGGGATACGGCTGCCGGCCAGGGCGCCGACGTGGTAGCCGAGCAGGGGGTAGAACGCGTCGTCGAGGTTGGCCAGAGGTGGCAGCTCGATATGCAGACGGGCCTTGCGCTGGCTTTGCAGGTGGCAGCCAATCAACGGTGCGCGGCCGGTAAGGGCGATGCAAATATCCAGATAATCGGGGTATTTGAGCGTATGGGCACCGAGCACACTGTTGGCGTAAACCACGGCGTTGGACTCAGCCCAGACAATTTGTTCGCCCGCCTTGGGCGCGCTGTCGAGCAGGTAGGGCGCGCAGGTAAAGCTCAGTTGCGCACCCATGGCCATATAGGCATCGCCCAGAGCACTGGCAGGTATGCCGAGGGCCGGGTCGATACCCAGTTCACGCCAGCGGCGCTGATCCACGGAAATCGAATTGAGGGTGGTGGGTACCCGAACTTTGGCGCCCCATTCAACCAGTTGTTCAGCAAAACGCAGGCTGGCAGGGCCGGTATAGATGCAACCGTCGATATGCGCCTGGGTAATGTCGATCAGCTGCTCGGCGCCTTGCAGATGAGCCATGCGCAAAACGATCTGCATTGCGATTTGTGCGGCCTTGCCGTAGCTGCCGTCGAGCAGGGCCCGATCGTGTTCGGTCAGCTCGATTGCAGTGTTGGCGTCTTCAATCGCTGCCTCGTTGCGCGGCGTCGTCGGGCTGTCGTTGATCGCCGTATCGAACAGCTCCAGGGTGGTGCCATCGACCCTGGCACAGGCCTTGCCGTGCAAGGCGGCAAAGGCTTCCTTGCCGATGCACAGCACCGGCAGGGAGCGTTCGAACAGGGTTTGCGCCACCAGCACGCCAAGGGTCAGGATCTCATCGGCTTCAGCCAGCACCAGAGCGGCGGGGGCGTGGCCATTGCTGATCAACTCCATCATCACGCTGCTGCCGGTGCAGGAGCCGCGCCCGCTGGGAATTGCCAGCACGCGGCCAGCCAGACATTGACCGCTGAGCGGGTGGTGACGGTCAATCACCTCACCGCTGAACGGGTCGACGCCGCCCCAGAAACTCAGGCCGACATCGGCGTACAGCAATGGGCCAAAGGCTGAGCCTGCAACCAGGCTGCGACCTTCAAGAGAGCTTTTCCCGGACATGCTGGATACCTCAGTAGTAAACGTGAGGTACGGTCAGATCAGCCGGTGGAATGTCGGTACCGACCCATTTGACCCACAGCTCCTTGTAGCGTCCGGTGCGTACTTGCTGGTTGACGAACAGGTTGAGGTAGTTGAGCAGGCCGTACTCGTTGCGCTTGGCGCCCAGTGACACGTAATCGACCACATAGGGCGCGTTACCGGCGACCTTGAGGTTTTTGTACTTGCCTGATTTAAGGGTAGCTGCGGCCACGGTATTGGTAACGACGGTGGCTTCGATATGGCCTTGGGCGACGGCCAGCAGGGTGTCGTTTTGTGACTGATAGGCACGGAACGAGCCGCTGCCCCAGTTTTTCACGTCCTTTTCCAAGGCGATGGCTTCATAGGTGCCGCTGGTATTGCCCAGTGCCTTGCCCTTGAGATCATCGAAGCTGTTGATCCCGGTATCGTCGCGGGTCAGCACGACCATCTGGAAGGCGAAGTAAGGAATGCTCAAGCCAACGGTCTTGGCCCGCTCCAGGGTATCGGAGGTGGAGGCCACGATCACGTCAGCGCGGCCGGACACCAGTGCAGGGATACGGTCGGGGAAGGGGGTTTCGACGATTTCGGCATCGACTCCGAGCACTTTAGCCAGGTCGTTGCAGTAGTCCACATCGAAGCCCACTGGTTTGTTGGCTTCATCACGGGAGCCCATTGGCGGGAAGTCGAGGGTCACGGCGCAGCGCAGCTTGCCCGAACCGATAATGTCATCGAGCTTGTCGGCCTGGGCCGAAGCGATAAAGGAGCTACTGAGAACAGCGCTGAGGGCTACGGCAAATACGGGGTTTTTCATAGAAGCCTCGAAGTCGTTGAAGTGCTGTTGAATGTCGCATCAAGAATTTCGTATACGATATTTGTTTAGCAAATCATGTGCCGATTTTTCCTACGCGCGGGTAATAAGTCAGGGAGTGAGGTTTTTACTGGCTTGCGTGATGGCACTTTGCGGCATGAGGGGGTGGCGGGTAGCAGGGGGGTGTTACAGAAGGGAGCATTGCTGTAGGAAATGCCCCACAAGGGAACACTTGATGGTTTTTATGCTGCCTGCCTGAGGTGCCGATGGTGCAAAACGTGTGGGGGCGTGCTTGCCTGCGATAGCATCCACGCGATCAGCCAGATACACCGCGTTGTTTGCATCGCGATGCAAGCTCGCTCCCACAAAGTTGTTCAATGACTCTGCGGCAAATGCTCGAACAGGGTCTTGCATACCCCGGCAATATGCTCATCGAGCAATTTGACCGCCAGTTCCACATCACCAGCGCGGCAGGCATCGAGGATTTCCCGGTGTTCGTGATCGGCACGGTGCTTGCCCGCCGACAAGCTCATCTGGATACGCAGGTAGCGTTCAAGCTTGTCATTGACTGAGCGGATCAGGTTGATCATAAAGGGGCGCTGCGCGGGTTCGTACAGGCAGGCGTGCAGTTCCCAGTTGAGTTCGGCCCAGCGGCCCACGTCATCCTCGCCGACAAACTCCTGGCAGATGCGCTCGGCCCGGGCGAAGGTTTCCTCGGTCATATTGGGAATGGCCAGGCGCAGCAACTTGTCTTCAAGCAGCATGCGTACTTCGAACATCTGCGCCAGTTCCACTTCGGAAATACGCGTGACCATGGCCCCGCGATTGCGCTGGAACATCACCAGTCCTTCGGCTTCAAGGCGTTTCAGGGCTTCGCGTACAGGGATCTTGCTGACGTTGAACTGGCGGGCGATATCGTCCTGACGGATCGGCTCGTCCTCAGCGAAGTGCCCGGCGACGATGGCATCGCGCAGATGCAGGGTGATGATTTCCGACGTGGAAGGGGAATTGCCCAGGTCGGGAGCATTGAGTTTTGGGTGGGCCACGGCGGTCATCGTTCACAGGGAAAAAGATATGGTATACGAAAGTTACAAGGTATTCCTCGTACCTGTCGTTGATTGCGCTTGTTTGAGGCAGGTGTCAACGCACAAACGCCATCACACTTGCAGGCGATCCCGTCGTAGCAGTTGACGAGTAGAACGAGGCTACGTTCGGTTGCGAAGCGACCGTAAATCCTGAGTCCGAGATTAACCTGAACCAGCGCAGTGTCCGGTTTTACGACTGCTGCGCAGCCGAAGGCAGCTTCGCGGAGCTCGTCAGCGGCTACAAGGCTCATACCTCAGCCGCACCAGCGCATCCAGCCCGCCTTCGGGCCGGTTGCGCAGCTCCAGGGTTCCGCCGTGGGCCGTCGCGACGGTCTGCGCGATGCTCAACCCCAGGCCATAGCCGCCGCTGGTGCTGTTGCGCGACGACTCCACCCGGTAGAACGGCTCCAGCACTTGCGTCAGTAATTCGGGTGCAATGCCGGGGCCGCTGTCCCTGACGGTGATGGTCAATGCGTCCTCTTGTTCATCGAGCAGAACGTGCACATCCCGGGCATAGCGCACGGCATTTTCCAGCAGGTTCTGCATGCAGCGTTTGAGGCTGCGGGCATAGCCTGAAACGGGTCGGCTGGCATGACCGTTCAGGGTGATGTGCTCGCCGATATCCTCCAGATCGGCCTGCAGGCTTTGCAGCAGTGCATTGATATCGATGTTCTGGCGCGGTTCGTTGATTTCGCCGCTGCTGACAAACTCCAGGGTGGTGGACACCAGCCCCTCCATGTCCGTCAGATCCTTGCGAAAGCGCTGTTTGAGCGCTTCGTCGTCGAGCATTTCGGTGCGCAGGCGCAGGCGGGTGATAGGCGAGCGCAGGTCATGTGACACCGCCGCGAGAAAACGCGTGCGCTCGGCCAGGCTGGCCAGCAGGCGCTGCTGCATCAAGTTGAAGGCCCGGGCGGCGCGTTGTACTTCCACCGGTCCTTTAATCGTCAGCGGTGGACGGCGGATGTCCTGCCCCAGCGCCTGCGCGGCCTGGGCCAGCTGGTTGAGCGGGCGGATGGCAAGGCGCACTGCCAGCAACACGATAATCACCACCACAATGATGCGCAGCAGATAAATGCGCAAAAAGTAATCGAGCATGACATCGGCGGGTGCGAGGCTGGTCCAGCCCTGATCCTCCCGCGCCTGCACATGTAGCCAGCGGCCATCGGCCAGGCGCAGTTCCAGGGTGAATTGACCGGCAGCAGGGCTGGAGCCAAACAGGGTATCGATCCCGGCCTTGTGCCCCTGATTGTCGAGCAGGGTCAGGTTGAGCAGGCGCAGGGGCGTTTTTGACGAGGATTTTTCATCGATCAGGCTGCGCAACAGCGATTCGGTGGCCTGATCCTGGGGCGTCAGCGAGGGTTGCACGGGGCTGGGGGCATTGCCCAGTTCAAGTTTGAAGTCCGCGGTGCTGAGGCTTTGCAGCAACAGTTCGGTGCGCTGCGGGTCGGTGCTGGCCACCCGCACGATATCGGCCAGGCGGCTGGCAATCAGGCGCGTCGGGATTTCCAGCACCTGGCTGTGGCGCACGTCATACCAGATGCTGCTGGTCAGCACCTGGGCGGCCAGCATGCCGGTCACCAGAATCACCACCAGCCGCCCGTAAAGCGTGCGCGGCAGCAGGGTCATGATTCGCTCGTGACGCAGGCGCAGGTGAGCATATAGCCCTCGTTGCGTACGGTCTTGATCAGGCCAGGGGCCAGTTGCTGGCGCAAGCGGCTGACGCACACATCAATGGAGCGGTCGAAGGGCGTGCTGTCCTTGTCGAATACATGGTTAAGCAGAAAGTCGCGGCTGAGCGGGCGATTGGGGTGTTGCAACAGCAAGCGCAGAACGCGGTAGTCCGAGTTGCCCAGGCTGATCACCAGGCCGCCAGCAGACAGCACCTGGCGGGCGCGGGTATCGAGGCGCCAGTCATCGAACTGGACAAAGGGCGCTTCATCGACCCTGGCCCGCTCGGGAAAGCTCTGCGCGCGGCGCAGTACCACCTTGATCCGCACCAGCAGCTCACGGGGGTCAAAGGGCTTGGGCAGGTAGTCGTCGGCGCCGATCTCAAGACCGACGATGCGATCGATCAGGCTGGCGCGGGCCGTGAGCATGATCACCGGGATATTTGAGGTGCTGCGCAGGGCGCGGCACAGGCTCAGGCCGTCTTCGCCGGGCAACATCAGGTCGAGGACGATCAGGTCGATCACGTTCAACTCCAGACGGCGGTGCATTTCCTTGCCGTCACAGGCGGTGGACGTCTGATAGCCCGCGTCGCGCAGGTACTCGGCCAGCAACTGGCGGATTTCGGGATCGTCATCGACGATTAACACATGATCTTGCTTGGACATGGGGTTCGGGTACGCCTTGGGGCTCGCAGCAATAGCGGATTTCACGGGGTGGAGCCAAACGAAATGTAATGGAATGTTGTAGGAGCTGTTTTCGTGCAGTGCCAATACAAAGTCGGGCCATCACCTGCAATGACGCTCTTTAGAATGGCGAATCTAAATGCGAGTCATTGTAATTAAGGAAGGCCCGATGCCATCGTCACCCGATGCGGCAGTAGTTCGCAATACCCCTTATGCATTGAACGGCACCCTTGCCCCGGTTTTCAGCGTGCTGGCCCTCGGGGTTTTCAGCCCCGGCGCTCAGGCCGCGCCGCCATCAGCGGATGTGCTGACCCTGCCCGCGTCGAATGTGGAGGGCACCTATGACTCGCCGTTCAAGGTCGACCAAGTGTCTTCGCGCAAGGTCATTACCCCGCTGCTGGACGCGCCGCAAAGCATCACCATCGTGCCGCAGCAGGTGCTCAGGGAGCAGAACGCGCAGAGCTTGCAGGATATTTTGCGCAATGTGCCGGGCATTACCTTTATGTCCGGGGAGGGCAATCTGGGCTGGGGCGACCTGTTTTCCATCCGCGGTTTTTCTTCCGAGCAGAGTCTCACGGTGGATGGTGTGCGCGACGCGGGCATGTCCAGTCGCAATGACACCTTCAACTTGCAACAGGCCGAAGTGTTCAAAGGCACCGGTGCCATCGAGTCGGGCATTTCGGCGGTGGGCGGCAGCGTCAACCTGGTGAGTAAAGAAGCCCATCTGGGGGATGCTAACCGGGTATCGGCCGGGGTCGGCACCGATGGCTATCGTCGCCTCACGGCTGATCTGAACAAGGAGCTGAACGACACCAGTGCCCTGCGCATCAACCTGATGAAGCACGACAGCCAGGTAGCCGATCGCGACGAAGTTGATTACGACCGCTGGGGCATTGCCACCTCGCTGGGGCTGGGGCTGTCGACACCGACCCGGGCCTTTGTCGATTTTTTCTACCAGAAGGATGACAACACCCCGGACGGCGGCCTGCCGATTTTGCGCGGTACCGATGGCAAGCGCATGCCCGGGGTCAAGCGCAGCAACTGGTACGGCGATTCCAGCCTGTATACCCAGCAGACCGAAACCACCTCGTTAACCGGGCGCCTGGAGCATGACTTCGACAATGGCGCACTGCTGACCAACCAGCTGCGCTGGCAGCGCACAGACAACTTCTCGGTGCTGTCGCCAGCGCGTTTCACTGCGGCGGCTGCCGACGGCTCGAAAACCTGCTCTGGCACGCGTTGCGCCACCCTCGGTTATGTTGGCGTGGGCCCGGTGTCAACGGTCAACGGGGTCAAGGTGTACACCGATTACACCAACAACGGCAGCACCGCCAACGGCATTCTGCGCGGCTCTGATTTCGGCCTGTCCAAGCGCTACACCATTCTCGACAACCAGACCGATCTCAGCTGGCAGTTCGACACGGGCAGTATCGGCCACAAGGCGGTGGCCGGGCTGGATGTCTACCATGAAACCTACGGTGGCCTGGAGCGCAACGCCAAGGTCCCGGCGCCGAACATGACCTTTGATATGGGCGACCCGCAGCACGATTTTGATGCGATCTACACCACCAAGGGCGTCGGCGAGCCGCGCTCAAGCATCGACAACGCCGGACTTTTTTTCGGTGACACCCTGACCCTCAATCAGTGGTGGCAGGTGATGGGTTCGCTGCGTTACGACCACTGGAGCGCCGAAACCACCCAGCGCGGCTTCGACGATGTCAAAGACACTTCGGGGGCCTGGAGCGGGCGCGCCGGTGTGGTGTTCAAGCCGCAAGCCAACGGCACTATCTACGCCTCTTACAGCGAGTCAACCCAGCCCTCGGCCCTCGGTGCCTCGACCAATAACCAGATCTACGGCGCTGCCAGCACCAGCAGCTATACCCCGGCCAAGTCCAAGACCTACGAGCTGGGCACCAAGTGGGACCTGCTGGACAAGGGTGTCAGTGTGACCGCCGCAGTGTTTCGCACCGAACTGGTCAACTCCTGGGAATACGCAGAAGGCGAAACCTCACCAGTGCGCGCGCTGCCTGCCAAGCGGGTTGACGGCGTAGAACTGGGCCTGCAGGGAAATCTGACGGATCGCTGGACGGCCTACAGCGGATTCTCGGCCCTTAAAAGCGAACAGACCAAGGGCATCAACAAGGGCGAGGAGGCGAAGAACGTTCCCGACCTGACTGCCAATCTGTGGACCACCTATGCGTTTACTGATGATCTGAGCTTGAGCTATGGCGCCAACTATGTCGGGCGCAGGCGCTATACCGACAACCAATATGTCGGTGGCCTGAACAACAACAGCAGCTATGCCGATGGTCCGTCCGGGGTGCTGGCGATCTACACCGAAGACAAAGAAAAAGCCCCCGGCTACTGGGTCCACTACCTGGCAGGGCAGTACCGGGTCAACCCCCAGACCACGGTCAATCTCAATGTCGACAACCTGTTCAACACCTTTTACTTCAGCCGTATCGGCGCCTCACTGGATGGCTTCCAGCTGTATGGCGTTCCGGGGGCCGGCCGCACGCTGACGGCGAGTATCGATTATGACTTTTAAGCCCGGTCAGCCCTGGAGCGCGCCATGCTGATCGAAATCGCCGATGTGTTCACTCCGCAGGAAGTGGCCGGGATGCGTCGCCTGCTGCTTGAGCAATCCTGGGTCGATGGCAAGCAGACAGCGGGGCAGCGCTCGGCACGGGAGAAGTGCAATCGTCAGCTGAGTGAGGACAGTGAGGTGGCCTTGCAGTTGGGCCAGCGCATTCTTGCGCGGCTGTCCGACAACGCCCTTTTTATGTCCGGTGCACTGCCCAAGCGCATCTACCCGCCCTTGTTCAACCGCTACAGCGGTGGCGAGGCGTTCGGCTTTCATATCGACAATGCCATTCGCGGCATCAAGGGGGTTCGTGAGCGGGTGCGTACGGACCTCTCCGCCACCCTGTTTCTGGCCGACCCCGACAGCTATGACGGCGGTGAACTGGTGATCCGCGACACCTTCGCAGAGCACAGCGTCAAATTACCCGCCGGGCATCTGCTGTTGTACCCCGGCACCAGCGTGCACAAGGTCAATCCGGTGACCCGCGGCGAGCGGGTGGCGGCGTTTTTCTGGGTCGAGAGCCTGGTGCGCGAAGACAGCCAGCGCAGCCTGTTGCTGGACATGGACGTTGCCATTCAACGGCTCACCGCCCAACAGGCGGATGACGATTCGCTGCTGCAGTTGAGCGGCGTTTACCACAACCTCTTGCGGCGCTGGAGCGACGTATGAGCCTTTCACCTGGCAGGAGATTTACCGTGTCCAATCTGTTTTTACGTCACTCCTTAGTGCGCCTGGGCGCTATTTTTGTGCTTCTGCTTATGGTCGTTTCGACAGCCTGGGCCAAGGATGTCACGGACGCCCTGGGGCGGGTGGTCAAAGTGCCGGACCATGTGCAGCGTGTGGTGCTGGGGGAAGGGCGCTTGATCTCGGCTTTCGCACTGCTCGACCGCGACCGGCCGTTCCAGCGCATCGTTGGCTGGCAGAACGATTTGCGCAAACTCGACCCCAATACCTATGCCGCTTATGTGGCCAGGTTTCCCGAGGTCAAGGACATCCCCTTGATCGGACAGGCGTCCGAGCAGAGCGTCAGCGCCGAGCAGATCCTCGCGCTCAAACCGGATCTGGCGGTGTTCAGCATTTCCGGGCATGGTCCGACCGAGCACAGCCCGGTGGCCGATGTGCTGGAACAGGCCGGGATTGCCGTGCTGTTTGTCGATTTTCGGGTCAACCCGCTGCAAGGCACCCGCGACAGCATGACTGCGCTGGGGCAGGCCCTGGAGCGTGAAAAGCAAGCGAGCGCCTTTTTGGATTTCTACAACCAGCATGTCGAGCGTATTACCCAAACTCTGGGCGTGATCGATGAGCAACAACGCCCCAGCGTGTTTCTCGAACTGCTGGCCGGAGTCTGGGCCAATCCCGGGCACACCACCGGCAAGGGTGGCATGGGCGAGCTGATCCGCCTGGTCGGCGGGCGCAATATCGCCGAGGGCGTGGTGCCTGGTGCGCTGGGGGATATCAGTGTGGAATATGCGCTCAAGGCCGATCCCGATGTGTATATCCTCACCGGCAATCAAAAACCCGGCGTGATGCTGGGCGCGGGCATCGACAACGCGACCGCTCAGGCTTCGCTCAAGCAGGTGCTGGCCCGTCCGCAGTTCGCCGATTTGCGGGCGATCCGCGAGGGCAATGTGCATGCCCTGTGGCATGACTTCTACAACTCGCCGTACAACATCCTCGCCATCGAGGCCCTGGCCAAGTGGGTTCACCCGCAAACCTTTGCCGACCTCGATCCGCACCAGACCCTGGAGCAAATCAACCGGCAGTTCCTCGACACGCCGCTTGCGGGCCAGTACTGGATCAGTGAGCAGAAATGACTTCAATCGCAAACCCGGCGCTGCTTGCCGCCAGCCAGGGTTATCGACGCTTGCTGGCAAGGCGCTTTGTCCTGCTGTTGGTGATGGGCTGCGCACTGGTCGGGGCGGTGCTGCTGGACCTGTCCACCGGTTCATCGGGGATGGGCCTGGGGGATTTGCTCCACGGTTTGCTGCACCCGCAAAGCCTGGACGTGACCGATCGCGTGATCATCTGGAACGTGCGTTTACCCTATGCATTGATGGCCGTACTGGTGGGCGCGGCGCTGTCGCTGGCGGGAGCGGAAATGCAGGCCATCCTCAATAACCCGCTGGCCAGCCCGTTTACCCTCGGGGTGTCATCGGCGGCGGCACTGGGGGCTTCGCTGGTGATTGTGTTTCCTGCGAGCAGCGCCTTGTTGAGCCGCGATTCCTTGGTGGCGCTGTCGGCCTTTGTGTTTGCCTGCGCTTCGATGTTCCTCCTGCATGGCATGTCGAGGTTAAGGGGAGCAGGGGTCGAGACGCTGGTGTTATTTGGTATTGCCCTGGTGTTCAGCTGCAATGCGCTGGTGGCCCTGTTGCAGTTGCTGGCCACCGAAGATGTGCTGCAACAGCTGGTGTTCTGGAGCCTGGGCAGCGTGGCCCGGGCCAACTGGGACAAACTGGGCATTCTCGCTTTAGTGATAGCGCTGACTGCGCCGTTTTCCCTGCATGCGTCCTCGCGCATGACCCTGTTGCGCATGGGCGAGGAGCGGGCGCAGAGCTTTGGCGTGGATGTGCGCCGGTTGCGGTTTTTCTCGTTGCTGCGCATCAGCCTGCTGTCCGCCACGGCCGTGGCCTTTGTCGGCACCATTGGTTTTATCGGCCTGGTGGGGCCGCATATTGCACGGATCCTGATCGGTGAAGACCAGCGTTTTCTGTTTCCGGCCAGTGCGCTGGTGGGGGCGTTGTTACTGTCGCTGTCTTCGGTGGTCAGCAAGATCATCATGCCGGGGGTGATCGTGCCGGTGGGTATCGTCACTGCTCTGGTAGGGGTGCCGATTTTTGTGGCGCTGGTGTTCAAGCGGGGCAGGCAATTATGAGCAGCGAAGGGTTGTTGATCCGTCACGCGCAAGTGAAATACGGGCGCCGGGTGGTGATTGCCGATGCCTCGCTGCCCGAGCTGCGCCCCGGCACGTTGACGGCCCTGATCGGCCCCAACGGCGCCGGTAAGTCGACCCTGTTGCGCGGCCTGGCTGGGCTTGAGCCCATGGCAGGTTCCGTCAGCCTGCAAGGCCAGGCACTGGCGCCCATGTCCGTGGCCCGGCGCGCCCGGCTGATCACCTATATGCCCCAGCACCTGCCGCCGGGGCTGGGCCTGAGCGTGAGCGAAAGCATCATGGCAGCTTTGCGTGTGGGCGGTGGCAGTGGTGATTATCTGGAGCAGGCCTATGGCGCCTTGCAGCGTATCGGTATCGAGCAGCTGGCCGACAATATGCTCAATGCACTGTCCGGCGGCCAGCGGCAACTGGTCAGTCTGGCGCAACTGATCGCCCGCCAGCCAAGTGTCATGCTGTTGGACGAACCCACCAGTGCGCTGGACTTGAGCTATCAGCTAAGGGTGATGGAATGTGTGCGGCAGATGGTGCGCGAGCACCGGTTGATTGCCGTGATCGTGATGCATGACATCAGTCTGGCGGCACGCTACGCCGACCATATCGCGGTACTGCGTCAAGGTGCGGTGGTCGATTTTGGCACGGCAGAACAGGTGCTGACGCCGCAGCTGTTTGCCCGGGTTTACGGGGTCAAGGCACGGGTTGAACGGTGTTCGCAGCAGATGATTCAGGTGCTGGTGGATAGCCCGGTATAAATGCTTACGTGTCATCTCGCAGTGTTGTTTACAGGTAAGGCCATTTGTGGTCCGTGTGACCCATTTGTGGGAGCGAGCCTGCACGCGAAGCTCTTGGCCTGACAGACCGAGTCGCCTGCATCGCGAGCAAGCCCGCTCCCACAGAAACGACTGGCGTGTCACTGGCTGACGAATGTATCCCGGTAGGCATACAACCCCGGTGTGCCACCGGTCATCACAAACAGCAGGTTATCGCCCGCGTGGTAGCGGCCCTGGCGCAGGTCGCCCAGTAGCCCGGCAAAAGCCTTGCCCGAGTACACCGGGTCGACCAGCAAGCCTTCACAGCTTGCCATCAGGCGCACGGCTTCGAGCATGGCCGGGGTCGGCAGGCCATAACCTTCACCCAGCTGACTGCCATCGATATTGATCGCGTCTGTACGCAGGGCCGCCGAGCTGCCCAGCAGGGCCAGCGTCTGGCGGGTCAGTTGCAGGGTTCTGGCAGCAGAGGCATCACGCTCCGCCAGTACCGACCAGGACTTGACCGTTGCTGCGCCGCGGCCCAGCAGTTCGAACCCGGCGGCCAGTCCGGCATGGGTGCCAGCACTGCCATTGGGGACTATGACTTCGCTGAACTGCACGTTCAGCTCTGCTTCCTGCCGCACGATTTCCGCCGCGCAACGGGCGTAGCCCAGGCTGCCTGCGGGCGTCGAGCCGCCGGTAGGAATCACCAGCGGCTTACGCCCTGCAGCGCGCAATTGAGCGGCCCTGATTTCGGCCTGGGCCAGCGAATCTTCGCCGTGGGCCAGCACGTCCACCCGGGCGCCAAACAGGTGGTCGAGGAGCATATTGCCGTTGAGTTCGTAGTCAGCGTCGCTCTTGGCCACTGCGCGGCTGAGGATCAATTCACAGCCCAGGCCCAAGCGGGCGCACACGGCAGCTGTCAGGCGCGCATGATTGGACTGGATACCCCCCACGGTGATGATCGTATCGATACCGTCCTGCAAGGCCGCGCCCAGGTGGAACTCAAGCTTGCGCAGTTTGTTGCCGCCACCGCCGATCAACATATGGTCATCGCGCTTGAGAAACAGCTTCACCTCTAGCTGATGCAGGCCAAGGTGTTGCTCAAGGCGGCTGGCCCGTTGGATCGGGGTGGGGGCCAGCAGCAGGTCGGTCCGGGGGAAAGTACTCAGCGCCTTGTCCAGTACGGTTTGCATGTGATCAGGTCTCGTCGCTCAATTTAATGGGACGTGACTGTAGGTATTAAATGGACGTGGATAAATGCAGTCAAAGTTAGTACTTGTAGAACTTGAAGTTTGTAATGGACGAACCGATGGTTTATCGCATGACAGGTCTATTCCATCATCCCTCTTCAAAGACCCTGGTAAGGGGATTTATGCTGTTGCCTTTGAGGGCGTATTTACGCCCTGGCCACAAGGCGTTTTTATGAGCAAGCTCAGGCAGATGGAAGTTTTTGTCGCCGTGGTCGAGGCTGGCAGTTTTGCTGACGCCGCCGTGCTGGTGGGCATGTCGGCGGTCATGGTGGGGCGCCATGTGCAGAGTCTTGAAACAGCGCTCAATAGCAAATTGATCCAACGCACTACCCGACGCCAATCGGTGACGGGCGAGGGGCGGCTTTTTTATGAAGAATCGAAAAAAGCCCTGGAGCAGGTCAAGTACGCCTATAGCCGGGTAGAAGCGTCCACAGGCAAACCGGGCGGGTTGCTGCGCATGACCGCGCCCATGACCTTGGGCGTCTCTCTGGTGGGGCCACTGGTGAGCGAATTTATACAGCTTTACCCGGACATACAGGTGGAGTTGATCCTGTCCAACGAGGTAGTGGACCTGCACGAAAGCTCCTTTGACCTGGGTTTCAGGATATCGGAGCTGATCGAGGTCAACCTTGAGTCCAGACCGCTGCCGCCTTATCGCATGGTGATTTGTGCGTCGCCTGCGTACCTGCAAATGTGCGGTGAGCCGCAGGCACCGGAAGAACTGTGCAAACACCGGATTTTAACCCACACCTCCTGGAACAACCGCTTTGCCTGGCCCTTGCAGCACGGCACTAAAACCATGCCCTGGCCTGAGGGTGCGGTACTCAAAAGCAATGACGGTCAGGTGCTTTTGCAGGCGGCTATCGCTGGCAACGGGATTTTGATGCAACCGGATTTTCTGGTGGCTACAGCCCTGGCTGAAGGCGAATTGGTGACGATCATGGACGCCTATGCACCGGCCCCCAAGCCGGTACAAATCGTCTATCCGCGATCCAAAAAAGCGCTGCCAAAGCTTAATGCTTTTGTCTCTTTTATGGTTGAGAGGCTTGGGGCGCAGTCGACGAGGAACTGCCAGAGCACTCGACCAGCCGCAGCTGGATCGTAGAACATGTGGGAGCGGGCTTGCCCGCGATGGTATCAGCGCAGTTTGCCTGACAAACTGTGTGGTTTGCATCGCAAGCAAGCCCGCTCCCACCAAAACACGTCTTAGTCCGGCAAGGCATAAGCAATGATGTAGTCACCCACATCAGGTGAATGGCTCATGCCCCCTGCAGAGATCACCACATACTGCTTGCCCGTGGCCGGCGACTTGTAGATCAACGGGGCTGCAACGGCACCCACCGGCAAACGCGCCTTCCATACTTCTTCCCCTGTCCTGGAGTCCAGTGCACGCAGGTAGTAATCCTGGGTACCGGCAAAGAACACCAGCCCCGACGCGGTTGCGGTCGGGCCACCCAGGGTCGGCATGCCCAGCGGGATCGGCATATGGGTCTTGATCCCCAGTGGCCCGGTGTCCTGGACGCTGCCCAGGGGGACCTGCCACACCAGTTTCTGGGTATTGAGGTCAATCGCGCTCATGCTGCCGAACGGCGGGGTATTGCACGGTACACCCAATGGCGACTGGAGAATGTCGATTTTTACGCCGCCATAAATACCGGCTATTTGCGGGCGAATGGTGCCCATAAAGCCGGGCACTTCATCGGTCGAGACCTTGAACTTTTTGGTGTTTTCCTTGGTGACCAGGGCCATGCGTAATGGCATGCGCATATCATTGACGAACATCATGCCGGTGTTTTCGTCGATGGAGATCCCGCCCCAGTTCATCCCGCCCAGCAGGCCTGGCCATTCGATATAGGGTTTTTCGCTCGGAGGCGTAAATGGTCCCAGGTAGACCGAATCCTTGAACATGATGCGGCAGTACAGCTGGTCGAATGTGCTGACACCCCACATGGATTTCTCGGTCAGCGGCTGGGCGCCAATGACCGGCATACCGGTGGAGAAAGGTTGCGTCGGCGACAGGTGCTCGCCTGCAGCTGCAGGTGAAGTTGGCACGGCGCGTTCTTCAACGGCAGTTACCGGCTGGCCTGTACGGCGATCGAGGACAAAAATCTGCCCGGTCTTGGTGGTCTGGATCAATACCGGGGTTTTCACGCCCTGTGCATTTTTGATGTCATACAGCACCGGCTGCGAGGGCAGGTCATAATCCCAGACATCGTGGTGTACGGTCTGGTATACCCATTTGGCCTTGCCGGTCGATGCATCCACGGCCACCACGGCCGAGCCGTACTTTTCCTTGGCCTGGTTGCGATCACCACCCCAGTAGTCGGGCGGGCCATTGCCGGTAGGCAGGAAGACCAGGTTCAACTCTTTATCGTATGTCGGAATGGTCCACACATTGGGGGTTTCCAGAGCGAACTGGTGATCCGCGCCTGTGGCGTCCTGGCTCTCGGGCGCGCCAACGTCCCATGCCCACACCAGTGAACCGGTCAGTACATCGAATGCGCGCACTGCGCCGGAAGGTTCGCCCGCCACGATATCCCGTACCCAGCCACCCACTACAGTGAGATGGCCCATGACCACCGGCAGGGAAGTGGGGTGGTAGCGTTTGCTGTGTTCGGTCGGGCCCATGCCTTTTTTAAGGTCAACGTAACCGTTGTCGCCAAAACCCGGGCACAGGTTGCCGGTATGGGCATCCAGGGCAAACAGGCGGGCATCGACAGACGACACCAGAATCCTCTGTCGGCATTGTTGTTGATCGTTGTAGGACGCTTTAACTGCAACGCTCAGGCTATCGTCCTTGTCAATGTCGTAATAACCCACGCCACGGCAAGTAACATGCTCTTCGCTTTTGGCCTGAGGGTCGAACTTCCAGAGTGGTTTGCCACTATCACCGTCAAGTGCGGTAATCAGGTTTTCCGGGGTGCAGGAGTACAGAACGTTGCCGATCTGCAACGGCGTGTTTTCGTCGACGCCCGCGCCCGCGCCGGTAGTTCTGCGGCCAGTGCGGTAGATCCAGGCAACTTGCAGGTCATTGACGTTTTGCGGGGTGATCTGGGTGTAGGGAGCAAAGCGGGTGCCGGATGCATTATGGCCAAAAAACTCCCAGTCTTGCGGCGCCTCGGCGGGTTGTAAGGCCTGCGGTGTATCAGTGGCAGCCACCGGATTGGAGATGGCGCCGTGCGGGTAAAACGCGGCAATAAAGGTCGCGATCAACGCCAGCAGCACGGCAAAGCCTGAACGGTTGGCAGCGCGCCGTGTGCTCAAGGGTAGGCCAGGGAACGTGGCGCCTACCCACAAACTCAGGGTCAGGATAATGGCCGGTACCACCAGGCGTGGCAGCAGTTCCCAATAGCTGAACTGGCCTACTTCATAAAAGGCCCAAACGCAAGTTGCCAGGAAAATAACAACCGAAAGGCTAACCCCCACGCGCTTGCGCAGAAAAAACAAGACGGCCAGCAGTAAATACGCCAGGCCGGCGATCAGGTAGTAGCTTGATCCATCCAGAGCCACAAGTTTGAAGCCGCCATAAATCAGTGCCAGTGCTACGACAAATACAAGCAAGGAAAAAAGCACCCGCGCAATATTGCCCATTCGGGGGTGTTGGTTATCCGTCATACTTTTTATTGCTCCGTTAGTTGATACAAAAGTGACCGTTTAAAAAACAAGAGCATTTTATTCCGATGTTTTTTTGGATAAATCCGCAGTGCGGAGAAACAATATTGGTTAATCAGTAACAATGCCTGGCTGTGATGTTGTTGGGTTAAACGTTTCAGCTTCGATGATTACAGGGCAAGTAGCACGAAGCCTCAGGCAACATGAAAACTGGGTCAGCCGCGCAATTGCCCGCTGAAAAAAAGCTCGGCTGCACGTACTCTGCACATCTTTGCGTTGAGCGCGGAGGGTTCATGTCTTCAGATGCCGATGGTTTGCCCAGTCACCAACGCTTGCCTGCGGTTATCGCGATCTCCCTGGGGATCGGTATGGCGACGCTGGATACCGCCATTGTCAACACGGCGCTGCCGACCCTCGCCGAGGGCATTGGCACTGACTCAGCTTCGGTAATCTGGGTGGTCAATGCTTACCAGTTGGCAACCATCGCCGCGGTGCTACCGTTTGCATCGCTCAGTGACGTGCTGGGCCATCGGCGGGTGTTTCTCGGCGGCCTGCTGGTGTTTATCGTGGCTTCGTTGTTCTGCGGGCTGGCCTGGTCGCTGCCCACCCTGACGGCGGCGCGGGTGCTGCAGGGGCTGGGTGCGGCGGCGATCATGAGCGTGAATATCGCCCTGTTGCGGCATATCTACCCGGCGAAAATTCTGGGTCGGGGGCTGGGCTATAACTCGCTGGTGGTGGGACTGGCCTTTACCCTTGGGCCTACTGCGGCCTCGGCGATCCTGTCGGTGACCACCTGGCATTGGCTGTACCTGATCAATGTGCCCCTGGGGCTGCTGGCGGTTGTACTGGGGCTGCGCACGCTGCCCGAGATCCCACGCAGCGGGCATGCTTTCGACCGGTTGGCAGCGATCTTGTGCGCTGGGCTGTTCGCCTTGCTGGTACTGGGGCTGGGTTCGGCGGTACATGGGGCTGAAGGCGATTTGAGCCTGGGCCTGATCGCTGTGGCACTGGTGTGCGGAGTGTGGCTGATGCGGCGCCAGGCCGGTCATCCGGCGCCGATGCTGGCGATTGATCTGTTCAAGCGGCCGCTGTTTGCCTTGTCTTCACTCACGGCGATTTGCGCATTCAGCGCCCAGGGGCTGGCGTTTGTCTCGTTGCCATTCTTGTTGCAGACAGCATTGGGCCACAGCCAGGTGGCAACCGGGTTTCTGATGACGCCGTGGCCGGCGGTAGTCGCGGTCATGGCGCTGATTGCCGGGCGCCTGGCAGACCGGGTGTCGTTGGCGCTGCTGTGCGGTATCGGCCTGTTGATGCTGGGCGCGGGCATGGCCTCCCTGGCGTTGTTGAGCGAAGGGGCATCGGCTTTTGATATCGGTTGGCGCATGGCTTTGTGCGGCGCCGGTTTTGGCTTTTTCCAGTCGCCCAATCTCAAGGCGATCATGACCAGTGCGCCAATCGCTCGCAGTGGTGGGGCTAGCGGCATAGTGGCCACCTCGCGGCTGATGGGGCAGACGCTGGGAGCGTCACTGGTGGCGCTGTGTTTTCATTTGTCAGCGGTCAGCGGTCCGCATTATGCGCTGTGGCTGGGCTGTGCCTTTGCCCTGGCCGGTGCGCTGGCCAGCGGTTTGCGCCTGATGCAGCAGCCCGGGCAGGTTTGAGTTTACTTGGCGGCGCACATGGTTGGGTCAATAAATGGAACAGTGAGTAAATGGCCGCCTCCATGTTGGTAAGTAACCAGGCCATTTCCGTTTACACATCGAAGGTTGGAACTCTCCATGTCATGGGCACAGCCGCTATTGATAAAACCCACAATCTCGTCACCTTCATAGACACCGATCTCTATCTGATAGCAGCGCTCGGCGTCCTCGGCTGCGGCCTGGCGGAATCGGATCGGGCTCATATCTCAGCTCTCGGGGGTAGTGGTGGTGCCCTGTTCGGCCTCGGCAGCCAGTTTCAGACGGTCAGCCTTGCAGATGTACTTGACCTTGTTTTTCGGTGCCAGTTTGGCGCTGGCCTTCTTCGCGTTGGCCTTCAATATCTGGTTGATTTTCTTGCGACGGTTCATGTTTTTGCCTGGTGTGTGAATACATTTGACGATGTTAGCGTGAAATGACAAAAAACCTCTAATAACAGCTGATTACCACTGCCATCTGCGCAGATGCCGGGCAAGCCATCGGACCATGCATCAGCCTCAAGTTGCACCCCATCCCCCCTGATTGTTCCCAGTCAGGTCTACTCTTCGTATGTGCCGCTGAGTCATGGCGGGGGTTTTCTATTCAGGAGCCGATCAAATGTCTGTTTTCAGAGTCCAGCATCTTGACCACATTGTCCTGCGAGTGGAGGACATGGCGCGCAGTGTCGATTTTTATACCCGGGTTCTGGGATGTCCGATCACAAAGCGCAACGAGCAATTGGGCATGATCCACCTCGCCGCTGGCAGTTCACTGATCGATCTGGTGGACATTCATGGCCCCTTGGGTGCCATGGGCGGAGGTGCCCCTGGCAATGAGCGACGTAATGTCGATCATTTCTGCCTTAGAGTCGAACCCTTCGATGAGCAGGCGATCCTTGCCCACTTGCAAACTTCTGGAATCGTTGCTGAGAAGGCAGTTACCCGATACGGGGCCGAAGGTGTTGGTCCCTCGATTTACTGCTTCGACCCTGACGGTAATCAGGTTGAGCTCAAAGGCCCTGCTGAACAGGGGTCTACTTAAGCCAAAAGTCATTTGCTGAAGCCAGGGCATACCCACCTCAGAAATGCTGGACGATAGCAAAGCTTTTCTGGAGGACCTGTTATTAACCAGGCACAGCGTTGCTCCTAAGCTGACCCTACTGATTTTAGCCAGCAAGAGCAGGACACCCACATGAAAAAGCTGCACAACAAAGTTGCACTGGTTACCGGTGCTTCCAAGGGTATTGGCGCGGCGATTGCCCGGCAATTGGGCCAGGATGGCGCAACCGTTATCGTCAATTATGCCCATAGCCGCGAGGATGCCGATCGGGTGGTTACGCACATTGTGCAAGCCGGGGGCAAGGCCTTGGCACTGCAGGCCGATGTCTCCAATAGCCAGGACGTCAACGCGCTGTTCAAGGCGATAGTGCAGCTGCATGGTCATCTCGATATTCTGGTCAACAATGCCGGTGTCTACTCGACAGCCCCATTGGCCGATATCACAGAGCAAGAGTTCCACCGCCAGTTCAACCTCAATGTCCTGGGTCTGATCCAGTGCACCCAGGCTGCAGTCCAAGTGTTCAATCCGGCGGGCGGCAGCATCATCAATATCAGCTCCAGCGTCACCTCCTTCACTCCAGCCAACTCTACGCTCTATACCGCCTCAAAAGGCGCAGTGGACGCCGTTACCCGGACCCTTGCCAATGAACTGGGGCCGAAAAAAATCCGCGTTAACTCAGTCAATCCCGGTTTGGTTGTTACTGAAGGGGTGCACGCCAGCGGTTTTTTTGAAGACGCCTTTCGCCAGAAAATCGAAGCGATTACACCATTGGGCCGCATCGGCCAGCCCGAGGACATCGCCCCGGCCGTTGCCTTTCTGGCGTCGTCGGGCGCCAGCTGGATCACCGGCGAAACACTGGTGATCGGCGGTGGTCTTCACTGAATATCGGTGGCTTGCGCGCGGGCATAATTGCGCGGTGATTGCGCCATGACACGCTTGAACGCCGTGCTGAAAGCGCTCTCGGACTCGTAGCCCAATGAAAAGGCGATGGTTGATACCGAATCGCCGGAGTTTTTCAGGCGATCACTGGCCAGCAACATGCGCCAGCGCGTCAGATATTCCATGGGGGCTGCGCCGACTACCTGTTTGAAGTGCAAGGCAAAAGCCGAACGCGACATGGTTGCCAGCGTGGCCAGTTCCTGGACTGTCCAGCGATATGACGGGGCACCATGGATCGCGCTCAAGACGGGGCTAAGCTTGCGATCGGCCAGGCCGGACAGCCAGCCGACGCCGCTGCCCAGACGGGACAGATGAGTGCGCAGGATTTCCACCAGCATGATATGCGCCAGATGCTCATTGATCAGCGACCGACCGGGACGTTGCTCCTGCAATTCCTCGGTAAATCGTTCCAGGGCCCAGCGCAGGATCGACGCCTGCGGCGCATTGCCTTGCACATAAACCAGCGAGGGCACCCGCGCCTGGATCAGTGCCAGCGTCAACCCTCACCTGCAAAGCCCCGGCTCACCACGCAAGGTTGAAACAACCGACACCCAATCGGCCTGGGAGATGGCGCTGGAAGAGGCTATGCCGGTTTTGCGCAAAGACGGCCTCAAGGCTGCCGTGCAGGCCCTCAAGCACGGTTTGCAATGTGCACAAGGCGGGCGCGTGCGGTTTTTTTGGCAGTTGACCCTCGCCCGGCTGTGTTTTATGGCCAAGAAATACGAACTGGCCAAGACCCAGCTCGAAGCCCTCGACCAGACGTTGCACGACTCAGGTTTGCAAGCCTGGGAACCCGAACTTGTACTCGAAGTGCTGCATTTGCTGCACAGCTGCTGCGAATTATTACCGCAGAACCATGCGGTGCGTGAACGTAAAGAAGAGGTTTATCGCAGGTTGTGCCATCTCGATCTTGAAGTGGTACTCGAATAGGCCTCAGGGCCAAAACGTAAGGAGAACACCCATGGCCAAAGAAGGCTCAGTAGCCCCTAAAGAACGTATCAATGTCACCTTCAAACCCGCCACTGGCGGTGCGCAGGAGGAAATTGAGCTGCCACTCAAGCTATTGGCAATCGGTGACTACACCCATCGCAAGGACGAGCGCAAGGTTGAAGATCGCAAGCCGATCAGCATCGACAAAATGACCTTCGACGAAGTGCTGTCCAAGCAAGAACTGGAGCTGACATTGAGTGTACCGAACCGTCTCCAGGAAGAAAGCAGCACTGAAGAACTGGCGGTGAAAGTGCGCGTCAGTTCAATGAAGGACTTCAATCCGGCCTCGCTGGTTGAGCAAGTGCCTGAGCTGAAAAAACTGATGGAGTTACGCGACGCCCTGGTGGCCCTTAAAGGCCCGCTGGGTAACCCGTCTGACACCAGACGATGAAGCCTATGACATCGCCAAGCGCGGGGTGTCAGCCTTTATCGAAGAACTGCTCAAACCGCAGAACAGCGGTGAGCCGGTCAAGAAGGCCATGGTCGACCGCATGATTGCCGAGATCGATGCCAAGCTCAGCCGGCAGATGGATGAGATCCTGCATCACCCGGATTTCCAGGCCCTGGAGTCCTCGTGGCGTGGTCTGCAATTGCTGGTCGACCGCACCAACTTCCGTGAAAACATCAAGATCGAAATCCTCAACGTCTCCAAAGAAGACCTGTTGGATGACTTTGAAGATTCGCCGGAAGTGATGCAGGCCGGCTTGTACAAACATATTTACACCGCCGAATACGGTCAGTTTGGTGGTCAGCCGGTGGGCGCGATCATCGCTAACTACTTTATGTCCCCCAGCTCGCCCGACGTAAAGCTGATGCAGTACGTGTCCAGCATCGCCTGCATGTCTCACGCGCCATTCATTGCCGCGGCCGGCCCGAAATTCTTCGGCCTGGAAAGCTTCACCGGCCTGCCGGACCTGAAAGACCTGAAAGATCACTTCGAAGGCCCGCAATTCGCCAAATGGCAGAGTTTCCGTGAGTCGGAAGACTCCCGTTACATTGGCCTGACGGTGCCGCGCTTTCTCCTGCGTAACCCGTACGATCCGGAAGAAAACCCGGTTAAATCGTTCGTCTACAAAGAAACTGTCGCCAACAGTCACGAGCACTACCTGTGGGGCAACACGGCCTATGCATTCGGTACCAAGCTGACCGACAGCTTCGCCAAATTCCGCTGGTGTCCGAACATCATTGGCCCGCAAAGCGGTGGGGCAGTTGAAGACCTGCCGTTGCACCACTTCGAAAGCATGGGTGAAATCGAAACCAAGATTCCTACCGAAGTGCTGGTTAGCGACCGTCGTGAATACGAGCTGGCCGAGGAAGGCTTCATTTCCCTGACCATGCGCAAGGGCAGTGACAACGCCGCGTTTTTCTCCGCGAACTCGGTGCAAAAACCCAAGTTCTTCGGCATCAGCGCAGAAGGCAAGACGGCCGAGTTGAACTACAAACTCGGCACCCAACTGCCGTACATGATGATCGTCAACCGCCTGGCCCATTACTTGAAAGTGCTGCAGCGCGAACAGCTCGGCTCTTGGAAAGAACGTACCGATCTTGAGCTGGAACTCAACAAGTGGATCCGCCAGTACGTGGCTGATCAGGAAAACCCAAGCGCCGAAGTCCGTGGCCGGCGTCCGCTGCGTGCCGCCCAGATTATTGTCAGTGATGTCGAAGGCGAGCCTGGCTGGTACCGCGTCAGCCTGAATGTGCGGCCGCACTTCAAGTACATGGGTGCTGATTTCACCCTGTCGCTGGTTGGCAAGTTGGACAAAGAGTAAGCGGAGCGACTCATGACTGGATACGGCAGCCTTTTTGAACGCCTGGGTGGTGGCGCGAATACGCGCGTCGGCTGGAGCCGCGAGGCCTGCGCCATGGCGTCTGTGGCTGCCCATCTGGCCAAGATGCTCAGCACCCGTGCGGGCAGCGTGCAAACGCTGCCCGATTACGGGCTACCCGATCTCAATGACATGCGCCTCAGCCTGCACGACTCTGTGAATCAGGCCCGTCAGGCCATCGAAAAATTCATCGAAGCCTACGAGCCACGCCTGAGCAATGTGCGTGTCATCTCCCTGCCGCGCGGCCACGATCAGCTTCGCCTGTCCTTCAACATTGAAGGCCTGCTGCAAGTGGAGGGTTTCAAGCGTCAGGTCAGTTTCGCCGCCTGCCTGGATGGCAGCGGTCAGGTCAAGGTCAGCTAATGAGGCTGCTATGCCCTGAAGTTCAAAAAACAGGAAGCGAACCGCCATGAACACGGTTGCCAGGCAGGTACGGGCGCCGACAGTGACCGATCCGGGCTGTTCGACGCAGCCGATGGCGGCACCTTGTTGCTTGATGAGGTCGGTGACATGTCGCTGTCGCTGCAAGCCAAACTATTGCGGGTGCTGCAGGAGGGCGAGATTCGTCCGCTGGGTACCAGCGACACCCACACCATTGACGTGCGCATCATTGCCGCGACACATCGGGATTTATCGGTGTTGGTCAGCCAGGGAACGTTTCGCGAAGACTTGTACTATCGACTTGCGCAGTTTCCCATCGAACTCCCGGCCCTGCGGGAGCGCGAAGACGACACTCTCGATCTGGCACGGCATTTCGCCGACAAGGCCTGTGCGTTTTTGCAGCGCGAAGAGCTGAGTTGGTCCTCTGCGGTGCTGGATCTTCTGGCCAGTTACGCATTCCCTGGCAACGTGCGTGAGCTCAAGGGGGTGGTCGAGCGTGCGGTACTGCTCTGCGAAGGCAGCGAGTTGCTGGTGGAGCACTTCTCCCTGCGTACGGGCACCTTGCCCGAGGTTGAAAAGCTCAACTTGCGTGAACGGCTGGAGCTAGTTGAGCGCAACCTGGTGATCGACTGCCTGCGCAAGAACGAGGGCAACCAGACCCTCACTGCCCGCGAACTCGGCCTGCCACGGCGCACATTCCTCTATCGCCTCGAACGCCTGAACATCAACGTGGGAAATGCCGATGCATAGGTCTGCCCCCCCGTTTTCACCCCACTCGCCACTAACCGCCTCAACCAAATGGCTGGCGCTTTGTGCTGCCCCTGGAGATCTTCTGATGTCTATCCGTTACTGGCAACCCGTCCTGCTGACAGTGGTTGTTCTATGTGGCCTCGGCGGCTGCAGCGGCAATTACAAATACAACGACAACAGCTATCGCCCGCTGGGCGATCCGCAGGCAGTCAATCGCGGCAAGTGACCGCAAGGAGCATCCCTATGGAACTGGTATTCGAATTGCTGCGCACCAAACAGTTCGTGCCTGCGCAGCTGTGCAAGAAGGCTTTCACCCGGGCCGGCGGCGCCATTGGACGGGGCATGGATTGTGAATGGATCATTCCCGACGAAACGCGCCGTTTATCCAGCCATCATGCGCTGATCAGCTTTCGCGAAGGTGCATTTTTCCTGACTGATACCAGTACTAACGGGATTCTGGACAGTGCCAGTGGTGCGTTTTTGCACAAAGGGCAAACCGTACGTATCGAGCACGACAGCGTATACGTGTTGAGTGATTTTCAGATTCGGGCACGGCTGGTTCACGCCCCGGCGACTTTCGATGTGGAGGTCGGTCTGCCGCAGGCCGCTGGCAGCATGATCCCTGATAATGCATTTCTCGACCTCGATCCACTGCATGCCATCGATCAGCAGGAAGGTACTGAGTGGAAAATCGACGAATTGATCTCGCCAGGCCTGGCACGGCAGGACACCCCTCAGCGCGCAGACTATGCGCGTATCGACCTGGAAAGCCTCATGGTTCCGCAGCTGATCGATGCCCCGCCAGAGCCTGTAGCCGCATCGACTGTGGTCGAGCATCAGGCTGACGGCTTCTGGGACAAGTTTGCCGGCGCCCTGGGCGTGGACCTCAAGGGCCTTGATCATGATGCCAGAGAGGCTCTTGCATTAAGTACCGCGAGCTTGCTCAAGCAGAGCGTCAGCGGCTTGCAGCAGAGCCTGCGTACTCGGAATGAGTTGAAAAACGAATTGCGCCTTGCACAGAGCATGGTGCAAGGCGCTCAAAAAAACCCGCTGAAGCTCGCCATCGATGCCGGTGAAGTGCTGGGCCTGCTGTTGCAGCCGAACAGGGCAGGGCAGTTACCCCCTGAACAGGCCATACATCGGGCATTCCGCGATTTACAGGCGCATCAGGTGGCCTTGCTGACGGCCAGTCGCGCCGTCGTGCGCAGCGCCCTGGCGCACTTCGCGCCGCAGCAGCTCACCCTGCGTTTCGAGCGTGACAACAAACCCTTGCTCGCCACCGATGGCAGCCGCTGGAGAGCGTATGGGCGTTATCACCAGGCTTTGCGCCAGGATGATGACTGGAGCGAACGCCTGATGGCTCGCGATTTCGCCCAGGCCTACGAAGAACAGGTTCGACTGATTTCCACCCTTCACAATGACGACCAAGGATGATGCGCATGTCTCGCCGTACGACTTATTTTTTCAAGGCGCTGACTGCGCTGATCACCTGGATGATGCTGGCCGGTTGCTCGGCGCTATCGCCGTACTCCGACGTCACCAAACTCAACTTGAAACTGACGGCCAGCGATCAGTTGAATCCGGACCTCAACGGGCGTCCGTCGCCGATCGTCGTCCGTCTGTTTGAACTCAAGCACCCGGTGGCGTTCGAGAACGCTGACTTCTTTAGCCTGTACGAGCGCGTCAAGGAGACCCTGGCTACGGACCTGGTTGCGACCGAGGAGCTGGAACTGCGTCCGAGGAGCTGGAACTGCGTCCGGGAGAAACCGTCGACCTCAAGCTCAGCCTCGAGAGCGCTAGCCGCTACGTCGGAGTGCTCGCCGCTTACCGTGACCTCACGGATACCCAGTGGCACTACACCTTTCAAATCACCCCGGCACAGGTCACCGACGTTGACTTGACCCTCGACCAGAGCGGTATTCGCAACACCCATGAATTGCTCGTCAAGGCGGTTGACCGACCATGAACTCCCATAAAGTCATTTGGCAGGAAGGCATGTTGCTGCGTCCGCAGCACTTCCAGCACAACGATCGCTACTACGACCACCAGATGAAGACTCGCACCCAATTGCTGGGTAGCTACATATGGGGCTTCCTGCGTCTGGACATCGACTTGCAGTTTCTCAACATGGGCAAACTGGTGATCAGTCAGGCATCGGGGATTTTCCCCGACGGCAGCCTGTTCGAGCTGGGAGGCAACACCGAGCCACTGGCTCTGGACGTGCCCCCAAACACCGGCAACACACCTATCTACCTGGCCTTGCCGTTGGTGACGGGTAATCATATCGAGGCCCGCCGTGCCGAGCAGTTAGACGTGCTGGCGCGTTACACCGTGTACGAAGCGCAAGTAGCTGACTCCAATGCGGGTGATGATTCTGCCAGCCAGGTCAGTTGCGCCCGGCCGGACCTCAAGCTGTTGCTCGGCGAGCAGCAGAGCGATCAGGCGTACGTGAAACTGAAAATCTGCGAAGTGCTCGACACCACCCCGGATGGCGTGATCAGCCTTCATCCGGACTTCGTACCGACCTACATCCAGGCGCACGCCTCTAGCTACCTGCTGTCGTGCCTCAAGGAAGTGATCAGCATGCTCGGCAATCGGGGCGACGCTATTGCTGAGCGGATTCGCTCCAATGGCAAGGTGGGGGGCGCGGAAGTCGGCGACTTCATGATGCTGCAACTGATCAATCGTACCGAATTGTTGCTGCGTCACTATCTTGGGCTGGAGCAGGTTCACCCGGAAGAGTTGTACCGCACGCTGCTGACCATGCTCGGTGATCTGGCAACCTTCTCCAGTGATAGCAAGCGCCCGCGTGTGGACAGCCACTATCAGCACAGCGATCAGGGGGCAAGCTTTCGTAAATTGATGGACGCAATCCGCCAGGTGTTGTCGATGGTGCTGGAACAGCACGCCATTGAACTGGCACTGCAGGCGCGTCAATACGGCATCATCGTCTCACCGTTGCACGACCACACACTGTTGGGTTCAGCCTCGTTTGTGCTGGCGGCGAGTGCCAACTGCGACCCCGAAGAACTGCGCCACCGTTTGCCGGCCCATCTCAAGATCGGCCCGGTGGAGAGTATTCGTCAACTGGTCAACCTGCATCTGCCCGGTATCAAGGTCAAACCGTTGCCTGTTGCGCCGCGGCAGATCGCGTTTCACTCCAATAAAACCTATTTCATTCTCGAACTCAGCTCCGAAGACCAGGAGCAACTCCAACGCTCGGGTGGTTTCGCGTTCCATGTGTCCGGCGAATTTGCCGAGCTTGAACTGAAATTCTGGGCTATCAGGAACTGACCGACATGATAAAGGAAACCCAATACAGCCAGGACGATAAAACCGTCCTGTTCGGCCGTAATGGTGCCGACTCGGCGTCAGCTGCACTGACGGACCTCGATGCGCCGCCACGCTTTGAGCAGTTGGAAGAACGCATGATCTACGCTGCGCGCCTGCGCCCGGCCGAATCGTTCAATATCAGTCTGAATTCGCTGGTGGCTGCGGCGTCCGAGTTGTTGTCAGAAGTGGTCAGGCTCAAGCACAGCCACACCCCCGAAGACCTGAAGTTGCTTAAAGCACGACTGGCCAGCGCACTGGAGCTTTTTGAAACCAGCGCCTTGCACAACGGTGCTGAAAGCAGCCAGGTGATGGCCGCCCATTACATACTCTGCACCGTGGCTGACGAAGCTGTCGTCACAACGTCGTGGGGGAATGAAAGCTTGTGGTCGCAAATGAGTCTGCTTAGCAGTTTGCACAGCGAAACCTTTGGGGGTGAGAAGTTTTTCCAGTTGCTCGATAGCCTGTCGAAAAACCCGGTCAAGCATCTGCCGATGTTGGAACTGATGTACCTGTGCCTGGCTTTGGGCTTCGAAGGTAAGTACCGCATACAGACACGTGGCATGCATGAACTTGAAGGTATTCGCGATGCCCTCTATCGCCAGATTCGACAGTTGCGCGGCGACGTGCCACGAGAGCTGTCACCACATTGGGAGGGACTGCACGAGCAACGGCGAAGTCTGGTGCGTATTGTTCCGGCGTGGATGGTGGTGCTGTTCACGGTTGTCTGTCTGGTAGTGATGTATTCAGGTTTTGCCTGGGTATTGAGCGAACAACGCGACAGCGTTGTGCAGCCTTATCAAGCGTTTGATCCGGCGGCAACTGAGCCGCAGCAGCAGCCGTAAACAGGGACGAAAAATGAAAAACCTTTTTAAGAAAATCGGCGCATTCCTAAGTAAAACCTGGGTCTGGACACTGCTGCTGGTGCTGTGTTTCGCGCTGCTGGTGTGGTTCGCCGGGCCGCTGCTGGCTGTTGATGACTACAAGTTGTGGGCGGGGCCGGCCTCAAGGTTGCTGACCATCAGCGTGCTCTTCCTGATATGGGGGCTGGGCATGGTCTTTGTCAGCTGGCGCGCGGGCGTGCGCAAAAAAGCGGTCGAGGCCAGCGAAGACGGTCAGGATCGTATCCGCCGTGAAGAGCAGATCGACGAAGAGCACCAGGAGTTGAAGGCGCGCTTCAAGGACGCGCTGAAGACCCTGAAGACGTCGAGCCTGTATCGCGGTCGTAGCGAACGCTGGCGCAGTGATTTGCCGTGGTACTTGCTGATTGGTCCGCAGGGCAGTGGCAAAACCAGCTTGCTGGACTTCTCGGGGCTCGAGTTTCCGATCAACAAGATTGATCGCAAACTGACCCGCGATACCCGCGGCACCCGACACTGCGACTGGTACTTCGCCGATCATGGTGTGCTGATCGATACTGCCGGGCGATACTTTACCCAGGCGGATGCCCACGTCGATGGCAGTGCCTGGAGTACGCTGCTCGACCTGCTGCACAAACGCCGTCGTACGCGCCCGTTGAACGGTGTGCTGGTCACCATTGAGGTGGAGGCCCTGCTGAGCGGCAATGAACACAACCTTGAAGCCTTGGCCCGTCAGACACGCGCTCGGCTGCAGGACGTGCATCAGAAGTTGCATGTTGATGTGCCCATTTACCTGGTACTGAGCAAGGCGGATCGTTTGCTCGGTTTCGATGAGTTCTTTGATCAATTGAGCCGCGAAGAAAGTGATCAGGTGCTCGGCACCAGTTTTCGCAAGGAGCAGAGCGGCACTGATGTGAGCGTGCTGCGTACTGAGTTTGAAGCGTTGCTGCATCGTCTCAACAGCCAGGTGATCACACGCATCCATCAGGAGCGGGATACCCAGCGCCGTGGCCGGATTCTCGACTTTCCGCATCAGTTGGGGCAAATCGGCGAGCGTTTATGCCTGTTCGTCGACATGGCGTTCACCGGTAACCGTTACCAGCGTGCCAGTCAGTTGCGTGGCTTTTACCTGATCAGCGCACCGCACCTGAATGAGCCAATGGACGCCACCACCGCCGGCATCGGCGCTAACCTGGGGCTGAAGTCTGGCGTATTGCCGACCCTGCGCAGTGGCCGTTCACGCTTTATTCACCATTTGCTCAGCCGGGTCATTTTTCCGGAGGCCGATCTTGCAGGTCTGGACAAGCACGAGCGTCGCCGCATTCACTGGGGCCAGCGTGCGCTCTACGCGGGCGCGTTGGCCGCTCTGGCGCTTTTTGGCATGCTCTGGTCGGGGGCTTTCTCCGCCAACCACGAGCGTCTGGAAACCCTGCGCAACCTGGCACACATCGGGGCACAGCAGCGACTGAGCCTTGCCACCCCTGATGATGCCATGACGGAGCTAAAGACTCTTGACACCGGTTACGCCGCGACTCAAGTGTTCCCGAAAAAAAGTGATGTGAGTTACCACCAGCGTGTCGGCCTGTATCAGGGTGAATATGTTAACCCGGTGGTCAAGAGCGCCTATGAGCGTGAACTTGAAGGGCTGTTATTGCCACGGGTCGCGGCACAGCTGGAAGGGCAGATTCGCGCCAACATGAAAGATCGCGATCGTTTGCTCAACAGTCTGCGTGCGTATCTGATGCTCAGTACACAGGATCGCCGTGACGCGTCCTGGCTCAAGGAGTGGGTCGCCAGCGAATGGTCCCGGCGTTACCCCGGCAACACCACGGTGCAAAACGGGTTGAACAGTCACTTCGCGCGCTTGCTCAAGCAGCCGTTTACTTATCAGCTCAATGAACAATTGGTGACGCAGGCGCGTCAGGTTTTGCGTCGTGAGTCTCTGGCCAGCGTCGTGTATCGGATGCTGCGCGAGCAGGCCCGTCACCTGCCGGAATACCGTTTGAGCCAACACCTCGGCCCGCAGACGTCGTTGTTTGTCGGTACTGATTATGTCATCCCGGGGTTTTATACCCAGACTGGCTACCAGCAGTATTTTTCGGTGCAGGGGTCGACGCTGGTCACTGAACTCTTGAATGACAACTGGGTGCTCGGTGAGAGCTCGGGCCTCAGCGGTATGGACTTGCGTCGGCTGATGGTTGAACTCGAGCAACTGTATTTTCGCGACTACGCAAACTTCTGGGGTGAAGCGGTGGGCCGGGTCGCGCTGGCGGGTGTCGACGACTACAGTGACGGCGCGGAACAACTGGCGAGCCTGACGTCGGCCAATTCGCCTCTCCTTCAACTGTTGGTGCAAGTGCGTGAAAACACTCGCTTTCCAGTGCTGACGGAGATGGCAGATGATGCCGTTGAGGCCGCCGGCAAGGTGGCCGACAAGGGCGGCAAGCTCGGTAAACTGTCGGTAGCCGCGGTGGGCAAGGCCTCTGACGCGGTGGTCAAAAAGCTGCCGGATACGGCGAAGAAGGCGCTGCAAAGTCGCTTTGATTCGCTGCACCGCCTGCTGGATGACAACAACGGTCCAACCGCTGGTCTGACCCCGGCCCTGGCCGCCCTCAACGAACTGCAAATGCAGATGGCCAGCCTGGCACGGGCCAGTTCGCCAGAACAGGCCGCGTTTGAAATGGCCAAGGACCGCATGAGCGGCCAGCGCGATGCACTGAGCAACCTGCGTAATGCGTCGGTACGCTTGCCACAGCCTGTAGGCGTGTGGTTCAACGTATTGACTGAAGACGCCTGGCGTCTGGTGCTTGCAGACTCGGGTCGATATGTGAATCAGCGCTATCAAAGCGAAGTTTACAGTTTCTACAGCAAGGCGATCAGCAAGCGTTATCCGTTCAATGCCCATAGCGTCAGTGACGTGGCGATCAGCGACTTTCGCGACTTCTTCAAGGGGCAGGGGATTGCCGAGCGCTTCTTCGACAGCTACCTGCGTGCGTTTGTCAGCGGTGATCCGGGTAACTACCGCCTGCGCAGCGTCGATGGTCACAGCCTGCCGATCTCCAAGACCTACCTTGATCAGATGGCCGCCGCGCTTGTGATCCGCCAAAGTTTCTTCGCCGACAACCCGGCCGAACCTCTGGTGCAGTTCAAGCTGGAGCCTTACACCCTTGACCCGGCTGTCAGCCGTGCCGAGTTCAAGTTTGGCGACAAGGCTCTCGAGTATCGTCATGGCCCGATAGTGCCGGTGGCATTCAAATGGCCAACCGACGCTGAAGGCGGACGGACCAGCCTGGTGCTCGACAAAATGGCCGGCCGCCCGCTGGGTATCGAGAAAAACAGCGGTCCCTGGTCGTTGTTCCGATTGTTTGATTTGATGCAGACCGAAAGTCTTACCGGGCGCGATGTCCTGGTGCTCAAGGCTGACATAGGTGGCTTGCGCGCTAACTACTTGTTGACCAGTCAACGCGCGCCCAACCCGTTCGACATGGCCGTGCTGCGTACTTTTCGCATGCCGGGGCAACTCTAATGTTGCACACCCGGCCCTGGCGTAGCGCTGCGCGCACCGAAGCTGGCAAGGTTCGGGCGCGCAACGAAGACGCCTTCCTGGACGCACCCCAGCAGGGGCTGTGGGTGGTCGCGGACGGCATGGGTGGTCATCAAGGAGGGGACATTGCCAGTCAGTTGATCGTCTCCAGCCTGGCGCAATTGCCGGTGCAGGCAGATTTCGACGAGCGACTCAAAGGTATTCGCCAGTGCTTGCACTGGCTCAACCGTCGTTTCGGGCAGGAGCTGACGGTGACTGCCGGCCGCCGCGACAACATCATGGGTAGCACCGTGGTGGCGCTGCTGGTTGCGGGCAAACGTGCGGCCTGTATATGGGCTGGCGATAGCCGTTGCTACCTGTGGCGTGGCCAGCGTTTGTATCAACTTTCCAAAGACCATTCGTTGCTACAACAACTGATCGACGAACAACAGATGAGTATCGAACAGGCCAGCAACCACCCTTCAGCGCATGCCCTGACCCGTGCGATCGGGGCTGCCGAGCATTTGACCCTGGATGTGCTGGAGCTTGAGGTCTATCCCGGTGATGCGTTCCTGCTCTGCAGCGATGGCCTGTACCAGGGGCTTGGCAGCGATGTCCTCGGCGACGCGTTGAGCCTGATCGCGCCACAGGTTGCGTTGGCGCGTTTGTTTGACGGTGCACTGCGTGGCTCGGCTCGGGACAACCTGACTGCGGTAGTGATCCGCCAATGAATGAGCACATGCGAGCGAGCGACATCCTGCCAGCAAGTGAAGAGCAGGGCAGCAACCTGACCTACTTTGCATTCGCCAAGCCGTGCACAGCTGAAGCTGTGATAGCGCCAACCAAGGCGGTCAGAGGGGCGCTGCCCAAGGTCCTGGCAGGGCGTTACCGTATCGAGCGACTGCTTGGAGCCGGTGGCATGGGCGCGGTCTACCGGGCACGGGACCTGCTAAGTGAGCAGTTCGGTGAGCCAGCGCCCTATATCGCGTTGAAAATCCTCAGCGAAGACCTTGCCGACTCACCGGACGCCAGCGCCTTGCTCTACAGCGAGTTCGCCCTGACGCGATACCTGCGTCACGACAACGTAGTGCGTGTTCACACCTTTGAAGTCGACAGTGATTGCCAGCGGGCCTTCATTACCATGGAACTGATGCCTGGCTTGACCCTGGACAACTTCCTTTGCGAACGACCCCATGGCCTGCCTTGGGATGAGTTGCGCGATATCACGCTGGCATTGCTCGATGCACTGGCCCACGCCCATGCACGCGGGGTGTTGCATGGTGATGTGAAACCCAGCAACGTCATGCTCAGCGATGAGGGCATACGCCTGTTTGACTTCGGCCTTGGTCAGGCGCAGGAGGGCATATTGCCTGGCCTGCCGCAGCTGAGCCGCGAGCGTTTCAACGGCTGGACTTGCGGTTACGCCGCTGCGGAGTTACTCGAAGGCCAGCCACTGTCTGCCAGTGCCGATGTCTACAGCGTGGCGTGTGTGATTTATGAGCTGTCGGGAGGCAAGCATCCGTTCCGCCGCTTGCCCTCGACCGAGGCTCGAAATCAACAGCTGGAGCGCGAGTTGCCAGCACCGCTCAACTTGCCAGTACATGTCTGGCCCGCCTTGCGTGCAGCGTTGGCTTTCGACGTGGCGGATCGAACGATCACTGCCAGGCAATTGCGTGACGCTTTTACCGTCACGCCATCCCGGCTGCAACGCTGGATGTGTTGGCGCAAAGGATGAGCATTTTTTGCCAAGGCCATTCTCAAAGGCTGTCCGGATCGCCAAAAAACATTTGAATCCGTGACCTTAACCAGCGTTCACCGGGGTCGTTGTCCTGGGCGCCGCGCCAAGCCATATGCAGTTCAAAACTTTGCACGTCCAGCGGCGGATCTTCGGCGCGTACGCCGCCTGCCGCGGTCAGGGCTTCGGCGGTGTAGTCGGGGACGGTGGCGATGATGTCGGTGCCCGCCAACAGGGTGCTTAGGCCATTGAATTGCGGCACTGCCAGGACTACGTGGCGCTTGCGGCCCATTTTTTCCAGTTCGGTGTCGATAAACCCGCTCAGGTCTCCGGCAAAGGACACCAGGGCATGGGGCCGTTCGCAGAAGTCGTCCAGGCTCAGTGAGCCAGGCATGGTGTCGGCGCGAAGCAGTTTCGGCCGGCTGCGGCGCAATACCTTGCGTTTGGCATTGGCGGGTAGGTCGCTGGTGTAGCTGACACCTACCGAAATTTCGCCGGAGGCCAGCAGTGGCGGCATCAGGATGTAGTTGACCCGCCGCACCACCAGGACGATACCCGGCGCTTCTGCGCGTAAGCGCTTGAGCAGCAGGGGCAGCAGGGCGAACTCGACATCGTCGGACAGGCCAATGCGAAACACCGAGGTGCTGGTGGCCGGGTTGAACTCGGACGCACGGCTCACTGCCGTGGAGATCGAGTCCAGGGCAGGTGACAACAAGGCAAAAATCTCGATCGCCCGCGCCGTGGGCTCCATGCTGCGCCCGGTACGCACGAAAAGCGGGTCGTCGAACAAATTGCGCAGGCGTGACAATGCCGCACTGATTGCCGGCTGCCCCAGAAATAGCTTCTCGGCTGCGCGGGTCACACTGCGTTCATGCATCAGGGTTTCAAAGACGATCAGCAAATTCAGATCGACGCGACGCAAGTCGTTACGGTTCATCAGGCAGGCTTCGCTGGGGTTCAACAGGTAGTCAAGT
>Ga0302347_1000430_pt1 | contig 67903 bp, 65 predicted proteins | sample PhyWR1_FD_202178 | JGI IMG/M metagenome (GOLD analysis project Ga0302347, IMG submission 202178) | Leaf surface microbial communities from wheat plants in UC Gill Tract Community Farm, Albany, California, United States - DLSL W.R1 (v2)... | ecosystem: Host-associated > Plants > Phyllosphere >... | reverse complement strand
ACCAGATCCTGAAAAATACCGATTTTCAGCGGGCGTGCTTCGCCTTCGGCGCTAAAGCAGAGCGGGAAACGCTCGGCAAGAAAAGCAATGACTTCTTTAACTGTGTTCAACTTGTGTTGATTTTCCATGAAATTTCCTGATTACAACGGGTTGCCAACAAGCCGCAGGCATGAACAGGCGTCATTATAATGACGCCATCGCTAAATGCCACGTTAACCGTAGATCAACTTGCCGCTACAGTGACATATTTCGCAAAATCGCTCTGTGCCAGCCGTGCGCAAAGCCCCGCCACCACTGCTTTCAGGCCGATTTCGTCCTGTTCATCGAAGCGTTGATAAACTGTGCTGTCGATATCCAGAACACCGATGACCTGACCACTGACGTCTAATGGCAACACAATTTCCGCGTTGCTGGCGGCATCGCAGGCGATATGTCCAGGAAATGCATGAACATCGCCAACGCGCTGCACCCGGTTCTGCGCCGCTGCCGTACCGCACACGCCCTTACCCAACGGGATCCGCACACAGGCAATCTTGCCTTGGAACGGACCTAGCACCAGTTGATGGCCTTCCATCAGGTAAAAACCGACCCAGTTTACGTCATCAAGACGCTCATTGAGTAGCGCACTGGCGTTAGACAATGCGGCGATAAAATTATCTTCCCCATCCAGCAGTGCGCTCAAATCGCGTTTTAATTCCGCGTAGAATGATTCTTTAGTCATGATTAACCGTTCAAATACTCAAATAGCTTCGACTTAACCCGTATAAAATAAGCATTAAATGCGTATAGCCACAAGGTTAATCATCTGTTGCTTCACAAAACACGGTACAACAGGGTATGTTTGCCGTCTAAAAATCATTTGTAACCTGCGATGCTAATCCCTTTTTACCGGTTGATGGCATTGACAGGTTGGTTTTCAAGCTACGCTAAGTAGACCTCAGGTCGCCAAACAGCACTCATGATGAAGATACTCGCCATTACCGGCCCGCTCTCCAAGGCTCGCCACCAACGCTGTTGTGAATGCGATTTGCTGTTCACGTTGCCGCCGTTAACCCGCAATCAAGCCGCCTACTGCCCACGTTGCAACGCCAAAGTAGTGAATGGCCGCGACTGGTCAATGACCCGCCTGACCGCCGTAGCCGTCACCATGCTATTACTGATGCCCTTTGCCTTTAGCGAGCCGTTGATCAGCATTCGCCTGCTCGGCACGAAGATTAACGCTAGCCTGTTGGAAGGTATCTGGCAAATGAGCAGCCAGGGGGATCCGTTTACCGCCAGCATGGTCGCCTTTTGCACCATCGGCGCGCCACTGACGCTATCACTGTCATTGCTGTACCTGTGGTTTGGCCATGCACTCGGCATGAACCTGCGGCCAGTGCTGCTGATGCTGGAGCGTCTGAAAGAGTGGATCATGCTCGATATTTACCTGATCGGCATGGTGGTCGCGGCGATCAAGGTCAAGGAATATGCAGATATTGAACCCGGCAGTGCCCTAATTGCCTATCTGGCATTGACCCTGCTCAGCCTGCTGACGCTGATCCACATGAACCTGGAGCAGATGTGGGAACGCTACTATCCGCAGGAACAACCAGCGGGAAAACCAGAGGCATTACACGTTTGCCTGGCCTGCCATTTTACCGGTTTTCAGGATGAGCGTGGCCGCTGTCCCCGCTGTCATGTGCCGATGTGCCATCGCCAGCCTAACAGCCTGCAAAAAACCTGGGCCGCGCTGATTGCCGCCATCGTGCTGCTAATCCCCGCCAACCTGCTGCCGATCTCGGTGGTTTACGCCAACGGCGCGCGTATGGAAGATACCATTTTCAGCGGCGTCGTCTCGCTGGCCAACTCGGGTAACATGCCGATCGCCGCCATCGTATTTATCGCCAGCGTCCTGGTGCCCTTTACCAAGGTAATCGTGCTGCTGGTGCTGCTGTTCAGCATTCATTTTAAAACGTCACACAGCCTCAAAACCCGCATCCGGCTGCTCCGGCTGGTCACATGGGTTGGCCGCTGGTCGATGCTCGATCTGTTCGTGATCTCGTTGATGATGTCGCTGATCAATCGCGACCAACTGTTATCTTTTACTATGGGACCAGCAGCTTTTTACTTTGGGTCTGCGGTTATTTTAACTATCCTTGCCGTACAGTGGCTAGACAGCCGATTGATTTGGGATGCACATGCAACAGGAAACGCCGAATACGCCGACTGAGGCGCGGGTCAAAAACAAGCGCCGTATCTCGCCATTCTGGTTACTGCCGTTTATCGCCCTGCTGATTGCCGGGTGGCTGGTCTATACCAATTACCAGGAGAGCGGCAATAGCGTCACCATAGACTTCCAGTCTGCGGCAGGTATTGTCGCTGGCCGCACGCCAGTTCGTTACCAGGGTGTGGAAGTGGGTACCGTGCAAAGCATTTCGCTGAGCAAGGATCTGCGTAGTATCGTGGTTGAAGCCAGTATCAAGAGCGATCTGGAGGACTCACTGCGCGAAGGCACGCAATTCTGGCTGGTAACACCCAAAGCCTCATTGGCAGGAGTTTCCGGCCTGGATGCGCTGGTCGGTGGTAACTACATCGGCATGATGCCAGGCCGTGGAAAACCGCAAACCCACTTCACCGCGCTGGATACGCAGCCGAAATACCGCCTGAATACCGGCGAGCTGATGATCCACCTGCAAGCAGATGACCTCGGTTCCCTGAACACCGGCTCGCTGGTCTATTATCGCAAGATCCCGGTCGGTAAAGTGTACGACTACACTATTTCGCCGGGTAACAAGGGCGTGAACATCGACGTGCTGATCGACCGCCGCTTTGCCAATCTGGTGAAGGATAACACCCGCTTCTGGAACGTTTCCGGTTTTAAAGGCGATTTCAGCCTGTCCGGTGCCAGCGTGCAGATGGAGAGCCTGGCAGCATTGGTAAACGGTGCGATTGCCTTTGACTCCCCGCACGACGGCAAGCAGGCCAAGGCCGATCAAAACTTTACGCTTTATCCGGACCTGGCCCACAGCCAGCGTGGGGTTAACATCTCGCTGGACCTGCCCGACGGCAACAGCCTGAGTGAGGGACACACGCCGCTGATGTATCAAGGATTGCAGGTCGGCACCTTGACTCGTCTGGCTCTGCAACAGGATAGCAAGGTAACCGGCGAACTCACCATCGATCCTTCGGTGGTCGATCTGATGCGTAGCGGCACGCGCATTGAGATGCGCAGCCCAAAAATCAGTCTTAACGACGCCAAGCTGAGTCAGCTGTTAACCGGCAACACACTGGAGTTGGTGCCGGGTGAAGGTGAACCCCAGCAGCACTTTACCGTGTTGGACAGCAGTAAAACGCTGCTGCAACAGCCTGGCGTGGTGACGGTCACCTTGAATGCCCCGCAAAGTTACGGCATCGACGTTGGGCAGCCATTGATCGTGCACGGTATCAAGGTCGGCCAGATCCTGACCCGTACCCTGACCGACGGAGGTGTGACCTTTACGGCAGCGATCGAAGCACAGCACCGCAGTTTGCTGCACAAAGACAGTAAATTCGTGGTCAACAGCCGTGTAGATGTCAAATTCGGGCTGGACGGTGTGCAGGTGTTGGGGGCCAGCGCCCAGGAGTGGCTGGACGGTGGCGTACGCCTGATCCCTGGAGGTAAAGGCGAGCCGGACGCGCAGTATCCGCTGTACAGCAACGCGGAAAAAGCCGCTGAGGGCATAGTCGGCAACAACCCACTGCCCACCTTGACGCTTACCGCCACCAGCCTGCCAGATGTGCAAGCCGGTTCGGTGGTGCTATACCGCAAGTTCCAGGTGGGTGAAATTGTCAACGTACGGCCCAAGGCCAACGAGTTTGACGTTGAGGTCTATATCAGCCCGGAATACCGCAAGCTGTTAACCAGCGAGAGCATTTTCTGGGCGGAAGGCGGTGCCAAGGTGCAATTGAACGGCAGCGGCCTGACGGTGCAGGCTTCCCCTCTCAACCGCGCGCTGAAAGGCGCCATCAGCTTTGATAACCTGCAGGGCGTTACGCTGGATAAAGGGGCCAAACGCGTGCTGTACGCCTCAGAAACCACCGCTCGCGCCGTGGGTAGCCAGATCACGCTACGCACCTATGATGCCAGCAAACTGTCCCCTGGCATGCCAATACGCTATCTGGGCATTGATATCGGCCAGCTTGAATCACTGAAACTGGCACCAGAGCGTAACGAGGTGCTGGCGAAAGCGGTATTGTACCCAGAGTATGTGAAAACCTTTGCCCGTCTCGGCAGCCGTTTTGCCATCGTTTCACCGGAGATTTCTGCCGCTGGGGTCAATAATCTGGACTCCCTGTTGCAGCCCTATATCAACGTGGAACCTGGCCACGGCGGTTCAATGCGCACTTTTGAGCTGCAGGAAGCCAGCATTACCGACTCCCGCTACCTGGATGGCCTGAGCGTGATCCTGGACGCCGCCGAGACCGGTTCTCTGCAAATCGGCACACCGATCCTGTTCCGTGGCATTGAAGTGGGTACCGTGACCGGTTTCTATCTGGGGGCAATGTCAGATCGTGTACACGTTTCGCTGCGAGTCAGTAAGAAATACCAGCATCTGGTGCGTAACAACACCGTCTTCTGGTTGGCCTCTGGCTATAACCTGCAGTTTGGCCTGACGGGCGGCGTGATCAAGAGCGGTACCTTCCAGCAGTTTATTCGCGGCGGTATTGCCTTTGCCACCCCACCTAGCATTCCGCTGGCCCCTAAAGCCACGCCGAACAAACACTTCCTGCTGAATGCGGAAGAGCCGAAAGATTGGCGCGAATGGGGCACCGCCATCCCAAGGGACAACTGATAGCTCTCGGCAGGGTTCAATGTTCTGAGCCCTGCCGCTCCCCTCCAAGATAATCCATACCATTACTGCTTTGCCATTCATCTCATTGGCTGGAACTTGCAGGTATTCTCAGGCAGGCAATTTATGGTAAACTAGCCCCTTCGATTTTTTTTCCGCCCTGAGAGCTCCCTGTGGCTAAACCTGCCCCTGCTTTTTTGCCTCCTGCTTTTCTCGACGCAACTCGCGCCATCATGCCTGACCATTTATCCATGGATGACTTCATCGCTATTTGCCAACAACCCTTGCGGCGGAGCCTGCGAGTCAACACGCTGAAAATCAGCGTTGCGGACTTTCTGGCGTTGGTAAAAGACTACGACTGGCGGCTGGAACCCATCCCCTGGTGCCCCGAAGGCTTTTGGATTGAGCGCGAGGACGACGCATTACGGCTGGGCAGCGCGGCTGAGCACCTAAGCGGCCTGTTCTACATTCAGGAAGCCAGTTCCATGCTGCCGGTGAGCGCCCTGTTTGCCGGGCGTGAAACCCCGCGCCGGGTGCTGGATGTCGCCGCCGCGCCGGGTTCCAAAACCACTCAGATCGCCGCGCTGATGGGCAATCAGGGCGGCATTGTCGCCAATGAATATTCGGCCAGCCGAGTCAAGGTATTGCACGCCAACATCAGCCGCTGCGGCGTCAAAAATACGGCGCTTACCCATTTCGACGGCCGGGTGTTTGGCGCAGCCTTACCGGAAAGCTTTGACGCCATCCTGCTGGATGCGCCCTGCTCTGGTGAAGGCGTGGTGCGTAAAGATCCGGATGCCATGAGCAACTGGTCGCCAGAAAGCGTAACCAGTATCGCGCAAACCCAGTGGGAACTGGTCGACAGTGCCTTCCACGCCCTGACCCCGGGCGGCGTGATGGTTTACTCCACCTGCACGCTGAATGCCCAGGAAAATCAACAAGTGGTACACCAACTGTTGGCAACCTATGGCGACGCCGTCAGCGTTGAGCCACTGGGCGATCTGTTCCCACAAGCGCAACGGGCACTCACACCAGAAGGCTTCCTGCATGTCTTTCCACAGATTTATGACAGTGAAGGCTTCTTCGTCGCCCGGCTACGCAAAAATCACAGCGTTCCGGCCTTGGCAAAACCGAGCTATAAGCTGGGCAAGTTCCCTTTCGCCCCACTTTCGGCCCTGGAGTCCTCGCTGGTGGCGCAGGCAGCTGCAGCCTCGGGTTTAGTCTGGGATGAAACCAGTAAATTATGGGCGCGGGATAAAGAAATCTGGCTGTTCCCAGCCTCGCTGGAGCCTTTAGTCAGCAAAGTGCGTTTTTCACGCATTGGTCTTAAGTTGGCGGAACGCTTCCCAAAAGGGTTCCGCTGGCAGCATGAGGCGGTGATCGCCTTGACTGCCAGTGGCCACCCCCAGACTTTTGAGCTCGATGCAGCACTGGCACAGGAGTGGTTTCATGGCCGCGATCTCTATCCCTCCCCCCCCCCACAGAGCAATGAGTGTATCGTCACCTATCAGCATCAACCATTAGGGTTGGCCAAACTGATTGGCAGCCGGATTAAAAACAGTTTGCCCCGCGAACTGGTGCGCGACGGAGTGCTGGATTTCCACCAATAACGTTTAATAGGTCACGGTAACCGTGACGGTGTCACTATAGGCTCCCGCTGGCTGATTGTTTTGCGACAGGTTAACCGCGGCGGTATAGGGGAAGGATTGCGAGGTGCCAGTGCCCGTCGCATTGCTATTGGTGGCGGCGGTCCAAACGGTGCTATCCCCCTTGAACAACTGATACTGAAGATAGCTGGTGGTGCCGTTTTCGGTAGACGACATCTGCCGATATTGTCCCGAACCGGCGACGCTGCTGGTCAGGTTGACCGAATAGCTGGCGTTTAAGGTGCAACGTACGCTGATGCTGTTGGAAACCACCGTGGTGAGGCCGGACGGCAACGCCGCAGTACCAAAGCCGACGTTTGGCGCGCTGTCGGTATAGCAATAGTTGGTGACAATCAGCGTCAGACTAATATAGGAGCCGGTCGGGATACTACCGCTGTCTGCCAGACATAGCAGTTGGCCAACCGCCACCGAACAGATATTCCATGTCCAGGCGATCGGAATGGTATCGGTATAGGTCCCCGCAGCCAGATTGGAGTTCATCTGTGGCCGGATAAAAATCGGCAACGTGCTGCTTGGTCCGGTGAACAGGCCTAATAAGCCCAGCGCAGTGGTACTGCTCCAGGTAATGACACTCCCCTGATTATACAGCGTGCCACAGCCACCATCCTGACACAGGCTATAAGGCAGATACTGACCGGTTGCCGCACTGTATAAACGTGGCTGGGTACCAACCGGATGCGAAGTCGTACCTATGGTGGCCGTAATGGTGTTAGTACCGCCAACATTGAGCAACGCGCCGGTGCATTTCAGCCCGCTACTGACCGAGGTGGTCAACGGGGTACTGCTGACGTCAAAGGAGTTTTGTGTGCCTAGCGTTCCAATAGACGGTGGCGCGGTGCAGCCCGCCCAACCGGATGGCATTAACCCCACTAACAGCAGCAATGCCAATCCGGCTCGCGCCCAGCGTAATAGAATAATCATGATTTAGTCTCTTCCGCACTGCTTTGGCAGACCAGCGGCCCGACCTGTTCAATGCTGTGATAATTGGGGTTCAGGTCAAAATCCACACGACACATTGAGCGGTCTTCCTGCTGAATACTTAACTGGCCGTGGTGTTGTAAATGTGAGAAGTACACCAGCCCGTCATAGCCGACCACCGAGGTTTGTTGAGTCGTTTGTTCCGTGACCAACGAGCCCATTTTCAGCGGTTGCCCGGCGGTGTCATGTACCGTGATGTTGGCCGAGAGAACTTTTTGTACCGGGAATTTCACCACCATCCCGCTGCCCTGCTTAACGGCAATGCGATTGTTGACCTGGTTGGCCACCACGTCCGCCGGTAACGGCAGCGTGTCAATCTCTACCTTGGCCGGATAGTACGAACTGATCGACGGGATCAACAGTTGACCATTGTGGTCGGTGGTGCCCATCTTCTGATTCTCATACAGCACCGAAACTCCGGCATAATTATCGGTATCCACCACGATAAACGCGTCGTTGATCTTATCCGACAGGAACCAGGAGTTAGCCATAAATACCACTGAGCCGCTTAGATCTGCCCAATTGGTATATTCTCCTTGTGGCCCGAAGATGCCGCCTTGCAGCGTGGCATAGCGGGTTTTCCAGGTGACATCGGCCTGCTGATAGGCATCGCCACCGCCGCTGTAAGCCAGATTCCAGCCCATACCGCCATCCGTGGGAGCGGCCTTGCCGGCCCCCACCTGCTGCTGATAATGCCCATTGTTGTTACGTGCCAACCCGGCATTGAGGCTGATATCACTGCCCAGCGGAATAATAAATTGCAGCTGCGCACTGTAACCGTTATCCCCCAACGTTTTGTTGAGTGAGACAAACATGCTGCTCTGGCCCCATAGAGCACGGCTGTATGAAACGTTCACCAGGCGGGTATGTGAGTTGTCATAAGCCTGCACGTCGTAATAACCCAAGCCCAGGGTGCCGTTGCTTGAGCCAAACGGCGCAGCGCTAAAGGTAACCTGATCGGATTGACGGCTCAGGCGGGTATTGCTGGTGTAAGAGGTAAGATCCTGATAACCCACGCTGCGCGAAGCCCGCTGTGCCGAAAAGCTGAATAGCGTCGAATTATAGGAGTAGCCCAACGTGTACTGGCTACCGTCCTTTTTGTCCGTCACGTTCGTTCCCAGCGGCTTATCAATATCCTGATTGGGATTAGGCATACCTGGCGTATTCGGCGGCACAATCTGGTCGTTCGCCACATCGCTGGTCGCCATCGGCGGATGATTAGCCTTGCTCTGGCTGCCAGACAGGCTGAGCGTTCCCCAGGTGCCCACCGCAATATCGGCCCCTAACCCGCCAAGCGTCAACCCTTGCGTGGCCTCGGTATGCCCGGAGAGCGTCAGATAATTACTCAGCCCGTAGCGGTAAATCCCGCTGAAAGCGGCGTCGGAATAGTCACCGTTGGAGATACCATAGTCCTGACGTACCGCACCGAGTGATATATCAAAGTCGCTCAGGTTTTTACGCAACAGGGTGTTGGACACATAAAACGGCACCGTGGTCGATACCTGACGCCCGACCGCATCGGTGGTGACGATTGTCGCTTCACCGGCACCGTTGATATAGGGCACATTAGTGAGGGTAAACGGCCCAGAGTTAAGATTATTGCTGCTGGCCTTAAAACCGTTGAGAAATAAGTCCACGGTGCTGGGGACCGCTGCGGTACCGCTATATTGCAGCAGCGGATAGGTCACCAGATCCGGGCGCAGGGCAAAGTTACGGCTAATGCGTAATCCTCCCATGCGGGCCGAATTACTCCAGGTTAGCGAGTTGCTGACAAAATCTCCAAGCTGATAGCTGATCAGATCTTTTTCATCGCTGTAACGCCAGAAAGTATCGTAGCGCAGATAGCGGTCCTGTACGGCACTGCCTCCCTCGCCCTTAACGGTGTCGATATTGTAGCGATAAGTCCCGCTGTTACTGATAAACCCCTGGTTGCTGAACAAACGTTGTTCCATCCAGGTAGCAATCGATCTGGAGCCTGCGTGGGGATCGGTATAATAGGAATCGTAGTTTAGCAGCAGACCGGTGCTGCTTTGCGCCACCGTGTAATTCATCAGGTTGCCGCCGCCGACGTCCTGTTTTGGCAACCAGGCATCCGGTACCTGCAAGATCAGTTGCTGGGCGGAAGAATCATATTTCACCTTCACCCCAGGCAGATCCTCAACCTTAATCAACCCTTGTTGACCATTGGTATGCACGTGGTTTTTAGCCAGCACCCCGGCCTCCACGTAATACGCATTGTCCCGATAGGTCACAGGAACCACCAGGCCATCGCTCTGACCATTGACGACCAGCGTCAGGTAGAACATCGCATTAGTGATCACCGGTGCCGCTCGCGGGGCATCGGGTAGTGATGAATATTCCTGTGCCTGAACGTTGAAGGTACTCAGGCAAAGCAGGCACAGGCCGCCCCGACAATACAGCGGATACTGATGACCGGGACGGACAATGGCTCGGATCGGCATTCGGCGCGCGTCCTGACGTTATTCGCCGCGTGGAATGACAATAGGCTTGGTGTTATCGGCAATCTGGGCATTGAGCTGTCCACCAGGGCTAACCCCGGTAGGAACCGGCCAACGCATCGCCTGTCCCGGCAACACGTAGCCCATAAAGCCCGCGATCATGGTTTTCACACCCTGCTGCTGGTTGCCAGGCTGAGACCAGAACACATTGCTCAACCGCGCATGTACGATGCCACTATTGCGGACCTGCAAATAGGTTTTTCCGCCATCATTGACCGTACTCCATTGCAGTACTGGGCGTGTAGCCGTGGCAGCATCGCGTTTGATATCGCTACGTTCGTTGGTCCACAAGCTGCCGCCATCCATAAACAGTGGCAGCAGGTAGCGCATCTGTAACTGCAGCCCTACCACCGCTTTGCTTTGCCCCCCGACAGCGCCGCCGATCGGCGACGGGATTTCATCAACGATGATGCGGTACGCCTGCTCGGTATTGGCCGGTACCGGCGTATTACGGATCAGCCTGATCAACTGCCTTTGCCCCGGCGGTACGGTAGCAAAGGGTGGACTGGCGACCACGTTATTCTGGTCGGCATAGCGTTCGTTAAAATTTTCCTGTTTCCACGCCAGCACACGCACCTGTAAAGAGACGGGTTCTGCTCCTCTGTTTTCCAACCATAAGGCGGAACCATTCTGATCTGATTCAATGATTTGATACACCGGCCAGACCAACACCGAGCTGGCAGCTTGTGCCATCATTGAAGAACAGAAGGTGTAACTCAGTAATGCGGCGCTGATAATACGGCTAAACAAGGTCGACATGGCTCATATCCTGATGATTCAATAAGTTAATGTTACGGTGACCGTATCGGTATAAGTTCCTGCCGAAGGCAGTGTGGTCACGGCGTATAAACGGGCATAAACCGGGTAGGTCTGTGTGGTACTGGGAAAGCTGGGGATCGACATAGCCAAAGCGCCATTGCCCCAGACCTGACTACGGTTGGCATCGCGGAACAACTGATAACCCAGCGTGTCGCTATTGCTACTGTTTTGCATGAAGCGCCGGGTGGCATTGCCCCCGTGAATGCCGTAATCCATGGCAATGGTGACCGTCGCTCCCGGCGTACAGGTCACAACTACCGAACCGGCACCCGCAGTGCTCACGGTATCGACATTACTGGCAATGGTCGTCATGGTGCCAAAATTGATGGTACCGAGATTGGTAGTGGGGCTGGAAAGCGAACTGCCAAAAACACAGCCGTTGGTCAGCGTAGCCGAAACGGTAAAGGTGGTGCTGGTGGTAACGGCACGCACTTCGGCCGATATCAGCAGCGACAACAGCATTAACAGGGCATAGCGCATCCTCGCCCCCCACTACCAGGACACGGTGACATTCACCGTATCCAGATAAACACCGGCTACCGGCGTAGTTTGCGCCGGAACACGGCCATAGACGGTATGCCATTGATCGGCACCGTTACCGGTGCCACTCAGACCGGTGGTATTATCCCAAATCGTTCCCCCGGGTTGGTTGGTGTAAAGGTTGTAGAGCACGCTGGCCGAACTGTTGGTGGTATTCACCATTCTGCGATTGGTAACCACGCCACTGCTGCCCCCATCCAGCAAGATTTTATAACTCAGACCACTGACGCATTTGACACGAATCGAGCCCGCCAACTGGGCGCTGGTCGCGTTGATCACGCTGCTCAGAGCGACAAACGTGCCGAAACTCATCGTACCAAAACTGGTATTACCAGACGTCGTCGTTCCCGCTTCACAGGCAGGCAGCAACGTGGCCGCAATGCCAATCGTCGCCGCCTGACCTAAGGGAATGTGGAGCAGAAAAAACTGCGACAAGATCGCTGACCATAGCAGCAACACCTTGATCCCCATGCTCGTTCCTTGCCGAATAAAAAACCGGCCAGGAGCAAATTCGCCCCCGGCACAATAACAGCCTTACCAGGAAAGCGTGGCGACGACGGTATCGTTATAAGTCCCTGCGGTCGGAGTGGTGCTGACTTGGTCGCCAGGTAATACGCGGCCATAAATCGGGATGTTTTGTGCGGTGGTGCCCGTCGTCAAGGCAATCGGCGTATTAATGGCGATTTCCGTGGTACGCGCACTATCTGAATAGAGACGATAAGGAATACTGGTGCCACCGGAACTCATGGCACGCAGCCCTCCCGTTGCCGCGAGACCGCCGTTGAGCGACAGTGTCGGGCTAAGGCCCGTGCTGCAGGTGATGGTGACCGCACTGGAACCATTGGCACCAAACACCGTACCGTTGATGACGCTGGTCAGATCGGAGTAACTGCCAAAGTTCAAGGTCCCCCATTGGTTAGTACCACCGGTCGCGCCACCATTACCCACGGTACAGCCGCTACCGATCGTCAGTTGAATACCGACTTGCCCTGTCAAGGTCCCCGCAGCCTGCACACCGGAGGTCAACGCCAAGGTTGCAGCAGCCAGCAAGGCCAGTAATAAACTCTTTTTTTCGCCCATGATAACTCCCAATAACAACTTACACCGATGTGTATTGATGCAACCAGGTTGCGTATGGAAATTCTCTGGTGGACTCACGCACTGCCAAAAACTGCCAAAGATGACGCTCAAGCCGGGTTTTGGTTTTTTGCAAGGCAACCCTGACGGTAACAGCCTGATGAAACAGGCTATCGAGGTTAAATATAGATTAAGAAATTTAGCTTAAGCGGAATTTATCTACTTTAAATAAAATAAGAATAAAAAACTGCTTTTCAAAAAAAGCAACAAATTTTACTCCAGAAAATCACGCTGTAACTCGACTTTAAAATGGTTAAGAGGTGAGATAGTGAGTAACGTTAATATTTATTGTGGCAACTAAGTGACCCTTGACGATTGGGTTGACTGCCTAGAGTTGCGCCCCACGGGCCGATGACATCTTTTTTTGTGACTTTTTCCCCGCTTTGTCTATGCTTATTGGGTGGTCGAAACTGGTCACACCTCATACCACTAGTTTCAGCAAGGAGTTCCAATGGACAAAACCGTCGTGAAAATAGGCAGCTTCGAGGTTGATGACGCGCATTTAACGCCAGCATCTGAACACGCCGAAGGGAAAAGCACCCTGGCGATCCCCTGCAAATCAGACCCCGACCTGTGCATGCAGCTGGACGGTTGGGACGAGCACACCAGTATTCCGGCTATGCTGGATGGCCAACAGTCGCTGCTGTACAAACAGCATTACGATCGACATGCGGATGCCTGGGTGATGCGGCTGGAGTAGAGAGGCTCAGGAGAAAGGACGCGCCGTGTTCCCATTGGGCACGGCACGTTGTGTTATGCGATGGCGATACCGCGCCCGGCAAAGAAACGGCCAAAATCCACCAGTGACATTGTCACCTTCTGGCGGCTAACGAGGCTGTCACCGGAAGGATTATGAAAGGTAACGCTATGCTGATCGGCAGCGAACACCAACACCAGATGCCCACCCCGGGATGGCGGTTGTGACGTTGGTTGCCGGATACTCGGATGCACCGAGGCGATAAAATAGCGGTGCTGCTCCAGCAACGGCGGCAACTGATGTTCATCGAGATTGACTCGCACCTCTGCCGTTAGCGCAAACTGTTCACGCACAAACACCACAAAGGGTGCATAAATCAGCCCTTTTATCCGTTCGCCGTCACGCTCATAGGCCCCGTAAGGCAAGCTGCGGCGTGCCAGCTCAAGCATTAGCGGTGCCGTGCCGTCCCGGTGCGTCAGCACCATTTTCAGACAGGCCATGCCGCACACGTGGTTGGCCCACTCGGCATATTCCGCCGGGCTGGCCGCCCCACTCTGCACCCAGTTGACATCATCCGTCAACGTGGCACGCCCGGCAATCAGATCGGCAGCCAGCTCTGGCGTCGCCCATTGGCACACGTAGGGCACTTCAGGCTGTGACATCACTCAGAACTTTTCGATAACCTTGAAATGCATCAACACCAGCGTCATATCCGGTGAGAACAGTTCATACTCTTCAAAGAAGCGTTTGTGTTCTTTGCGCCAGTATTCCAGCGAGCGATCGCCTTCACCTTCCGCCAGGGCATGAGCCGCATCCACCTGCTCATAGGTGCTCATATCCACCGTCGTCAGCTCAATGGCGCACACCGGCTCATTCTTGCCGTCCACCACCACAAAGACATCGCCAGGCTGCGGAATACCTTCACCATCCAGATTGGAGCAAGTGGCGGTCTTGACGCCATCCAGCACCAGCTTAACCAACTCATCCGCCTGCTGTTCGGTGTCACCAAACGCCCAACGTTCTACATTTTCGTACTTTTCAGGAATGGCCATTGCTTTACCTTTATTGATTAAATCACAGGTGCTCTGCCAATATTACACCGTATCCCCACACGTCTGCATCCATCACGTTGCCGCGCAGGCTCACAGCCCTGCTTTTTACCTGACTTTAAGGTAAAGTTCTGTGCGTATTGCAGTGCAGCATTCATACTGTGGATCAACACGTCCTCAATGGCAGCCAATCTGCCAGGGCAGTAAAATGAACCAGGCAGAGCAAGATCCCGATGACACCTTCAGTAATTTACTGAAAATCATCACAGTTATAGCCATCACCCTTATCGCTCTGGGTAGTTGGTACCTCTGCGTCTAAAGGAAAATAAGGAATCCCGAATTGCCAACCAAGCGTATGCGTACCAAACACTGGAAAATGTTTGTGATCCTGGTGCTGATCTGTCTGGCCCTGCTGTTATTGCGCTGGGCGGCTATGGTTTTCGGTTAACCCTGCGTTTTGTTAGCCGCCTCTCCCGCTCGGGCAGCAGGCTTTTTGGACACCGGCTCCAGCAGTTCACGGAGATAGGCTATGCGGGCCTCCCCCTGTGGTAGCCACCAACGGCACCAACGATATTTCACTTCGGCATGTCGGCTAAGTTGATAATAAGCCGTTAATTGTTCGACCAGTTTCATGGTTTCGCCCCCTCATTGATTTGACAAAACCAGTATTGAATATAAAAACCAGAAGAAACACTGATGGGATGATTTTTATACTTCCGGTTTTATTTTCTCTGTGGCCTGGCGGGTAGCGCAGCCGGTTGCCAACTGCTACATTGAGCAAAAATCACCCAGCCGAGGTTAGCGATGAAGTTCTCGGAACAGGAGATCAAACCAGTATGGGATGAGGTTGCCCGATTGATTGGCGACAGCGTGATGCAGTTGCGTCATCGCGGAGAGGAATTATCGGTGGAGAGCTTGTCCAAGCAGTTGGCGCAGCATCTGGCGCAAAGCCACGATATTGAGCAGCGCATCCTGATCGGTGCGGCAATCAACATGCTGAAAGAGAGAAAGTGAATCGCCAACCGAAATGGTTGGCGATCCTGTAAGAGCCCAAGGTATGCAAGCCCGGCCTCTCTTAGTACTATATTCTCATGTCAGCCCTGGCAGAGTAATCGGAATAGTCCAGATTGGCGACAAAGAATACACGGGTACGGCCTACAGCCCCCCTACTACAACGTGGCAGGCACGATATCGGCCCATAAGGCCCGCGCATCATTGCCCTGAGCCACCAGCCGTAGCGGGCCATTCCCTTGTAGCCACCAGCAACCCTGGCGTACGGCCAGCAAGCTGCCGTCTGGCAACTGCCATTGCCCTCGCAGCACATACAGCACACCGGCATGTTGTAACGAAAGCCCGATGGTGTCAGCAATGCGTTGCACATACGCCTGGTAGTGGCCACGCCGCGTCATAATGTTGAAATCCTGGCTGCTGCCACCTAATAATCTGGCCTCTAGTGCCACATCCCCAGAGAAGGCAAAAGGCTCACCGATGCGCTGCAACTGGTGGTCGATCAGGCCTTCGCTGTACAAATGTACGCCATCGCCTTCCAGCAAAGTAATGGAACGATCAATGCCGTTGAAGGCCGAGAAAGGCCCATCCTGCGCGATGGTGGCAATGCTGGCACGCCAGCCGAATTCGGCGTTGCCCTGCGGTTGGCTAGTAATTTCGCGCGTTTCTCCGCCGCCATTACGCCACGGGCTGACCGGCAGATTGGCAAAATCGAAACGGTTCAGTTTCATCACGCCTCCTGTTGGAAAGTTTTCAGCACCTGTAGGAACTCAGCGCTGCTTTGCTGTTGCAACGCGTGACGCCCCTGCTCAATCACCTGTCGGCCGGCAACAAATACGTCGCGGATCTGTTCTTTGCCCCCGGCAAACAACCAGCGGTTGAGGATAGAAGCATCAGGCGCAGATGCCAGATACGGGTCGTCACCATCCAGCACCAACCAGTCCGCACGATAGCCTACCGCCAGTTTGCCAATTGCCGTACCACAGGCCTGAGCGCCGCCCCGTAATGCCTGTTGATAAAGCACGTCTGCCACAGCGGGTTGCTCTAGCGTGGTCAGGCGGTTACGGCGCTGATCGCGCAACCGCTGCCCATACTCAAACCAGCGTAACTCTTCCACCACGTTTAACGAAACGTGGCTGTCCGAACCGATCCCCCAGCGCCCCTGGTGATGCAGGTAACTGTCGCCAGGGAAAATGCCGTCACCCAGATTGGCCTCTGTGGTCGGGCATAATCCGGCTACCGCTTTGCTCCGAGCCAGTTGTTCAAGCTCTTCACGATCCAGATGAGTGGCATGCACCAGACACCAGCGGCTATCTACCGGTAAATGTTCATACAGCCAGGCCACCGGGCGTTGACCACTCCAAGCCAGGCAGTCGTTAACCTCTTTTTGCTGCTCAGCGATATGAATATGTACCGGCAAGGTCTGGTCAGAGACCGCCAGGATCTGCTGCATCTGACCCAGTTCAACCGCCCGCAGCGAATGGAAACATAACCCCTGATTCTGCAATGGCTGACCTGCCAGTTGACGGGCTATCACCTGTTGCTGTTCGAGGTAGCTCTCCGCACTCTGAATAAAGCGTCGTTGCCCCGCTTGCGCTGGCTGGGCACCAAACCCAGCGTAGCTGTAAAGCACCGGCAATAGCGTCATGCCAATGCCTGCCTGAAGCGCTGCCTCGCTGAGACGCCCGGTCATCTCGCCCCGGTCGGCGTAGGCTTTTCCTTCCGGTGTGTGATGCAGGTAATGGAACTCGGCAACCTGGGTGTAGCCGCCCTTGAGCATTTCGATATACAGTTGACGGGCGATAACCCCAACCTGCTCCGGGGTTAAGCGCTGTACCAGGCGATACATCAGATCGCGCCAGGTCCAGAAGCTGTCTTGTGGGTTGCCCGCTACCTCTGCCAGCCCGGCCATCGCGCGCTGGAAGGCATGAGAGTGCAGGTTCGGCATGCCAGGCACCACGTCGCCGTGCAGGCGCCGGCAACCGTCTGAGTCAGCATTGGGGGTCACTTGGGACAATTGACCGTGAGCATCGACTTCAAGCCGTACGTTATGGGCCCAACCGGTCGGAAGCAGTGCGCGAGAGGCAAAATAAGCAGGCATAGCAGTATTCCAAAGTAGGTGTAACGGCTAAGAACGCACGACAGTCACGCCGCGCAGGTAAAAATTTTGTAAACCAGTTTCATTCATCTGGTGAACGGACGCTTACTTGTATATACATATACATATCTTCAACATCAACAGTAAACTGGTGTTATTATTTTTTTATTTGACGAGGTTAACGTCGTGGTAGATCAACAGACCGTGTTGCAGCTGGCTGCAGCAATGAGCGAAACCCCCGCCCCGATCTATCAACGGGTCAAACAGGCCATCGTAAGCCAAATCCGTGCGGGCCACTGGCAGCCGCACCAACGCGTTCCCTCGGAAAGTGAACTGGTCAGTGAGCTGGGCGTCAGCCGCATGACCATCAACCGGGCCTTGCGTGAATTGACCAGCGAGGGCTTTTTGATCCGCATGCAGGGCGTTGGCACCTTCGTGGCCGAGGCCAAGGCACACACCGCGCTGTTGGAAGTGCATAATATCGCCGATGAGATCGCCGCCCGAGGGCACCGCCACAGCAGTAAAATTTTGCAGCTGACCGCCCGCCCTGCCAGCGCAGAGGAGGCGACGGCATTGGGGATCCTGCCGGGCCAGCAGCTGTTCTACTCGCAGATTGTGCATTATGAAAATGACGTGCCGGTGCAGGTGGAAGATCGCTGCGTCAATCCGCTGGCGGCCCCAGATTATATGAAGCAGGATTTCGATCGGGTCACGCCCTATATTTACCTGACCCAGTCCGCTCCGCTGACCGCTGGTGAACATATTGTCGAAGCCGTGGTGCCAACCAAGCAGGAGCGCGAACTGCTGCAATTGGAAGACCACGAGCCGGGCCTGCTGATCCATCGTCGCACTTGGTCTGGCAAAATGGTGGTGACCTCTGCCCGCCTGCTTTATCCAGGCAGCCGCTATCAGTTGTTTGGCCGTTTTACCAATCAGGTTTGATTTAAAACGAACGTGCTACCAAGGGGCGCAGCGTGCAGCGCCCCCTACGGTCAAATCCAGTGACGTTAAACCCTGCCTTTTTCGCGTTTCATCACATCTCGGTAACAAATTTTTATCCCCTCTCTTGTCGCAGCCCGGCGAATGCGCTAGGTTGTTTTTAATTGTATATACAACCATGTGGGAGCGGGAACACCATGACGTCTGAGATCCACTGCGACAGCCTGTGGCACGGGGCCGATATCGTCACCATGCGTGACGGCAAATATCACATCATCAGCAACGGGGCGATCGCCATGCACGCAGGCAAGATCGTCTGGCTGGGTGAACAGGCATCGATGCCTGCCCTGACGGCGACAAGAACGGTGCAGCTTGACGGTGGTATCATCACCCCCGGCCTGGTGGATTGCCACACGCACCTGGTGTTTGGCGGCAACCGCAGTGGTGAGTTTGAACAACGTCTGAACGGGGTAAGCTACGCAGAGATTGCTGCTCAGGGCGGGGGGATTATCTCCACGGTCAAGGCCACGCGCGATGCAGAAGAACCCCAGTTACTGCATGAGACGTTGCTGCGTCTGCTGCCACTGCTGGCCGAAGGCGTCACCTGCGTGGAGATAAAATCCGGTTACGGATTAACGCTGTCCAGCGAGCTGAAAATGTTACGCGTGGCACGTCAGTTAGGCGCGACATTACCGGTCGAGGTGAAAACCACCTGCCTGGCCGCTCATGCCCTGCCACCGGAATATGCCGGACGCAGCGACGACTATATCGATCTGGTGTGCAATACCATCATCCCTGAAGCCGCAGCATCAGGTCTGGCAGATGCAGTAGACGCGTTTTGCGAACATCTGGCCTTCTCCCCTGAGCAGGTTGAGAGGGTTTTCGCAGCCGCAGAACAAGCTGGCCTGCCGGTGAAACTTCATGCGGAGCAGCTTTCGGCGCTCGGCGGTAGCGCTTTGGCGGCACAGCATCATGCCCTTTCCGCCGATCACCTGGAATATGCCACCGAACAAGATGCTATAGCGATGGCGGCGGCCGGAACCGTCGCGGTGCTGTTGCCGGGTGCCTACTACATGTTACGAGAAACGCAGTGCCCACCGGTTGAACTGTTCCGTAAACACGGCGTCAAGATGGCCATTGCCAGCGATGCCAACCCTGGCACCTCACCCGTATTATCGCTGCGTCTGATGATTAATATGGCCTGCACCCTGTTCCGCCTGACGCCGGAAGAAGCGCTGGCAGGCGTCACGCTGCATGCCGCCAAGGCTTTGGGCCTCCAGGAAAGCCACGGCTCGCTGGAAGTAGGCAAAGTAGCAGATTTCGTTCACTGGCCGCTGGCACATCCGGCAGAGCTGGCTTACTGGTTGGGCGGCCAACTGCCCTGCAAGGTGATTTTCCGAGGAGAACTCCGTTAATGTTAATCCGCGATCCTTTCGAGTTCCAGAGCGGCCAACTGCCGCTGTTGATCAGTATTCCCCATGCCGGCACCCGCTTGACGCCAGCGGTTGAGAAAGGGCTAACCGATGCGGCCCGTCCCCTGCAGGACACCGACTGGCATATCCCACGGCTGTACGATTTTGCCCGTGCAATGGGTGCCAGCATCCTGGTGGGTAACTATTCGCGCCTGGTGATTGACCTCAACCGCCCAGCAGATGACAAACCACTCTACACCACTGCCACCACAGGTCTGTTTCCGGATGTGTTGTTCGATGGCCGTCCCAGTTTTCTGCCGGACGCCGCCCCTGCGGACGAAGAAAGGGCCGGATACCTGCAAAACATCTGGCAACCCTACCATCAGCAATTACAGCATGAGCTGGCACGGTTGAAGGCCCAACACGGTTACGCCTTACTGTTTGACGCCCACTCGATCGCCTCCGTGATACCGCGCCTGTTCGACGGTAAGCTACCCGATCTCAACCTGGGCACCAACGGGGGGGAAAGCTGCCCAGCTTCACTGAGTGACAGGCTGGTCACCTGTTGTCAGCAGCAGCAACAGTTCAGCTACGTGCTCAACGGACGCTTTAAAGGGGGTTACATTACCCGTGCCTATGGCCAGCCTCAGGAACACCAGTACGCAGTGCAATTGGAGCTGGCGCAAGTGAACTATATGTCCGAGCAGACATTTGAATTTGATGCCGCCCGTGCCGCGCCGTTACAACGCCTGTTGCAGCAGATGATAGAAAGCATGCTGGCCTGGGGCGGGCAACAACGCTAATCCACAACAACTCCGGTGCCGCTATCGCTCCGGAGTCAACCTTGCCCTCACCATTATCCCCTCCTGTCTTTTCACGCCCTTCCATGACGATTTGAGCACTGCATCCCAATTTTGATGGAAAGGTTGCCCACTGGTCTGAACAGCGCACAAAACAGCGGCCGTGACTTTTGCCTTGCGCCACAATTGGGCCTCTTTCATCCCATGCCTCTCCTTTGCTGGCCAGAGATCAGGGATTGAAAGACCACCCTTGCCATACCCGCCATCCACTTCTTTATCGTGGCTGTGGTAGACACTCGTGTGTAGTCGGCCACGGTGATGTGTGGCGTTCGTTATCTCAGGAGGAAACGATGTCTGACACCCCGCTAAACTGGCGCGCCGCACAGGCAGCCGCCGCTCAACTGTTGGCCAGCTGGCAAACCGCAGGCCAACCCGGTGGGGCTATCACCCTGTTTGACAGATGTATTACCCAGGCGGTGGTATGTGCTGGGCTGGCCGATCTGGCACGCCGCGATCCCTTCACTGCCGATACCGTAGTGCGCTATGCCTCCATCACCAAACATATTTTTGCCGCGCTGGCGCTCAATGCCACCGATAACGCCCTGCAGCTCGACAATCGCCTTGGCAGACTACTACCCGAATTGCAGGGACAATTGGCCGAGGTGACGGTAGGCCAGGCTTTGGACATGACCAGCGGGCTACCCGATATTCGGCAAACGTTGGGGCTGCTTGGCGTTTCGGTCAACACCGTCAGTGAGGCCCAGCCGGTGATGGAGTTTATCCATGGTTTAACCCGGCTCAACTACCCGGCAGGGAGTGAGATCACCTACACCAATACCGGCTACCGTCTGGTTGAGGCAGCGTTGAAGACTAAAGGTTACGCCTTTGATGATCTGGTTCAGCAGCATCTGGCCCGCCCTCTGGATGTACAGCTGCAAGCCCCCGAAAGCTGGTTTGATGTGGTGCCTGGGCTAGCTCCCGGCTATTGGCATACGGCCAACGGTTGGCAGCAAACCAGCGCCGGTTTGCATCTCTCCGCCTCTGGCAGCCTGACAGGGAGCGCCAACGGCCTCACCCGTTGGTTGCAATGCCTACTGGCAAATAGCGGCCCTGGCAAAGGGGTTCTGACGCAGCTAAGTGCCCCGCGTCACCTCAACCAAGGTCAAATCAGCCATTACGGACTAGGGCTGGCACAAACGCCGCTTGGCAGCCAGACATTGCTGGGCCATGGCGGTTCTCATGCCGGTTATAAGACCTATTTTCTGCTAGCGCCAGACCGGCAAGCGGGTGCACTGCTGGTCGCCAATCGTGAAGACTGTGACAGCTTTGCCATCATTTTACAGGTGATGGCGGCGCTGCTGAATGAACCGCTGCCCCAACGCAGCATGGCGATCCCAGATGGCATCTACGCCACCCGGGCGGAACCCTATTGGTTGGAAGTTAAAGAGGGCAACGTGGCTTATCTGGGCACCAACGAACCGCTGTATCAAAGTGAAGACGGTTATGCGGTATCGCTCTCTGCCCATCAGCCAATGCGCCTTAAGTGGACGGGTGAGGCCGTAGAAGGTGAAGTTGGCCACGTTGCACGCCGCTTTCTGCCGGTGGCTAGCGAAACGGCCTGTCTCAAGCAGGTTCAAGGGCACTGGTATCACCCACAATACCGCACCGCGTTCGAAATTTGCGGCAACCAGATCCACATTGGGGTCGGCCCAGCGGTACAAACCGGCACCCTGAGTTCGCTGGGGGATGGGAGAATATTGGTTGAAAGCAACGATGGGCCCAACCTGAATCGTTTTTGTCTGTATTTCCGCGGTTATCAGGTCGATCTGATCGCCAGCCGCAGCCGGGTACTCACGTTCAAAAAGAACATCAGCGCCCGTGCGTAAAGGTTCGCCGTGCTCTGTAGGGGCGCCGCATGCTGTGCCTGCCTAACAGCCTGACTATCATTCACACCAATTATTAAAAAATAGATCGTGGCCATCAGACAAAAATTTGTTCACGCTCAAAACTACTCATGATATCCGAGTAAATGCCGTAGATTTTTCTTGCGGCAAAATAAGCCGTCCAGTAATTTTAGTGGGCCACAAAAATGAGTAAACCTGCTCTTTTTCGTTGCACCTCAAAACCCATCTTATGTCATCTATAAATGATACTACTCAATTTCCCGCCATCCCGTGCGGGAATTCTTTTACTACTTTTCACTACCATACCGTGGATTTTCAGTCTTTTTTGTTGCCGTTTTGTTGCAAATAATTTACCTTTAGGCCTTGAAAAGCTCAACCACTCAGCGTGGCGAAACCGCTATATCTGGGCGTTTAGGAGTTATATCCATGCACATGACGTTGATGGAGTACATCAAGCTGCACTTCAATGGTGATATTTATCGCTATGCGCAATTTGAAGGTGTCAGCCGTGAGCAAATCCTCAAGTGGATCGACAATGAGTGCTACGTTATCAAGGGAAAATTGGTTATGCCGGTTAAACATTTACCCGCGGAAAGTTACCTGAGATGATGATAAAAAAACCCCGCCAGTGCGGGGTTTCCTGTTTCTGATACCACGAAAAATCAGAAGTTATAACCGGCAACCAGGTAGTAACCCCAGCCGGTAGACTTGATTGGCCCCTGCGGCGTACCGATGTCTACCCCATCATTCCATTGACCACCATTATGGAAGTAACGTGCCACGAAGGAGTAATGCCAGTGATCGTAGTTCAGCGCCAAAATGTGGCTGGAGGCGATAGAATTGCTGGTACGTGCCTGACGGCCATCCACCACGAAGTTGTCGCTGCCCAGATCGGAATCAAAATCAAAGTTGGTGAAACCGATATAGCTCAGGTTGCCGCCCCACATTTCGGTCAACGGCACGAAGTATTTCACCTTGAAGCGATAACCGTCCCAGCTGTTCTCGTTGGATGCACCATAGTTCTGCCATTGGTATTTAGCATAAATGTTCATCGACAGGCTCATCGGCAGACCGGTTTCGATATCGGTGCCCAGACCCATATACCAGGTGCTTTGACGGGAGGCGTCGTTACGCCCCATGTCATAAATATAGTTGTTGGCAAAATACCACTCTTTGAACGGCCCAAAGCTCAGGTTAGTGCCGGTCAGTTTGTCGATGGAGAAGCGTGGTTCGATCTCCATAAACAGCGGTGAGCCTTTATCCCAGATACCACGGTTTGGCGTGTTACCGGTGCCGAAGAACTTTGGCACGTCCACGTAGCCATAGAAATCCAGCCAGTCTTTCTTGGCAAAGGCTTCATACTCCAGATACACGTCATTGTTCAGCTGCGGCCCGAAGCGGGTATGGTAGCTGCCTACTACGTTGACACTCTGATGCCACCAGTCTGAAAGATACTGGCTGTCTTTGCTTTCTGCCGCCATGGAAGCGGGGCTGAAAGACGCGGAGAGAAGCACACCTGCTGCGAGAGCTATTTTCTTCATTTTATTACCACATGCTGAGTGGGCCAATTCCCTGCCCGTTGGAATGATATGTGTCTGGCGACGCCTGCTGTAAACAAACGGTTACCTATTGCCGGTTGCCGTGCGCATTATAGAAAGCTCTCGCTGTAATAATCTGTGATCCAGTTAGGCATTTTACCATCGCGTAATCGATTGCGTTCTCATTTTATAAAATAAATTGCAGTGCAAAACATTTTTGATGTGATTTTCATCATATCGATAAATTTTCAAACGTCGACTTTTGGTGTCTTTGTGTTCAACACCAAGTTTTAACCTGGAGTTAAAAAGTGCGTAAAAAAGCCGACGCTTATGTCGGCTTAGTGGCAAGCGGGCGCAGCATACGGGCCCCTTATATACGAATTGGTTGGTTTGATCAGCGGGCTCCGGGTACGGCCTTGGCAATGTTCTCTTGCCGGAATACCACCTCATCACCCGTGGCAATTTCCCATTGGCTGACCGGAATATCGACTTTCGGCGAGGCCACAACGACCGAGCCGTAGATCAGCTTATCGTCACGGCGCAGGATCATCACATCCAACTGGTATTCATGCGGCAGGTTAGCGGTGGTCAGACGAACGATATCTCCGGTGCTGAAACTGTGGCCATTAAGCGCTGGCTGCTGAATAAATTGAATATCTTTTCTCATTTTCCCGTTCCTTTTGGCAGAACACTTACCTTGAGATTAGCTCGAAATTCATTATTCTGCCGCCTGCGCTGGTAAAAAATGAGCCTCAGTCGGCGCGGGTGGCCCGCCAGCAAATCAGCGATCCTAGCGTTACCATTATCACCCCCTGCCAGAAGTTGAGGGTCAGCGCGGTGCTGAGTACCACTGCGGCAAACACCGATGACAACACCGGGGTAAAGTAAGATACGGTCGCCAGCAGCGTCATATTGCCATGCAGGATCCCAACGTTCCAAGCGGCATAGCCAGCCCCCATCGCCGTCCCCACGCACAGCAACGCCACCACAACTGGCAGGCTAAAGTGCATGCCGCTTTCATTACTGAAAGGATAAATCAGCCACAGCGCCAGCGCGGTCAGCGAAATAAACAGCACCACCGCGTTTTTGCCCTGGGCGATCCTCTTGGTCACATTGCAATAGATGGCCCAAATCACCGCTCCACTGAATGCCAGCCCGTAACTCAACGGATTGCTGCGCACGTTGGCCAGCATTTGCGCTGGTGACCAACCGCCGCTGCCGCTCATGATCCAGCCAATCCCGAACAGGGAAAGCAACAAACCAGGCACCACCCACCATTTGGCCTTTTGCCCATTGAACAGGATGGCCATCAACACGGTAAAACAGGGCCAAAGATAGTTGATCATCCCCAGCTCAATGGCTTGCGTACGGTTGCTGGCATAGCCCAGCGACAGCGAAAGGCAAATCTCATACAGCACAAACAGCAGGCTTCCAAGGATCAGATAGGAACGACTGAACTCGCGCAGCTTGGGAATGCCCATCACCACCAGCAGAAAAAGCGTGCCCACGCTATAGATCATCGCCGCCCCGCCTACTGGCCCCAGCCCTTCACTGACGCTACGGATCAGACCAACCACGCTGCTCCATAACACAATGGCCAGCAGGCCGAGCAAGGTAGCTTTATGGGAAGCGGACAACGGAGGCATTAGCGTAGGATCCAATTAGTTATTTTTATACGGTTTTTTTACTCTACTGCCCTACCGGGGAAAAAGAAAGGGCGCTGCGCTGCGCCCATACCTTTACTGCTGAGGTTGTCGCTCCAACTGCGGCGGCGGTTGGCGGAAACGACGGGTGAGATAGGCCAGATAGCCAAACCCGAGCGCCGCCCACAGAAGCCCCATGGTCAGGGAGCTTTTTTCCAGGTTCAACCACAAGATCCCTACCGTCAGCGCCCCCACCAGCGGCAAAATCAGGTAATGGAAGCGGTCTTTCCAGCTCTTGTTGCGCCCTTGACGAATATAGAAGTGACTGATCACCGAAAGGTTGACGAAGGTAAAGGCCACCAGAGCGCCAAAGTTGATCAGGGCAGTCGCCGTCACCAAATCGAAGGAGAGTGCCGATAACGCCACCAAACCGACCAGCAGCACATTAAGCGCTGGTGTGCGCCATTTAGGATGCACGTAACCAAAGAATTTTTCCGGGAACACATTATCGCGCCCCATCACATACAGCAGCCTGGACACGCTGGCATGGGAAGCCAGGCCAGAAGCGAGGGTGTTGATAAAGGTGATGCACAGGAAGATGGATTGGAACAGCTTGCCGCCCACATACAGCGCAATTTCCGGCAGTGCTGCATCAGGCTGTTTGAAACGCTCCAGCGTCGGGAAGAACAGCTGAATAAAGAACGATACGGTGATGAAAATTACCCCACCATAGAGTGCGGTAAGGAAGATAGCCCGCGGGATCACACGGGCCGCATCAGGCGTTTCTTCACACAGTGTGGTAACGGCGTCAAAGCCCAGAAACGAAAAACACAGGATGGTGGCGCCGGTAATGATCGGCAATAGATGGGCGTTTTCACTGATAAAAGGTTGCAGACTCCACACCTGGCCAACCCCTTCGCCATTGTGCAACCCTCGTACCACCAGGAAAATAAACACCACGATAATCGCCACCTGCGCCACCACAAACAGGGTGTTGAAGTTTGCCACCAGGCTGACGCTTTTCAGGTTGATGGCGGTGATCAGGATCACAAACCCAACCACCCAGATCCACGGTGGGACTTCTGGGAACAGGGCCGTAAGATAGATTTTGGCCAATAGCGTATTGATCATCGGCAAAAACAGGTAATCCAGCAGCGATGACCAACCGACGAGGAAACCCACGTGCGGGTTGATAGCCTTTTGCGCGTAGGTATAAGCCGAGCCCGAGGTCGGGAACTGGCGCACCAGCTTACCATAGCTGATGGCGGTAAACAGCACCCCGGCCAATGCCAACAGGTAGGACGCCGGAACGTGCCCGTCCGTCACGCCAGAAACGATACCGAAGGTGTCAAACACCGTCATTGGCGTTAAATAGGCCAGGCCCATCATCACCACTTGCCACAGTTTCAATGTCTTGCGCAGTTGCGGTTTGCCCGCGCCATTATCGTCGATGGCACTTATCGTCATTGGGTTATTCCTCACCGGCGTCCTGTACGCCAAGTTGGAAGAAGTCATCACCGTCGCGCACGGCTGCGCCAGGCCACAGGTAGCCCGCGGGAATGCGCCGGCGCGCGGTAGGATCGGGCTGAGGACGTCAGGCGTTTTTCAGCATCCACTCGATTTCGGTTTCGGTGATCAGCCGCTCAAACTGCTCCAGCTCATCGGTCTTACAGGCCAGATAGACGTGACTGAAACGTTCGCCCAGCAACGCATTGAGCACTGGCTGGTGTTCGAACTCATACAGCGCATCGCTCTGGCGGATCGGGAACGGCAGCCCCTCTTGCTCCAGCCCGTTGCCGGTGACTGGCTCAAGCAGCGGTAACTGAGTGTCGAGACCGTAGACAATCCCGGCCAGAATGGTTGCCATCACCAGATAAGGGTTGGCATCGGCCCCCGCCACGCGATACTCCACGCGGTGGCTGTCGCGATCGCCACAGGGAATACGTAGCGCTACGGTGCGGTTGTTATGGCCCCAGGATGCCTGGGTGGGAACGTACATCCCCGCCTGGAAACGGCGATAGGCGTTGACGTTGGGTGCCAGCAGCGCCATAGAGGCAGGCATCAAGGCGATCATGCCAGCCAACGCCTGCTTCAACAACGTGGAGTCTTCACCATCCGCATCGGCAAAGACGTTGTTACCTTGCTTGTCCAGCATGCTGATATGCACATGCATACCGCTGCCCGCATGTTCCTCGTAAGGCTTGGCCATAAAGGTTGCATGCATATGGTGCTTCTCTGCCACCATGCGTACCAGCCGCTTTAACGCCAGGGCATGGTCACAGGCCTGCAACACATCATTAGTGTGATGCAGGTTAACTTCAAACTGGCCCGGTGACGCTTCCGCTACCGCACCGTCGGCCGGAAGCCCTTGCAGGCGGGCCAGTTCGTCGATTTCGCTCAGCACGTCGGCAAAGTGGTTGAGGTTGTCCACCGAATAGACCTGGCTCTGGGTGTTACGCTCTTGGGTACCGGGGGCGCAAGGTGGCTGCAAATACCCTTCCGGATCGCGCTGGCGATCGATGAGATAGAACTCCAACTCTACCGCTACTACGGGGAATAACCCGCGCTGACGCAAACGCTGCCACACTCGGTTCAGCACATTGCGCGGTTCAACGTCAAAGGGAGTACCATCTTCATCCAGCATGGTGAGCAGTACCTGGCCCAGATATTGTGGGTCGGCCGCCGATGGTGTCAGGGTTCCGGCTACCGGCACGCAAATATGGTCCGGCTCACCCAATTCCTGTCCCAAACCCGCCTCTTCCACCACGTTGCCAAGAATATCCATCGCGAACACCGAGGCCGGGAAGTAACAGCCCTTCTCCAGTTTACCCAGCCCGCTCACCGGGATGCGCTTGCCACGGAAGCTGCCGTTGAGATCGGTCAGCAACACGTCGATATGCTGGGTTAACGGATAACGTTCCAGATACTTCTTCACTTCGCGCTGGAACGTGCTACTTCGCCTTTCTTCATTGTGTTGCACAAAGTTTTCGACTTCTACGATGTTGGTTTGCATGTTTCACCCGCCGTTGTGTTTGGTCTGTGGTTCTCACACTTACTGGCTTCGATGTTTTGACTATCTTGCTCAATATAATGTCCACCAATGAAACATAGATGCAACAAAAATGTTTTGCAAGTGTTAATTTTGGTTTGAATATTGGCCATTCGACTGCTAGATTTAGTGAATATTGAACAAAAAAGGCGATTAAACGGCTTATCGGTCATAATTTCGAACAACCTGTAGGGGATAGCATGGGCAATATATTTAACAGACCAATCGTCGGCGTCGTGATGTGCAGGTATAGGTTAAACCAGCACCTCACACAGACCTTGCAAGAAAAGTACCTAAATGCGGTGTTAGCTGCCGGAGGATTACCGATCGCCCTGCCACACGCGCTCGCAGAGCCGGAAATGCTGGCAGAGTTGCTGCCCCATCTCGACGGCATCCTGCTGCCGGGCAGCCCCAGTAATGTGCAGCCGCACCTTTATGGTGAAAACGGCGATGAGCCTGACGCCGATCCTGGGCGCGATGAATTGAGTCTGGCGCTGATCGGCCTGGCACTGAGCAGGCGCATCCCCCTTTTCGCCATTTGCCGCGGTATGCAAGAACTGGTGGTCGCGACTCAAGGCACGCTACACCGTCGTTTATATGAACAACCTGAGCTGCTCGAGCACCGTGAAGATCACGATCTGCCGCTGGAACAGCAATATGCCCCTGCTCATGAAGTTACCGTGCAAGACGGAGGATTGCTGGCACAGCTGCTGCCAGATTGCCACCGATTCTGGGTGAATTCCCTGCACGGCCAAGGAGCCAAAACCCTCGGCCCCAGCGTACGTGTAGAAGCTTATGCCGCCGACGGCCTGGTGGAAGCCCTCAGCATTCGCGATCAGCCCTTTGCCTTAGGGGTGCAGTGGCATCCTGAATGGAACAGCGATGAATACGCCCTGTCCCGTCTGCTATTTGAGGGATTTATTAACGCCTGCCAGCACTACCAAAAGGAAAAACGTCTATGAGCGACGTCAGCTTGGCACCGGGGAAACGCTTATCGCAGATCCGCCAGCAGTTAGGGCTATCACAGCGCCGGGTAGCCGAACTGTCTGGCTTGACGCACAGCGCCATCAGCACCATTGAACAGGACAAGGTCAGCCCGGCAATCAGTACGCTGCAAAAGCTGCTGACAGTGTATGGGCTGTCGCTATCGGCTTTTTTTACCGAGCCGGAACAGCCACATGAGCCGCAGATTGTGATCGACCATGATCATCTGATCGAAATCGGCAGCCAGGGTGTTTCGATGAAGCTGATCCACAACGGCGATCCCAACCGCACCCTGGCAATGATCATCGAAACCTACGATCCGGGCACCACCACCGGTGAACGGCTCAAACATCAGGGGGAAGAGATTGGCACCCTGCTGGAAGGCGAAGTGATGCTGCAGGTCAACGGGCAAAGCTATCACCTACAGGCAGGCCAGAGCTACGCCATCAACACCGCTATCCCCCATAGTTTCAGCAACACCTCGGCGCGCATTTGCCGAATTATCAGTGCACATACGCCGACGACATTCTGATTAACGGAGCAAGGTATGGACTTCCACCACCTGGAATATTGGCAACAACGGGCACAGGCCCTGAAGATTGAGAACCGGCTGTTTATCAATGGCCGATACCTCCCAGCGGCAGAAGGGGAAACCTTTAGCGTTCATGATCCTGCCGGAGTTCGTGAACTGGTGCAGATGGCCCGTGGCAGCCACATCGATATCGATTTGGCCGTCAAGGCAGCTCGCGAGGTGTTTGAACGCGGCGACTGGTCGCAAGCCTCCCCCGCCAAACGCAAGGCAACGCTGTTCAAACTAGCTAACCTGATGGAAGAACACAGCGAGCAGTTAGCGCTGTTGGAAACGCTGGATACCGGCAAGCCCATCCGCCACAGCCTGCGCGATGATATTCCAGGGGCGATCCGCTGTATCCGCTGGTACGCCGAAGCTATCGACAAGGTGTATGGCGAAATTGCCCCAACCGGCCATGATGCGCTCGCTCTGATCCAGCGAGAACCCATCGGCGTGGTGGGTGCCATCGTGCCGTGGAACTTTCCTCTGCTGTTAGCCTGCTGGAAGTTAGGCCCGGCGCTGGCGGCCGGTAACAGCGTGGTGCTTAAACCCTCGGAAAAATCACCGCTTACGGCGATTTATCTTGGCGCTTTGGCACAGCAGGCAGGATTACCGGATGGCGTCCTGAGCATTATTCCTGGTTTCGGCCACGATGCGGGCAAGGCGTTGGCACTGCATAACGACGTTGATGCTCTCGCCTTTACCGGCTCTACCCAGGTAGCCAAGCAGTTGATGAAGTACGCCGGTGAATCCAACATGAAACGCGTGTGGCTGGAGGCCGGTGGCAAGAGCGCCAACATTATCTTCGCCGACTGCCCGGACCTGGATAAGGCGGCGCAGGGAGCCGCGGCTGGCATCTTCTATAATCAGGGCCAGGTATGCATTGCCGGTACGCGCCTGCTGGTAGAGGAAAGTATTCAGCAAACCTTTTTACAGGCATTGCAGCGACATGCAGCGGCCTTCGCACCAGGCAACCCGCTCGATCCGCAAACGCTCATGGGTACGCTGATCGACCAACAGCATTGTGAAAAAGTCACCAGCTATATCGAACAGGGTTTAAGCCAGGGAGCCTCGCTGTTCCTTGATGGGCGATCTCATCCGCAAGGCGATCATCACGGCTATCTCGGCCCCACCATTCTCACTCAGGTGGATAACGCGATGCACGTCGCTCGGGATGAGATTTTTGGCCCTGTCTTGGCCGTCACGACCTTCAACGGTGAGCAACAAGCACTCGCATTGGCCAACGACAGCGAATACGGGCTTGGCGCGGCACTCTGGACACGCGATCTGTCACGGGCACACCGCATGGCCCGCCAGTTGAAAGCGGGCACCGTGTTCGTCAACAACTACAACGACGGCGATATGACCGTACCGTTCGGCGGCTACAAACAAAGCGGTAACGGCCGCGATAAGTCACTGCATGCGCTGGATAAATTTACCGAACTGAAAACCACCTGGATTTCACTGGAATAAGGAATTGATGATGACTGAACACGTAAAAAGCTACTACGCGGCAACGGCCAATGACTATCAGCCTTATCCGCAGTTGAATGAATCGATCGACTGTGACGTCTGTATCGTTGGGGGGGGCTATACCGGCCTGTCATCGGCGCTGTTTCTGGTTGAAGCCGGTTATAACGTGGTACTGCTGGAGTCTGCCCGCATCGGCTTTGGTGCCAGCGGCCGCAACGGTGGCCAACTGGTCAACTCCTACAGCCGTGACATCGATGTGATCGAAAGCCGTTACGGTGCAGAAAGTGCAAAGCTCCTCGGTAGCATGATGTTTGAAGGCGCAGAGATTATCCGCAGCCGTATCAAGCGCTATGCCATTGACTGTGACTATCGTCCAGGCGGGATCTTCGCCGCACTGAACAATAAGCAGTATCACGCGCTGATCGAACAAAAGCAGCACTGGGAGCGTTACGGCAATACGCAACTTGAACTGCTGGATGCCGACCGTATCCGCCAGGAGGTCAGCAGCGATCGTTACGTTGGCGCATTACTCGATCACAGCGGCGGCCATATCCACCCACTCAACCTGGCGTTAGGTGAGGCCGAGGCCATTCGCCTACAAGGAGGGCGGATCTTCGAACAATCCGCAGTCACCCATATCCGTCACGGAGAGCCAGCGGTAGTCAGCACCGCCAACGGCCAAGTCACCGCTCGTTACGTGATCGTAGCCGGGAATGCCTATCTGGGCGATAAACTGGAGCCAAGGCTAGCCAAACGCAGTATGCCGTGTGGGACCCAAGTGATCACCACCGAGCCCTTGGCTCCAGAAGTGGCAGCCTCACTGATCCCAAAAAACTATTGCGTGGAAGATTGTAATTACCTGCTGGATTATTACCGTTTAACCGGCGATAACCGGCTGCTGTATGGCGGTGGCGTGGTCTATGGTGCCCGCGATCCGGATGATATCGATAATCTGATCCGCCCCAAGCTGCTGAAAACTTTCCCGCAGTTGAAAGGCGTACGCATTGATTATCGCTGGACCGGCAATTTCTTGCTGACGCTATCGCGCATGCCGCAGTTTGGCAGGTTGGAAAACAATGTCTACTACATGCAAGGCTACAGCGGGCACGGCGTGACTTGCACCCATCTGGCGGGCAAGCTGATAGCAGAACTGATGCGTGGCGATGCAGAACGTTTTGACGCCTTTGCCAAACTGCCGCACCTGCCGTTCTTTGGCGGCCGTAACCTGCAAATCCCCTTCACCGCCATCGGCGCTGCCTACTACACCCTGCGCGATCGAATTGGGGTTTAATGTAACGTTGCCTCCGCACAACTCTGTTACTTAAACTGATACACTTTTCTAACTAGGCTGATTCTTAGTGGTTGGACTAGTTAGATCCTTCGTTTAGCAAAATTATCAGTAAGTTAACAAGCTTAATTTTTCTTAAATGCCACTTAATATTTAACAGATAATTTACTTAATATTAATAACTACCATAATTAATTTGAGCGCATTTTAAACTGGAATTTGTTGATTGCGCTATATTTTATATCGCTTATTTGTTGCCCTGCTGCCAAAAAAATAATATCCTAAGACCTAGGATTAACGTTATTTAAGTTAATCAAACTGTCTGACATGGAGTGAATCAGCATGACAAAGCCCCAATACCTCATCGAAGGAGATGTCCTTTTCTGCCCCAATAGCGTCGGTTTTTATCATCAGGAACTTCAGGAAGAAATCGTCACCATTTCCTCTTCTGCAGCTCGACTTTTCTCCTTTCTTATTAAAAATAAAGGAGAAATTGTTGAGAGAGAAGTGCTTCTGCAAAGAGTATGGGATGATTACGGTCTACAGGCCAGCAATAATAATCTCAATCAATGCCTGAGCACGCTACGGCGGATTATCAAGAACATGGGCATTGATAAAAACATCATAGAAACCATACCAAAAGTAGGGTTAAGAATAGCCAATGATGTCGCCATTGAAGAGATCGCAATTAATCAGAGCAAACCTGAATTACCCCCAAAAAAGAAAAGGAACTTTGTGGGTAAAGTTAAAATAACTTACGTTTTAATTGCGCTGGTGATTATATTAACTGTGACTACCGTGGTGCATATATTTCACATCTATCAGCACTACTACCAATCAGATGCGAACTATACCGCTATGACGTGGAACAATCCGGGTTGCGAGTTAACTGCAGATCCGTCAGTAAGTCATATGCCTAAGCTTTCTTCTTTTGCTAACACAGGCAGTCACCTATTAAAAAGGGAGCTGGTTAGCTCCCTGAAACTGTAGACATTCTCGCCAAGTAGCGGCGCAGCATGCTGCGTCCGCTGATTAAACCGACAGGCTCTAGCTCACATCGCTACGCCGATAAAGCGCAACACCTACGGCCAACACGCCAAGCATGCCGGCACAGCTACGGTTTACCCAGCGCATCACGTTCGCCGAGAATTTACGCATCGCATGGCGGCCGCCGTAGGCATAGATCGTCATCATCACGCAGTCGATCATCGCGCTGACTAATGCCAGGATCAGGTATTGCATGGCGATCGGCTTTTCTGGCTGAATAAACTGCGGGAGAAAGGCCGAGAAAAACAGCAGGCCCTTAGGGTTGGACAAACCGACCATAAGGGAACGCAGGAATGCCGTTTTCCCGGTCGCCGCGGCGGCGCTAGCGCTTACCGCTAAAGCCTTTACCGGCGCACGCCACAGCACCCAGGCCAGGTAGACCAGATATAACGCACCACCCCACTTCACCACGGCAAACAGCTGCTCAGAGGCCTGCAACAACGCCCCTAGCCCGCAACCGACGGCGCCGATCAGCAACAGATCGGCCAATACCGCCCCCAGGAAACCGTAACTGGCAATACGCATACCGTGGATTGCACCATTGTTTAGCGCCAACAGCATGGAAGGGCCAGGCGTCACCATCACCGCACTGACGGCAATCACGTAAAGCAAAAGCGTAGTTAACTCCATCAACAACTCCGGATAAATGTAAAACTCTCTGCGCCGCTGCATCGCAATACGACAACATCGCTATGGGTGGGGAATATAGGGGATCTGCCTAATGTGATTCAAGTCACATTCCGTTTGGGGAGGGGTGATGGAGCAAGAAATCACCCCCAAAGGTATCAATTCAACAAAAAATAACCAGCATGCCGACTTATTGCTCACAAATAGCGAACAAATTCACAAAACGTATGAATAAAGCCAAATACATACAAATTAATTAACTATAATGTTGCAATAATGCAGCAATTTATTGATGAACTCTCGTCTCAAAAAACATATAGTAATAGCAGATTAATCATCAACGATTTCCCTGGTGTTGTTGTGTTTGCCCCTCATTTTTGCGGGGCTTTTTTCTGCCCCCTAGCCCCTGCTCCCCACTTGTTACTCCCTTTTTAGCGCGCAGCTAGCTACGTCTCTACCAGTGGTTTACCAATCTATGTGGAGCTATCACCGAGCGATAAAGGTACACTGAACTCCTCCTACCTCTACCCGGTGAAAAAGATGTCTTTCTTTGATGCTTTTAAGCTATTCGGTGACGCCCCCGTTGATGTCACCTGCCCTGAATGCGCAAAAAGTTCGCCGCAAAATCGCAGCAAGGTGAAAAAAAACGTCACGCTGATCTGCCCCCACTGTGGACATTATTTCCGTAAACGCGAAGATTGAGAGTGCCAGGAACAAACTGTGTCGGCTGGGATAGGCGGGAGTGGCTGCAAAAAAACCGCTATCAATGGGCTCGATAGCGGCAAAGACCACATGGGACTTCGGAACGTTGTTTGAATGGATATGGCAAACACGGCCATTATATCCATGTATAGTGAGTGGGTAATGCCTACCCTCTTCATTTAGGAATTTATCCCGAGATTTCCACTGTGGCTTACACCGTGAGTATGAACACCCAGCCTCTGACGCTCAACTCGGTTGGAATAAAAGCACTGCTTGTTTGAATTGCTGGTAAGTTTCGTCGTCATACGGCGCAGGAATGTCAGCATTTTTGATGGCTTTTATCGCAGCTTCACAGAGCGCAGGATAGCCATTGCCCTGCACGCCATATACCTTCCCATCTTTAGACATCTTGATGTTGATTTCACAGGTTTTACCGCGATAGTCATCCTCGATAAATAACTTTCTTTGAATGGCTGCCTGAATCTCACGTACGTATCTGGTCGGTTTATCAACGAACGGTGCCACCTCTGCTGGCTTTAGCTCAATGGGTTTTGTGCTGGTGCTTTTGTGAGGGCTACAGGCCGAGGCAAACAACAGGCTGAGCAGACAAACAGAGGCAATTTTTTTCATGTCTAAATTCCTTTTTAATGTTTGCATTGAATGTAGCAGAAAGGATCTTTCGCGATAACAATCGAGGTTGATTTCTGTGCTGGCTGCATTGCAATGAATATTGGTAGACACAAGGGATTTAAAATCCCTCGGTTTATGGCTGTGCGGGCTCAAGTCCCGCACCAGGTGACAGGGAATAAAAGAAAAGTAAAATCAAAGCAGTACGAGCAATGTCTATGACCGCCGAAAGGCGGCTTTTTTGTGCCTGAAATCCGCTTTCCGAACATCTTCCGAAGATAAATTCCGAAAGCAGCATATCCATTCACTTTTATTGATTACACACCACTGGCGCAATCTTCACTTTTCTGTCATAAATCGCCGTTTGGCTCGAATTTTTGTGGCCTGACATTGCCTGTTTCTCACTGAGCGAACCTTCCAGATCCGAAATGCCCTTCGCCTTTAAATCGTGGAATGTGAAATCGATATCCAGGCTCGGGTTAGCAGCCTTGGCCGCCAGCTTCGCATTGCGCCATTTTGAATTAAAGCCATCGCGCGTATACCGCTTACCGTTCTGTTGATGGATCACATACAGACTGGCGATACCGTTCGCAATTGGTACCGCATCGGCTAGCTCCACGGCAGCGCGTAATCTATCCGACCAGGCTTTGATCTGCTCGGCTCCGGTCTTGCGCTGACGGATAAAGATCACAGGTTCTAAAAGCTGGTCGCGGGTTAATGCGAGTACATCGCTTTGCCTGGCGCAACAGAGATACGTCAGCTCCATTACCGCGCGCACTGTATCGTCAGCTACGGCAAAAACAGCGGCATATTCAGCATCGATGATATAGCGTTCACGTGCTTTCTCTTTGTACTGTCTGACGCTCTTACAGGGATTTCCTTTCACATACATCGGGATCTGGAAAATCTCGACCTGCAGGCAAGTCACTTAATCAAAAAACTTGGAAAGTCACCCGCACAGACGTTTCAGACACGGTACCGGAACAGCACCGGGAGCATTTCAGAGCACGCCTGAATTACTGGCGTGAGCATAGAGAGAACAGGGGGAGATCGTGAAGAGATTATCAATCGGGGTATGGGTGTTCTTGGGGGGCTATGTGGCTGTGTTGGTTATCTGCATGGTTACTTTGGTAGCATTAACCCTACGAACACGTGTCTGCACAGGTGCGGGCGTTCTATCAGAAGTCCTACGGAAACCAGACCATTGCTTAATATAAAAAGCCAGTTTAAAAGCTGGCTTCGTTAATACTCAGGAAGGCTTGAAAACTATTAGATAGATACTCCCGATATCCTTCATTCCCTGAGCAATGCGCATCTGATTGATAATCTTTCTTTGGTGCTCATTATGATCGAGATCAGTAACGGGCAATCCAGCATTAAATTCCTGACTAAACCTTATAATCGCAAAGTAATAATCGCGCAAATATTTTGCGAGTTCGTTTTCACCTTGAACAATGGCCTTCATGCTGGATTTTTGAAACTGCTTAAAGGTCACAGGACTGGTTGTATCATTCATAAATTCCTGTAAAGAGTCCAGCCATTCCCAGTAAATCTGGGTTTGATTACTCTTTTCATTTCCATGAATTCCAGTTTTTTTAGGTCGCTTGAGGCAATAAATTCTTTCTCTTTCAACTGATGAGATGATTCGAACTCTGCTTGTTTAATCTTATTTGTTGCATTTGTATTGTGAGTTGCCACCCAAATTGAGCCGGCGACAGTGAGAAAACCAACAAGCACCACTGCGGTAAATCCCCAGATAGCAGTTGAAATTGCCGAACTATCTGAAATCATTTTTATAATAAAATCAGGGTTTTCCATAACACCTCTCCACGTAAACTTAGTTTGATAAAAAATCAAATTTGGTCGGGAAACCGACCGCGTATCTCACACATTATCACTCCAACAGCCCGGTGTGGTAGCCGGATACCTGAATTCCCGCTGTCCATAAGCGCCAATCGGCCAGCGTTGAACCGAGCCGGTAAACCGACACCTCGCAGGCGATAATATTTGGAGTAATAACAATGTCATTCAATTCCAGTAAGAACATGATCACCGCTGCATTTGTGCAGCAGTTCCACGGTTCTTTCGAAATTCTCTCTCAGCGAAAGGATTCACGCCTGCAGGGTGCCGTACACGATCGCGGCATGATTACCGGCGCAGCCTTCACCATTAACGATATGGGCACTATCGAGATGAACCAGATCACCACGCGTTTCGGTGACACGGTTTGGGATGTGCCTGAGGCTGGTACCCGTAACGCGCTGATGGCGGATTACGGTGTATTTTTGCCTGTAGAAAAGCGTGACCTGCGTAAGTTGATTGCCGACCCTCAGGGGCCGTACTTGCAACTGACCTTGGCCGCTGCCAACCGTAAAAGAGATGATGTGATTTACCGAGCACTGCTGAATACGGTTTTGCGTAACACCGAAAACAATGGCGCATACACACCGATAACTCTGCCAGCAGCACAGAAGATTGTGGCAGGCTGTAGCCGGGAGCGATGTAGACTATGCCCCTGAAAAATTGGTGTTAGAAAGCGTGGATCGGTCTAGTGTGCTGGGGCCGCTGATGGAGTTCAACAACACGTTGGAGAAGGTTAGCGCTGGGACTCTTGGATTTGGGCCTGCATTGGGTACAGGAACACAGTCGCACTACGCTAGCCGCAACACGATCGACTCTATCTTCGGCCCGTCGTTTGACTCGATGGGAAAACTGTCAGATATAGCCACCGGGGTACTCATGATGACAAAGCTTTTAAACTCAACGCGACAGCTTAACCTGGGGCAGAACCTGTTCTGGATTGCCCCAATACTGAATAAAGTTGAGGATCATATGAAGTAGGTATAACACTACTTATCACAAGATGAAGGGCCAACCCCGATCCCAAATAAAAATTTTTGCCCTGTTCTATCGTAATATGTGATTCCAATTACCTTATTTTCTCTTTTTGCCATGATAAAATTTACATCTGGTGTATTCGGTAACACAGGTTCAAACCCGCTGTATTTGCAATAATTTTCAGTTAATTTTTCATTTGTCAAATCAATAACCTCCAACACATTTTTAAGTGAATAGAAGTCATCATAAGAAAGCTTCATGCTTTTGGCGCTTATCTCTATTTTTTTCTTGTCCTCGTAACCATAAAATAAACGATAGTCTAAATTTGAACCTCCAGCATGTTGAGCTATGGGCACTATGTATTTATTAAAAAAAGAAGCGTTATCACCAGAGATTTCGATAGCGTCATCGTTAAGCTTTTCATTTATCACCCCAATTAATGGGTAACTTGCAAAACCTACGCATAAAAAAGTTATGGCTATGGTACAGCTTTTCTTGCTTATCTTCATTATCCTAAACCCAGGCTCATAAGTATAAGTGTCAAATAAGGTACCCTTAAGTGTAAAAACGAGCAACCCAAACTATTCCCGCAACGGGACATCTCACAGTAAGGAGGTGACCACTATGGCAAAGAAACAATACGGTATTGTAGTGGCATACTGAATTTGGCCACCCGATAAGAGGTGATATCATCACCTCAGCACACCAAGCAGTAACGAGGCGATCGCTTCTGGTGCAAGAAGAATGCGGCCGCATCCCTTACGCTACTGGTGAAGATGCATTCTCTTATCGGCATGCATACGCGCGGCGGGGTATCGAAAGACGGTGACGAGCCGGACGACGAAGCGTTTAAGCTGGGTCAACAGGTAGCAAGCGCTGAAAAAGCCGCAATGGCTGTATTGGAGCGCCTACAGAATAAGAAGAAATGATCTCGTTCGTAGCGTTTTTCATCATGTGGGCCGAGCGGATGAAGTGGGATGTGCCTGATTGCCATTACCGGGCCTGTCACTGGCTGAAGCATCGCGAGGATCTCGCGGTGCTTCGGTGTTTCCGTGGGTTTGGCAAATCTAGTATTCTGGCCGTGTATAACGCATGGCGGTATTACCGAGATCGACAGTATCGATGTTCAAATGCGTGCTCTACGTGCGGAGCGTCACCAGCGGACCGGGTATGAGCGGGAACTGTTAGCAGCAAAGAATGCGTGTGATTAATGCAGTGTAAGCTTCGGAAGATGGACTATTTCGGCGTGGTAACTCAATTAGTTATCGGTGTACTTTTAATAGTCCATGTTCTGAAATTCTCTATAACCAATTGATTTAAAACATGTTAACCATAAATTTAAAATCCCTTGTTTTCTGAGCTGCCTGTACGGCTGTGAACTGTTACATCCTAGCGCTAATTGTCTGTTACTTAAACATTAACCTTAAGATCCTCCGGAATCCTTTTTTCATCACCTCACAGTTATTACTTTAAAATCAATGAATTATGAATGATTTAAAAAATAGGATCTAGAGGGACATTGCGAGTATCAGGGATAGATACAGGTTCGCAGGATGATTACAGAGCTACCAAGGGACGAATGCAGCTCTTTTGTATACCACCGTGCGAAAGAGTTTCAGTGAGGGAAAAGGAGATGAGAGCCATAGCTCCCGTCAGATTGATGGCTAAGACTACGGTTCTCTATTGGCAAACTGAATCAAAGACCTGGATCGCCGAAACGGGACTGTTTTTTGCCTGCGGCATCAGCATATACCCCACAGTACATTGCATTTCACTACCGGCGCCCCATTTCACAATCAGCTCTCCTTTGTCTTCCGCTACACGAGCATACATTTGCCCACCTTGCCCCACTGAACCCACATTGTTGCCTTTGCTATCAAAGATATCGGCGCCAAACGGTACCGATTCCCCCTGATAGGTCGCATTCACCAGAATCGCCGTCCCTTGTTTAGTATTATATTTCAATTTCACCACCGCCCCGGAATACGGTGCAACTTTCTGGCTGGTGTTATCCAACTCAACATCCGCTGCGGTGCCTTTCGGATCAATACTGATTTCGCTCATCTGGTAGGGATTCAGGTAAGGCACCATTGCATAGCCGCGGGAGTTAACGTTCACCCCAGGATACGACGACACGCTGGCCCCTTCTGCTCCCTTGGCCTCTTACCAGGGCGAAGGTGTCTGAGGTGTAGGGAGTAAAGGTGATCCCTCCTGCGTGGGCGATCACCGTCCCTGTCATACCGGCAGAGCCGCTCTGGTAGCCTTTCCCGGTGCTGTAGGTTCCACTCAGTGCGCTGACGCGGCTGCGGTAGTTGCCATTCACCGAACCGCTGGTCCCCATCCCCTGGTTGGCGTTCATCGCGGTTATGCCATAACTGAACTGATTCTCCACGCCGGAGGTACCAGATACCGTGGCCTGCTGGCCATAACGCCCACTGCTGTCATGAGATAGGTCCATTCTCAGCTGTGGCGTGTGGAGTTCGTCATTCCGGCCCAGTGGCAAGCTGAAGCTTAGCAGGTAGTTGGTTTGCATCTGCCCGATGCTCGAGTGACTGCGGTTGGCACTGATACCTTAGGACAGGCTTTTATAACGGCTGTTATACTCCACCTGATACTGTATATCGCTGCCATCCTGATTCCAGTAGTCCTGCACTGAACCACTGACATACAGTTGCCCCCAATTATCCGGCAAACCTTGCCCGGCGGACAGCGTCAGGCGGTTTTTGACTCGTGATATGGAGTCCAGAAAATTCCCCTGCTCTGCCGCATCACGGGTTTGCGCGGCGGTCAGAAAATCCAGGTAGTTTTGGGAAGAGGAGCGATGGAATACTGCCGAAAGGTTGCTGTTGGTTTCGCTGATAAGCTTGCTGTAGCTCAGTTGGTAACGCTGCCCGCTTAGGGTGCCGCCTGGCTGGCTCCACCCGTTCGCATCGGTGCTATCACCCAGTTTCGTGCCGGCCTGAGTGATGTCAAAGGCCAGAGCCCCTATCGGGATCCCCAATGCCGCCCCTACCTGCACCGCATAGTAATCCTGGCTGATTTGCAAGCCACCATAGCCGGTAATGGCATTGGTCAGGCCATATTGATAAGTACTCTGGAATAGAGCCGGTTCATCACGCAGGTTTTCGCTACACAATTGACCCGCAGTGACGGAATAGCGCGATGACCCCGGACGCAGCAGTTGTGCCACCGAAGCATAAGGCACACTGAAAGTCTGTTCGGTGCCATCGGACTCACGCACGGTAACCACAAGATCGCCACCGTAACCGGTCGGGTAAAGGTCATTAATCAGGAATTCCCCCGGCGTCACTGTGGTTTCATATAAAACCTGGCCCCCCTGAGTCACGGTCACCCGAGCATTGGTGCGGGCGATCCCCCGGATTTCCGGCGCATAGCCACGCAGGGATTCCGGTAACATCCGCTCGTCGCTGGCCAGTTGAGCCCCGGTAAACGGCAAGGTATCGAACAATTGCCCAGTAGTATTCGATTCCCCCAGTAGCATGCGCTCTTTCAACGGCAGGATGTCACGCTGTAGATAGGTATTGATACTGCTGTATTGGCTGGGCCCGTCACTCATCTGGCTATAAGAGCCGTTGTGACGCAAAAAGACGAGTCGAACTCCAGGCTCTTGGCACTGGTTTGCGGTGCATTCTCAGTTGCCGCGTCGGCGCTTCCCGCCACAAGAATCGATAGCGCCGCTACCGCCAAAGAGGCGAACGGCTCACGAATAGCATAGCGCAAAAATTTTGACATCCCGCCCCCTCAAGAGCTTGATACCAGGTGAGTCACTAATCAAAATAGTGATGAATATTTTACCTAATCACGGCATCGAAGGGGTTGACCGCACCATAGTCATTAACAACACTTCCGCTGATTCTGTTACCCCCATTCCCAGGCAGATTCAACACCATGCTTGAACGAGGTGCCACCATGATGTTATCGAGTTTTTTGCCGTTGACTGACAATTTCACAAAATTGACATAAAACGGCGTGGGGTTGGTTGCCTGTACTTTGCCGCCTTGCGTATTCCAAGTGACCGCTTTTGGAGCATCGTTGGCGTTGCCTTGTAGATCCGCCGGACGATAGAACAGTTTTATCCGGGTGCGGAAAGCCATTTGCAGGCGGTTCTCGTTAGTTTTAGCCTCACTCTTGGCTGGGACTTCCAGCACATTCAGCCAGAACACCGATTCCTTATCCATTGGTAAGGTTCCGCCAGCATAGCTGATACGTAGTGTCTGGCCTTTACCCTGCTCTACGCGGTTCATTGGCGGAGTCAGTACAAAGGGAACTTTGATAGCAGAAGGTTTTGCATTGGGATCGCCATTATCTATCCAGCTCTGCAGCAGTACCGGCGAGGGGCCGACATTATTGATTTTAACGCTGACTTCTTTCGCGTCCGACGGATATATCACGCGTGTGCCGCTAAGCACCACGCTGGCCAGGCAGCTGCTACTGAATAGAGCAATTGCAGCAAAAGTGCCAATCTGGCGAGCAGTATTCAAAGGGAAAAGTTTCATCAAAAACTCCTAACCCGACGGGAAATAGAGGAGGGATAACTCCCCCTTCGAAAACTGATTACTGATACTGAATAGAATAGACTACGTTGCTGATCACGGTGCCTGCAGTGGTGGCTCCTTCAGCATAATAACGCACCGCATAAGTTAGAGTAGCGCTACCACTGGTAACATCTCTATACGTGGTGTTGGTCACCTGGTTCGCGTTGCCGGCCTGGATCACCGCCCGAGATGAGCTGGAAGCATCCAGCAGTTGCAGGCTGACGTTGGTCGCCGTACCGGTCAGGTTATTCAGACGACCAGTCACGGAATCTACCGAAGCACCGGCTTCAAAGAATGCAGAGGCCGTCTGCAGCGTGCCTGAACAGTTATTCAATGCCATTACGAATTCCGTTTCACCTGCGGTTTGGGTCGCGCCGTTCAACTGGTTGGTACCGACGGTTGGCAGCACGACAGTGGCATCTGCCGTCTGACCATCAATTACGACATCACAGGTGTTGGCGGTCAGTTCACCGTTAAAGGTGATAGTACCGGTAGAAGCGGCCAGAGCCAGACCCACTGAACCAAATACCGCAACCAGGGAAGCTACAACTGTTAAGTTTTTCATATTTATTCCTAGTGACCTTACGTTATTAAATTATTAGGTTACCCACAAAATGTGGGTGTATTTATGCAATATATAACTCTATAAATATGACGAGTATATATTGGCAATAACACAGCATCGAAAATGCAGGACAATAACTGGCGCTATAAAATTAAATAGAATACATTCACAAGATATCAATGAATGGTAGTTCCGTGTAGAGCGCCTTTTCAGCTAACCTTTATCCCTTACCCCATCACGAGTCATTCGTCCGATGTTGCATACTTCCTTGCTGTTGGGATAAATACCATCCCCCAATTCGGAATATTCTTAGTAAAGTAATATTAAACGTAGGAAAATCCATTTAATTGATTATAAATCAATAAGTTAAATTTAATTCTTATATGATAAACAAGATTTCTTTATTGTTCTAACAGCCCCCCACCATATAAGAAAACAAATCAACTATATGATATATAACAAAAAAACATAAAAAGGAATTTTGGCAGCGATATACAGATAGCTTCGCTTTCCCGTATGTTACTGACTGCTTTGCCGCATAGTTAAACAGCATCGGGGCTTTGTTAATGGAATGGTCACCCCTACATCTTGTGCCACAGTGGGACGATAAATCGTCACTACTTGAGCGGAGCGGTCATCATGAACGTTAAGGCTATCGACATCGGTTTAGCAAAAGAGGTTTTTCAAGTCCACGGAATTGATGAACACGGCAAGCGGTTGTTCAACAAGCAACTCAAACGAGCAAAAATGCTTTCATTTTTTTGCCAACATCCCTCCCTGTTTGATCGGTATGGAGGCTTGTGCTTCTGCCCACTTTTGGGCCGGTAAACTCATGCCGATGGGCCATAACGTCAAGCTGATGGCCCCTCAGTTCGTCAAGCCCTATGTCAAAACCAATAAGCATGATGCTGCAAACGCAGAGGCTTTTTGCGAAGCCGTCACACGACCCAACATGCGGTTCGTGCCGGTCAAGATTCCTGAGCAGCAAACCGTATTGGCACTTCACCGGAGTCGTCAGAGTTTCATCAAGCAACGGACCGCTCAGGCGAATCAAATTCGGGGACTATTGGCTGAATTTGGCATCGTCGTGCCCCAGGGGATCCAGCAGCTATAGCGACAGTTACCTGAGATCCTGGAAGATGCCGATAACTCGTTGCCATCTCTATTCCGTGTACAGCTGAGTCTGTTACAGCACCATATGGCATATCTGTTCGATGTCATCGCTACGCTCGACAAGCAGATTGAGCAGTGCTACCGCCAAAATGCGCTATGCCAGCGTATCAGCCAGATCCCAGGCATTGGTCCGATCACCGCCACCGCACTAATTGCGACTATCGGCAACGCCAGCTATTTCGAAAATAGCCGACAGTTGGCTGCCTGATTAGGACGGGTTCCACGTCAGCATTCAAGTGGTGGCAAACAAGTCTTGCTAGGGATAAGCAAACGAAGCGATATTTATTTACGAACCTGACTCATTCACGGTGCCAGGGCTGTGTTGCAGTCGGTCAAACGTAACAGGATGCTGTATCGGGATGGGCCTCGACTACTGGCACGCCGGAATAACAACATTGCCTCGGTAGCATTGGCTAATAAGAATGCGCGGATTGTGTGGGCACTATTTTATCGTCAGTTTTACAGCGAAATTTAGACTCTGCTCAACCTTTGAATATTAATTTTCAAAAGCACCTAAATGGCCCAGTTTTGATAACTTGTTTTGATAATGTTTTGATAACCGTTGCATATTGAATAATAAAAAACGGGAACCATCAGGCTCCCGTTATCAATCAACGCTAAATCACAATTACATGTGTTTAACGATAGCGTCGCCAAACTCTGAACATTTCAGCAGTTTAGCGCCTTCCATCAGGCGTTCGAAATCGTAAGTAACGGTCTTGGCAGCGATAGCGCCTTCCATTCCCTTAACGATTAAGTCAGCAGCTTCGAACCAACCCATATGACGCAGCATCATTTCAGCGGACAGGATGATGGAACCTGGGTTCACTTTGTCCTGGCCAGCATACTTAGGTGCTGTGCCGTGTGTTGCTTCAAACAGCGCACAGTCGGAACCGATGTTGGCACCTGGGGCGATACCGATACCGCCAACCTGGGCGGCCAGAGCGTCGGAGATGTAGTCACCGTTCAGGTTCATACAGGCGATCACGTCGTATTCTGCCGGGCGCAGCAGGATTTGCTGCAGGAAGGCGTCGGCGATCACGTCTTTAACCACGATCTCTTTACCGGTGTTCGGGTTCTTGATTTTCAGCCATGGGCCGCCGTCTATCAGTTCACCACCGAACTCTTCACGTGCCAGTTCGTAGCCCCAATCCTTGAAGGCACCTTCGGTGAACTTCATGATGTTGCCTTTGTGAACCAGCGTCACTGAATCACGATCGTTGGTGATAGCATATTCGATAGCCGCACGAACCAGGCGCTTGGTGCCTTCTTCGGAACAAGGCTTAACACCAATACCACACTGCTCTGGGAAACGGATCTTCTTCACGCCCATTTCGTCGCGCAGGAATTTGATCACTTTGTCCGCTTCTGCAGAACCCGCTTTCCATTCGATACCGGCGTAGATGTCTTCGGCGTTTTCACGGAAGATCACCATATCGGTCAGCTCTGGCTGCTTAACCGGGCTTGGTGTGCCCTGATAATAACGCACCGGGCGCAGACACACGTACAGATCGAGTTGCTGGCGCAGTGCCACGTTCAGAGAACGAATACCGCCACCCACTGGCGTAGTCAGTGGGCCTTTGATCGCTACGCGGTAGTCACGAATAAGTTCCAGTGTTTCTTCCGGCAGCCACACGTCTTTCCCGTAAACGTGGGTGGATTTTTCACCGGTATAGATTTCCATCCAGGAGATTTTACGTTCGCCGTGGTAGGCCTTTTTAACCGCTGCATCCACCACGTGGATCATGGCAGGAGTCACGTCAACGCCAATACCGTCACCTTCGATGAACGGGATGATAGGGTTATGCGGAACAACCAGTTTACCCTGGGCATCAACCGTAATCTTTTTACCTTCTGCCGGAACAACTACTTTGCTTTCCATCAACCTCTCCTTTCTGTCTTCAAGCGCAATTTTTGTTAATGCTTTGTAAGATGCGTGTCAATACTACTTGAATATTCAGCTCGCGCCAATCCGAAACGGATTAGGCTATAATGCGCTTATCATTCGAAATCGCAAAGACCATGACTAAATTCTCTGTTAAAAATCACCAAGTTAAACGATTCAGCCGCAGTAAACCCGCAGCCCGCCAGAAATCGCAGGCGCCGCGGCGAGTGGTTATCTTCAACAAACCCTTTGATGTGTTACCACAATTTACCGACGAAGCCGGCCGCGTCACCCTGAAAAAATTCATTCCTTTCAGCGATGTTTATGCCGCCGGGCGCCTCGATCGCGACAGTGAAGGCTTACTGGTGCTGACCAACGACGGCAAGCTACAGGCACAGCTAACCCAGCCCGGCAAACGAACCGGTAAAATTTATTATGTGCAGGTGGAAGGCGAACCCCAGGAGAGCGATCTGGCAGCATTGCGCCTTGGCGTTACGCTGACCGATGGGCCAACCCTGCCCGCCGGAGCTGAACGAGTCGAAGAGCCAGAATGGCTATGGCCGCGTACACCGCCGATCCGCGAACGCAAGACCATCCCCACCAGTTGGCTGAAAATCACGCTCTACGAGGGCCGAAACCGCCAGGTTCGTCGCATGACGGCACATATCGGCTTCCCTACTCTGCGCCTGATTCGTTACAGTATGGGCAATCTTTCCCTAGGCAGCTTGCAACCAGGGGAATGGCAGACCGTCGATTCACTATAAGGAACCGCCATGTTTAAGCCGCACGTCACCGTTGCCTGCGTGGTTCATGCCGCCGGTAAATTTTTGGTGGTCGAAGAAACCATCAACGGTAAAGTCCTGTGGAATCAACCGGCAGGCCATCTCGAAGCGGATGAAACGCTGGTCCAGGCCGCCGAGCGCGAGCTGTGGGAAGAAACCGGTATCCGCGCCACTCCGCAGTCTTTTCTGCGGATGCATCAGTGGATCGCACCAGACCGCACGCCGTTTCTGCGCTTCTGCTTTGTGATTGAACTGGAGCAGCCGCTGCCCACCGAGCCGCAAGACGATGACATCGACTGCTGCCTGTGGCTGACCGCCGAGCAGATCCTGGAGGCTGAAAACCTGCGTTCACCGCTGGTGGCCGAGACGATCCGTTGTTATCAGCAGCCGGAACGCTACCCGTTGTCGCTGGTTGCCAGCTTTAACTGGCCGTTTTGACGGCAAATAAGGGCCGTGCGCGCAGGCCGCCAACGTGGTAAAATCCTGCGCTTGTTTTTTATCGCACAGTACGTGTTCAAGTTCGTGAGATCCCCATGTCAGACAACAGCCAGAAAAAAGTGATCGTCGGAATGTCCGGCGGCGTCGACTCTTCCGTTACTGCCTATCTGTTACAACAACAGGGCTATCAGGTCGCTGGGTTGTTCATGAAGAACTGGGAAGAAGACGACGACGAGGAATACTGCTCAGCCGCCACCGATTTGGCCGATGCTCAAGCCGTCTGCGACAAGTTGGGCATCGAACTGCATACGGTGAACTTCGCAGCGGAATACTGGGACAACGTGTTCGAGCTGTTCCTTGAAGAGTACAAGGCGGGCCGTACCCCTAATCCGGATATCCTGTGCAATAAAGAAATCAAATTCAAAGCGTTCCTGGAGTTTGCTGCTGAAGATCTGGGAGCCGATTTTATCGCTACCGGTCACTATGTCCGCCGCCAGGACGTGGATGGCAAAAGCCGTCTGCTGCGCGGCGTCGACGGTAACAAAGACCAGAGCTATTTCCTGTATACCCTGAGCCACGAGCAGGTCGCGCAAAGCCTGTTCCCGGTTGGTGAACTGGAAAAGCCAGAGGTGCGCCGCATTGCAGAGCAGTTGGAACTGGTTACCGCCAAGAAAAAAGACTCTACCGGCATCTGCTTTATCGGCGAACGTAAATTCCGCGACTTCCTGGGCCGCTATTTGCCAGCACAGCCAGGCCCGATTGTTAGCGTCGACGGCCAAACCATCGGCGAGCACCAGGGCTTGATGTATCACACCCTCGGCCAGCGTAAAGGCTTGGGCATTGGCGGTATGAAAGACAGCAGCGAAGATCCTTGGTACGTAGTGGATAAAGATGTCGCCAACAATATTCTGGTGGTCGCTCAAGGCCACGAACACCCGCGCCTGATGTCTATCGGCCTGATCGCCCAGCAGTTGCATTGGGTGGATCGCCTGCCGTTGACACAACCTCTGCGCTGTACGGTTAAAACCCGTTATCGCCAGCAGGATATTCCCTGCACCGTGACGCCGCTAGACGCCGAGCGCATCGAAGTACGCTTCGATGAACCGGTCGCAGCCGTTACCCCAGGCCAGTCCGCCGTGTTTTATCAGGGCGATATCTGCCTGGGTGGCGGCATTATTGAACAGCGTATACAGGAGTAACCGTGGCGAAAAATTATTACGACATCACGCTGGCCATGGCCGGGATCAGCCAAGCGGCCCGTCTGGTACAACAGTTGGCACACGAGGGGCAAATGGATGGCGAAGCCTTCCATACCTCACTCAACAGCCTGTTGCAGATGGATCCCCCTTCTACCCTGGCGGTGTTCGGCGGTGAAGAGCGTAACCTGAAGATGGGGCTGGAAACCTTGATTGGCGTACTTAACGCCAATAACAAAGGCCCTGCCGCCGAGCTGACCCGCTACACCATCAGCCTGATGGTACTGGAGCGCAAGCTGAACGCCAACAAAACGGCGATGAATACGCTAGGCGAGCGCTTGAGCCAGTTGGAGCGTCAGTTGGCGCATTATGAACTGGGTTCAGATACCATCATCAGTGCCCTGGCCGGTATCTATGTCGATGTTGTGGCACCATTGGGGCCGCGCATCCAGGTAACAGGTTCACCCGCCATCCTGCAAAATCCGCAGGTGCAGGCCAAGGTTCGTGCCACCCTGCTCGCCGGTATCCGTGCCGCCGTGCTGTGGCAGCAGGTTGGCGGTAGCCGCCTGCAGTTAATGTTTTCCCGTAATCGTCTGCTCAAGCAGGCGCAAAATATCGTTGCTCATTGTTAAACTTCCCAGGAGTTGCTACCGATGGAATTATCCTCACTGACCGCCGTTTCCCCCATTGATGGACGCTACGGTGATAAAGTCAGCGCACTGCGCACCATTTTCAGCGAGTATGGCTTGCTGAAATTCCGCGTGCAGGTTGAAGTACGTTGGCTGCAAAAACTGGCCGCTTGCGCAGAGATCAAAGAAGTTCCCGCTTTTGACGCCGACGCAAACGCTTACCTTGATAAGATAGTCGCAGAATTCAGTGAAGAAGACGCTCAGCGCATCAAGACCATCGAACGCACCACCAACCACGATGTGAAAGCGGTGGAATACTTTCTGAAAGAGAAGGTGGAAGCTGTTCCTGCTCTGCACGCCGTGTCCGAGTTTGTCCACTTCGCCTGTACCTCTGAAGACATCAACAACCTATCCCACGCGCTGATGCTGCATACCGCGCGTCAGGATGTGGTGTTGCCGCACTGGCGCAAAATCATCGAATCCATCAAAGGGCTGGCGCTGGAATATCGCGACATTCCGTTGCTGTCACGTACCCATGGCCAACCCGCTACCCCATCTACCGTGGGTAAAGAGTTTGCCAACGTGGCCTATCGTATGGAGCGTCAATATCGCCAGTTAGAGCGCGTTGAGATCCTCGGTAAAATCAACGGTGCGGTGGGTAACTACAATGCCCACATCGTGGCCTATCCGGAAGTGGACTGGCACCGTTTCAGCGAAGAGTTTGTCACCTCGCTGGGTGTGACCTGGAACCCGTACACCACCCAGATCGAGCCGCATGACTATATCGCCGAGCTGTTCGACTGCGTGGCGCGTTTCAACACCATCCTGATCGACTTCGACCGTGATATCTGGGGTTACATCGCCCTGAACCACTTCAAGCAAAAAACCATTGCCGGTGAGATTGGTTCTTCTACCATGCCGCACAAGGTTAACCCGATCGACTTCGAGAACTCCGAAGGCAACCTGGGCCTGGCTAACGCAGTGCTGGGCCATCTGGCCAGCAAACTGCCGGTTTCCCGCTGGCAGCGTGACCTGACGGACTCCACGGTGCTGCGTAACCTGGGCGTGGGTCTGGGCTATGCGCTGATTGCCTATCAAGCCACCATGAAAGGCATCAGCAAACTGGAAGTGAACCGTGCGCACCTGCTGGACGAGCTGGATCACAACTGGGAAGTGCTGGCCGAGCCGATCCAGACCGTGATGCGCCGTTACGGTATCGAAAAACCGTACGAGAAGCTGAAAGAGCTGACCCGTGGTAAACGCGTGGATGCAGCCGGTATGCAAACCTTTATCGATAGCCTGGAACTGCCGGAAGACGAGAAAACCCGTCTGAAAGCCATGACGCCAGCCAACTACATTGGCCGCGCCACCACCATGGTTGACGAGCTGAAGTAAACATCCCCCTTGTAGCTTTTAAAGGCTCTTTAGTTACCCGCCCAAGGGCGGGTAAACTTTAACCGAGCTGAACCTGACTCCTCAGCCGGATCCCCTATGAAACAACAAGCCGGTAAGTTCAGCGCCCCTACGTAGCGAAAAGATTATCTTGCCGTTTATAGTGAACTATCTGTGAAACGCCGCCCTTTATGGTAGAAAACTCGATCGTGCTCACCTATTGGTCTTAGTACGCAGCAGGGAACACCCGCAGCGACCACATCTGCAGGCACATCCTTGGTCACTACGCTTCCTGCACCAATAACGCTGTTACGACCGATGGTGACACCAGGGTTAATGATGACCCCACTACCAATCCAGACATTATCTTCAATGGTGACGGGCAAAGAAAACTGCTGGCCGGTAATACGCACCGCAGGATCTACCGGATGCCCCGTGGTAGATATCGTGACATTCGGCGCAATCATCACGTTGTCACCAATCAGTACCTTACCGTCATCTACCACTACCAGATTAAAGTTGGCGTAAAAGTTTTCACCAATAGCGATCTGACTGCCATAAGCAACATGCAGTGGCGGCTCAATCCAAACGTTTTTGCCGACGCTCCCCATCAGTTGACGGATCAGCACTTCACGTTTTTTTTGCTCTGAAGGCCGCGTATGATTGAAGTCATACACCAATTCTTTTCCGCGCAGGCGCTCTTCTGCCATACCTTCATCCATATCCGAGTATAAATACCCACTGGCTAACTTTTCCCGTTGCGTCATCATCGCATTATCCTTGTCGTTGACTATGCCATATTCCTTACGGCTTCTGGTTCAGGTTTAAACGCTGACAGCGGCCCACGTCCCGATAAAGTGAAGACGGATATCAGAGTAAACGTTAGTGCAATAAGCCCCAGAATAAGGTAGGTTCCGTGGAAGCCGACTTTTTCATACATATTCCCGGCAAAGACCGACATAAACATAATGGCTAATTGTTTAAAGAAACAGAAGCAAACCAGATAAATAGTGGCAGAGAAGCGCACCTCAAATACCGAGGTGATATATTTGAAACAGCCAACGATCAGGAACGGGATTTCAAACATATGCAAGGTTTTCAGAATAACCACTTCTATCGGTGTAGAGGCAAATGAAGAACCGATAATACGTATCGACATGATGAGCCCCGCGAGCAACAGCGCATTTTTCCCACCGATACGGTTTACAATGAGCGGTGCAAAAAACATGATTGAGGCATTCAGCAACTCCCCCATCGTGGTGACATAACCAAAAACACGCGTTCCTTGTTCGGTTGAAGAGAAGAACGAAGTGAAAAAGTTGGCGAATTGCTGATCAAACACATCATAGGTACAGGAAACGCCTACCACATACAGGGCTAAAAACCACAGTTTTGAGTCTTTCAGTAATTCGAACGCCAAGCGTAAATTAAACGGCTTACTGTTAGCGCCCAATTTGTCAGCAACCTCGGCGGTACTGCCGGTTTCAGGCTTAGCGATAAGTAACAGGATAGCCAGTATCACGGCACAACCAGAGCCCAGCCAGAATACAAATTCGTTGTTGATGGTAAACATAATGCCAACCACCGAGGCACACAACGCCCAGCCCACACAGCCAAATAAACGCGCACGGCCAAATTCAAACGAGCTACGGCGGCTTACTTTTTCTATATACGCTTCAATAGCTGGCGCACCTCCGTTATAAATAAAACCAAGATAAATCCCGCCCACGATGGAGCCTAAAACAATATTGGTGCGTAGTAGCGGGCCAAAAACATAGATAAAGAACGGCGCAAACAACACCAGCATTCCTGTGATTATCCACAGCAAGTGTTTTCTCAACCCCAGCTTATCCGACAGCAAGCCAAATATCGGTTGAAAGAGTAATGAGAAGAAGGAGATGCTGGCAAAGATAATGCCAGTATCGCTTTTACTGACCTGGTTAATGTCATGCAGCCAGATGGGAAAAAACGGGAAATAGGCACCCATTATGAAGAAGTAGAAAAAGAAAAACAGCCCAAACATCCAGAAATTGGTATTTTTTAAATAATACATGCAAACTCCTTGTGCAAAACCCAAGCGCGTTTGAGTCCATACTCAGGTACGCGACATTATTTATATATTCATCAGGTAGGAGACGGATGTTTTTCTGTATTATAAAAAGTCGGGTTGCAGGGAGATGCTAAACCCACTGCTCCAGTCACATAGATAACCATGTGACTGGAGTAAACAAGTGCAACCAAGAATCCATCCCATGATAAATAAGTATTATTCGCCGTACTGCCAAACCAGCTTATAGTTATAGTGCTCAGCATCCAAGATAAAATCCGGGCTCACACTCGGGCTCCATGAGTCATCGCCGCCGACCCCCATATGGAAACCATCTATATTGACCCAAACCCCCTGCTCCGGGCGCAACAAATGGTTATGCGAGGTATCCACTAATTGTTGCTGGCTATAGCGACTGAGGCCAAAGTGGAAATCCCCCTGCCACTGCCAGTGGCCAAAATTCAGTTGGCGAGTATTGCAACGCAATCCATTCTCCGTGGGGAAAATGTATGGCGTATGTAGCTCAGAAAGCGGTAACGTCCACCGCCCAAGCTGAGCGGAAAGCTGGCGGTCAGGATAGTTTTCGTGTGGGCCTAACCCCAGCCACGTTGCGTGTTCAGCAACCTCCACAAGTTGGCAGCTCAAGCCAATCCGCGCCGGTGCTGGAATTCCATGGGCTACGTCAACGTTGACATCAATATGCAGTTTACCCAGGCGGTCAATCAAAAAGGTCTTGCGGCTGATAAACATGATGTTGTTTTGGTAGGCATAAGCATGGGCTGTGCAGATCTGCACGCCTTGTGAAATCGCATCGGCTTCACATTGCAGTAAACGCGTTTCTAGCGCGTACATTCCAGCTCTCTTCCAACGTTCTACCCACGCATTAGGATCGATGTGAGCGGCATCGCTCACACCAATGTCATTATCAAGCGGTGCGCGGGTAAAGTTGTCGCGTAACGGCGTCAACAGAGCGGCTTTTTCATCCTGCCACCACTGCTCAAGCAAACCGGTTTGCCGATTGAACTGCCAGCACTGTGTACCCCACTCAATGCTGAAAGCGTCATTATGCTCGTTCAACCGAGGTGACTGCGCCTGAACGTCGCTGTAATCGGTTGGTAAGGTTAATGGTCGAGATAAACGCCACTGGTCCCAGGCACAACGATGATGCTCTTCAGACCATGCCGTTGCATTGATTTGGCGAACCTCCACGTTCAACCACAGTTCACCGCTCCCTTTTAGTTCGGGAATATCACCCAATACGATTTTCTGTGTACCCTGCGCCGCTAATAACAGTTCAACCTCGCCCTGTGCAATAGCTTTCCCGTCCAAGGCTACATTCCAATAAAGCCGCTCGTTATCGCTGGTACGGAATAAATACTCACTGTTCACTTCAATCGTTAACGGCTGCTGTTCGAGCATTTGGAACTGATAAAACTGCTGGGCACGCTGCGCTTCAAACAGTGCCGGGTGCGGGCTGCGATCGGGGAATACCAACCCGTTCAGACAAAATTGGCGGTCATTGGGCGTATCACCGAAGTCGCCGCCGTAAGCCCAGTTTGATTGACCATCATCGGCAAGACGTGTCAAAGCTTGGTCGACCCAGTCCCAGACGAACCCCCCCTGCAGTCGCGGATGTTTACGAAAAGCCTGCCAATAACGATCAAAACCGCCAAAGCTATTGCCCATGGCATGGGCGTACTCGCACAGGATCAGCGGGCGGTGTTCGTCGGGTAAACCGATCCACTTTTTGATCGACCATTTGGGTACCGCTGGGAAAGGTTGATCCTGCTCTACCCTTGCGTACATCGGGCAGATAATATCCGTTGCGGCGGTGTTGGCTCCGCCGCCTTCATACTGTACCGGACGGGTAGGATCCTGACTTTTTATCCAGCGGTACAGTGCATCATGGTTGCACCCATGGCCAGATTCATTACCCAATGACCAGATGATAATACAAGCGTGGTTACGGTCACGCTGCACCATGCGCGTAACGCGCTCGCTCATGGCGGGTAGCCAGAGCAGATCGTTACAGAGCCGGTTCATCGGCTGCATGCCGTGGGTTTCAATATTAGCCTCATCCACTACGTACAGACCGTAGCGATCGCACAGCTTGTACCACAGCGGGTGGTTCGGATAATGGGAACAGCGCACCGCGTTGAAATTATGCTGCTTCATCAGCAGGATATCCTGACGCATGGTGGCTTCATCCATGACCTGACCCTGCTCAGGATGGTGCTCATGGCGGTTGGTGCCACGTATCAATAGCGGCTGTCCGTTAAGCTTCAGTAAGCCGTTGCTGATTTCAACCTGGCGGAAACCGATATCATAGGCTTCAGCCTCCAGCAATTCACCCGTTGGGGAGAGCAACTTGACCACTGCGCGATACAGTGTCGGCGTCTCTGCACTCCACAAGGCGGGTTGATCCACCGGCAGGTGCAGGGTCGTACGCTCATCATAAGCGCCGCGCTCATCGATAATCTCGCTGCCGAAGTCCTGCGTTTTCTCGGCGATCAGGGCATCTTTACGCCACAGTTGCACCTGCACCCGGTGTTGTTGTGGCTGATGAGCTTGCACCTCTACCACCAATTCCCCTCGGCGGAAACTGTCACTTAATGGCGTGGTGATAGAGATATCGCTCAGGTGAGTGGCGGGTTTATGCAATAGGCTGACATCGCGGAAAATCCCGCTCATGCGCCACATATCCTGATCTTCCAGATAACTGCCGTCGCACCAGCGTAATACCATCACCGCCAGCCGGTTTTCCCCTGGTACCAATACGTCGCTGAGATCGAATTCAGCAGGTAAACGGCTGTCTTGCGAATAGCCAACCCAGTGACCATTGCACCACAGATAAAACGCAGAATTGACACCGTCGAAAATAATCCGGGTTTGTCCCTGTGCTAGCCACCCATCATCAAGATTAAATGTGAGCGAATAACATCCCGTAGGGTTTTCTACCGGGACGAATGGCGGATTAACCGGGATCGGATAGGTAACGTTGGTGTAAATCGGTGCATCGTAGCCAGCCAATTGCCAGTTTGACGGCACCTGTATTTCATCAGCGTTGTCCAGGTCACTCTGTAGCCAGATCTCCGGCACCCGTTCTGGCTGACTAAAGTAGCTAAACTTCCAGGTGCCATTTAATGAAGCAGACTGCGATGAAGCCCTATCTTCTCTTGCATCGTGTTCATTGCGCCAACTTTGAAATGGCGGATGCGCGGGTAGGCGACGGTATTGCGTACAGGCAGGATTTTCCCAGTCTCGACGAGATAAAACAGCGCTGAGTGATTTCCCTGTTTGAGATGAGTTCATGCTTCCCCTCTAAATGTTATACGCTCACAATTAACAATAAAATGAACAATGCGCGTAGAGGTGTAAAGCAAATATCCTTGGGAAAGCGAGATCAGTCACAAATTAAGCTCAGGGATCGCAACCGATCCCTGACTTTGGCGGCTATTTTCCCTCGAGCGCGGAGATTTGACGTGCGATACGCAGCAACTCCTGGGATAAAGTGTGCAGCGATATCTTTTCTTGATTCATAACCGCCGTTGTATGCCTTTGTACCAGACTGGTCGTCAAACGCAAAGAACCGGCATGAGACACATGTCGATCTTCCAGACACCGAACCAGGCGTTTAACGCTTTCCTGCCCCAACATCCGAAAGTCCTGCTTAATGGTTGTCAGCGGTGGGTAATAATAAGCACTGTCTTCAGTATCATCGTATCCCACTACCGACATTTGCACCGGAATTTGCAACCCGTACTCCTGCAGTGCACGCAGCACGCCTAACGCCATTTGATCGTTAGCAACCAAGATCGCCGTTGGATGTTTTGGCAAGCTCAGGATCTGCCCGGCAAGCTGGTAACCTGAGGCCGCACTCCAATCGCCATGGAGCACAGAACAGGGCTTCAGCTGACGCTCTGCTAACGTAGTCAGCCATCCTTGATAGCGCAAGCGTGCCGAAATCGAGACCAGCGGCCCGGTAATCAGTGCTATATCACGATGCCCAAGAGCAACGACATGTTCTACCCCTTGTCGAGCCCCCTGATAGGGATCAAAAAGAATGCTGGAAACATCAGAATCAGGGTCGACGTCCAAAAACAGCGCAGGCACCTCGCCACAAACTTGTTCAATAGCATGAGAATCTTCAGCGCAGAGCGAAACATTAATCAGCAATCCATCTACCCTTTGCGACAACAGCTCATTTATCGCAGTGCGGCAGGCCTGAACGCTAAGATCTTCCACCATGGAAATCACCACGTTAAATCCCATCTGGTTTGCCTGCGTTTTAATTGCCGAAGCGATTTGAGAAGGTGCGTGCAGCGCTAGTTCGGTGGTCGCCAGCCCCAGCGTAAAACTCTGTTTGCCTGCAAGTTGCTGTGCGACACGGTTTGGTACGTAATTCAGCGCAGCCATGGCCTGCTCGACCTTCGCGCGGGTTTTATCCGAAACGTGTTCAGCACGATTTAATACCCGTGACACAGTTTGATACGACACTCCGGAATAGTCGGCGACGTCATTCAGCGTGACAGATTTAGGCTTCATACGGTTTCTCGCGTCGATTAATTCAAAGAAATCAAGCTAATGAGTATCAATCATAGCAGCTTAAAAAGCTATCCAACCAGGCATTATTAACAGTACGACCTGAAGGTATTGATTTCAGGCCTTCGGGCCCTTAAAGAGTGAACCCGTTAATCTCGCAACCCTTATTTTTTACTAAAAACTGATGAAAGTTCGCCGACATCACTTACAATGCCATATAACGAAGTTTGCCGTTCAGGCTGTGAGATAAGGATAGATATGGCAACGCTGAAAGACATCGCGGCCGAAGCAGGAGTTTCATTGGCGACGGTCTCCCGGGTTTTGAATGACGATCCCACGCTCAATGTCAAAGAAGAGACCAAGCATCGCATTCTGGAAATTGCCGAAAAGCTGGAATACAAGACCAGCAGTGCCAAAAAGCATCTGACTAACACGGTGGTGCAGCACCACGTGCTGGCGCTATACAGCTATAAGCAAGAGATGGAAATCAACGATCCTTATTATCTTTCCATTCGCCACGGCATCGAAACCCAGTGCGAGAGGCTGGGGATTGAACTCACCAACTGCTACAAAAACAACCAACTGCCGGATTTGAAAAAGATCACCGGCGTGCTGATCGTCAGTAAGCCTGCACCTGAGATCCTGTGTAAGGCTGCAGCGCTAACCGACAACATCTGCTTTATTGATTTTAATGAGCCCGGTTCAGAGTACGACTCAGTGGATATCGATCTGACAAAAATCAGCAAAGAGATCATCGACTTCTTTATTGAGCACGGGGCCAAACGCATCGGTTTTATCGGCGGTGCCGATGAGCCGAATAAAGCAGATATCCGCGAAGCGGCCTTTGTGGAATATGGGCGGCTGAAAGGCGTGGTCCGCGATCAAGATATCTACCGTGGCGATTTCTCTAGCGCCTCCGGCTATGAGCTGGCGAAAAAGATGCTGGCAACCGCGGATTATCCTGCCGCGCTGTTTGTCGCCTCAGACTCCATTGCCATTGGGGTACTGCGCAGCATTCATGAGTTGGGGTTGAAAATCCCACAGGACATCGCCCTGATCAGCGTGAACGATATCCCGACCGCGCGTTTTACCTTCCCACCGCTTTCTACCGTGCGTATCCACTCGGAAATGATGGGGATCCAAGGGGTCAACCTGCTGCTGGAGAAATTCCGTGATGGTCGTGTCCTGCCACTGCAGGTCTACGTGCCCAGCAAGTTAAAGTTGCGTGAAACCACCAAGTAACTGACAGCTCAAGTCTCGCCATGTTGGGGCGCCGCATGTTGCGCCCGTTAAAACGTCTATCCCGTATCCAACCGCTTAGTTATTAGTAAAAAATACTAATAATTACGGGATTTTTTACCTCAAAATCCACCAATTTTCGCCACTTCTCTCCGCCTACCACGCCAATCAACCATTTCTTTAACCCGATCACAGATCCACCAGCGCGATGGACATAAAGCGTGATCGAGTTAAAGCAAAACAAATTACCTGCTATTTTTTAGTAAATGTTTTACTAAAATCACTCCAAGCATTGACGCATTCCATGCCAAGACTGCGGCCTACAGCATTCAGACCAGGAGAGATGACGTGAATAATTGGGAAAACTTTCAACACCTGCATGAGAACCGAATGGCCCCCCGCGCCTACTTCTTCTCATATGACTCACTCAAGCGTGCCCAAACCTTTCAGCGCGCCCTCAGCAGCCACTTTATGGCGCTCAGCGGCCAATGGAGCTTTAACTACTTCACCAACCCGCTGCTGGTGCCCGACGACTTTTATTCACAAAGGATGACTGACTGGGGCCAAATCACGGTGCCCAACATGTGGCAAATGGAAGGCCACGGCATCCTGCAATATACCGATGAGGGCTTCCCCTTCCCGATCGATGTGCCTTTCGTGCCGACAGACAACCCAACCGGTGCTTACCAGCGTAGTTTCACACTAGGTGAACAGTGGAGCGGGAAACAGACCATCATCAAATTTGATGGGGTTGAGACCTATTTTGAAGTGTACGTTAACGGCCAGTATGTGGGTTTCAGCAAGGGCAGCCGCCTGACCGCCGAATTTGATATCTCCGGTTACGTACACTCTGGGGAAAACCTGCTGGCCGTGCGCGTCATGCAGTGGGCGGACTCGACCTATATTGAAGATCAGGATATGTGGTGGACGGCTGGCATCTTCCGTGATGTCTATCTGGTGGGCAAAGAGCCGGTTCACGTGCAGGATCTGACCGTTCGCACCGATTTTGCCGCTGACTACCAAAGCGCGACCCTGTCCTGCGCACTGGAGATCGAGAATCTGTCTGGGGCACTGCTAGCAGACTACGTGGTCGAGTATGCCCTGTTTGATAACGATAACCTCCTGGCGCAGCAGTGCCTGGGCGCACAAACCCAGATCCATTTTGCTATCAATCTGGCAAATCCCATCCAGTGGTCAGCGGAAAACCCTTATCTCTATCAGCTGTTTATCACGCTTAAAGACCAAAGCGGCACCGTGCTGGAGGTGATACCTCAACGCGTCGGGTTCCGCGATATCAAGGTGCGTGACGGCCTGTTCTATATCAACAACCAGTATGTGATGCTGCACGGCGTCAACCGCCATGATAACGACCATCTGAAAGGCCGTGCGGTAGGCATGGATCGCGTCGAAAAAGATCTGATCCTGATGAAGCAGCACAATATCAACTCGGTACGAACCGCCCATTACCCGAACGACCCGCGCTTTTATGAGCTCTGCGACATTTACGGGCTGTTCGTGATGGCCGAAACCGACGTCGAAACCCATGGTTTTGCCAACGTGGGCGATCTGAGCCGCATCACCAACGATCCGGCCTGGGAAACGGTATTCGTCGATCGCATCGTGCGCCACGTTCACGCGCAGAAGAACCATCCGTCGATCGTGATGTGGTCGCTGGGCAATGAGTCCGGCTACGGCTGCAACATCCACGCGATGTACCACGCCACCAAAGCCATCGACGATACCCGCCTGGTGCATTACGAAGAAGATCGCGATGCCGAGGTAGTGGATATCATCTCCACCATGTATACCCGTGCGCCGTTGATGAATGAGTTTGGTGAACACCCACACACCAAGCCACGCATCATCTGTGAATACGCGCACGCTATGGGGAATGGCCCCGGCGGCCTGACGGAATATCAGAACGTGTTTTACCAGCACGATCATATTCAGGGCCACTACGTTTGGGAGTGGTGCGATCACGGCATCCTCGCGCACGACGAGCAAGGCCAGGCGTTTTACAAATACGGCGGCGACTTCGGCGACTATCCGAACAACTACAACTTCTGCATGGACGGACTGATCTTCCCGGATCAAACCCCAGGACCGGGCCTGAAAGAGTACAAGCAGGTTATCGCGCCGGTGAAGATCCGCGCGCTTGAGGCACGCCTTGGCGCCTTCCTGGTTGAGAACAAGCTGTGGTTTACCAATCTGGATGATTACACCCTCACCGCCGAGATCCGCGCAGAAGGGGAAACGTTGGCAACGCTGCCTCTGCGGCTGAAAGATCTGGCGGCCAACTCCTCACGGAAAATCCACCTCGAGCTGCCTGAACTGGATAAGCGCGAAGCCTTTGTTAACTTCACCGTGCGCAAGAACTCCAGCACGCTGTACAGCCCGGCCAATCACAAAATCGCGGTGTACCAGTTCCAGCTCAAAGAGAACACGGCGCAGGCAGAAGCCTATACCAACCTCAACGCCTTGCCACTACGGGTAGCGGAAAGGCGCCTGGCGTACTGCATCAGTGGTCAGGACTTTACGCTGACCTTCTCCAAGGTGAACGGCAAGCTGGCCTCCTGGATGAGCAATGGGGAAGAAATCATTGCCTCTGCTCCGGCGTTAAGCTTCTTCAAACCGATGATCGATAACCATAAACAGGAGTATCAGGGCCTGTGGGAACCCGCTCACCTGCAAATCATGCAAGAGCACTTCCGTACATTGGACGTCCTTCAGGCCGATGGCCGCGTTGAAATCACCGTCACCAGCATCATCGCCCCGCCGGTCTTCGACTTCGGTATGCGCTGTTGCTACCGCTACCAGATCAATGCCGAAGGCCAGCTCAACGTGGAACTCAGCGGCGAGCGTTACGGCGATTACCCTTATGTGATCCCGGGCATCGGGCTGGATGTCGGCATTAACGGCGGCTTTGATCGGGTGAACTACTATGGCCGCGGCCCGGAAGAAAACTATCAGGACAGCCAGCAGGCCAACCTGATCGATATCTACCAGACCACGGTGGCCGAGATGTTCGAGCACTATCCGTTCCCACAAAACAACGGTAACCGTCAGCATGTGCGCTGGGCCTCGCTCACCAATCGCCACGGTACCGGCCTGCTGGTCAAACCGCAGCAACCGATCAACTTCAGCGCCTGGCAATACACCAACCGGAACCTGCATCAGGCGCAGCACACCAATGAGCTGCAACCGAGTGGATATATCACCCTCAACCTCGACCACCAGGTGATGGGCCTGGGCTCCAACTCCTGGGGCAGCGAAGTCCTCGACTCCTACCGGGTTTACATGGCGCCATTCCGCTATGGCCTGACCCTGATACCGCTGCAAGCCGGTGACGTCAGCGCCCAAGCGCTGGCCAATCATGACTTTGCCAATGACTTCTTCACCCCAACCACCAACGAGGCCTGATCCATGCACGTATTAGACAACCAAGAACAATTCAAAGTGGTTTACCGGGACGGCCGCAAATGGAACCGTTGCGTGGAAGCCATTGAGAACATTGCCAATATCAAAGATGGCGTGATGCACTCCATCGGTGACACGCTGGTCTATATGATTGAAGACGGCGTCCCCCGCAATTGTGCAACCTTTGAAGGCAACCGTCGCTATTTCACCATCCATTACTACCTCGAGGGCGGCGAAACGGTGGAATTCGCGCAGAAATCAGCCCTCACCCCCGTTGAGGCCTACCGCGATGAAACCGACCGCGAATATCTGCAAGGCACCGGGCAAACCTGCGAATTACGTACCGGGCAACTGGCGATTTTTGACAATCAGGAAGCCTACCGCTTCCACGGCGATAACCGGGTAAGAAAAGTGGTGCTGCGGGTCACCATTGAGGATGGCTACATGTTGAACAAGTGATCCTGCTGATTATGAAGTGAACCGGGCGGGAAATCTCTCCCGCACCATCCAGATTGAGTTCATCATTGATGTCGTTCATCGGAGGACGCTATGTCCGATTCTTTACGTGGCACGATTGGCAAGTTTGCCCTGTTGTCGATGACCTTTGCGGCGGTGTTCAACGTACGCAATATCGTCAACAACAACATAGAGCTGGGCTTGAGTTCGGCCCCGGTATTTTTGTTTGCGACCCTGGTCTACTTCATTCCCTTTGTGTTTATTATCGCGGAGTTTGTGTCCGCCAATAAGAACTCCGAGTCGGGAATGTACGACTGGCTAAAACAGCCTCTGGGCACCCGAGCGGCCTATATGGGATCGTTCCTGTATTGGTTCGTCAATCTGTTCTGGTTTGTATCATTGTTGCCCAACGTGATTGCCTATGCGTCGTACGCCATTATGGGCCGCGAATACGCCTTTTCCCCGGTGATGGTATCGATCATCTCGATCGTACTGTTTGCCGCCACCACCCATATTTCCACCAAGGGTGCCAGTTGGCTGGGCAAGATTGCCGAAGTCGTCGCCTATGGGGTGTTCGCCCTGTTTGCGATTTACGTGCTGGGAGCACTGATGGCGCTGAGCGGCGATCACGTCCCGGCGCAACCTATTACGCTGGAGGCGATGACGCCGACGGTGAACTGGGCAACGTTGGGTATCATGTGCTGGATCTTCCAGGCGGCTGGCGGTGCGGAAACGGCGGCGGCCTACCTCAATGACGTCAAAGGGGGCCAGAAGTCGTTTATCAAGGTGATTATCATTGCCGGTGCCGTGATCGGCGGGATGTATGCCGTCGGTTCCCTGCTGGTTAACGTGTTTGTCGCGCGAGAAAACCTGACCTACGCGGGCGGCATGGTGGAGATCTTCACCGGGATGGCCAAGTACTTCGGCATTTCCGAAACGCTGGTGGGCCGCCTGGTGGGCATCGTGCTGTTTATCGCCATTTTTGGTTCGATGATGATGTGGACCTCCGCGCCGGTGAAGATCCACTTCTCCGAGATCCCGAAAGGCGTTTACGGCCAGAAAACCACCGAGCTGAACAAACATGGCGTTCCGGTACGTGCTGCATGGTGGCAATTTGCCTTCGTGTTCGTGATGTTGGTGGTTAACGGCTTTGGTTCCGAATCGGTACAACAGATGATGAACACCGCGATCAACCTGACGGCGGGTACGGCGATGCTGCCGCCGATCTTTATCATGGTGGCCTACTTCGTGTTCCGCTGGAAGCATGACGATACGCCACGCGAGTTCCGCATGGGGTCGCGTAAATTCGGGATGGGTGTGGTTTCGGTGCTGATCACCATCTTTGTGGTCAGCATGACAGCGTCGGCATTCCCGCCGGGTGTCGATCTGATGAAGGCCTTCTTTATCAACGTCTGTATGACCGCGATATTCTCGGCTCTGGCCTGGTGGTGGATTTCACGCTTCGAGGCTAAACAGGTAAGAAATAAAGCGGCGCTGACCGAGCAGTAAGTTACATACTACATAGGGGGCGAACATTCACATGTTCGCCCCCTACATATCAAGGCATAAACGCCTGCAAACGCTGTATCTGCTGGCCATCAGAGCCAAAGTTCTCGTCAGCTAGCCAACCTTCGAACGCACTACGCATCTGCGGCCAGTTTTGGTCGATCATGGCGAACCAGTCGGTATCCCGGTTGCGGCCCTTGGTGACCAACGCCTGCAAAAAACGCCCTTCGTATTGGAACCCAAAGCGTTGCGCTGCCTGCCGGGAAGGCGCATTCAGGCTATCGCATTTCCATTCGCAGCGGCGGTAACCCAACTCATCAAAGGTGTGGCGCAGCATCAGGTAAATCGCCTCGGTGGCGCCGGAGCGCTGCTTCATCAGCGGTGACCAGCAGACGTGGCCAATTTCCAACACGCCGCTAGCCTCTTCAATACGCATAAAGGCCACCGTGCCGACGGGCAGATCGGTGGCTAAATCGAACACCACCAGATTCACCAACGCCGGGTTGGCCTGCAGGTTTTCCAGATGCGCACGCAGTTCCTGCGAGCTATCCGGTCGCTCCCTCATCAAGTAAGTCCAGTCACGGCCATCTGGTGCTAGCTGGTAAGCCGCAAACAACGCGGCAAAGTCCCGCTCGACGTCCAACATCGCGAGGCGGCAAAATTTGCCCGTGAGCTTCACCTCCTGCGGTCGTGGCAAGGCATGCCATTGCGCCAAGGGTTCACCCACCGGCTGACTATATTGATTTATCGCCATAACAGTATTCCGTCTGGTTGCAGCAAAAGTAGATTCTCTGCAACAGCATATACCGATGCCCGATCGCAGCATACAGACCAATTAACCCCAGCGACTAGACCAATCACCAACGACCCATTAGGGACTTTAGTCAAGGCGAATTGTTAATGAAATGATCTAAATCAAAAACAATGTGAGTAAAATGTTTTGAAACAGATGCTTTATTGTTTGTTTTAACTGCCAAGACGTAAACTTGAATCACCATACCAGTAGCTTGCTAATCATCATTGGTCATGGAGTAGCAACTCCCTCTGCCCGTTTTTACGGCCCAAGACAGCGGCCACGCGGGCATTTCTGTGAAACATATTCAAGGTGGAATTATGTCTCGACAGCACTCTCCAGAACCGCCTCGGCGGAACTTTCTAAAGAAAACGCTAGCACTAATACCGCTGGCAGCCGCTGGAGGTACCGGCGTTCTGACGTTGACGCCCCTACCAACCTCCGCGGCGGGTGTCTCCTCTCATTATGTTCCCGCTTATTTCAATAACGAGGAATGGCGCTTCCTGCTGGCGGCCTGTGATCGACTGATCCCCAGCGATAGCAATGGCCCCGGGGCCGTCGAAGAAGGCGTGCCGATCTTTATCGATAAGCAAATGGAAACGCCTTATGGCCACGGCGGCCTGTGGTATATGCATCCGCCGTTTGTTCCTTCGGCCCCTGAATTAGGCTATCAGTCCAAACTGACGCCGCGTGATACCTACCGCATTGGCATTCGCGGCCTCAATACGCACTGCCAGCAGCAGTACCAGAAAACCTTTGCGGATCTTGATCATAGGCAGCAAGAACAGATCCTGACGGCGCTGGAGAAAGGTGAACTAGACTCCGATGACCTGCCCGGCAAAGCCTTTTTCAGCCAACTGCTGCAAAACACCAAAGAGGGTTATCTGGCCGATCCGCAGCACGGCGGTAACCAGTCAATGGCCTCATGGAAACTGATCGGTTTCCCTGGTGCGCGGGCGGATTACACCGACTGGGTCGATCATCCTAATCAGGCCTATCCCCTTGGCCCGGTAAGTATCTCCAGCAAAAGGAATGCATAAATGAGCACGATAAAAAAGCCACCGGTAGACGTGGTGATTGTCGGATTTGGCTGGACCGGTGCCATTATGGGCATGGAACTGACCGAAACCGGCCTGAGCGTATTGGCACTGGAGCGCGGTGAGCAGCGCGATACTTACCCTGATTTTGCCTATCCACGGATTGCCGACGAATTGACCTATGGCATCCGTCTGAAACTGGAGCAGGAGATGGCGCACGAGACCGTCACCGTGCGCCACACGCCAGCGGATTTCGCCGTGCCTTATCGTCAGCTTGGATCCTTTTTGCCCGGCAACGGCGTTGGCGGTGCAGGCGTCCACTGGAACGGCATGCACTGGCGCGCCCTGCCCGCCGATCTGAAAATGCGTACGACGGTGACGGAAAAGTATGGTGACAAATGGGTGCCCGAAGGCATGTTGTTGCAGGATTACCCTCTCAGTTACACCGAGCTGGAGCCTTACTTCGATAAGTTCGAGAAGGTCTGTGGCACCGCAGGCAAGGCCGGTAACCTGCAAGGCAACATCATCAAAGGCGGCAACCCGTTCGAAGGGCCACGCACCAGCGAATATCCCACTGCCCCCCTCAAGCAGCTCTATTCTGGTTCGCTGTTTGGCAAGGCGGCCGAGTCGCTCGGCTATCACCCGTTCAGCATTCCAGCGGCCAACTGCTCGGAGCCTTATACCAATCCCTACGGCGTGCAACTCGGCCCCTGTAACTACTGCGGTTACTGTGAGCGCTTCGGTTGCTTTATGTACTCCAAGGCATCACCACAGACCACCATTCTACCGGTGTTGATGAAGCGGAAAAACTTTGAATTGCGTACTCAGTCGCAGGTCATCAAGGTCAATTTGGACAGCAGTGGCAAAAAGGCGACCGGTGTCACCTATGTCGACGCCCAAGGCCAACAGATTGAACAACCGGCGGATCTGGTGATCCTCAGCGCCTTCCAACTGCATAACGTGCGTTTGCTGCTGCTCGCCGGCATCGGTAAACCTTATGACCCCGTCACCGGCGAAGGGGTCGTTGGCAAGAACTACGCCTATCAGATGAACAGCGGCATTTCGCTGTTTTACGATAAGGACACCCACTTCAACCCGTTTATCGGAGCCGGAGCCGCGGGCACGGTGATCGACGATCTCAACTCGGAAAACTTCGACCACGGCGCGCTAGGCTTTATCGGCGGCGCCTATATTTCCGCCACCCGCACCGGTGGCCGCCCGATCCAACAGATGTCGTTACCGCCGGGGACCCCCACCTGGGGCAGTGGCTGGAAACAAGGTATCAAAGATAATTATCAGCACTCGATGAGCATTGGCTCTGAAGGCTCAGTGATGCCCTATCGCGACTGCTATCTCGATCTCGATCCCACCTATCGGGATGCCTATGGGCTACCGCTGCTGCGCATGACCTTCGACTGGAAGGCTAACGAGATCAAGATGACCCAGCACATTACCAGCAAGATGGCGAACATCGCTAAAGCCATGGAG
>Ga0302347_1000429_pt1 | contig 68034 bp, 69 predicted proteins | sample PhyWR1_FD_202178 | JGI IMG/M metagenome (GOLD analysis project Ga0302347, IMG submission 202178) | Leaf surface microbial communities from wheat plants in UC Gill Tract Community Farm, Albany, California, United States - DLSL W.R1 (v2)... | ecosystem: Host-associated > Plants > Phyllosphere >... | reverse complement strand
GTACTATTTCATTTTCTATTATATCTTTGTCTAGTACTTGGTACATCATCGGCTTGATTTGTTTTTTATGTTTAGCAACACAAAAATAAACAAGCCGTTTTTTATATTAAAAGTTTAAATGACTTCAGTATATAAAAAATGTATAACAAAATAATCCTGCAATCGTATAAATTACATTTTTGTAAAAGATATTATTATTTTTTACAAAATAATTAATAATCAAAATTGGTACATACATTAAAGTAATTGTAAAAATTACCGAAAAAAAAAATCTAGACGTATTATCGTACCACTTCCAAACTAAAGAAGAAATAATAATATTAGCAATATACATAAATAAATACCACATAGCTTTTTAATTTTTTAACTTCAAGAACCTCCTGCAGATTGGCGGGAGGTTTTGGTTATAGAATTAGATTGAAAATATGCTTCATCGGACTTATTGAAAAACCTTTTGTATATTATCTTTATCAGATAGATTATTAACCAAATTACTGCACAATAAATTAGTAAAGTGATCAACTGACCAATGATGAATAGAAGTTTGCTTTGATTAAATATTAAAAAAATAAATGAACCCAGATAGTGAAAAATACCGTATAGCTCTTCGACTTTAAAATGACAATCTCCTACAGTATCTCCACAAAAAAATATCATCAAACATTTTCTAATTCTAAAATCGTTGAAAAAATCATACGTTCCTATAACAATCCCAACAAGAGTAAAGCCATACAAAATCTTTTGTAATATATTTATCCATTTCATAAATTATATTTTAATTGTTTAAAGGGGCGTTCGCTTTCTATCAGAATTAGAACCTCTAGAACTAACCTCTTTTTTACCTTGTTCTCCTTTTTGGAGACTGTTTGTAGTTGGTCTTACTTTAGAATCATAATCTGTTCCCTCGTTTCTCGATTCTATTTTTCTTTGCTTTGTATTTGGAGCATCACTAAAAATGGTTTTACCTTCTCCATTTTTAAGTCGATTGCCTTTCAGATCTCTGGCATTATTCAAGAATGCTGTAGGAATATCTGAACAATCACTCATCGTTAAGCAATAATCATCTTTTGCTACTCTTGCCGTCATTGATGCAGCATGCATATCATGTCGATCATCCGTATCTATTCTATATGATTGGTCATATCTCTGTATTTTGTTACCGTTCTCATCTAGTTTGAAGATCATATTTGATTCTTCTCCACAGCCTATTTTTGAATGATTTGTTCCGTCTATTACCTCAAAGTTATGAGCACTATTTTTAAATTCATCTACAGATTTGAATTGTTTTATAGTGTAGCGACTCTGCCCGTAAGCTCCTCCGCTTTTTGCCGCCCCAACTTTTGATATATAAATCCATCCTTTCTTATCATTACCTACCAATATTGCTTGATGTCCAACTCCTCCGGCTCCTGCAGAATTTCCAAGTATGATAACATCTTTTGGTGCACGCCCGTCAGGGTCATCGAAACGCACCGGATTACTAAAAGTATACTCATACAGTGATCTTCCCGGAAACTTCTCCGCCAGGGGATCCACATTCAACCAAAGAGAAACCCTTGGATTATAATATCTTGCCCCATAATAGTAATACCCCGTCTCAGCATCCTGTTCCTTGGCATTAAACTGTTATGACTGGTCTTATGATTTTCTAAAAAAACCAAAAACACCTCTAAACCATCATCCCTGAATATTTCAACTTGAACTTCTGCGTTCGCTCTCTTTCCAAAAATACAGATTTATTTAATAGAGAAAAACGAATTTTACCTTATTCGGTACTTTGTACCTTATGTTTTTTATTCAGATTGAAAAAATAAATTCTTTTCTAAAATCACAGAAAACTTATTCGTTACCGATATGAATTTGGAGTTGTAAAAACATTGAATTGTCGGATTTTCCAAGAAGATTATATTTCTATTGACCAAGTTTTACATCCCGATAACGAAAGTTCCTACGGAAGTTATAGTAGAAGATAAAACCTTGATTACAAATACCCCACAATCAAAAAAAATAGAGAAAAAAGACAAAATATAATTTTCGCTATGCTAGAAACGATGATTACCAAACAAACTCTCTTAAATTCTAAACTATATTTTGATTCTCCCATAAAATAAAAATACCCCTAAAAAGTGTCTAACTTTTTGGGGGCAGTCTATAATTATGAGGCTTTTTATTGATCTACTCAAAGTCAAGGGACTTTGCGTACCGGGGATGAGTGTTATATATTATTTTTGCAAAAATTATCAAACAGTAATATTTCACATTTAAGCTCTTCTTCTATTGATTTGTCATTTTTAATAAAATCAAAGAAATGCATATAAATATTTATGTTTTTTATTTTATTTTCCCATAAATTAGGATAGTCAGACCATCCTTCTAAAGGAAAAATATCTGCGACAAAGTTTGACAAAAAGCCAACAAAATTTGATTCATGTATTTCGTCATAATATTTCTTGTAATACAAATTATATTGTTCATTAATCTTAGATGCTATTAATTCTTTTATATTGAAAATATTTTTACATTCTAAAATTAAATTAACCCCTACAATCATATTAGAAAAGTAATTAAATTTTTCTTTTTTAGCATTTTCAAATACAAATTCGAAATACAGATCAATTTTCTTTAATATCATGTTACTCATAATTATTTAACTTCTTGATATTTCTCCCAAAAAGATGCTGTTTTGTGTACATTTTCTCTGAATTTACCGAGAGTAGTTGATGACTTTGGTATAACAACTCCATGACTTGGAGCATCTTGAAAGAACGCTAAATTAAAAAATGGTAAATAAAGAATATTTAACCTCCATAGCGGCTTTTCTTGTTTGATTTAATTGACTTATCAAAATTTATATCATTAGTATTAAATTTATTTGACATCATTATAAAAAGACTATCATATAATTTAATAAAATCACCATTACAGTTATCTATTGTAATATCTTCCTTTTCAGATATTCCCTTGTTTTGATAATTATATAGACTAAAGCTAATTGAAAGACAAATTATTATTTTGTGTATTTTCATTATTTTATCAATTTACTGGGATTTACTTTACTTCCAAGATTGGTTTCTTTTGTTCTCATTTCATAATAACAAATGGAAATGAAAAAAGCATATTTTTGTAATAAAAGCTCAATACTATACATGACATTAACACATTAATAAAGTATAATATTCGGCCGTTTCTCATTTTAATAGATGAATTCGATTTTCTTTTTGTTCCCTGTATATACTTCATAAAGAGATTTTTCTGCTTTTTTTACTTTTTCTAGTTTATTATTATTAATATCAAACCTATAAATGAACATTGGATCTCCCGCGCTGTAATACAAATAATTATCTAAAAGATACATCTGACCACCGCCCGGATTATTGCCATCATTAAAGTTAAAAACAACCTCATTGGTTTTATCAGTCACATTAAACCTATTTAGCTTATTATCGTAAGAGTAAAAATAGATCTTGTTATGAGATAGAATTGGATTAAATCTCACTTGAAATTTATTATTTTGCTCAAAAAGAATTTTTCCCGTTTTCGAATCCAATAAATAAATCTTACCTTCTTGATAGCTGTTATCAATACCAAGAAAAATATAATTATTAACAGAGATAGCATTAGAAACAGCTGATCCAAAAGTTTTATTCCAAATTTCCTTTCCAGTGACCCCGTCGAAGGCTGTAATAGTTTTACAGATCCAATTACACACATAAAAATAATTTTGATTACAAACAATATAATATGGAGATAAATCAGGTATGCTACATGTTACATCATACGTATATTTTAGCTCATATTTTTTATCCCCAGATGACATATCAATCCCAGAAATTCCGTAATCTTTTTCATTAATAACAAGAATCTGTTTGCATAATTCAAAAGATCGACAAGCTCCTCCGATTTTTCGATTCCAAATTATTTGTCTCAAAGCCAAATCATAACATGAAAAATCACTATCAGACCATGGAAAGTACAACTTATTGTTATGCAAAAGTGGTCTTGCATAACAATTATTTTGAATTTTTATATTGTGTAAAATTTCACCCGTACCTATATCTTCGACGACTATAAGTGAATCCCAAGTCGCATAAATCAGAAATAAATCTGTTTTGGTTATCGAACCTGCAATTATATTCCTATCTCTAAAGGAATTATTGGCAGGTTCTTGACAAGACATCAGTGTAATTATCAATAAATATTTTAAAATTCTCATCATATTTATTTTAAAATAGATTCATTTGTTCCTGAGCCGTTTAACTTTAAAAAAATGGAATATTAATGTATGGAGTAATATAAATATAACAAAAGAATAAATAGTCATAAAACCAGAAGCATCAGAAATAAATAAATATTTTAAACTAAAGGAGCCATTAACCATCGAAAGTAATCCTACATATAATACTAATCCTAAAAATATATAAATCAAATTTTTAGGTAAAACATTTAAATTCCTCAGCAAATAATTCAATAGAGCTATTGGTATATACATTACTGTGACTGTAACAATAAAAGGAAATAGAAAACGCATATTTTTATCAAGAAAGCTCAATATAATGCACGTTGTCAATATATTGATAAAATATAGTGTTAAATAACTTTTCATCTTTTACTAATTTTTTAACCATCCTTTTCCTTTGAACCAACCCGACCATGCCGAATTTAATGTCCCGCTTGAGCCTTTCATATTATCAAATCCTTTCCATTTTGGTTTATATGAATTCGGATACAACATTAATAAAGGAATATCAATTCTTGTCTGGGTATCTGTAACAGTAGCTCCAAATGTAGAGAAATTAGGAGTAGAACCTCCTCCAATAAATGAATGCCATCCATTACCAGATCCTGCCGAATGAGCCATTTGATTCATATACTTTAAAGCAGTTGGAGAAGCTGATGCATAAATACGAGGGGCAACTTTGCCCTGCTCATAATTCACCAAAGCTGTATCCCACGCTTGTGCAGCAGCTCCCGTTAATGGCGTTTTTGAATACTTTCCATATAGTAAATCATTAAAATAAGGCAATGTCCCATTTTGGATTCCTACATTCAATTTTTTTAATAAGCCTTCTGTCTCGTCATTAACTGCATAGCTAAAGGCACTATATTCTAACATAGCTAAATCATCTACCAACCCAATAGCACCACTCATCCATCTAACCTGATGCCCCCTCACTGTAGCTTCTGATTGTACCCACTTATAATAATCCGCTACCTGAGAATAAGGAGCATATTGATTTTTAACATTATTCTCTGTATTATATTTATTAGCATTTTTCCATGTTTGGCTATTATTTAATCGATCTGATTTACGCCAATCACCCTTTCCTAGTGTTCCTTTATAAGAATCCGGATACTCTTGATCAGGCGCCATCCCCGTAGGATCTGTATAACGCACCGGATTACTAAACGTATACTCATAAGGTGATCTTGCCGGAAAACTCTCCGCCAGCGGATCCACATTTAACCAAAGAGAAACCCTCGGATTATAATACCTCGCCCCATAATAGTAATACCCCGTTTCAGCATCCTGTTCCTTGGCATTAAACTTATACGGACTGTTATGACTGTTCTTATGATTTTCTACAAAAACCAAAAACACCACTAAACCATTATCACTGAATATTTCAACTTTAACTTCTGCGCTCGCCCTCTTTCCAAAAATACAGATTTATTCAATGGAGAAAAACGAATTTTTCCCTATTCAGTACTTTATACTTTAAGTTTTTTATTCCCGTTAAAAAAATAAATTCTTTTCTAAAATCACAGAAAACTTATTCGTTTCCGATATGAATTTGGACTTGTAAGAAACATTGAACTATCCGATTTTCTAAGAAGATTACGTTTATATTGACTAAGTTTTACATCCCGATAACGAAAGTCCCTACGGAAGTTGTAGTAGAAGATAAAACCTTAACTGAACAGGTAAGATAAATGTAGTGGCTCTTTAATACAAAAGACGCTAACCTTTTACAGTTAGCGTTTTCTTTACCTACGCCTCAAAGTCGGGAGACTTTGCGCAGCGGGGGGGAGAGATTAGCAGAATATCATATCTTATGAGAGCTGTGCGTTCCACTGTTCCAAATCCGTTTTTGGGATTTTCCTGTTCCGGCATATCTAAAAGAGCATCCCAACCTTACCAAAACTTATTCTTGTATTTTACAAATAGTTTCTTCTATAAAACCCATCGCCTTGCGACGGGTTTATTTTATCTGCCACACGATACAATTGTGCGAGACCGGGGGCTCGCGCTAGCTTAGGAGGAACTTATACATGCAATTGCTAAAAAATAATCTCTAAACACAATAGACAACTTATCTCCTTCATAATCTTCCGTAGTTTCTTCAAAAACTTCATTCATATTATTTACAAATTCTTGATAATTTAAATCCCATAAATCATCTCGTAATAAAGGAAAAAAATATTGCCTATAGCAAATTGAAATTATATTTCCAACATCATTTACCTGAACAATCCAAGGAATTTCATTTTTCGTTGTAAACTCATTAGAAATTTCAGTTGGAATTAACTCAGATGTATCATTAACTTTAACATAAAGTCTAAACTTTGTGTTATTATGTGTATTATCACACCATTTCCAATATTTTGCTCATTATTTCGCAGCTTGTCTTAAGGCATTATCCCCAGCTTTTAAAACTTATTTAAGAACAAATTTTGTTATTTTACAGTTTAATGTATCCATTTTATAATATCCTACTTTTTGCCTATCTTCAATTGCAAATTGTTTTTTGTTTACATTTATTGTCTTGCCTGATAAAACATAACAATTCAAGTAATTATTTTTTTTATCGGTATATAAAAATATTGTGTCATTTTCAAAAAGCTGACATCCAATAAAGTTTGTAGATTTAGGAGATTCTTTATATCTCACAATTTCACAGATATTTTCTGCTTTTAAGGAAAATAAACTAATAATGTAGACATTTGGTTTTTTTGAAATTTTTCTATCAGATTTAATTTCTTTTAAAATATTTTTATTAATTCTTATTTCTTTAAATGCTTTTTTTTCTCTACAGGAGCAAAGCAAAATCAACAAAGTTAAAACACAGCATCTACACATCTTAAAACATTTATTCGTGAACATTTTCTTTTCTTTGATCTGGAAACCAAAATCTTTGATCATTATAATAAATAATATTAGGATTTTTCTGAGTGGGTAAGAAAATCCATGCATTTTCTGGCATAATTGATTTATTATTATCAAATGTTTGACGATCATTACTTATGCCTGAATGGATACCTCCATTTGAATTAAAACCTGATGGCCAATTAACGTAAAAATATTCGGATTCTTTCATAAGAGAACCAAAAGGATGACTGTGCCCCGTTTCCAACCATGTTTATCCACTTTTTGCATAACTCTCCGAAATTCCATGATTAGTAACATCTCCAACTCTATGTTGTGCGGTAATTAATATAATGTTGTATTTCCAAACATTCCATCTTTAGATAATTTATCATAATTCCATTCTTTATTTGTATTTGCTGCAAGAAAGTAAAAATAATTTTTAATCTGTTTAGAATCAAAACTATCATTAGTTCTTTTAATTAACTCTAATCTACCATTTTTATGAAGCTTAAAATCATCAATTGGTTCCCTTCCATCTGGATCAGTATAACGTACAGGACTGCTAAAAGTATACTCATACGGCGACCTTCTGGGAAACTTCTCCGCCAGCGGATCCACATTCAACCGAAGAGAAACCCTTGGATTGTAATACCTCGCCCCATAATAGTAATACCCCGTTTCAGCATCCCGTTCCTTGGCATTAAACTTATACGGACTGTTATGACTGTTCTTATGATTTTCTACAAAAACCAAAAACATCTCTAAACCATTATCACTGAATATTTCAACTTGAACTTCTGCGCTCGCTCTATTTCCAAAAATACAGATTTATTTAATGGAGAAAAACTACTTTTACTCCATTCAGTACTTTATACTTAAACTTTTTTATTCCCGTTAAAAAAATAAACTCTTTTCTAAAATAACAGAAAATTTATTTGTTTTTCTATGATTTTGGAGGGGTAGAAAAGATTGAAGGTTTCTCTAAGACCAAATTATAAATCACGAAGAAAATTTTCCCAACCGAAGTAGCAATTGAAAACTAGATCTGAATGAACGTTTAGAGTTGAAAGCATAAGAAATGAATATTAGCTGTAAAAAACGCCTTAAAAAAACATAATAAAAGCCACTCAATGAGTGGCTTTGTTATCGAAAATTTCAATATTACTATGCCTTTTTATTTATATCATTTTTTAAAAACTTCAAATAAATGAAAAAGAAAATAGTATAAATAATGGGATTTAACAAGAAGTTTACAAAATTACTCCCATTTAATTTAATACAATCACTTGAATAAAATTCATAAAAAAATCTCGGAAAACCAATCGAAAAAGAATTATTATAAGGCTCTTCTCCAAAAAATTTTTGATAAAAGATTGTGACAAATAAATAGACACAAAAACCAAATATCCAATTTAATATTTTTTTCATACTTTTTTTTATTTTGATTTAGAAGGAACTGTTGCATTTCTATAATATTCGATAGGTTTTAAATATCTTCTATCACCAATTTTTTCAGTATATCCTCTTCGATAAACAGTCAATGGATCTACTTTTCCGTCTGTTTGAGATCTCAAGTAAACACTTGAATTTGGAAAAATAGTATTTAATACTGTCCCGTCAAAATTCCCAGATATAGATTCTGAACCTCCTGCTCGTCCTCCTACTCCTGCCGTATAGTAAACGTTACTAGTATTCATAAATTTTTCTGCAAAAGAATCACTCTGACATCCATAAAAAGCGGCAACGCTATTTGTGGAATCAAAATTCCAATTAATTTTAGACCATCCTTCTAGAGACATTTGTCCTTTGTCAATTGGATCTCCTGATTCCTTTGATAGATCATATGGGTTTTTTGGATCATAAGAACCTACTGGTCCATCTGTCGAAGCGTGCGAAAACACACTAACTTCAAATGTTTTCCCATATCCTTCTTTCTTTGCAGTTTTTAAATGTTTAGCAACTGTTTTAGAGAGATTTCCTAAATTACCATTGGTAATTTCAATCAATTTATCATTAAAATAATTTTTTCTAATTTCTTTCATACGTGTTCTCGCTGCATCACTCATATCAGCACCGTCTCCAATATTTAATATAAATCTTATCCCACCTTTTTTCCCTGGAGGATCTTCTCCAATCATTCCTGTTGGGTCGATAAAATTTATAGGATTATTAAATGTATAAGCATACGGCGACCAACTCGGCATTTTCTCCGCCAGCGGGTCAACATTCAACCAAAGATAAAGCCTTCTTTGCTAAAAACGCAGCGGCTTTATAAAAAATAAAACCCAACTCATTGAGTTGGATTTACTTTTATTGTTTTAAAGATTTCCAAAAATATTCTTTTGTTCTTTTCACTTAAATCATTGCTTATTATTGCAAACTTATTTTTATGAACATCCACACTATCAAAGTAAATTCCTATTAAACCCCTTTTAGGTTTCTTTGGAAGCATTACTTGAGCAATATTTTTATTTATAGTATCGTAGTAATAATAATTATCGTTGAAAATGCCATTTTTATAATCCTTGTCCAAATATTTAGAGTAGTAAATTTTAGCTCCTCTTGAACTAACCTTGTCATAAATTTCTTTTTCTTCAGTGATAGAGTACTCTTCTGTAAAAGGTTTGTAGTAAGCTCCTAAATAAACTGAACCAATATTTTTTTCTTGGAAAAATATATCATAAACATTTGTATCTACGCTATTACTTTTTTTTAATACAAAGTTTGACGGAACTCCAAAACTCACCGTTCCAATACTCATTTTTTCATATATATATTTTTTTTCCTGCTCCTGCTGTTGACAAGAATTAACTACAATTGTTAAAACTATTAATGTAATAAATCTATTCATCATTTCTATCGAGTATTTGATTTATTAAAATTTTCAACAGCTTTTTTTAATTCTGATGATCTTCTAAAATTAGGATTATTTCCAGGTGTAGAAGCCTTATAAACTCCTCCTTCATTAACATTTAAAGGAACCCAAGCAGCTTCTGCTTTCTGTTGTGTAGTGACTTGAAATTGCCCATTATTATCCATAATAGTATTTGAATTTTCATTGGGATATGGAACCCCTAGTTGCTTATATTCCTCACCTAATCCTAGCATATGTCCAAATTTGTGAAATATAGTATGTTTGAAATTTCCACCTTGATAATTAACAATTCCGATTTGTCCTCCTGTTCTGTTAAGCCACTCGCTTTAGTTCCATCAAAACTACTATAAACATCTTTTGAGGTAATCGTCATTACATTTGCATTACCTTTGATTTCATTAGCATCAGTAATACTTTATAAACAAATGATAAATTTTTTATATTATCATCTTGCTGTATTTTTCCATTTGCTAATAATCTACTTGCTTGCCCCTTAAATTCATCCCATCCTATAACTCCTTGGGATTTAAATCCTGCTTTCGATAGATTCAAGCCTTCAGGATTATATATCAATAAAGTCATTGTCATAGACACGTCTCTTGAGACATATTGAGTTCCTGATGAATAAGTTTTAACACTTTTTGATAAAACTTTAGTAATAATGTCTGGTGGCATTGGCATTCTACCATCAGGGTCCACAAATTTCACTGGATTATTGAAGCTCATTACATATGGCGACCAGCTCGGCATTTTCTCCGCCAGCGGATCCACATTCAACTAACTCTACTCAACAAAATGATCGCGCGAGGCTTATATAGGATGAACTTCTGTGCTTGCTCTCTTTCCAAAAATACAGATTTATTCAATGGAGAAAAACGAATTTTACCCTATTCAGTACTTTATACTTAAACTTTCTTATTTCTATTGAAAAAAATAAATTCTTTCCTAAAAATGCAGAAAAATTAGCCATTTTACAAAACAAATCTCCCGCCGATTAGCGGGAGATGATTATCTAAAAAAGAATGAGCAGCATGCAAACACCAATGGATTAATGATTTATTCACTATAGGCTTTGAGATTTATGACAATCCGTATGTGACGTTTTGTATACCTTTCCATTATTATTTGTCCAAATTTTGATTTTATAATAACTACTATAAACAGAATGATTTATTATAGAATAACTAGTATTATACATTAAATTTATTTTCTCTACTCTTTTGCCATTTACAGTATATCCTTCAGGTATTTTATTAAGAAATAAAGTACTTGGAGCAATTTTTTTATTTTCCCATTTTACTGTAATTTCATCTTCAATATAATAACCATTAACCGTAGAATCATTTTGAAGCCATAATTCATTTATACTACTTCCGCCACAATTTTTTATCTCTTGATTATTTATATGAAAACAAATTTGTGGATTTGGTTTGCAAGAATAAATTATAGCTGCAATTATAAAAAAAAACGATTTATTCTTTAGATTTTTCATACGCTTTATACCATGTATTAATTCTATTCATAATAATTTTTTCATTATTGCTTTTGTTTTTAAATAATTTATCTAAAGCGTTTTTACCATAATTTTGATTTACAAAATTATTAAAACCTCTCAATGTCTCAGTGCCTTTTTCTGCTATTTTTTCGTTGAATTCAGTATCATGCCACTTACTAAAAGGAACGCCTGGAGTTAGCATTCCATTTTCAACATAATTTGCAAGTGTGAAAATTTGCCATTTAGTCTTGGAACTAAAATTTTCAGATTGTGGTATGTGTCCGACTTCATGCGCCATAAATGTTATCATAAATCTTTCAAATCCAAAAGGCTCTTCACCATTTCCATTAATAGCAAAATTTTTAGCAGAATCTCCAGTGGTCATATATCCTTGAGTCTGACTACACACAACACATTCTGTGAAAGTCAACTTTGTCGACGAAATATCATTGTAAGAAACGCCCGATACTTTACTTAACAAATGAGCAGCAGAAGGCCTTAATCCAAATTCTTGAGGAATTAATCTGTTATTGTTTAAAGAAGTTTTTGTAGTATTCAAATAAGGACTGTGTCCAAATCTCATTAATTTTGGGTCTGTTACTTTCGCTTGTTTCCCGTTTGGATCTACAAACACAATAGGATTCTGATAAGTATAAATATAAGGATTTAAATTCCCAGAGTTATACACCCCTCCATTATGCTGTCCATCAATATAATGCTCACTATTATAGAAAGGATTATAGTCCGCCAGCGGATCCACATTCAACCAAAGAGAAACCCTTGGATTATAATACCTCGCCCCATAATAGTAATACCCCGTTTCAGCATCCTGTTCCTTGGCATTAAACTTATAAGGACTGTTATGACTGTTCTTATGGTTTTCTACAAAAACCAAAAACACCTCTAAACCATTATCCCTGAATATTTCACCTTGAACTTCTGCGCTCGCTCTGTTTCCAAAAATACAGATTTATTCAATGGAGAAAAACGAATTTTACCCTATTCAGTACTTTATACTTTAAGTTTTTTATTCCCGTTAAAAAAATAAATTCTTTCCTAAAATCACAGAAAATTTATTCGTTTTTCTATGATTTTGGAGGGGTAGAAAAGATTGAAGGTTTCTCTAAGACCAAATTGTAAATCACGAAGAAAATTTTCCCACCTGAAGTAGCAATTGAAAACTAGATCTGAATGAACGTTTAGAGTTGAATTAACCATAAGAAATGAGTATTAGCTCTAAAAAAGCGCAAAAAAAAAATAATAAAGAGGCTGTCCAAACTTTTTGGACAGCCTCATCGGGTATACCAATAGAAATCGTCTTCTTCCGTTACCGCGTACATTATTTTAAAGAACTTCTTTTCTTAAAATCAAGAGCAGAAAATTTTCTGCTCTTGATTAACATCATTTAATTTTCAACCACTTAGAGAAATACCAACTTTTTGATACATTCACGCAGTGGGGAACCCATTCATCAATTTTTAGGAATAACTGGAACCAAATTTTGCAACATTTCAAATATTTGAGATTTACATAATAAAATGATTATAAAATACACAATAATTAATCCGACTTGCACATACATTAATGACTGATTTTTTTTAATCGATAATATTAATCCTAAATCAATAATGAAAAAAAGAAAAACTATTAATAAAAATACTACAATGAAAAATGCTTGAATGAAAAATGCATTACCATATGTAAAAAAATACAGAAAAATTATATGCACTGGTATAAGAAAAATTTTAAACGGTGTAAGTTTTGATAATTTCATAAATAATTATTTTTTTAATGGTACTGTCCATATATATATTTGATAAGTATTTGTTAGTTTATTATTACCTACTGCTGTCCTAGGTCTTGAAATGTTACCAAACATATTATCTAGTCCTGAACCAAGTGATAGACTATTGTAAACACCTACAGTTGCCGTTTTATAATCAGAGTTTACTCTAACTGACATACCATATGAACCAAGTGCACTCATAGGATTATTCATTAAATCGGAATCAAAAGCAGGTCCAGCACCACCTTTAATACCTTTATATAAAGCACCCAGTAGCTGACCAAATTCTTTCCCATGTCCAAAGATACTCCCGTTGTCGTGCCATAATTCTTCGGATTTACCAATATGATAACCTCCATTATCATTTAACTTTCCTAATAGAGTTTTAAGATTTGCTTTGACAGACTCCAAATTTTTAATTTGTTCTAAAGCTCCCCCAGAATTTATTATCGCATTTTCGGGTCCAGTGCCTGCAAGATAATCAACAATTATATCACGAGTATTCTTATAGTTTTTCACCACACCTTCAGAATTATTTCTATTCCAAATTTTAAGAGTAAAATTTGTTTCGTTAGCGATTGAAGACGCAGGAATATATAAAGACTGTATATGCGTTGTCTGACGCATTCCCTTAGTTCCATTATCATACATTTTACCATCTCTCTTATTGATATATTCGCCTCCTATTGACCTAACAAAATCACCAGTGCCATCAATCCAACTATTTCCTCTATATCCTAATGGTGGATAAGCAGCTCTTCCATCTGGGTCTGTAAAAACTATTGGGTTATTGTTCCCATAAGTATAAGGTTGCATTGTTTTCTCCGCCAGCGGATCCACATTCAACCAAAGAGAAACCCTCGGATTATAATACCTCGCCCCATAATAATAGTACCCCGTTTCAGCATCCTGCTCCTTGGCATTAAACTTATACGGACTGTTATGACTGTTCTTATGATTTTCTACAAAAACCAAACACCTGTAGACCATTATCACTGAATATTTCACCTTGAACTTCTGCGCTCGCTCTCTTTCCAAAAATACAGATTTATTTGATGGAGAAAAACTACTTTTACTCTATTCAGTACTTTATACTTTAAGTTTTTTATTTCCTTTGAAAAAATAAATTCTTTTCTAAAATCACAGAAAACTTATTCGTTTCCGATATGAATTTGGACTTGTAAGAAACATTTGAACTATCCGTTTTTCTAAGAAGATTACGTTTATATTGCCCTAGTTTTACATCCTGATAATGAATTTCATACAGAATTTGTAGTAGAAGATAAAACCTTGATTGAAAAACACTAGATAATCAAAGAATTAGAGAAAAAAGACAAAAATGTAATTTTCGCTATGCTAGAAACGATGATTACTAAACAAAAATTTAAAGACTTCTTTAATAAGAATGTAGCTGTCTTGTAAAATAAAATCTCCTGGCCAATTGGTCGGGAGGTTTTTTGTTATCAGCTCAAAGTCAAAGACTTTGCGCAGCGGAGGAGATAAAAATGTAATTGATAAAGTACGGCTTTTAGAAGAGCTTGACGAAACAGAAAAAAAATCTATCTTCAATATCATTGGTATTGCTATCAGTAGAAAACGCCTAAAAGACAATCTTGCAAACGTTTTAGAAGGGATATAAAACACAAAAACCACTGCCAAAAACAGTGGTTTTTTATTGTTACTCGCTCAAAGTCTATGACTTTGAGCAGCGGGGGTTACAATCTTCGCAGAGCGAGGGATTACTTTATTTGAATTGATCCCATCAATTTGAAAAAATTTAAACTATCAACTCCTTTTAATGGATGAAGTGTATAAACAGAAAAGTTATTTTTCTTTCCATCAACATCTTCAAAATATATACCCATTTGTCCTTTTTTTCTTTTCTTAGGTAACATCACTTTTGCTATATGATTATTGATTGTATCATAGTAATAATAATTATCTAAAAAAACTCCCTGATTATTGTCTAATTCTTTATTAGTCGAAAATACTACACTTTCGCTAAAAGAATTTTCTTTTAAAGTTTTATAGATCAGACTATCATTAACTATAATCTTTGATTCATTAAATGGATTATTGTAAGCTCCATATTCAAAGTATACTGTATCAGAACTAGATGTTATAAAGGATGTTATTTCAGAGTCTACACCTTTTATATTTGTTTTTTTCCAATTTGTTGGAACTTCAAAGGTAGCTTTTCCTATAGCTTCCTTTTTAAATTCTTCTTTTTTATTGTTACAACTGAATAAGAGAATGCCTAAACTTATTATAAAGATTTTTTTCATCTGGTTATATTATTCTGTTTAAACTTTTTCGCTTCACTTACTGAGGAAGTTGAATACCCTCCAGAATAAGTTTTCACTTGTTTCTGTGTTCCAATTGCTCCAGACACTATTTCTCCTCTTTGGTGCGGAGCTACAGAAGTTTGTCCTGTACCCTCTGCTCTCATTAATCCTCTATCATTTGAAGAGTGTTTCATTCCCATATTGTGTCCAAATTCATGCTTTACAACTTCATTAAACGTACCATTCTTAATTGTTGCCGCTTCAACTGCTGACACTCTTCCTGGACTTTGTCCTTTACCAAGAGCATCGCCATCACTATTTTTAACTTCATTAGCTATGAACAGAACATGGTCGTTTTTGCCTATATCATCTATACTTGTAACAACTTTATATTGAACATCAAAATTTTTGATATTATCCATTGTAACTATAGAATTATTGTTAAAAGAGCTTATTCCTGTCCCTTCAAATTCATTTACACTAATAGTACCCGAGTTTTTGTTAAACATAGTTTTAGACAAATCAGAACCGGATAAATTGACAATTGTCAAAGTCATTTTCACATTAACATCTCTCTGTATTAGTTGTGATTTACCATCCGCTCCTTTTGTAACGGTTGATTTTAAAACAGTAGTTATAATATCATCCGGAGCCCTTCCATCCGGATCAGTAAAACGGATCGGATTATCAAACGCATAAGCGTACGGCGACCAACTTGGAAACTTCTCCGCCAGCGGATCCACATTCAACCAAAGAGAAACCCTTGGATTATAATATCTCGCACCATAATAATAGTACCCCGTCTCAGCATCCTGTTCCTTCGCATTAAACTTATACGGACTGTTATGACTGTTCTTATGGTTTTCTACAAAAACCTCGCCACTTGGGAAATATTCTATATTTTGGGTTACTTCTCCATCCAGTCCTGTGATATAGCTGCTTGATCCCAGATGATCGGGGTGGAACCAGTATTGTCTGTTTTCCTTCGCTCCGGCATAGGTTCCTGTGCAGCTTCCGTTGTAGCCGCCATTTTGCCCATAGCCTTGTGCCGATATATTATTTTTCTGCAGGATATCGATATTACTTTGCGTGGCGGTCTGCAAAATAGTATCTGAAGACGTAACGGTATTAATTGGAGGAGTGCTTCCTGCAAAAGGAATAATCTGCCATGCACAGTTGAACACTCCCACTTTGTTCCCTTCGCCTATTTTACTGATAATCCTTTGGCTGCCTGCATAATAATGCTTGGTATAGCGAGGAACGGTTGTACTTTTCCCGTCAGAAGAAACATTCATTGTCAGTAATCCGTTCGGATATATGGTGAAGGCATGAGACTCCACCTGAGGCTGAGTCTGAGACATTGCAGAGCTTTCATCGGCAGTTCTGAATAACATTGCAGAATACAGAACATCCTTAATAATTCGCTCTCCTCCTGCATCATAGGTATAGAGGGCAGCCCCATCTACCTCCGGAGTCGAAGGGTTGGTATCTACAAATCGCAGACGGTTTTCTTCATCCCATGTATAGGTGGATTTATTTTCGGTTACCGTACAGGTCTGCTGGGCAATACGTGTCGGGTTTCCTTTGGCATCGTAAGTATAGTTCTGGAACTTCACCCCGGGATCATTGGGATTACAGCACGTAGACGAAGGAACATTATTCTGTTCGTCAATTACTGTGGAAGGCGCATGAGGATGAGATGCCTGATCATACTTATAGTTCAGTCTGTATGAGGTAGGCTCCATGGCCGTCCAGTTATTGCTTGTAGCACCGGTTACCCGCTCATGTTTCTGAGTTTTACTCATAATATTGTGCATATTATCATACGTCATTCCCACCGTGTAGCGGTGTCGCTCTTCCTGATTTTGGGTATTGATCCCTCTCCAGTTTCCGGACGCTGACGTCAGCCTGTACAGATCATCATATCCGAATGCATAGTTGGTACCACCTCCTAAAAGCCCGGCCACCACAGGTGCATTATTGTGAATCTGCATTACGTTGGAAACCACATCATACTGATAGACGTTCTGCATAAAAAATCTGTTGTTGTTTGTATTTTTAGCAAACATTTTCAGCAGTCTTCTTCTGTTGGTTTCATACTCATAAGTGGTCTCTGTACCGTTTCCGTTTTTCAGATAGACCCTCTGCTCAAATTTGTCGTAGCCCAAAAGGTTAATCATAGGATAGGTAACGCCATCTTTCACGGAAACCATATTATTGAGATTTCCGGCTCTGTCGTATTTATAATTCACCATTTCCCCATCCGGATAGGTAATGGATTTTACACGGTTCCAGGTATCATATTTCCAGTCGGTTCCAAACCAATATACTCCGGCACCCGGTACGGCGACTGATCTTCTCTGGTGGGTAAGCTCGCCGAGACTTCCGTATTTCAGATACTGGGTTCCTGTAGCATCGGTCTGGTACCAAAGCCTTCCTACCGCATTGTTGTCCATGGATGCTGCGTCTAACGCTTTACCGTAATAATATTTCACATTATTTTCCGGATAGATCGGGTATTTCACCTCTTTCAGCCTCGTATAATCATATTTATATTCAACATTTTCATTGGCAGCGTTCTTTTTGGAAATCATATTTCCGGCCTTATCATAGGTATATCTGGTCACTCCGGAATCGGGATGAGTATAGGAGGTTCTTCTTCCAAGATCATCATAAACCGAGGTCGTGATATTATTATTAACATCCTTCACCAACAGGATTTCTCCAATCGCATCATGGGTAAACTGTGTCCTGATTGCTCCTGTATTGGAAACTTCATGCACAGAAGTGGTTCTTCCTTTAGTATCGGTATAGGTTTTTTTAATACTTCCAAGCTCATCACTGAAAGTAGTTTCAAACATTCTTCTTCCCTGCACATCGTTCGCAAACCCGTAGGAAATTGTTGAGAACAGGTCTTCACCAGGCAGTTTAGTAGATACCACTCTGTCTAATACATCATAGCTATTTGTGGTTGGTGATACATTATCTGCCGCAGCATTGTAACGGATATTAGCCGAGCTGATGTTTTCCACGGTCGGATAATAGGTTTTTACTGCTCTGCCAAATGCATCCTCTTCCACTATTCCTGCCACGATATATTTAATTCCTTCATTATGAATCGCTCCGGTTTTCTTCACCTGAACGGCTTCTCCAAATCCGTCTGCAATCGTAATGGTGTTGATGGTATTGCCTGTATATTCCGGATCATAATGTCTGGTCATGGCGTAAGACTGCGCATTGGTTGCATTCGCCGGGGCATTGGTAATCGGGCTGTATTCAAATTTAATTGTCCACGGGATATTATTAAACATTTCATAAGGACCCGTAATCTCCGTTGTTCTTGCTTTTGCATCATAGGCATACTTCATAGGCTGAAGATTCATATCTTCCGTTAATGTCGGTAAGCCAAATCTGAAATCGTATCTCGTCTTGCTGCTGTATCCAAAAGCATCTTCCACTTTTACCGGATAGGTCTTTACCGGATCGTCATACGTATACACATGATGGAACCTCTGATTATCGATGTTGGCAGGCCCTGTAGATTTGGTTATATTTCCATACACATCATATTCAAAATCATAAACAGAATAGTCTGTTCCCTGACTCAGAATCGTCATATTGGTAAGATTTCCGTTTACAGCATTATATTTAGCTTTTTTCTCACGTGTCACTCCGGGTGCGGTATTTTTCACCGCCGTTGGCATCACAATATAAGCAGCGGTATTAACCAGGGTATAGACCATTTTACTTGTTAAGATTTCAGAAGCGCCAATCTCCACATCTCCAAAATCCTGTACTTCTGTGGCATTTCCCCATCGGTCATACGTCTTGAAGACCGTTCTTGTCGATTTTTTGATATGGGCATCCGTAAGATTATTAATCTTCACAGTTCCATCATAAAAATTACTTCTCACCGAGGCTACCGCCACAAAAGATCCGAAGTTGTTTCCTGTTTTTTCGGCCTCTCCTTCATAATAATTGGTAAGCAGATTGACATTTCTGATATTTCTGAGCGCATAGCTGTTTATTTTTTTGCTCCAGACATTATTATCCTTATCCAGGAGTACCTCATCGAGCAGCATTCCTTTGAGATAGTAGTTTTTATTATTAAAATTCTGGATCGTTTTTCTATAAATTAAATTGGAAGAAGCGCCTCCCTGTTTGGTATCAATCTGGTTAACATGCAGTTTTTCGAATCCATAAAATGTTCTTTCCCATCGGCTGTAGAATGGTTTTTCATAGCTGACCGTAATTTTAGAAACATCCGGCTTAAAGGCTTTATCTCCTGCAAACCCATCGTTGGTGATCACACTTTTCAATACAAATTTGCTTTGCGGCATTTCATAGGTATTGCCTATTCTTTCATAAGAAACTTCCCAGGAACCACCCATTGGAGTGGTTACTTTTTTAAGAAGATTGGTAGTTCCGGTCTGGTTAAGAGAAACTTTGATATTATTGGCATCATCGGAGGTTACAAAATCCGGATATCCGTCTCCATTCATATCTTTGAAAGTAGACTTGGTTTTGCCGGAAGATTTACCGATAGAAACCCCTGCGGTAATGGTGAGCTTCAGCCCTAGTGTAAAGCCCGGATTGGTAGGAATAAGCACCGCAATAGTTCCTGCCACGTTGCCTCCGATACTCACCGACTTATCGACATGAAAATTGGAATTTGCATCTACAGTTAGCACATGATTTCCTATGGCATTTCCGGTATTTAAATAAATTGTAGCCTGAGAACCGCTGTAGACTGCTTTATCCGGAAGACCATCTCCGTTGATATCCAGCAGCTCTTCTTTAGTTTCGTTTTCAGTAGTCGAGGTGTTGAGACCGCCTTCAAAACTTCCCCAGAATAAAGAGACTCCTCCCCCGACTCCTGTGGAAAATCCTTTTCCTTTGGACACCTCTCCGGTATTCCACGATGCGGTATTGGCAAACTGGTTTTTTCCGATATTTAAACTAAAATTCCCGTTGCTGTATAAATCCGGCAATCCGTCTCCATTAATATCCAGGAATGTTTTTTCAGACTTTTCGCCTGAGATATTCATATTTCCGCTGATGCTTAATTTCGTGGATCCGGCCTCACTTTCTTTTCCGGTATTCACCGCCTTCAGAAAGTTATTGTAATTTTCACTTTTACTGGAAACCGTCCGTATAAAAGCTGATCTGTCTGATGAACCGTGTGAAAAACTCATCGCTGTAGACAAACCTTCTGCCGTAGCCGAAGAGATAGATTGATGATTGCCTATACCAAAAGCATCTTGTCCCAAAGATGACGGGCCTCCCAAAGGAGAGGTCAGTTTTATATTTTTCTTATTAAAATCGTCCGGGAAACCGTCTCCGTTATAATCCAGTATATTTCTGACAGATTGTGACTGAGAAAACACGGTATGGGAAGCATTAACTCCCGCTACTCCTCCTAAAGTCACTCCTCCGGCAACACTGATACTCTGATTTTTTGTTTTTATGGAAGGAGCGCTCAGCTTATCTCCCTGAGCCTGCCCGGTAGAGTAATTATCAAAATAACTGTCGATGCTGTGCACCCCTAAACGAGAAGTGCTGATGCTGTTCTGAGTAATATAGATCATCGGATCTGTATCAACCCATCTTCCTTTATCATTATTATTGATATTGGAATTCATCATTAAAAATTTATTCTCTGCCAATGAGCTTTCATTAGACTGGAAAGTAACATTCCCTTCGCTGTCATACGTTGGCACGTTCACGGCAGGAGAAGTCCCGGGGTCTTTTCCGTACGCTTTACTTAGGGCCAAATCAGATTCATTAATCTTCATTTCTTCTTTGGTTCCTTTATTGGCATAGTTTGCCGCTAAACTGTAGCCTTCCTGTACCGTATGATGATTGGGATTGTTCCCGTTCAGTATAAATGCACCCCATCCACGGTATAAAGGTCCGAACCTGGTATCATACTGATCTGAGCTCAATGCCTGCGTAAGATCTAATGAAGATAAAAGAGGTTTATGAGGCGGGGTATTGACAAAGTTTCTTACCGTGGTCTCATTTCCGGCAGTAGGAACCGAAATTCTGGCATATCCCGGAGAATTCTGATTTTCAGAATAATCTAAAGAATAGGTATAGCTACCCTTCTGTAAGGACATCACCGCTTCTTTCGGAAACGAAGCCTGCCCGGACAGTTTCGGAAATACAGTGGTATTTCCATTCTGATCTTTTACAGACAGGGTTGCCCATGTAGAGGCATTGTAATCTACAATTTCAAACTTTAAAGAGGTATTGTTCTGTGCAATTTCAAGAATACCGCTATTTCCGGATGATGTCTGCGGATATTGTTTCTGCAGGGTTCCGGGATTATCGATATAGTTAAGGTCGTTGAATATTAAAGCGCCTCCAATATTGGACACTTCTGTAATAAAACGTCTGTCTTCACTGCTCACGGTTGTTTCCAGATAGATGTCATTATTTACATCATTGGATTTAATGGTATAAGAAGGTCCAAAAGACGGTGTAATGGTATTTCCATTGTTGGTGACGGTGTAAACCGTTTTTGTCAGCAATTTATTTCTCATTTTTGCTGAAATCACGATTTTACCGTTCTTACCCTGAAAATCAGGGAATGAAGATGCCTTTACCGAAATTTTCCGGTTGGCTTCCGCTGCTTTAACTTTATAAATCTGAATATTCCCTCTGTCATTATACATTGTGTATTCTACCTGAAGAAATGTTTTATCTCCGTTTGAATCCACAAATTCCGGAACGAGTTTAAAGTTGGACCAGTCTATCTGGGTGTCTGTACTTACTTTTATTTTTACTTTATCATTCTTATTCAGCATCACAGGAGCACCATATGCGACATTGTTAAAAGTGCTTCCCGCCAATACAGGAGCCAGCGTAATTTCCTGGTCATTAACGGCTAATTTTATAAGGGCATCATCGGATAATGGAATCTGTTTATTCAGATATAAAGTCAGGGTTCCGTTAACTCCTGCATAAAATACACCTTCGTTTGAATGGACAAAGTCTTCCTCCGGTTTATATAAAGATAAATGCCTGTTATCACTATCAAAAGCCGGAACACTATTTTCGGAATAGATAATCTGGGGATTCCAGGTAATCTGATCTATCGTTCCGTCGTATTTCGAGGTTACTCTGAAATAGAGTTTTTCTCCTTTTTTGATATTGATGATCTGATCTGCAAAACTGCGGATGTTGTGGTCTCCAGGAGTGAGATGATCAATCAGAGGATCATTGTTTTTATATTGAAAAGAAATGGCCACACCATCAGCTTTCGAACAGTCTTCGTCCGATGGACATGGATTCTGGTGAAGATGGAAATTATTTTTTACCGTTATTTTTCCTGTTTTCGGAGCCACCCACACCCTCACAACGTCATGAAGAGGATTTTGTTCTAGCATTGTTTTCTTTTCGGCAGCATCCTGAGCATCGAACAGCGATTGAGAATTGTTGGATGAGGTAATTTTTACGGGATAAGGCGTCTGGCTGCTGTCCTCATGGAAACTCGGGATACCCGCGACCATTCTGTTAAAATACACCTTCCCGTTTTTTGCAAAATCTACCAGCCCGTCATTATTAAAATCCATAAAATAAGAGGAGGTAGAAGAAGAAGAATTAGAATAATCAAAACCTAAGCTTACATTACTGAAATTCCCGTTGATCCCGACTCCCCATGTCGAAATTTTGGATTTACCGATGTTTGAAAGCTCTCCTCCCAGCATAATTGAGGATCCAAACTCCTGAGGACCTCCGGGCACCGATTGATTTTTAGAATAATAGATTACTCCGTTTTTTTCATATACCCTGTCCGGGAGATTATCACCATCAATATCAATCAGGGTAATCTTAATATCAGAATCGCTCTTACTGATCGACCCGTGAGCACCAAACGTTCCTTTTCGGAATGAAAAAGGAGATTTGTCCCCTACAGGATTCGAAGGAGGTAGCGTAAAAGCACCCACACCTATTCCGAAACTGGCCCCTTTGGTGTTTCCCGAGCTTCCGGACAACATAGAATGGTTTTCTGATAAGTTTATATTTTCCTTAACCGACCAGGGTACAGGGGCTGCAAAAATTTTATCCGGAGCCTGCTCGTATTCTATAATATTGGTATAAAAATTAGCACCATTGGCATCCTGTTCTGTAATACTGTTTAATAAAGTCTTTTTAAAAGCACCTTCTTTATAATTGAACTGATAGGATCTCACCTTCTCATTCCCGTAGCTGATGGTAATATCGGTCAGCTTTTTAGAGTCAGCTTTTAAGAAACCAAGTCTTCCGTCAATTTGTATATCTTCGCCTATGCTTTTAGTAATAAAGTTAATTGAATATTTTTGAGACGTGTTATTGGTTTCATGGAGGGTGTAATTGATCTGCTGAGGATAAATCTGCTGTGCTCCTGAAGCCGTACTTCCTGTATATCCTGTGCGGTCGTAGATATACTGTACGTAGTTTTTATTGAGATCAACAGTTTTATAAAGTGCCCAATAGCCGATATTTCCTGCCTGATCTTTCAAAACGGCATTGTCTTTTACGCCACTGTCATCGCCTCCGAAATATGATCTCGTTCCATCTTTAGCGGTTACAATCCATACATAGTTTTTAGGATTTGTTCCTTTTCTGATGATTCTGTTATAAGAGCCCTCAATTCTGGGATAAAATGCCCGGTCATTTTGTCTCGCCTTTTCAAAACCTTCACTTCTGCTGGGCATTGCCATTACACCATTTCCTACGTCAAATGCCAGCTGCTCGCCTCCGAAAGTATAAATTTCTGTTTCTGTTCCATTTTCATATCTCGGAACCCCCCATCGCGTATCGATATTAATAGAGGGTAAAGAAAGGTCCCAGCCTAATCCCAGCCAGCCATTTCCGCTTTCACTACTGTAGCTTACATTAAGAGAAGGCTGCATTCCCTGTCTTCCGGCAGGGATTTTTATCGGAAAACTGGTGGTTACACTCCCCATGCTGTTAGCAGTAGGCGGTGCTATACTTACAATGCCTTCCGATGGATTGGCGGCTTTAATATCTTTAATTGAATTGGGAGCATAGCTGCCCGTTTCCGGTGATTCAGGAACTTTAAGAATTCCATTAATCATATCGGTGAAATGGGTTGTTTTAGAAACAAGAATGCTTTTTTTAAGATTCAGGCTGTCTTTATCCAACGCAATCCACTTTTTTTCGACTTTATCGAAATAATAGGTTTTGATATCCTGAGGAGTATATCCTTCCGGAATTTTATTTCTGTCGTATCCCAACGATACACTGGCAGGAACCACGAAATGTTCTCCATGAGGTAAAAAGCGATATCCGGAATCTTCCGATGTTACATTCACCATTTCAGGGTTTAGCGCAGGCATATCGATATCCCGGAGAGCCGTAATAGAAATTTTTTCAGAACTTTTAAGAGCATTTCCAGGAATGCTCAATGTGGTATTCTTTAAATTTATTGTTTCCTGATGAATACTTTTATTCACAGATTTTGAAATACTTAAAGCTTTATACTCTTCTTTTATTTCTTTTATAACCTGAACTTTATCCGAAACCGAAATACGTACATTTTTTACTTTATAACTGTAATTTGCAAGGTTGGAAATGGTAAAAATAACGGTATTTACTCCCTTTTTTAAGGTTTCTTTACGGAGCGGTTCAGACTGGTGGATCCAATCTTTATTATTCTGAACATCTCCTCCTCCTTTAGCAAGATCATCATTAATCACTTTACTAATATTTCTGTAACTGCTGACCCCATATAAATCATATTCCAGAATATATTCCTCACCCGTATTTATTTTATCGATCAGGATATTGAATACATTATCGTATACATGATCCACGGGATGTTCCGCATCGGTCCCGATTATCCCCTCTTTAATATCAGAGCCATAATATCTTATATTTACCGGCGAACGGTTATCCGCGTATGCGGCTCTGCTCTGATGAGGTTGATTTCCCTTTTTATCAGACGCTGTTTTTTCAGAATTAACCACTCTGTGAGTCGTTTCTTCATTTTCAGAAATTATTTTTTCTCCCTGGTCATCAGGTATCGTTTTTACTTTTCCGAGCCCGCTAGTGCGAAAGCTTTTCTGAGGATGAGCACCAAGGTACATGGCGTTTGCGTGTGCATGAACTTGGCACCAACAGGTAAAAAACAGTAATGAATTCAGAAGTTTGGTATTTTCTCTGAAAACACTTAACAAAGATTTTTTCATTCAGATGTTTACTTATTGTTATAGGTACAATTCTTATGAATTATACAGTTTGAGAATTTTATATTTTATTTTTAAAGCTTTAACAGCCATCAGCTAGAGCCCTTTTCAGGGGTTTAACTTTTTACGATCAATTTGAATACTTTTATTTCCGAAGATGTTTTCACAATAATCAGATACACGCCCTCGGTAGCCAGCACCTCTTTTATTTCATAGTGATCACTGCCTTTATCCAGAATTGTTCTGACAAGTCTTCCTGAGCTGTCGCTTATTTTTATATCTACATTTTCTTTTTTGTCCGAAGTAATTCTTATCGTAAAAGGCTCCCCCTTAGAAACCGGGTTCGGATATATAACAATGCCTTTTTCCTTCTTCCTCATCACCTTTACAGAATCCTTTTTCTCACATCCGTCTGAGGTGGTCACCACAACAGTATATTCGCCGGGTTCTCCCACAGAAATGCTGGAAGAGCTACTTACAAAACCATTGTCTGAAGACCATTTATATGTGGCCGACGGATCGGTGATATGAGCACCCGCATTAAACTGAGCCAAATTTCCCGAAGACAGAACCACATCGTCCCCAAGATGTAAGCTGATGGTATTAAAATCATTAATATCAAAATCATAATTCATATTATTATTCTCAGAATCGATAATGTTTAAATGATAATTGCCAATAGCTAAATTGGGAAAAGAAATTTCCGAAGTCTGGGATGTAAAATTCTGGTTCACCCCGGAACCTGTAAGTTGAACCGTAAACGGAGCTTTTCCTCCTTTAATATTCAGCCGGAGAATTCCTTTTGTATTGATACAGGAAGGTTGCCTGATATCATAAAGTGATAAAATCGTATTTCCCAAAGCAAATGAGAACACATCTGTTCCCGAAAGGTCTTTATCAAAAATCACATCTTTGAAATACACATTCTGCTCCTGATCTATACGATCCATAGGATATGCATCGATATTGGAAGCGCTGAAGTCTCCCTTTCCGGTTCTGTCGATAAGAAGCCAAAGTTTTTTATCCGAAGGAATGGGTATGGATAAATCTTTTATAGAAAAAAGAACTTCTGTAGGAACAGTCTGAGAACCTTCTGCCGTAAATCTTGCCTTCCATTTTCTTTTTAAAAGTCTATAGCCAAACGTTTCCTGATCCAGTTCCAGAGGTTTTTTGTTATCTCCCCACACCAGAAAAGTATGCTCCGGAAATTGCGCTTCATTAGATTTATTGTCAGAAGCTAACCTCTTGGCCGCAATAACCAGTCTTTTTTGTTCAGATGAACTCGTGGCCTGTTTCTGATAAAGGGCAGAATAATCATCTCTGCCGATACCCGCTACGTTAGCCGGATAGTCGCTGAAATCTTCCTGTCTCCAGATATTTTTGTTTTTCGAACTTAAATATTCTGTATAAGGCATCGTAACTGCATATTTAAGAGCCAGGTAAGAGTTGACTCTATTTTTCTCATTTTGAGTTAGAATTTTCTTATAAATAAAGAATTCAGGCAATTTTCCTTTAAAATTCTGCCATTGATGAGCTCCGGAGTCCTTTCCGATAAACAAAGAGGAAGTTCCCGTATTTCCGATTACCTTCGTAATATGCCCTGAGGGAAATCCAAATTTGGAATACAGACCGAATGAGACTAACGAATCAATTACCTGAGTATTGATATAGTTGATCTGATCATTATTATATCTGAATATATTTTTTGTTCCGTAAAACAGTTCCTTTTCATCGGTACCATCTGTGGTAAAGAGCGCACTTTCCGAATGGGTATTTTTATTCTGATAGGCGGTAAAAAAATTTATTTTATCGGCCGTTTCAATGGCATACGGAAACTTCAGGTAATCATCGTTACCGTCAAAATTCAGACATTCATTAAAATTTAGCAATCCATAAGAAGGCTTGTTGGCAGAAGACAATGCCTGAATATCATGCTTATTCCCGCTATAGTCCTGGTAGGTTAAAACCGGAGAATGCTGAGAATTGGTTTTGTACCATACACTCACGCCACCTACGCCTCCCGGAGACTGAGCATTCATCATACAAACGACGAAAGCTCCAAGAGTTGAGAAAATTCTTTTCATATTTTTAGTTTTTATTTTATAATTAGCTTCTTTGTATCTTTATATTCTGAGGTCTCGATGGATACCAGATAGATTCCCTTTTGCAGAGATCGTGTATCTATTGTTTTTAAGAATTCTCCTCTTGGAAACTGACCTGAGCTTCGGTCTGTTTTAATCAGCTTACCCGACACATCATAAATCGATATTTTGATATCGGAGCTTGTTTTCAAAGTAAATTTTATATTCACCTCATCTGTAGCCGGATTCGGGAACAGGGTAAAATGAGAAGATGACGCCGTTTCTCCTGCTGCAGGTAAATCTTCTGAGTTCACCCGCTGCTGAGCAATATATTTTAAAGTGGAAATAACATCAAAACAAGGCGTTATCATAGCCAGGAAACCGGTATTATTCTGTGCCTGAAACCCCGGTATCAGCACAATGCTTTGTGAGGCAGTATAATTTACATTCTGAACGGGTGCTATAATTTTGTTACTGGCCACAATTTGCTTGGCAAAGATGGTCTGGCTCGTACTGATATCATTGGTGGGACTCGTAAGGGTTACCAGATCATCTTTATAACAAAAATCGACATTGGATACAACGATGGAAAAAGTCTGACTCCCGTTAGGCAGCAGCGGTGTATTGCTAGTCTTGGGAGAAACAATGATTTTATACGTTACTTTCTGTGGATTTTTTATATCAACTCTTTCAATCGTATCTACATTATTGGCTGAGTTTTTGGTTGCCGCTGCCGTCAGATTATTCATTCCGCCAAGTTTCCAGGGATAATACGTGTTTTCAGTGCCATTAGAATTTATTTTTACAATCTTAAGATCAAGATCATTAATCACATTGGGAGTGTTGAGATCAACCACATTACTTACAAGATTTCCCTGAGGATCTGTCCATGAAATTGTTGCAGACAAGGGCTGACTGGTTTCGTAGGGAACCACGTACAGTGTATATTGATTTCCCTGACTCAGGCTAACCTCTTTAATAAGAGTTGTCTTTTTCTGTCCGTTGACGATTCCTTCAATATTATTATAGATGGCGGACGAAGCTCTTTTGGCATCCGCCAATCCCCAACCATAGGTATAATCCGGGCCTTCGGTTCCTTTATCATTCGCGGTATGGGCCAGCAATGCCCGAACGGTGGAAGAAAGCATATAACTTTTTGTTGGGCTTACCGATTGATAATATTGCTGAAGGAGAGCGATCATTCCGGAAACAACTGCCGCTGCCGCCGATGTTCCGCGATAAGTTCCATAAGCCGTGTCGTATGTTTCAATAGAAGAATACATATTTTCTCCGGGAGCACAGATGTCCGGCTTTATTCTGCCATCATCCGTGGGACCAAGGCTGCTGAATGCAGAAATTTCAAAGGCTTCGTCAGAATTCATTTGAGTATTTTTTCTGGCAGAACCCACTACCAGAACATTTTTGGCAATTCCTGCTCCTTCCAGAAGATCATATCCCTTTTTTGATGCAACCTGTGGAGCGATGGCAGGATCTATCTCCCGCGCATTTCCCGCTGCTTTTACTATCTGAAGATAGGGCCTCATGAACATTAGATTATCCCAATCCCTAGCCGTATTATTATATTTGCCAAATTGGTAGGTCTGCAGATAAATAGGATCAAAACCATAGCTGTTATTCGCTACTAATATCCCGTTTTTTCCAGGCGTGTGGGCTTCAGCAAGCATCTCTGCAACATCATTCACCCAATCATAGGCATTAATTTTTGCACCATAGGCAATTCCTCTGGCCTCAGCGTCTCCATTATTTCCCGCTAATGTTCCGGCGATAAAAGTACTGTGCCGGGAGATCGTGGTATTCTGTAAACTGTTATAGAGATTTATTTTACCCTTTAAGAGTTCGTGTGTTGTTCTGGGTTTAGAAAAGTCCCATTGGCCAATCAACATATTCTGTCCGGATATATTAAGACCGAGACCTCCACCGGAATAAAGAAGATTTGCTTTCGTCATCTTCGCAGCTCCGCCATTTAAGGTGGTGTAATACTGCGGATACCCCATTTCATCGGAACCAATAAGCTGTTTTTGATTGTCTTTTTCAGAAATAAATTCTTTGTAACCCATTCCCGTAAGTCTCCGAACCTCGTCTTTCTGATGTTGTGCCTGTCGATCTAATTGATTCTTAAAAGATAACAGCCCCTTATCTGTATCTGCATCTTTTGTAATTTCTTTTTCCTGTGCGTAAGAGGAAAGAAAGAAGAAGACCGAAATGGCCACTAAAGATTTCTTATAATTTTTTTGCATAAACATTGTGTTTTAAAATAAACTTTCTTCATTGCACAACAGCTGGTGTACAAAACAATAACTTAAGAATTGTAATAGGTCAGAGGAGACATTTTTGGAAGAAAGGCTAACCTTGCTTCCCCGAAAACGGTTAAAATATCTTCATAAGTGTTTTTACTTTAATCTAATAAGACACCTCCTAAATATTTAAAATATTTAGTAAACTCAACCGAAAAGACTTCAGAAATAAAATCTAATGATGCCAGAAATTAACAGATCACTTTATTGGTAAAAATGAATCAGAGGGAAGAAATTTTTCATCATGTTTTTTTTTAACTTTTTTGTATTTTCACAAAGATATACTTTTTTTTAAAACGGCAAACTTTTTTATAAAAAATAAATAACTTACTATTTATCAATTATTTAGCTTTATAGAAAATGTTAATTGAATAACAAAAATTATAAACTGATGGCCATCAAAAAAAAATGTTTTTATTAACATTATATTTAATTTTAAAAAAATTTTTCACCGCTTTATGACTAATCAATTATATTTATACTATGACTTGATTTTGAAAAAATACTGGATACCTGATGACAAAAAAAGAGCTCTTTAAACCAACTTTTTTTGAAATCGAACAAACCAATAACTGCTAAAGCCTTTGTAAAATACAAATTCAAAGAGATAATCCGCATTATATATTATAAAAAGAGATGTGTTTTTTATCCTTTGAAAGTAGAAATAACAGTTAAAAAAACTCAAATCCCGAAAACAAGGCCAAAACTCTACACTTTATTGATTTTCAAAATCTTTACTCCAATAATCTGAGAAACATTACCTACTTTTTATTATCTTTAATGCATAATATTTTGTTTATATTTCAAACAATTTCTAAACTAAAAATCAAATTTATCATGAAAAACATCAAAAAACTAGCAAGAAAAGATTTATTAAACATTCTGGGTTCAGGAGGATCCGGCTGCCATATGAATGGTGATTCTGCCTATTGCTGGACAGACTGTGAATGTACCTTTGGAAAAGCCTGTGAAATGAATGATGACGGAAATCCCGGACAATGTGTGTCCGCAGGAGGAGGAGGAACGGGTGGAGGAACACCCTGCTTTCCTGGCGACGACCGATGCACAGAACAGCCTTATTAAAACAAAAAACCACTGCTTTAGGCAGTGGTTTTATATTTTTTGGAACGGTAAAAGTTATTCCTGATTATTTCCTAAAAAAGCATCCCATCCCTGTGCTGTTAGAGCAATTAACTGGTTTGAGCCTCTCGCCACCATAAAGTTTCCTTCTGCTTTTTCAACAGCATGACCGATAATGCTAAAATCGGGATGATTTTTAATTTTATCAAAATCTTCGGCAGCAATCGTAAACAACAACTCGTAATCTTCTCCACCGCTTAAAGCCGTTACCACAGGATTCAGGTTCATTTCGTCTGCCGTGGAAATCGTTAAATTATCCAACGGAATTTTTTCTTCATATAATCTGAACCCTACATTAGACTGATCAGAAAGATGAAGAATTTCAGACGCCAGGCCATCAGAGATATCAATCATAGAAGTTGGTTTAATATCCAGCTGCTCCAGAATTGCTTTTACATCCGTTCGTGCTTCAGGCTTCAATTGTCTTTCCAGAATATAATCGTAGCCTTCCATTTCGGGCTGCATATTCGGATCGGCAAGAAATACGGCATGTTCTCTTTCCAAAATCTGAAGTCCCATATAAGCTCCTCCCAAATCCCCTGTTACAACAAGCAGATCATTCGGTTTTGCAGTACTTCTCTTAACAATATTTTCGTCATTTTCAAGTCCAATCGCCGTAATGGTCATCACCAATCCTGCATTGGAGCTTGTGGTATCTCCCCCGATTAAATCTACTTTATATCTTCCGCAAGCCGCCTGGATTCCGGAATAAATTTCCTCCAAAGCTTCCACCGGAAAACGGTTGGAAACAGCCAGAGAAACTAAAATCTGTGTCGGAGTGGCATTCATGGCTGCCACATCACTAAGATTAACAACCACAGCTTTATACCCTAAATGCTTTAAAGGAACATAGCCTAAATTAAAATGCACTCCTTCTGCCAAAACATCTGTCGTAACAACTACTTTTTTATTTTCAGGATTAATGATGGCGGCATCATCTCCTACCCCAAGCTCCGATGAGGTATTGGATAAAGGGAAATGCTCTGTTAAATGTTTAATCAACCCAAATTCTCCTAATTTTGAAATCGGTGTTAATTCCTGTTCTTTATCTTCAAACATATCTTTTAATTATAAATAATGAGTAATTGGCAATGAGTAATGTTTAAAACTTTAAACTCAAACATTAAACTTAAAACCATTTTAATTGAATGCTGCCGGATCTATATTTTCCGGACGGAAAGGCAATTTTTTGAAATCCTCTCTCGTTAACACCACGGTATCCGGTGTTTTATATTTACCGATCGCTTCCACCACATCATCGGGAGGAGTCGTCATTTTTCTCAACATCGTATCGATCCAGACTCCTGTTGCTTCAGAAGTTGCACAATGTTCACCCTGAGGCGTATAAAATTTGTGCACGAAACGGTAAATAGAACAATCTTCCGCGCAGGCGTCCACTTCAAGGCTTACGATCACCGTCTGATCCGCAAAAATCTCTTTAAAAAAAGAAAATCTTTCGTGCATAATCACAGGACCGATTCCCCAGCGGCTCATTTGGGTTACCCCCATTTTTTCAAGCTTCATAAAAGCCATTCTCGTCTGAGCGCAATATTGTACATACGATGAATTTGCTAAATGTTTGTTGGCATCAAGATCACTCCAGCGCACTTCGAATTTATGGTAGAATATCATTTAAATTTTATTTTAAAACAGTTAATAATTTCCACTTTAAAAATGAAAAATTATATTCTTCAAAATTACTCAAATAAGATGGTTTATAAAAATTGTAGTTTTGCAAAAATAATCTTGCGCATAGGATTACTATATTATGAAACAAATTATCATTATCGGAGGAGGTGCAGCAGGCTTTTTCTGCGCCTCGAACCTGGACGAAACCCAATATAAAATTACCATTCTCGAACAAAATTCGGATGTGCTTCAGAAAGTAAAAATTTCCGGAGGCGGCCGCTGTAATGTCACTCACGCCTGTTTCGATCCAAGAGAACTGGTGCAGTTTTATCCTCGTGGAAATAAAGAATTATTAAGTGTTTTTACCAAATTTCAGCCGGGTGATACGATGGATTGGTTCGATCAGCGGAATGTTTCATTAAAAATAGAAAACGACAACCGTGTTTTTCCGGAAAGCAATTCTTCGCAGACCATTATCAATACTTTTTTAAATGAAATTCAGAAGAAGAATGTTGACGTAAAAACGAAATGTTCGGTAAAAGAAATTGAAAAACTTGATGAAAAATATCTCGTAAAAACGAGTTTGGGAGATTTTGAAGCCGATTTTGTGATTTATACCACGGGAAGTTCTCCAAAATCACTGAAAATGATTGAAAATCTAGGCCATACCATTATTGACCTTGTTCCTTCGCTTTTTACCTTTAATATAAAAGATGATTTGCTTAAAGAAATGGCAGGAACAAGCTTTGAAATGGCCGAAACGTCAATTCCGAAACTTAAAACAGACGAAAGCGGACCGATGATGATTACGCATTGGGGACTTTCCGGACCTGCAATTTTAAAAATTTCGGCTTGGGAAGCGATCAGTCTGGCAAAAATGAAATATAATTTTGAAATTGAAGTTAATTTTATTTCAAAGGATATTGACGAGGCAGAAGAAATGTTTCAAAATTTCAAGCAATCAAATCCGAAGAAAACGATCGGTCAATCGAAAATTTTTGAGATTACGAATCGTTTTTGGCAGAGGATTTTAGAGGTTTCAAAAGTAGATTTGAATAAACAGGTGGCACAAATTTCCGGAAAAGAAATGCAGACCATTCTCGAGAATTTATGCAAAAAGAAATTCAATGTTACCGGAAAATCGACTTTTAAGGATGAATTTGTAACCGCCGGAGGTGTTGATTTAAAGGAAATTAACTTCAAAAACATGTCCTCCAAAATATTGCCTAACTTTTACGTTGCCGGAGAAGTGCTGAATATTGATGCCGTAACGGGTGGATTTAATTTTCAGGCATGCTGGAGTGAGGCCTGGCTGATTGCGCAGGATTTGAATTCGAAATAGTTTAAACAAAAATACCACAAATCTTTTTCACGAATGACATCATTTATTGGTGAATACTTGTGAAAAATTTGTGATATTCGTGTTTTAAAAAGCCCCCCGAATATAACCATGCATTCAGTCAAAAAAAATATTTCGAGTATTCTTAAAATCCTTTTAATCATAGGATTCGGATATTTTTTTTGGCTGATGTTGAAAATTACTTTAGAATATATTCCATTGAGAGCCGATGTCAGTTTTTTAATGATCAAACAGACTGAAGTTGGACAAAGACCTGAATATCTCTATTTTTTTTACACGCATGTTTACACCAGTATTTTTATTTTGCTGAGTGGATTTTTAGCGATTCTCAGAAAAGATTTTGGGTTAAAAAATTTCCACAAAAACCTTGGAAAGATTTATATTTTTCTGATTCTACTTCTCGCGGCACCGTCCGGAATTTACATGGGAATTTTTGCGAATGGTGGAGTTTTTGCTAAAATTTCTTTTGTGATATTGGGCTGTTTGTGGTGGTTTTCAACCTTTAAAGCCTATCAATTCGCCAAAAAAAGGCAATTTAAAGAACACAGGCAATGGATGTGGCGAAGTTTTGCCTTCACATTATCTGCCATTACCTTGAGAATGTGGAAAGTAATTATCGTATATTTATTTCACCCAAACCCTATGGATGTTTACCAAATTATCGCGTGGCTGGGTTGGATCCCCAATTTATTATTAATTGAATATTTAATCGCAAAAAAACATCTGTAAAGTTGCGGTTTGCAATAAATGTCACCATAAAATCAAAAACAATAGATATGAAAATTTTAAAATTAACATTAATCTCCTTATTTACAGTCACTTTAATCGGTTGTAAAAAAGATGCAAAGTCTGATAGCAATTCAAAGGACCGTCTTACCGCAAAAAAAGATTCAGCGGTTGCACCAGAAATTTATAAAGAATATTACGGAATTTACACGGGAGATTTTGCCGGAAAAGGAATGATTACCTCTGAAGACGGCGAACAATACGAAGGAGATATTTACAAAAAACTGTCTCTGAAGATCAACAGAATTACCAAAGACAGTGTTTACGGACAAAGTATTGTGGAAGGAAACCAGCGCCCTTTCCGTGGTATTTTTAATGAATCGTCTAAATCTTTTGTTCTGGATGAACCCGGAAATACTAAAACAGATGGCAGATTTGAAGTGAAACTGGATCGCGACAGTTTAACCGGAAATTGGTCTGCATTTAACAAATCTGCGGTAAAAGCGCCTGTAAAAACGTTGAAACTGACTAAAAAAGAATTCGTTTATAATCCCAATTTCATGCTGAATAAAGACAACGACCTCATCGATTGGGAAAATCCGAAAAATTTTGTTGAAAAATATACGAACGATGAGACCGGAAAAACGGAAACGTATACCGCTTCTAAAAACAGGATTGCTTCGGATGCGGTTTTCATTTTAAACGCTTCGAAGCAAAAATTATCTGAAAAAGACTTAAAAAATCTTAGAAAACTGGATATGGAAATCATTAAAAACTCAGTTTTTGCAAGACATGGCTATGCCTTTAAAAAAGCAACCTATCGAAACTTTTTTGAGCAGACAGACTGGTATATTCCGGTTTCAAATAATGTAGACAAAGATCTTTCGCCGATGGAAAAAGATAATGTGGCATTACTGAACCGTTTTATACAATATGCCGAAGATAAGTACGATAGTTTTGGAAGATAATTATTGAATAATTTTCTTCTTTTCTGTGATTTTAACGAAAACAGAAAGCAGCAGACATCCAGCTGCGTAACACAAAATATCGATCCAGGAAAATGAATTTCCGATCACAATATACATCAGGCTTCCGGGTTGGAAGCCTAATTTTTCTGCCACATTAAAATGCTGTGCAAACTCCACCAGACACGAGAAAATAAAAATCCCGAGAATCAGTTTTTGATTATTTTTTATTTCAAAAAAACTTTTAATAAAAGTATAGATCAGCATTACCACAATAACGTCGCCGAGATAAGCTCTTACGAAGAAAATATCTTTGAGTTTTGTGGCAATTAAAACTTCAAGTAAAAAGAGTAATAGTGTTGAAACAAAATATTTTAAGTTAAACCCGAATTTCATATTTATATTTAGAATGTGTTTAAAATTATAATTAAAAAATGTTTTAGCTGATACCCTATTACATTGTAAAAATTCAATGTTTTTTTTTACGCAAAGATTTTATTTGTTTTCTACTGATTTTTAGAAGGCAAAGGCCAATGAATTTGCTTCGCGAAGCTTGAAAATATGCTTTATCAAATCAATTCGTTGATTCTTCTTTGCTCACTTGAATATTTTTGCATTTAAATTAAAACTTTGCGTTAAAATAATATATTAAAATTTAAACAGCTCTTAGCTAAAACATGGTTATTTTTCATTAAAAAATCGGCTTCAGCACTTTCCTATTGATCGTGATCTTATTGGAAATATATTATTTCTTTACTTTCACCGTGCATCCGATGGCCACCGTTTTCGTCATTTTTACCGGTTCATTTTTAAGCAAAGCATTCACCGCATCCTGAACGTAATATTCTGAAACATCGTTTGGATTTTCGTAATTATTATCGATAGCGCCTATGTATTTTACGATATTTTTACCATCTTCTTTTTGTAAAAGAAACACATGAGGCGTTTTTGTAGCTCCATATTGAGGGAAAATTTTCTGTCCTTCATCTACCAGATACGGAAAAGTAAAACCTTTCTGTTTTGCTCTTTCTATCATCTGCTTATAACCATCTTCAGGCTGCACACTCGGATCATTCGGGTTAATGGCAATGACCGGATAACCCTGAGATTTATACTTTTTGTCTAATTCTACGATTCTGTTTTCATACTTTTTCGCATAAGGACAATGGTTGCACGTAAAAATAACAATAAAGCCTTTTGCTGATTTAAAAGCTGCCAAAGAAACCATTTTTCCATCCACATTTTTCAGCTTAAAATCTGTGGCTTCATCACCAACTTCATAGCCTTTTTTAACTGATCTATCTTCGTTTTTATCATGATTTATTGTGGTAAAACTCAGTAAACCAAGCATAAAAACAAAAGCAGTCATTATTAATTTAAAATTTTTCATATTTTTTATTTATTTTTTACGATTACATTTTCCAGCTCTTCTTTGCTCATTTCACCGTCATTAAAATAAACCTTTTCACCGTTTTTATAGAAAATGGTTACCGGAATATTGCCATCCCATTTTTTCTCAAATCGTGGAATCCAGGTATTCATTCTTTTAATATCATCCAACAAAATAACTTCTGCGGTAAGCTTTTTCTTATTGATAAATGTAAGCACTCTTTCTTTGTCTGCCAAACGGTCTAACGAAACAAGAATCATTTTAAATTGTGAATCTCCGGAATATTTTTCATTGATTTCCATGAAATGCGGAAGTTCTTTTACACATGGTGCACAGGTGGTAGACCAGAAATTAACCACCAGAAGCTTATCTTTTTCTTGTTGAATTCTGTTTTCAAGCTCTTCATATCGCACGGAAGAAACAGTTTTTTGTTGAGCCTTACCATAAAAAACGGCAAGAAGAAATGAAAACAGGAGAATTATTTTTTTCATAGTCAAATTTAACAAAAGCTTTCTTTGTGAACTGAATTTCAACGTTAAAATTAAATATTTAATCTTAGTTAGGCTCTTTTTTTGCATTCATAACACATCCCCAAAATCTGTTTATCATGAAAAGAATCCTGTTTTTTTTATTGTTTTCCTTCAGCAGTGCTGTATTTTCTCAAGCCAAAGAAGGTTATGTCCCGGAATTTAGCAGTGTTACCCAAATTCCTGATTACGGAATTTTAAAAAATAGCATGAAACTCAACGGTGTGGTCACCAAAGCTGACACGCTTCCTGAATTTCCCGGAGGAACAGAAACCTTCAAAAGGCAGTTTTCAGAAAAAATGGATGTTATTGATGTAAAATCAGACCAAATTAATACCCGTGTTTATTTTATTGTAGAAAAAAATGGCTATGTACGATTTGTTGCGGCCACAGGAGACAACAAAAAGCATTCTCAAGCCGCTGAAATAGCTGTAAGAAGACTGTTTGTAAGATGGAAACCGGCAAAGAACAATGGAGAACCCGTTCGTTTTTTATATACTTTTCCGCTGAGCCTGAAGAAATATAATTAGAAGTTTAATAAACTTATCTTTGCTGAAAAAATTCTGATGATATATAAAATTACATTTTTCTTTTCATTATTTGCCTTCACCTTTGCTTTTGCCCAACAATCCGAAAAAGAAACAGAGGTACTTGATGAACTTATTATTGAAAAACCTTCGGATTCAAAATTGGATTTTGAAAAAGGAGCTGAATTTCCGGGAGGCATCAATCTGTTTAGACAAAAACTCATGAAAAATTTTAGAGGCAGAAAAATAGACGGATCCGAAAATATGGCTTGTATCCTTACTTTTATTATTGAAAGAACAGGTTTTATAACGGATATAAAAGCAACGGGAAATAATCAAAATTTTAACGAAGAAGTAATAAGATCAGCCTCAAAAATTAAAACAAGATGGACTCCTGCAGAAATTAACGGTCAACAAGTGCGTTATAGAGTGAGAATTCCTTTGTCTATAACCTTTGATCCGCAAAAAAACTAACATATATTACTTCCCAATCATTTTTTTTATGGCGTTCAATTTCATCAACGCTTCAATTGGTGTCAACGTATTGATATCAATTTTCGTTAGCTCTTCACGGATATTTTCCAGAACAGGATCATCCAACTGAAAAAAAGACAGCTGCATATTTTCTTCGGTCACCCTTTTGATACTTTCAGACGAACTTCCCTGTGTTCGGCTTGCTTCCAATGTTTTTAAAATCTCATTGGCTCTGTTGACCACTTTGGAAGGCATACCCGCAAGTTTTGCTACGTGGATCCCGAAACTGTGTTCACTTCCGCCAGGGATTAATTTTCTTAGGAAAATAATATTCCCTTTATTCTCCTGAATGGAAACATGGAAATTTTTTACCCGCTCGAAATTCACCGTCATTTCATTCAGCTCATGATAATGGGTTGCGAACAAAGTCTTCGCCTGAGTAGGATGCTGGTGAAGATACTCCGCGATGGCCCAGGCAATGGAAACCCCGTCATAGGTTGACGTTCCGCGACCAATTTCGTCTAATAAAATTAAACTCCGGTCTGAAATATTATTTAAAATATTTGCAGCTTCATTCATTTCCACCATAAAAGTAGATTCTCCTGCAGAAATATTATCTGTGGCTCCTACCCTTGTAAAAATTTTATCCAAAACACCAATTTCAGCGTGTTTTGCAGGAACAAAACTTCCGATTTGGGCTAAAAGACAAACAATTGCAGTCTGGCGGAGAATTGCAGATTTACCGGCCATGTTGGGCCCCGTAACCATGATGATCTGCTGTGAGTCTTTGTCTAAAAAAATATCATTCGGAATATATTTTTCGCCTAAAGGAAGCGCATTTTCAATAATCGGGTGTCTTGCTTCTTTAAGATCAATCGAAAAAGTATCGGTTAATACCGGTTTGGTATAACTTTCAGAAACCGCCAATTCTGACAAACCAACTGCCACATCAAGCTGAGCAATAATATTGGCATTTTCCTGAATCTGGTCTATATAAATCATGGTTTCAGCACATACATTTCGGTACAGCTGATTTTCCAAAACTCCAATTTTTTCTTCCGCTCCAAGAATTTGGCTTTCATATTCTTTAAGCTCTTCGGTAATATAGCGTTCGGCATTTACCAGCGTCTGCTTTCTCAACCAATCACTCGGAACTTTATCTTTATGCGTATTTCGAACTTCAATATAATAGCCGAAAACATTGTTAAAATCTATTTTAAGGCTTGTAATTCCTGTTCTTTCGATCTCTCGCTGGCACATATCGTCCAGAAAACCTCGGCCCTTGGACTGAAGCCCTCTCAACCGGTCTAGCTCTTCGGAAATCCCGTTTTTAATAACATTTCCTTTGGCCAAATTTACAGGAAGCTCTTCATTTAAGTGATTCTGAAGGCATTTTATCAATTCATCCTGATCGTACAAAGGCTCCAGCCAGGCCAAAATATCGGCATGAGGATGCAGTAATCCTTTGATGGTATGAATATTAACCAAGCTCTGACGAAGATATCCCAGTTCTTTGGGTGAAATTTTTTCGGCGGCCAGTTTTCCCATCAGTCGGTCCAAATCGGAAATCGATTTCAACAATTGGGAAATTTCATATTTAAGATGATCATTTTCGTTCAAAAAATCAATTAAAGAAAGTCTTCTGTTGATTTCCTCAACGGATTTCAGCGGCAAAATAATTCTTCTTCTCAATAATCTTCCTCCCATGGGAGTCGATGTTTTGTCGATAATGTCCAGTAAAGATTTTCCCTGAGCATTGCTTGGATAAACAATTTCAAGATTTCTCAGCGTAAATTGATCCATCATCATAAAATCTTCCTGTGGAATGATCTTAATTTTGGTGATGTGAGCCAGTAAATTGTGGTGGGTATCCTCCACTAAATACGCGAAAATAGCACCCGCTGCGGTAATGGCCAATGGCTGATTTTCAACACCAAAACCTTTTAAAGAATTGGTTTTAAAATGGTTCGTTAGTTTTTCGTAGGCAAAATTATATTGATATGCCCAATCTTCAAGTTTAAAGGCATTTTTATTCTTAATCTGCTCCGGAATCTGAACACTTCGCTGATAAATGATTTCACTGGGATCAAAAGTCGTAATGATGTGAAGTAATTTTTCCAGAGTTCCTTCTGTTACCAAAAATTCTCCCGTTGAAATATCCACCAAGGCAATCCCGAATTTCTCTTTTTCTTTATGAAGAGACAGCAGGAAATTATTCTTTTTTGAATTTAAAACCTGATCGTTGAAGGTAACCCCCGGTGTCACCAATTCGGTAACTCCCCTTTTTACAATTCCTTTGACTGTTTTGGGGTCTTCCAGTTGATCGCAGATGGCGACTCTCATGCCTGCTCTTACCAGTTTGGGCAAATAAGAATCTACAGAATGATGCGGAAAACCCGCCAATTCAATATGCCCCTCACCATTGGCTCTTTTGGTTAAAACAATGCCTAAAATCTGCGACGTCCTTACAGCATCCTGCCCGAAAGTTTCGTAAAAATCCCCCACTCTGAATAGTAAAAGTGCATCCGGGTACTTCGCCTTGATGGTGTTGTACTGTGTCATTAACGGGGTTTCTTTCTTTTCTTTCGTCGCCTTTGCCATTAAAAATCGGTCTTTAAAATTTAGGATGGTAAAAATATGAAATAAAGATGAGAAAGTGTCCCGATTTAAAAAGTGTCATTTAACATTAAAGCGTTTAGCGGAAAGCGGGAAGAGTGACGCCGGAAGTTCTTTATGATGTGATGATTATAAAAATTAAAAGAAAAATGGCCAATTTTGATGTTATCACTTTACATAACCTCCATCTTCCAGCCCCCAGCTTCCCGACTTCATTAAATAAAAAAGTCTTTTATCCCGAATTCAGGTTAAACACAAACTTTGGTAGATTTTAACGTTAATTCTCGTTTTGAACCTTTCGCTTAACACATATTTAACTATAAATCAATTGATAAGGCTTACTATTTAACAGAATTTAAAATAAAAATACTGAACCGATTATCTATTTTTGTGGCTTTAATAACACACTCTGATGAAAAAAAAATTCTGGATACTAATTCCTGTGCTAGTGCTAACTTCATGTTCCCAAGACAGTATGGATCACCAACTGTTAATCATAGAAAATAGCCGTAGATTACCTACCCTCGTTGTAACTTTTGAGCTTGAAGACGGAAAAAAACCGCAAAAAACACTTTATTATCACGAACAAAAGGATAATGGTGTCGAACTTCTGTATCAGCCGGACTCAGGCAAATATACCTATCTGGGAACTCCCGTAAAAAAAATTAACCTCGGCCTTACTTCGGAGATCTTTTTTACCCCAAATAATGTGATGTATAAAGGTCTCGGACAGAAAGCTTACACGCTGATAAGGGACTATAACACCAACACCTGGGGTTTATTCAATACCGTTGATCTTAAAGGAATAAACGACGGAGGCCCCTTACTTATAGAAACATTTCGGGATGCCAATAATAAAAAAAATAATCAAACTCCGAAGTTATCGCTAACAATACCTGTTCGCACCATTATTTGTACAAACAAGAATCTCCGGGTTCTTGTTTACTTTTCTTTATTTAAAAACCGTTGCAATGCGGCTGTGCTTTTCTTAAACGCCCATTTTTGTTTATATGTTACCCATTTAGCTTTAAAAATTTTTCGCATTAATTTATCTGTATACCGCATGATAAAAACGTGATACAGCATATTGGCAAATACATTCGGTTTATTGGGAAGTGCACGAAGCGACATCGAAAACCCAGGTTCTAAATATCGGTTGAAATGCCAGAAAGCACCCGGAATAAAAAGTGCATCACCATGTTCCATGAAAATTTCAAATCCTTTGGCATGCTTCAGGGCAGGAAATTTTTCATAATCAGGATTTTCGTAATCGATATCATAAATTGTATGAACCGACAACGGAACTTTATACAGAAAAGCAGACTGCTTTTGGTCGAACAATAAAATTCTTTTTTTTCCTTCAAAATGGATATGAAGAAAATCTCCCAGATCAACATCATAATGCATCAGGACATGAGCCTCATTTCCTCCGAAAAACAGAGTCGGAAGCCTTTTAAAAAACTTCATTCCCAAATCAGGATAGGTGAAGTTTTTCAGTAATTCGGGAAGCCTGTCCGTGATGATGTAAAAGAAAATTCTAAGATCGGAGGGCCTGCTTTTTATGGTGTCGATATAATCCTTCATTTTCATTTTAGTAACCGGAGCATCACTACTTTTATGGGCATCAGCAGGTTTATTATCATACAAAGGAACTTCCTGCTCACCTGCTTTCTCACGAATAAAATCAAAATTCCATTGATCAAAGGCATCCCAGCGGCTGGCGAAATTCTTAATCAGAAGAGGTTTATGCTTTCTGAAATAGTTCTTCTGAAAATCTTCTTTACTAATATCCGTTACAACGTCTGCTTTTTCGAGAATCATGCTGATTTGGTATTTAAAATGAGGACTAAAAATAGTATTTTTTTTGAAGTTTAAAGAAATTTAACGGCAATAAATCCATCAAAAAAAACATTAGAAAATAAAACCATTGTAAACAGACTCTGACAGCCTGCCCTTAGTTTACTGGAAAATGAGAAGTCGCAAAATTTAATGAAAACCTCCCTTTATAATGCTGATGACAAAATTTCTAACAGATAAAATCCTTAGCCCATTTGCGAAAAACCAGCCTGAAATTCATTTTGATTATTTTTTTACCAGGCTCTGATAATAAAAGTGAAAAATTTATCTTTGTGGAACCAAGAAAATTTATGAGAGTTTACAACACCAAACATTTCCTAAAAATCCTCTTCAGTTTACATAAGAGCGATACCCTGAAGATTTTATTTCCAAGCATGGTGCTTGTGGGGTTATACTCGTGGGGAGTCCAATATCTGGAGCTGGAATATTTTCATTTAACCTCAAAATCCGGAATTAGCAATGTGGGGATGATTCACTCCTTATTGGGTTTTGTTCTTTCTTTATTATTGGTTTTCAGAACAAATACAGCGTATGACCGATGGTGGGAAGGAAGGAAATTATGGGGAAAACTCGTTAATGACACCCGTAATTTTGCTATAAAAATTAACACCATTCTGGGTGACGACAGGCCAACGGCTGAAAAGATGGCAAGATATCTAAAATTCTTTCCGCATTTTCTGGCCAAACATTTATCAAAAGAATCCACAAGACTGTCGCTGGATGAGGATTACTCAGAATTGGAAAAATCACTGATCCATCATGGCCCAAGCGAAATTGTTATCCTGATGAGTCATAAACTGAATGAATTAAAAAAGCAAGGCAAAATCTCAGATATCGAAATGCTGTATCTGGACAATCAGCTTTCGGGATTTCTGGATGTTTGCGGAGGCTGCGAGAGAATTAAAAACACTCCGATTCCCTATTCTTATTCTTCGTTCATTAAAAAATTCATCATTCTGTATGTTTTTGCCCTTCCCATCGCTTATGTAATTAATATCGGAAACTTCATCATTCCGCTAACGGTATTTATCTACTATGTTTTGATGAGCCTTGAAATGATTGCTGAAGAAATTGAAGATCCTTTTAATAACGATGAAAATGACATTCCGATGGAAACGATCGCTCAGAATATCGAAAGAAACGTTCATCAGATTATGGGCTCTAAAAAATAAAATCAAGCCTTTAAAGCTTGATTTCTTTCATTTCTCCGTCCTTTTTTATTTCCACAAATTTACTTTCCCTGTTTCCTGCAGAATAGCCGTAGAAAAACGTCTGATAGATCGGGGTAGAATATAAATATCCTCCGTAAGCGTTGTAGGCATCGGACTGACCGGTTTTTTGCTGATAACTGGCCGTGGCCGTAAAATTAATAATGGTTTCCAGATAATATTTTCCGGGTTTGAGTTTTTCGAATTTAAATCTTCCCCGGTCGTCTGTTAAGGCTTCAATTCTATATTTAAAGGCTTCTTCAGACATGTAGACCGTTGTTTTTTTATTTTCATACTTCCTCCTCATATCATAAAATTCTTCAAAATAAGGAGTTACAGGAAAAAGCATCACCACTGTTCCTTTTTTAGCATAATGCTTTTCTGCCAGTAAAGGTTTGATTCCCCAATTGTTTTTCTGTTTCGTGGAAGCCACTCCTTCAATGGTTGAGTTTCCGAAACCAATCATACTCTGGGCTAGTTTTTTATCGAAAAAAGCCTGTGGATAATATGTATTTTGTGCTTTGGTAAAAGTAAAAGCTGATACCATGGTCATTAAAATGAATACATTTTTCATAGCTGATATTTTAGCCAAATTTAGGTATTTTATAAAAGGAAATAAATACCCAAATTTGGGGAGATAATTGTTAAATTTTTAGTCAGAAAAGTCTTTTTAACTCATTATTGAACCCTAAAAGAGGTATCAGTATTAAATTTTACTCTTTCAGGAAAGGCCATCATCTCAGGAATACAAAATTCCCGATATCGTATGCCTCACCTCCGGTTAAATTGATAATGAGTCTGAACAGATTCAACAACTATTCATTTTAAAACTCAATAAAAATTATGAAATATCTATTATTAATGGCTGTAAGTACATTCGGAATACTGTCTGCCCAAAAGCCCTGCGGATTCAAAAACGGATTACAGGAAGGAAACTGCAAACAATTTTTTGAAAACGGGCAGATAAAAGAAATAGCGGAATGGAAAAAAGGAAAACTGGAAGGCGCGGCGGTCTTTTATTACGACAACGGAAAAGTTCAGGCCAGAGGAGAGTATAAAAAAGATTATAAGGTTAAAGAATGGTCTTATTTTAACAAAGAAGGTATCTTAACTTCAAAAGAAGCTTTTAGAAACGGAGAAAAAAACATTTATGACAACAGCTTAACGGCAACTTTTTTTACCCCGTCCGGAACCATTACTGAAATTTCAAATTTTAAATTTGGTAAATTGCAGGGCGAAAGTAAACTTTTTTATGAAAATGGTAAATCTGTAAAGCAAATCGGAAATTATGATAACGGTCTGGCTACAGGAAAATGGAAAGTGCTTTACCCATCAGGAAAAATCCAAAGGGAAACAGAATTCGTAAATGATAAATGGAACGGAACCAGAGTTCATTACCGCGAAAACGGAAGCATAGAGAAGACCGAAGTTTACAAAGACGGAAAATTAATCTCAACAAAATAAGACATTGGTACACAAATTAAAACTGGAAGAACTCAACAGAATAGATGTAGAAACTTTTAAATCGGTTGAAAAAATTCCTTTGGTCGTGGTTCTGGACAATATCAGAAGCATGCATAATGTTGGCGCCACCTTCAGAACGGCGGACGCTTTTTTGGTTCAGAAAATCATTCTTTGCGGAATTACCCCTCAGCCACCCCACCGGGAAATTCATAAAGCGGCACTGGGAGCAACAGAAAGTGTGGACTGGAGCCACGAAAGCGATATTAACACAGCCATTGCCGGTCTCAAAGCACAGGGTTTTGAAGTCGTAGGCATTGAACAGACCACAAACAGCACCATGATCACCGATTTTAAGATCGATAATGCGAAGAAATATGCGGTGATCTTAGGTAATGAAGTAGAAGGAATAAGCGATGAAGCATTGCCTAATATCGATTCTTTTATTGAAATTCCTCAATTGGGAACCAAACATTCTTTAAATGTTAGCGTTTGTGGCGGAATCGTGATGTGGGAATTTGCTAAAGCATTAAAATAAAAAAACTGCATGTGTCTAACAGACAGTGCAGTTTGAAATAAATCTAATAAAAAGTAAAAATGAAAGGCGACAAAGATACTTCTTTTTTCAAGACAGACAAATTTTAAGTTCAGTTTTCTGAAAATTCACGAAAAAAAGTTTCATTTCGGAAAAGGTTTTATTTAATTTTTTATAAATTAGCATCATGTTTATCAAGGACTATATCTCAAAAGACTTTCCATGCTTTAGCCTGACTGACTCGATAGAATCAGCACGGAACCTGCTAGAAGACTTTGGATATTCTCATATTTTCATTAAAAAATCTCACCATTTTTACGGTGCCCTGGCTCAGGATTTTCTTTACGAAGAAGATGGAATTCTGAAGGATCTGGAACATCAAATTGAACGTTTTGCCATTCCTGAAGATAATAATATCATGGACAGCATCCGGTTGTTTCACACGTTCAATGCCAATGTAGTGCCCGTAATTAATAAAGCCGAAAAATATCTGGGCTATATCTGTTGTGAAGATATTTTTCAGGATTTTTCTAAATATGCATTATTTTCAGAATCAGGTGCTATACTTACCGTAGAAACACCTTCCAGAAAATACTCAATGACAGAGATTGCCAATATTGTAGAAAGCAACAACTCAAAATTTTACGGTGCTTTTATCAGTTTCATGTCCGACGAGATTATCCATGTAACGATAAAGATCAGCAATGAAAATCTGAGCTCCATTGATGAAACATTCGACCGGTATGATTACAGAATTGTAGAAAAATATTATTCTGATGAAAAGACAGATCTGTTTAATGACAGATTCGGATTTTTTCAGAAATTTATAGAAATATAAAACGAATGAAGGCAGCCATATATTCTCAGAAAAAAGATCTTGATACTTTTTTATATTTAAGCAAATTTATTTCCGAACTGGAAAACAGAGGTGTAAAATCTGTTTTGTATGATGAGATGGCTGAAGCACTTCAGTTTTCAAAGATTTTCGAAACTTTTAATAACAAACAGGATCTGGTAGATAAAGAAGTAGATCTGTTTTTCACCTTCGGAGGCGACGGAACAATCGTTAATTCTTTAACTTTTATTGAAGATCTTGAAATCCCTATCGTGGGTGTAAATACCGGAAGATTGGGATTTCTGGCAAGTTTTACCAAAGAAGAAGCCTTCAATGACCTGGATTCTATCTTAAAAGGAGATGTAAAAACAAGTCGCCGATCTGTAATACAAGTGGTTTCGCCTGTTTTAGAAGACTTTTTTCCTTATGCCTTAAATGACGTTACCGTTTCCAGAAAAGAAACAACCTCCATGGTAACCGTGGATTCTTATATTAATAATGAATTTTTAAATGTCTTCTGGGGAGACGGCGTTATTGTTTCTACCCCCACCGGTTCTACGGCATATTCTTTAAGTTGTGGCGGCCCGATTATTTCTCCGAACAACGAAAACTTCGTCATCACGCCCATCGCCCCTCATAACCTGAATGTAAGACCTCTGGTGGTAAACGACAGGGTAGAAATTAAATTTAAAGTCGAAAGCAGGGTTTCTCAATATTCTCTTTCCCTGGATTCACGACTGATACATATAGAAACCGATAAAGAAATTGTTGTGAGAAAGGCCGATTTTCAGATTTTACTGGTGCAGCCAAACAACCTAAGTTTCTATGAAACCATCCGCCAGAAGCTACTTTGGGGAAGGGATAAAAGAAATTAAGAATATTTTTAAAATTGATTACCTTTACAGGAATTTTACAAACCCTAATAATTTATATTAAAACGTAAAACATGAGCAGAATTTTCCCGGCAGGAGTTGCCACAGGTCAGTTAGTGACTGATATTTTTCAGCATGCTAAAGAAAACAAATATGCATTGCCTGCAGTAAACGTAATTGGATCCAGCAACACCAATGCAGTTTTGGAAACGGCAGCAAAATTAAACTCACCTGTTATTATTCAGTTCTCTAATGGTGGAGCTGCTTACAACGCAGGAAAAGGATTAAGTAACGAAGGGCAAAAGTCTGCGATCTTAGGAGCTATTGCCGGTGCTAAACATATCCATACGCTTGCAGAAGCTTACGGAGCAACAGTAATTCTTCACACAGATCACGCGGCAAAGAAATTATTACCTTGGATCGACGGATTGATGGATGCTAACGAAGAGTTCTTCAAACAAACAGGAAAATCTCTTTATTCTTCTCATATGCTTGATCTTTCTGAGGAATCTTTAGAAGAAAACCTTGAAATTTCGGCGCAGTATTTCGAAAGAATGGCGAAAATCCAAATGACTCTTGAAGTAGAAATAGGAGTAACAGGAGGTGAAGAAGATGGTGTTGACAATTCAGATGTTGACAATTCAAAATTGTATACTCAACCAGAAGATATAGCTTATACCTACGAAAAGTTAAAAGCTATTTCTGATAACTTCACCATTGCAGCAGCTTTCGGAAACGTACACGGTGTTTACAAGCCAGGAAACGTGGTGCTTACACCAAAAATCCTTGACAATTCTCAGAAATATGTTCAGGAGAAATTCGGAACTGTTGAGAAGCCTATTAACTTCGTATTCCACGGAGGTTCAGGATCTAGTGTAGAAGAAATCCGAGAAGCAATTGACTACGGTGTAATTAAAATGAATATTGATACAGATCTTCAGTTTGCTTATACAGAAGGAATCAGAGATTATATGGTCAACAATATTGATTATTTAAGAGCTCAAATCGGAAATCCTGAAGGAGAAGAAAAGCCAAACAAAAAATTCTATGATCCAAGAGGTTGGGTAAGAAAAGGTGAAGAAACGTTCGCCGCAAGACTGGTTCAGGCGTTTGAAGATTTAAATAACGTAAATACGCTTAAATAAATTATAATTGATAAGAGATAAATGATGGTTGATTTGTCAATCGCTTCTTTATCTCTTATCATTTATCACACATCAATTATATACAATATGGCATTCGAGTGGTTTAAAAGAAAAGCACAAAATATTACGACATCTACTGATGAGAAAAAAGACGTTCCCAAAGGTCTTTGGCATCAGACTCCTTCTGGAAAAATTGTTGAGCATGACGAATTGAGAAGAAATAATTATGTTTCTCCGGAAGATGGTTTCCATGTAAGAATAGGAAGTGCAGAGTTTTTTGATATCCTTTTTGACGAAGGTAAATTCACTGAATTGGATGCTAATGTTGAAAGTATTGACATCCTGAATTTCAAGGATACAAAACCTTATGCAGACCGTCTGAAAGAGGTAAAAGCAAAAACAAAACTTACTGATTCTATCAGGAATGCCGTGGGAACCGTAAAAGGAACCGAAATGGTTGTTTCGTGTATGGATTTCGCCTTTATCGGAGGTTCTTTGGGATCTGTAATGGGTGAAAAAATCAGAAGAGCGGTAGATTACTGTATTAAAAATAAACTTCCTTACATGATTATCTGCCAGTCTGGTGGAGCGAGAATGCAGGAAGCTACTTATTCTTTGATGCAACTGGCAAAAGTTCAGGCTAAATTGGCGCAGCTTTCAGAAGCCGGACTTTTATACATTGCCTACCTTTGCGATCCTACTTTTGGTGGTATTACTGCTTCATTTGCGATGACAGCCGACATTATTATGGCGGAACCCAAAGCATTGATCGGTTTTGCAGGACCTAGAGTTATCCGTGAAACGATCGGCAGAGACTTGCCGGAAGGTTTCCAGACTTCGGAATTCCTTCAGGAAAAAGGTTTTGTAGATTTTATCGTAAAAAGAACTGAAATACAGGACGTTGTTTCTAAAACAGTAAAATTATTGGCAGTAAATGCTTAAAAATTTATAACAAAATACAATAATCTCTCTCTCATTAGGGAGAGATTTTTTTATTCATGAGAACTTTTAAAATATTTTTTAATACGATCCGAAGCATGAGCTTTAAAAAGATTTGCCGTCTTTTATCGCTGCTTCTTCCCCATCCTATTTTTGCTTTATTAAGTTTTTATGCCACCATTCAGGCTTTTACCATTGCTCAGAAGAAGTACCCGAAAACAGCTTCTAATAACGGCATCGGAAATGCTTTCAGACACGCGATTTGGTGTTGTTTTATTTCCATGTATTGTTCTAAAGTTTCCTCACCGGAAAAAGCGCTTGATTTCTGCAAAAGAATCACCGATATGCACGAAGAACTGTTCCCCAACAAGCCATTGGAAACCAAAATGGACCTTCACAACAACGCATTCGGCATGAATTATTTCAAAGAATTACTACCCGGAGTCCACCGCCAGTTTTTTGAAAAAAGTTTTTTCATCGACGGATTAGAAAAGAAAATGAAAGAAGCCAAAGTATTGAAAAATATGGAAGATAATTTCGAAGGATTTTTAGTCTATCTTGACGAGAAATAATCTGTTTCAACACTCAAATTTTGGCTTACAACCAATTCCCACATCCCATTATTTCAAAGAGACCAAAACCCATTCCTATTATACAAAAGTCCCCCAAAAACAAAATTCCCATCCTTCGGAGGGGTGCCGAAAATTCAAAGAATTTTTGACGGGGTGGTAAATGACAAATAACCAATTTCAACACTTAAATTTTGGCTAAAAACCAATTCCCACATCCCATTATTTCAAACGAACCAAAGCCCGTTCCTATTACACAAAAGTCCCAGAAAAATAAAATTCCCATCCCTTCGGAGGGGTGGCAAAAATTCAAAGAATTTTTGACGGGGTGGTAAATGACAAACAACCAATTTCAAAACTTAAATTTTAGCTAAAAACCAATTTCCACATCCCATTATTTCAAAAAGATAAAAGCCCTTTCCTATTATACAAAAGTCCCCCAACAATAAAATTCCCATCCTTCGGAGGGGTGGCGAAAATTCAAAGAATTTTTGACGGGGTGGTCTATGACAAACAACAAAAGTTGACTATTTTATGAAACTGCCGTCGCATTTTACACCATGAAACGACTAAAAGCTGGTTGTTCTTTGTAATCTGAAGTTTTTTTGATAAGTTTAAACAATCTTAATTTAATCAAATGGTTCTCAGCAGAATTTGGTCGGCATTTATTATTATTGCCATTGCCATTGCCAGTATAAAATACTTCTCTTCAAGCAACTACAAAACTATTTTCAATGATATGGTGGTGGGAAAAGGGGGCGATACGGTAAAAATTACCACCCAGAAAATGAACGTTTTGGCTCCTGCTGTACGAGACAATTTGATGAAGAAAAACAGTTTTGAGGACAACAGGATTCATTATAAAACCGATTCTTTAAAACAAAGTGTACAAGTCTACCGTGTTCAGGAAACAGATGGTGTCATTGGAACTTCTGAAACCGCAGTGAAAATCTGTCTGGGGCTGATTGGGATTATGGCTTTGTTCATGGGCTTCATGAGCATTGCAGAAAAAGCAGGCGGAATCAATCTTTTAAGTCGGCTAATCCAGCCATTTTTCTCAAAATTATTCCCGGAGATCCCGAAAAACCATCCCGCTTTCGGACATATGCTAATGAATTTCAGTGCCAATCTTTTGGGCTTGGATAATGCGGCAACGCCTTTTGGGTTAAAAGCAATGGAGAGTCTTCAAAGTTTAAACCCCAATAAAGATACGGCGAGTAATTCGCAGATTATGTTTCTCTGTCTTCACGCCGGGGGAATGACCTTAATTCCGGTTTCGATTATTGCATTGAGATCTTCTGCGGGCTCTAAAAACCCAACGGATATTTTTCTGTACTGCATGATCGCTACTTTTGCGGCGACATTAGCGGCAATGATTATTGTTTCGATCTATCAGAAAATAAATCTTTTAAAACCTATTCTTTTAGCCTATATCGGTGGAATTTCAGCTTTAATCGGCCTTTTGGTATGGTATCTCACTGGTTTGACTAAAGAAGCACTGGATATATTCAGTCAGGTTTTAAGTAACGGACTTATCCTTTTTATTTTCGTGGCCATTGTTTTGGGTGCCGTGTATAAAAAGATTAATGTTTTTGAAGCATTTGTGGATGGAGCAAAAGAAGGTTTTACAACGAGTGTAAAGATTATTCCGTATCTGGTGGGAATGTTGATTGCGATTTCACTTTTAAGAACTTCCGGTGTTTTTGAAGTCATCATCGATGGCATGAAATGGGTTGCCAATGCTTCCAACCTGGATGCAAGATTTGTGGATGGACTACCGACTGCTTTAATTAAGCCATTATCAGGATCAGGTGCCCGCGGAATGATGATGGATACGATGGCCACTTTCGGCCCGGATAGTTTTCAGGGGAAGTTGGCGGCAGTTCTCCAAGGAAGTTCAGATACGACGTTTTACGTGATTGCCGTTTATTTCGGAGCCGTAGCTGTGAAAAACACGAGATATACGGTAATTGCCATGCTTTTGGCTGATTTGGTAGGCGTTATTACGGCGATTGTGCTGGCGCATCTTTTCTTTGCTTAAAGTGGGTGATGCTAGTTAATTGCTAGTTGGTGATGGATTATTCTAAATTAAAAACATAAAAATGGCGAAAAAATTATTTATAAAGGTACAAGATATTGAAATAGGAATAAAGAATATTGATAATCAAGATTATATTTGTCTTACTGACATTGCAAAAGGACAGGAAGGAGATGATCATATAAGGAATTGGATGCGAAATCGTAATACTCTTGAATATCTTGGAGTTTGGGAAGGTTTACATAATCCAGATTTTAAAGGTGTCGAATTCGACACCTTTAGAAAACAGTCTGGTTTAAACAGCTTTAACATGACTCCAAAAAAATGGGCTGATAGTACTGATGCTATTGGGATTATTTCAACCGCTGGAAAGTATGGAGGAACCTATGCTCATAAGGATATTGCATTCAACTTCGCCATGTGGATCAGTCCGGTTTTTCAACTTTATATTACTAAAGAATATCAACGGTTAAAAGAAATTGAAAGTAATGAACATGGATTGGAATGGAATGTAAGACGGATTTTAACAAAAGCTAATTATACAATACATACAGATGCAGTAAAAAACTATATTATCCCAAAAACAAATTTCTCCAAAGCAAAAGAGTGGCTATTGTACGCCGGAGAAGCAGATCTACTGAATATCGCATTATTTGGATGTACAGCAAAAGAATGGCAAGAGGCAAACCCCGCCAGAGCATTGCAGGGTGAAAATATTAGAGATATGGCAAGTATCAATGAATTAGCGATCTTGTCTACAATAGAAAGCTTAAATGCAGCATTAATTAAAAATGGATTGGATAGAAAATCAAGGTTTCAAGTTTTACTTGAAACAGTTAAAGATCAAAAAGCTACGTTAGATAAAATCGACGTACTGAAATCTATCAAAAAAATATCCGAAACGACCTTTCTAGATTATAAAAAAAATAAAAACAATAATGATGAGAAGTAATTGAAGTCTCTGAATACACCTTCGCGATTTTATATACAACTCATTATAAAAATTAAACAAGCAAACCGATTATGATTACAGATAAAGAATTCACATTAAGACTTATACGTCAATTAACTCAAGCGTTAGAAAAACTTATTTTAGACAAACCTGAAGAAAGTTTAATGCAGAAAGAATTGGATTTCGAAACATTAATGAAAGACATTTTCAAATTTGATTTTACCACGCTTGCCTCGAAATCAAAAGAGGACATCATAGCCATTGTAAACGCAAGACAGGAAAGAGACCGTAAAGATTATTACGAAATGCTGGGAAATCTTTTTTATTTTAATGGTAAAGCGGCAAACAATAATGAATTTCTGGATAAGGCCAAGACGTTTTACGAACTCTATCTTCAAACCAGCGGCATATTTGCGCTTCCGGTTATCAACAGAATTAACGAAATAAAAAAAGCACTTGAATAAAGTGCTTTTGTATTTTTAGAAAGTAATTTTATAAGATCCGGTGGAAGAAACACTGGCTTTCTCTGCTTTTACATATTTCTTAACCCAGGCCACCGCATTTGATGAGATACAGGGATCTGAAGTCCCGCTCAGTCTTCTTGCAGAAACTACATTTCCGGCTTTATCTACGGTATAAGCCACGGTTATCGTTCCGCTTGCGGTACAGTTGTTGGAAGGTTGCGCTCCGCCTCTTCCCATTGTTCCGGGAATAAATCCGGTTAATTTCCTGTCAATTCCCACTTTACTGTCACCGTTTCCGTCGCCACCTAAAGGATCTCCTGCGTTTCCTACTCCCGTTCCGTCTCCCTGGCTTCCGGCTTTTGTTCCTCTTCCTTTAATTAGATTTCCAATGGCGGCATTTCCTTTTCCGTCACCGCTTCCGGATTTCGCATTGGTAGTTGCAGCACCTGATTTTTTAGTATTTTTAGATGCTGATGTGCTTGTTGATGCCTTATCAGATTTTTTAGATTCCTCCTTTTTAGGTACCGAAACTTTAGAGTTACTTCCCGTAAGCACCTTATCTTTAGGTTCAGATTTTTTGGCAACAGGCTCCGGTTTAGGTTCCGGCTTAATAACTGTTTTCGTTTCAGGAACAGGGGTTTCAATGGGTTCCGGAGTTACTTCTTCCGTGGCTGCAGCTAAGCTTCCTTCCTGTTCTGCAGGCTCCTCGATACCATCCCCATTTCTGTTGTCACCGAAATTCACAAGCATGGTAGTTATCACTTCCGGCTGTTCCTCTATTTCGGGTTTTAGCTTATATAAAAAAACAAATAACAGGATAGCAGACCATACCAGGATAGAAAGCAATGCACTTTTTACCCGGTCTCTGTTTTCCTCGTTTTTATTTACAATATGGCTTCTCATCTTGAAATGATCCTTACCGGAAATTCCGGTTGTATTATTTATCTTTAACCGTTGCAATGGCGATATTAAATTTGTTTTTTTCAGCAATTTCCATTACAAACACCACGTCTTTATGCATGGTGTTTTCATCTGCACGGATGGTAAATGATTTATTGGTCTGGTTGGCCAGTTTACTTACCACTTTTGGCTCCAGCTGATCTTTCGACACCGGACTATCATCTACAAAATAAGAGCCGTCTGGCTTCACGCTTACCACCAAAGGATTCGGAACATTATCTGCTGCCGTATCTGCTTTGGGCAATTTCACATCGATCGCACTTTGGTTGGCTGCTGTGGACGTAATCATAAAGAATATCAACATCAACAGGATAACGTCTGTCATGGCTGCTAAACTGAATTCCGGATTTGCTTTATTTCTCCTCTGAATTTTCATCTGTTTTACTTTTATGGTTTTTTAATGGTCAGATGGAACCTTTCGGTTTCATAAGAAAAATTATAAAGGTTTATTGATAAGGTCTAAGAATTCGCCAGACATATTCTGTGCTTTCAATACAAATTTATCAATTCTGGTTAATAAAATATTGTAGAAAAAGTTGGCCGGAATTGCCACCGCAAGACCTACCGCCGTTTGCCCCAATGCGGTATAAATACCTTCAGACAATGTTTTCGGGGAGAAAGATCCTGTTGCATGAGACAGATTAAAGAATGCAATAATCATCCCGATTACTGTTCCCAATAGTCCCAGCATCGGTGCGATACTTGGTACCACGGCAAGAAGATTCAGGTTTTTCTCCATATTCGCCACCTCAATCTGAGCCTGAGACTCCATGGCGCTTACGATATCTGAAACGGGGCGTCCCAGTCTTGAAATTCCTTTTTCCAGAATTCTTCCTTCCGGAGAATTCTGTCTTTTGCAGTAATCTGCTGCCGATTCTATTTTGCCTTCTTTAATGAAGTCTTCAATATTATCCATGAAATTAGAATCTGTTTTCGATGTTATTCTTTTAATAAAGAAAAAACGTTCAAAAAACAGATATACGGAAAATATACCCAATGCGATCACGGTAACCATCACTATTTTAGCGAAAGCACCTCCGTGGAACATGATCTTCCAAAATGAAAATTCTAAATCTTCTGCAGCCACTGCAGGCGTAGCAACTTGTGCAAACAACATCGTAGTAAGTTCCGTTAACAGCATTAATGTGTATTTTTATAAAAGTTTTAACGACAAAAATAAAGGATTATTATCAATTCGTGTCTTAAAAATAGCTTAAAAACAACTTAAAAAATTGTTATTTCTCAAAAATAGCAAATTTCTCTCCAAAAAAACTCTGAAAAGAAACCTGAACTAAAAGAAATGGGAGGATAAAAATTAAAATTAATCTTCGTCTACCACAATATCATCTTGTTTAAATTCGCATTTTAACCGGAAAGGGATCGGCGTATCGGATCCCTTATAGAAATCGTCGATGTTTCCCTTCCAGATTACCTGCCTTTCTCCGTCTTCACTTTCTTCAAATAAAAGCTCATTATCATAGATAAAAGCATCTTCATCATCGAAAAGATCTACTTCTGTATAGGTATCCTCATCAGAATCGTTAATAATGACTGTTTTTCCCTGTATTTCCGCCGAATCGATCGGAAAATCGAAAATTTTAAGCGAAAGCTGAGGAAAATTATACTGTAAAGAATCATCATCTACGTGATCCAAAGCGTCATCCGTAGTAATTTCAACTTCTAAAAAATGTTGCTGATTGCTGTAAACGGCCTTACAATAAGTATTTCTAATATTGTACTTTAGCGTTTCTTCCGGATGGTAAATTTTTAAAATCCCTTTCATTATTTCTTAAAAAAGAACTGTAATAGTATGATTGTTAAACGTTAGTAACAAAGATAAAAAATAGATTGAACGTGAAAAATATTTTTAAAAGTATTTTGAAAAAATACGCTTTTAAATAATATTTTCCGGTGAAGGAAAAAGAAAATAGGATCCTGAACAAGAGCACGCGCGTGGATTCTTTCGGAAAAACAGCACGCTCTTCTAATATTTTGTCATAGTTCTGGATTTAATAATTAATTTTGCTTCTTAAAACATTTTGAGAAAATGAAAAACATGGCATTGAAAATTATTTTAGGTTTAAGCTTGATAATAGGTCTCGCTTCCTGTAAAAAGTCGGATTCACCGCTAACGAAAGTTACCCCCTCCAATCTGGATTCTATTGCGTCCAACTATTATGAGCAATATCTTAAACTGTATCCTTTGGAGGCTACTTCTCAGGGGGATCTACGATACAATGATCAATTGCCCATTAATATTGATAAAGATTTTATTTCCGGAGAAGTTGCCTTTTACAGTTCGGTTCAGAAACAGCTTGATAATGTAGATTATAACAGACTTTCGGATGAAGAAAAAGTGGTTTATGATGTGCTGGACTTTACCTTAAAAGATAAAATTGAAGCGTACGCTTATCATCCGGAATACATTCCATTCACCCAGTTTGGTGGTCTTCCTCTGAATTTTCCTCTTTATGGAAGTGCCGAAGGCAGTCAACCCTTTAAAACAGAAAAAGATTATAACGATTGGCTTAAAAGAATGAACAAATTTCCGGATTGGATGAATGCCGCTCAGGATAATTTTCGTGACGGAATAGCCAATAAAATGGTATTGCCTAAAAAACTGGTCATTAAAATGATTCCCCAGATGAGAGCGGAAGAAATTGTTTCTACCGATCCTGATAAAAATATTTTCTATGGCCCGATAAAGAAGTTTCCGAAGAATTTCAGCCAGGCTCAGAAGGATAAATTTTCAGCACTTTATAAAGATGCCATTGCTAAAAAGATCATTCCGGCTTACACTAAAATGGGCGATTTCCTGGAAAAGGAATACTTGCCTAAAGCCAGAGAGACAGACGGTTACAACAGCCTTCCGAATGGAAAGGAAATCTATCAGTTTTACGCAAAAAGCTGGACAACGACTCACATTTCTCCGGATGAGATCAATAAAATCGGAATTCAGCAGGTGGCAATGCTTCGTGCCGAAATGGAAAAAGTAAAACAACAGGTTGGTTTCACAGGAACACTTGAAGAATTTATCAATTTTGTGAAAACAGATGAAAAAGCAATGCCTTACAAGACTTCAAAGGAAGTTTTAGCGGCATTTAACGGCATTTTAACGAAGATTACGCCAAAACTGAAAACGATGTTCAGTGTAACTCCGAAAACGAAATTTGAGATCCGCCAGACCGAAAAATTTCGGGAAGCAAGCGCGAGTGCCGAATATATTCAGGGAACTCCGGATGGCAAAAGACCCGGTATTTTTTATGTTCCGCTTCCTGACCCTTCGAAATTCAATGTTACTTCAGGAATGGAGTCTCTTTTCCTTCACGAAGCTATTCCGGGGCATCATTATCAGGTCTCTTTACAGCAGGAAAATACAAAACTTCCTAAGTTTATGAGATTCGGCTGGTTTGGAGCGTATGGTGAAGGCTGGGCACATTATTGTGAGACTCTAGGCCCGGAATTCGGTTTATATACCGATCCTTATCAGAAAATGGGCTACCTGAGCGATCAGATGCTGAGAGCCGTAAGACTGGTTGTAGACACCGGAATTCATTCAGGAAAAATGTCAAGAGAAGAAGCTATTAAATATTTTCTGAGCAATATTTCTTATGATGAAGCAGGAGCCACTGCCGAAGTGGAAAGATATATGGCAATGCCGGGACAGGCTTTAAGCTACAAAATCGGTTCGTTAAGAATTCGTGAATTGAGAGAAAAATACCAGAAAGAGTTGGGCAAAAAGTTCGATTTGGCGAGTTTTCATGATGAAGTATTAAGTCAGGGATGCCTTCCTCTGGATGTTTTGAACAGGAAAATGGATCTTTGGGCGAAAAAACAGAAGTAAAATGTAAGCAACAGAGATTAAAAATTGTATAAATTTGACGGAGTATTTTGTAATACTCCGTTTTTATTGAAAACATAAATATGACTAAAATTATTTATTTGCTGCTCATTCTCTATTTATCGTTTTTTAATAGTCAAAATAAAAAGATTGTAAATAAAATTGACTCTTTAAACTTTACAGAAGACATTCAGAAATTTATTTCTAATGAGAATAATAAAATCAATTATCATCTGAAAATTGAAGATAAAATCAATTATGACTTTTATTGCAATGTTATATCAGATAGTTTGAAAACCAATCAAATCTGGGGAAAAGGTGATTTTGATAAAAATGGACTGACAGATCTTTTAGTTACCGGAAATACTTCTGATGGACCACAAACTATTTATATTTTAGACAAAGGAGATCATTTTGAGTCTAAAAGTTTAAGCATGGGCACACTGTACGAAGCTTGTTCATTTTCCTCAGTAAAAAATGACAAAATTGAATACCTAAGTGTAAAAATTTTAAACAAATTTGGATATTTAAGCAAGTTAACGAAAGAAAACCTCGTGTATAAGTATAACGCCTTCATTGAAGAAAATACCAATCCTAAAACACATAATATTTTAGATATAAAATATGAAAATACAGGCAGCCACTGGAGTAGAAACCCATTAAAAATAGAAGTAATATCCAACAGGGATGTGATATGGACGACAGGTAATTCTGAAAACTTTCAATCAAAAATATCTGAGAAAGAATTTAAGCAAATTGTTGAATTATTAAATTATATTGATTTTGAAAACCTTAATGATGAGTATGAAGTAGGCTATTCCGATTCATCAACAAACTATCTTACCATTACTTACGACAATCTTAAAGTAAAAAAAATAAGAGATTATGGAGGAATGGGAACCAGAGGATTACGAAAATTGTACGATATCTTACTCGATCTGAAAAACCTTAATATTAAATAAAAATGATCACACAAAGCCTGCAATCTCTTTTTACGAGAGATTTAACTCAATTAAAAAAAGAAATTGAAACCTATACAAACGAAGATATTATTTGGGAAACAGATAAAAACATCCTGAATTCCGCAGGGAATTTGTGCCTTCATCTTGTAGGCAATATCAACCATTTTATAGGTGCTCACCTTGGAAATTCCGGCTATATCCGAAATCGTGAGCTTGAATTTTCAATAAAGAATATCCCGCGCGAAGAATTGATCTCGCAAATTGAAAAAACAATAGAAGTAGTGAATTCTTCCTTAGAAAAATTATCTGCTGAAGATCTTGAAAAAGAATATCCGCTGGAAGCTCTGGGCTATAAAATGACCACCGAACATTTTTTGATCCATCTTTTTGGGCATTTAGGCTATCATTTAGGGCAAATTAATTACCACAGAAGGTTGTTGGATTTGGGATAATCTTACATCATAACCAATAAACTACCCCGTCAAAAATTCTTTGAATTTTCGTCACCCCGCCACTGGAGGGGAATTTTATGCGTATAATTTTTTATTTCTCAAACATCATTTTTGTAATAAAATCTTTCTCCCCTTTTCCTCTTGCCGGAGAATATTCTCTTCCGTAAAAAATAATCTGGAGATGCAGCTTATTCCAAACCGCTTCTTTCCATAATTTTTTAGCATCTTTTTCTGTTTCGACCACGTTTTTACCGGAAGTCAGTTTCCACTGTGTCATTAATCGGTGAATATGGGTATCTACAGGAAAAGCAGGAAATCCGAAGCCCTGGCTCATCACCACAGAAGCCGTTTTATGCCCTACGCCGGGAAGGGCTTCCAGCTCTTCGAAGGTTTGTGGCACTACTCCGTCATGTCTTTCCAATAGCAATTCCGCCATTCTTTTTAGATTTTTTGCCTTTGTATTGGCTAAACCTATTTCCCGGATCAGTTCTTTGATCTGAAATTCTTCCAGTTTTGCCATTCTCTGCGGAGTTCCGGCAACAGCAAAAAGATCGGGCGTTACCTGATTTACTTTTTTATCGGTTGTCTGTGCAGAAAGAGCGACTGCCACCATCAGCGTATAAGGATCGGTATGATCTAATGGAATGGGCACTTCCGGATATAATTTTTCTAATTCTGACTGAACGAGCTCTGCTCTTTGCTTTTTTGTCATGTAACCATTAAATTTGAACAAAATTAAATCATTATGTTGAAAGTTGGAGATCATTTACCAGAATTTGTAGGAATCAATCAGGATGGAAACACCATAGAATCATCAAAGTTATTGGGTAAGAAACTGGTTATTTTCTTTTATCCTCAGGCAAGTACGCCGACTTGTACAGTGGAGGCCTGCAATTTAAGCGATAATTATTCCGAACTGGAAAAAGAAGGTTTTCAGTTGTTGGGAATAAGCGGTGATTCTGTAAAAAAACAGAAAAATTTCCACAGCAAATTCGCATTTCCTTATGACTTAATTGCTGATGAAAATCGTGATATTATTGAGAAATTCGGAGTCTGGAAAGAGAAAAAAACGTTCGGAAAGACCTATATGGGCATTGTGAGAACCACTTTTATCTTTGATGAAAACGGAATCTGCACAAGAGTTATTGAAAAAGTAACATCAAAAACAGCGGCAGCGCAGATTTTGGGAGAATAATTTTTTTCTTAACCACTAATTTCACAAATATTTTCACGAATAACACTGCTAGCGGTGAAGTTGGTGAAAATATTCGTGTGATTTTGGTTTAGTCTAATGTTTCGTAGTACATCAATTCTTCATTGTCCTCTGGAATCGTTACCATTTTTTGATATTTCAGACCTAATTTTTCGATTAATTTCTGAGAAGAAAAATTATCTTTTGATGTAATTGCGGAAATTTTCTTTAAACCAAAATCATCCATTCCGATAGATTTTACCTTTGAAGCCGCTTCATAAGCATAGCCTTTTCCTTCAAACTCATCCAATAAAGAAAACCCTATATCTACAATCTCCAATCCTTCTCGCTCGAAGATCCCTACTCCACCGATTTTATGATTTCCTTCTTTTGTTACAATTAAATAATTTCCGAAGCCCAGCTTTTCAAACTGCGGCATAAAGCGATTTTTAATATAATTTTCTGCATCAGCAATCGTTTTTATATTACGATCACCGATGTACCGAATAAATTTTGGTCTGTTATACAAATCGAAAATAAATTCTCCATCTTCCAAAGACATCGGACGAAGGATTAATCGTTCTGTTTCGTAGAAATTATCTGCGGGTAGATCGGGTAGATTTTTTAGGTTCATCTTTTGGTTCTTCTTTTTTTTCGATTTTTAAAAGTCTAGGATTATTAGGGCATTTTTTATTATAAAGCTCAATATAGGTTCCGTTATCTTTTATATCTTTAATGGTTCCCGCCGTTTTATTTACCGTTAAAGTAAAGTGTTTTTTCTGATAAGGGCATTCTTTTGACGTTATTTTGCCGAGATCGAGATAATAATTCATTTTATCTTCAGAGTAGCTGGCTGCAATATCTTTAAATTCGTCATCAATAAGATAGCCGTCAATAGTTGCCACAATAGCAGCTTCTTCTGCATTATCTATTTTACCTACAAACTTTTTCAACCCGTCAAAGTCGGTAATATAACTTAGATTTCCGCCTGCAGAGTATACGATATAATAAAAGCTGTCTTCACTTGGAAATAAGTTAAATCCTGAAGATTGGGGTAGGTAATCCGTCTTTTTCCCCGAAGTTCTTACCTCGGTGTTTCTTCCGTATTCGTTATGAACCAATACCCAAAAATCCGTGCGGTCATTGGGGATAATTCCATTAAGAACACTTGAGATATTAGCAAATTTCTTCTTTTCCTGAGCATGAGCTAAAAAACTCATCATCAGGAAAGTAAATATTGTAAATTTGGATATTATCTTTATCATAGGCAAAACTTTGGCAGAAATGACGCCAGTTATTTTACATAAATTTATCTCCTTTTTTGAAGTTTTTCAGATCAAGAACATAATCCTTGATCATCTGGTCATTGCTTCTCGGGCATATTAAAAGTGCTTTATCTGTATCAACGATAATAAAATCATCCAGCCCGTCTATAATAACGGCCTTATTATTATTTTTTAACCGAATAACGTTTCCTTTGGCATTATATGTTAAAAGGTGTTTCAGATTGGCCGCGTTTTCATTGTCATCTTTTTCCGCATTCTCGTAAACAGAATTCCAGGTTCCCACATCGCTCCATCCGAGATCCGCAGGAATGACATGAACATTTTTAGCTTTTTCTAAAATTCCGTTATCAATAGAAATCTTCTGAACCTTTGGATAAATAATCTCAATACAGCTTTTTTCGTTATCTGCATTGTATTCACACGCCATAAAATGCTGAGTCATCTCAGGAAGATAGGTTTCAAAAGCATGATGAATACTTTTAACATTCCAGATGAAAATACCGGCATTCCAAAGAAAATCACCACTTTCTAAAAAGCTTTTCGCAATTTCAAGAATCGGCTTTTCGGTGAAGGTTTTTACTTTATAATAATCCGAATCATGCTTGTCAACAAACTGAATATACCCATATCCGGTATCAGGTCTTGTTGGGGTAATCCCTAGAGTTAGCAGATATTCATGCTCCGCAGCTATTTTGAAGGCAATCTCAATTTTTTCTAAAAAAGTTTCCTCTTTTAAAATTAAATGATCTGCAGGCAATACAACCATGGTAGCATCAGGATTAATCTCTGCAATCTTATTAGCCATATATAAATTACAGGCAGCCGTATTTTTCATTAAAGGCTCGCCCACAATATTATCCTGAGGGATTTCAGGTAACTGCTGATGAGAAACTTCAATATATTCTTTATTCGTAATTACAAATATATTCTCATCCGGAATAATCTTACTGATTCTGTCATACGTCTGCTGAATCATCGTACGACCAACTCCTAAAATATCCTGAAATTGTTTGGGAAACTTCTGTGTACTCATTGGCCAGAACCGGCTACCGATTCCTCCCGCCATTATCACACAGTATTTATCTGATTTTGACATTTTTAAGTGCATTTTTCTACCCTCGCCAAAGGTTTGAAAGAATACTTTCTTCCCGTAGCCAGATTCTGACAAAGATAGTTTTTTTTGATCAGACCTTCTAATAAATACTTTTCGTTGTGATAGATAAAAGAATCCCCTTTTATTAATTCTTCTACAAAAACCATGGTATCATCCTGTTTGTCAATATGAAAATACTTTACAAGATCTGGGCTGGACATAAAGTTGGCCTTTGGGGATTTGGAGAATTTTCTAAGAATGGGCCGTAATTCTTCTTCATAAGCCTCCATACTTTGCCCTAGCATCTCCCGGAAAGTCTCCTTCCACTCCTGACCGTGGGGCGAAATTCTCCTTCCATATTTTTCGAAGGCAATGAGATGAGCCAGCTCATGGGTTAAGACAAAGAAAAAAAGCTGAGGAGCCAAGGTAGAATTTAAGGTAATTTCATGGGAATAATCCGGGAGCTTTCGGTAATCTCCCAGTTTTGAATTCCTGTTTCTTGTCACCTTTATATGAATATAATAATCTGCAAACCAGATTTTTAAATACTTCAGGGTATCTTGTGGTAAATATTTTTCTAAAGACTGAATAGACATTCTACAAACTTAATGGAATTCCTGCATAGAAATTCAATAATTTGAGACTAAAAAGATAATTAAATTTTGCCTGGGCAACAGATCCTTGTGCATTCGCATAATTGTTTCTTGCAACATTCACATCATAAATCGTTGAGCGGCCTGCTGCATAACTTTTATCCGCGAACTCCAATGCCAGCTTTGTGCTTTTTTCGGCTTCTACGGAGTACATATAAATCTCATAATTTGCATCAACGTCGAATTGTGCTTTCTGAACATTTTGTCTCACCGTCTGTTTCTGTTGCTCCATCGTAATCTTCGCAGCACTTTCATTGATTCTTGACTGCTCCACCTGAAGTTTTGTAATCCCTTTATTAAAAATTGGAATATTTAAAGAAATGGCAGCCTGCTGACCAAAATTATCTTTATATTGAGTGAAAAATCCCTGTTCTTTAACATAAAAGAGCGCCGAACCTACATTATCCGTCGTCAGAAGGTTATTATAAAAGCTACCGATTCCCGCACTTGCTGTCAGAGACGGATAAAAAGCGGTTTTATCAACTTCAATCTGCGCCTGAGCAGATTTGATTCGGCTTTCTGCAGCTTTTACCTGCGGCTGTGTTTCATAAGCTGTTGTCAGAACCTCATCCACAGATTTCAGTTCGGGCGTCAGTTGATCCGGAACTGATACGTCTTCTACATCAAAATCCTTATATTCCTGCAGCTGTAACAGCTGAGCTAAAGCGAATAAGCTTCTCCCCACATTAATCTCAGCGGTTTTAAGATTCTGTTTTTCTCTGGCCGAAGCCGCTTCAGCTTCTGCCAAGACCGTCTGAGCGGTGGTTCCGACCTGCGTTGTGATCTTCGCCCTGTCAAACTGTTTTTGAGCATTTTCTACTGCGGCTTCGGAAATCTTTACAATTTCTTTGTTCAACAGTGTTGTTAAATATTGCTGAGCAATCTGAAGAGAAATATCATTTTTAATAGTTTCAATATCATACTGGCTCGCTTCAACATCGAATGCTACTTTTCTGATTGTCTTCTCCAGTCTTCCGTTGTTGTATACCAAGATATCAGCTCCAATATTCGAACTGTTACTGAATCTGTCATTTCTCAAACTCCCGGTTCCGAAAGAGGTCTGCCCAAAACTCACCGTATTTCCTATATTGGCAGAAACCGAAGGGAGATAGTTTTTCTTTGCTATTTTTAGATTATTATCCTGGATTTGTTTTGAATATTCATTCTGGATCACCTGAAGATTATGCTGCGTGGCATAGTCTACACATTCTCTCAAAGACCACTTCTTCTGGGCACTCAAACCCAGGCCAGCAAGTCCAAAAACAATAATCCAAACTTTTTTCATATTTATAAGCTTTTCCGAATTAGACGAACCAATTATAAAAAAGTTACAGTTTCAGAAAATTAATATTTTATTTTGAAAAACTTTTGACAAATTTGCATCATGACAAACGAACAATATCACGAAGCTGTAGAGTGGCTATTTGTGCAGGCACCCAATTATCAGATCGATGGACAGAAGGCCTATAAACCGGGGTTACAAAATATTACCAGACTCTGTGCTTTTTTTGGAAATCCTCAGGAAAAGATTAAATGCATTCATATTGGCGGAACAAACGGAAAGGGTTCTTCCAGCAATATGCTGGCATCAGTTCTTCAGGAAGCCGGGTATAAGGTAGGGTTATACAATTCTCCCCACCTTATCGATTTTACAGAGCGTATTAAAGTGAACGGCACGATGTGTGAGAAAGAATTTGTCTATCATTTCATCCAGAAACTTAAAAATCTTCCCGCAGACATCAGTCCGTCCTTCTTCGAGTTTACCACGATAATGGCATTTGAATATTTTTATCAGCAAAAAGTAGATATTGCCATCATTGAAGTGGGATTAGGCGGAAGATTAGACGCCACCAATATTATTACGCCGATGGTTTCAGCTATTACCAATGTTCAGCTGGATCATCAGAATATCTTAGGAGACACGATTGAGGAGATTGCCGGAGAAAAAGCGGGCATCGTAAAACCCTATATCCCGATTATTTCAGGAGATGACAATGAGGTGGTGAAAAATATCATTAAACAAAAAGCAGAAAAGGAACATGCTCCTCTTATTGATGCCACTCTGCTAAAAACAGAGCTAAGCTCCGATTTAAAAGGAAATTATCAGAAAAAAAATATCCGTGTTGTTTTAGCAATAATCGAAGAATTAAAAAAATCAGAGATCATAATCTCAGAAGAACATATTGAAAATGGATTATCAAATGTTCATCGTAATACCGGATTTATCGGCCGCTGGTTTGAATTTTCCCAATCTCCTCTTACGATCTGCGATACAGGACACAATCAGGCAGGTCTGGAATATGTTTTTGATCAGTTAAAGAGCATCGACCGTCGCAAACATATAATTTTAGGATTCGTTAATGATAAAAAAATTGATGATGTCATGAAGTTATTACCTGAAAATTCTGACTTTTATTTTGCAAAACCAGCCATAGAGCGAGGAAGACACCCGAAAGATTATGAGAATTTACTCATCGATGCAAAAATTTCTTATAAAATTTTCGATTCTGTGCAGGCAGCCTATCTTTCTGCAAAAGAAGCATCTACAAACGAAGAAATGATCTTTATCGGCGGAAGTAACTTCGTAGTCGGAGAATTTTTAGAAAAAAATTTGGAGATTTATAAATAAGTCGTATATTTGCACCACTCTAAACGAGGAAACAAGTATAGTGGGGCTCTTAGCTCAGTTGGTTCAGAGCATCTGGTTTACACCCAGAGGGTCGGGGGTTCGAATCCCTCAGGGCCCACTAAAAAGGATACTGAAGCCTTTCAAAAAATTTCAGGGCTCTTAGCTCAGTTGGTTCAGAGCATCTGGTTTACACCCAGAGGGTCGGGGGTTCGAATCCCTCAGGGCCCACAAAATCTCTCTTTTTTAAGAGAGATTTTTTTGTTTTATACTACTTCTACCCTATTCATAGGAGTTTAGGATCAATCCCAAAACTTGGGGACTAAGCAAAAAGTTTAGACAATCTGAATAGAAAAAATTATTGTTGGGGATTTGGCAAAAAGTTGAGATCATTTTAAATTAAAAATAAGAGTTTGATTTTTATTTCTCGCGGATTTTTAAATACAGAAGATGAGCGCTGAACTTACACCCGATGATAAAATTTAAATAAAATGGATCAATCCCAAAAGTTGGGGACTAAGCAAAAATTTTAGACAATCTGAATAGAAAAAATGATTTGTCTTTCACTCCTCGAAGCTGCAATCTGAAGTTCTTTATTTTAGCATTGAATGATTCCGCCG
>Ga0302347_1000427_pt1 | contig 68062 bp, 50 predicted proteins | sample PhyWR1_FD_202178 | JGI IMG/M metagenome (GOLD analysis project Ga0302347, IMG submission 202178) | Leaf surface microbial communities from wheat plants in UC Gill Tract Community Farm, Albany, California, United States - DLSL W.R1 (v2)... | ecosystem: Host-associated > Plants > Phyllosphere >... | reverse complement strand
AGGCTATCCAGAGTGACACCCAGCAATTCTATATGGGAGCCTTATCACCCTTAGCAGGACGTCAGAAAGAACTGCAAATCTTTGATTTCCCGTTCCTGTTCCAGAGCGATGAGGAAGCCGCTCAAGTCCTCGATGGCCCGGTAGGTCAGAAAATGCTTGAAAGCCTGTATGGCATGCGGATGTATCCGCTGACCTGGAGTGGTGGGGCATTCCGTGACCTGGCCAATAACAAGCATCCGGTGACCTCGCTGGAAGAGATGAAAGGCCTGAAAATCCGTGTGATGCCAACCAAGGTGGCTATTGATAGCTTCCAGGCGATGGGCATCAATCCGGTGCCACTGGCTTACTCTGAAGTCTTTACGGCACTGGAGACCGGCGTTCTGGACGGGCATGAACATCCGGTGGTGGATATGTACCAGAACAAAGTCTACGAAGTTGAAAATAACCTGACCACCACCAACCACGTATATACCCCGGTTGCACTGGTGGTCTCCAAAAAATGGTTCGACACCTTAACGCCAGAGCAACAGGCGATTGTCAGATCCGCAGCGGAAGAGACGCGGACATTCCAGCGCGCAGAAGAGATAAATCAGGTTGAAAACGCGCTTGAACAACTGGCTAAACACGGCATGAAAGTCAGCACCTTATCGGCTGAAGAGATGGATAAAATCCGTACCGTGGTACAACCGGTATTCGATAAACACACCAAGATTATTGGTGCTGAGTTTGTTGAGACATTTGTCGCAGAAAGAGACAAGGTTCGCCAGTCCCTGCAATAAATAGACCGCCATACTTCAAGTCGCCCGGGTGCTGCCGGTGCTGAGACCGACGGGTCACATCGTTATCTGTGCTCATCGCCTGTCTCAACCTGGCGGCCACTGGCTGTAGAACCGTAATTATATCCCGAGGCACCCGCGCAATGGTGGTCTGTCGCGGGTACCTCACTTCTGTCCGGAGCCCTTGTCGGGCATGACGGAATGATATCCCTGGAGAGAGTATGCAGTGGCTGATTAATCTTTTTTTTAAAGCACTGGAAGCGGTCATGGTGCTGTGCATGGTCTGCATGATGGTGATGGTGTTTGGCAACGTGATTATGCGTTACGGCTTCCATTCCGGTTTTCCTATTTCAGACGAACTCTCCCGGTTCTGTTTTTTCTGGGTCATTTTCCTCGGCGCGATTGTCGCCTCCCGTAATCAGAAGCACCTGAGTGTTGATACCGTTCAGGTCTTATTGCCCAAAAGCTCAAGAAAAGTCTGCTGGGGTGTCAGCCAGCTGCTGGTCTTTGTCTGCTGCGTACTGATGTTTTATGGCTTCTGGCTACAACACGATATTTTCTCTGATGATCCCGCGCCGGTCAGCGAAATTCCGTTGCTGATGGTCTATGGCGTTATTTACCTCTCCTCAGCCTGCATGGGAATAATCTGCCTGAATAATATTGTTCGCCTGCTGATGGGGCGAGTTGATGAGGCCGAATACTCCATGGCGGTACGTAATAAATAACACCTGACGAAAGCCCACGGCTATTCGTCTGATTACTCAGGCAGCAGCCTTTCTAAGAGTAGAAAAGACTATGATTATCGGATTATTTGTCATCACGTTGTTGGGCACCCTGGCGCTCGGCGTACCAGTGGCGTTTGCCCTGTTACTCAGCGGTGTTGCCCTGATGCTGGCGCAAGGGATGTTTGACCCGCAGATCATCATCCAGACCATTATTCCGGGAGCAGATAACTTTGCTCTGCTGGCTATTCCCTTCTTCCTGCTGGCGGGTGAATTTATGCTGGCGGGCGGAATTTCAAAACGTATTGTTAACCTCGCTGTGGCATGGGTCGGGCATATTCCCGGAGGTCTGGGTTATGTGGTGGTCTTTGCTGCCCTGATTATGGCGAGTCTCTCAGGCTCAGCCGTCGCCGATACGGCTGCCCTGGCCGCGATGTTGTTACCGATGATGCGTGCTGGCGGTTATGACCCGGCACGCTCAGCCGGTCTGATTGGTGCCGGGGGGGTTATTGCACCGGTATTACCGCCTTCAATAGGCCTTATTCTGTTCGGGATTATTGGTAACGTTTCTATCACCAAACTGTTTATGGCCGGTATTGTGCCCGGCTTACTGATGGCCCTGGCATTGATTGTCACCTGGAATATCCTGATGCGTAAGTCTGGTAAAGAAGGGCGCCTGAAGGTGTACCCTAAAATGCCGATGCGCGAGCGCCTGAAAGAGACTGCCCGCAGTGGCTGGGCACTGATGCTGCCGGTGATTATTATCGTCGGTCTGCGGATGGGGATATTTACGCCGACCGAGGCGGCCGTGGTGGCATCTGTCTATTCACTGTTTGTGGGTTGCTTTATTTACCGTGAAATTAAGCTCCGTAATTTCTATAAACTTTGTGCCAATGCCGCCAATATGACCGCGGTGATTATGCTGATGGTGGCTGCGGCAATGTTGTCTGCTTATATGATAACGGTGGCGAATATTCCGGCGGCCTTTGCCCAAATGCTGTTACCCCTGAGCGACAGCCCGACACTGATGCTGCTGGTGATGATGGGTATTATCATTCTGATCGGCATGTTTATGGACTTTACACCGACGATACTGATCCTGACACCGGTCTTACTTCCTGTGGTGATTCAGGCCGGTATTGACCCGGTCTATTTCGGTATCCTGTTTATCATGAATAATGCCATCGGCTTGCTCACGCCACCGGCAGGTAATGTGCTCAATGTGGTGCGAGGAGTTGCGCAATTGCCAATGAATCAGGCGATAGCGGGGGTCTGGCCGTTTGTTCTGGCGCAGTTTATTGTACTCTTCCTGCTGGTGCTGTTCCCACAACTGGTTATGGTTCCGCTTGGCTGGTTAACCTGACTTCTTAGAGAAGAAAAGGGAGAGGTGGTAAACCTCTCCCTTCAATGGCAATATGTTAGTGTGTACTTACAATTTTTTTGGTTCTGTCCCACCGATGCTGGGCAGATAAAAGTGGGCATCTGACCTTATTAAACTACTGATTTAAATATATTTATAAGGAATTCATATCGCCACTGAGTGTGCGCTCACTAACTAATGTCTGGCAAACTTACCAGCCTGGTACGGCACCACCGTTAAAGATAGTTTCTGCAGCTTTTGCCACCTCAGGGGACTGATAAGATGCGAGGAATTCTTTTACATTTTCGGCATCTTTATTATCTTCACGGGTGACTAAGATATTCACATAAGGTGAGTTCTTATCTTCAATAAATATGCTGTCTTTCACCGGTGACAGACCTGTTTGCTGAATGTAAGTGGTGCTAATAATCGCGACATCGATTGTTGGATCGTCCAGTACTCGGGGTAACTGTGCTCCTTCCAGCTCCATAATTTTAAGGTTATGCGGATTCGAAGTGATATCCAGACTGGTTGGTAACAGACCTTTTCCTTCTTTCAAGGTAATCAGTTTTTCTTTCTGCAGTAATAATAGAGCGCGGCCGAGGTTGGTCGGATCATTTGGAATCGCAATAGTCGCTCCGTCAGTGATTTGGCTGACCTGATTAATTTTTTTCGAGTAACCTGCCATTGGAAAAACGAAAGTGTTACCGACTACGACCAGATGATAATTATGAGCTTTATTATCTTGCTCAAGGAAAGGACGGTGCTGGAAGACGTTGGCATCGAGTTCGCCCTGGTTGGTGGCATCATTAGGTAGTAAAGAGCCACTAAAACCGACCAGTTCAACCTCAAGGCCATATTTCTCTTTAGCGACCTTTTTGGCGATTTCTGCCACATCCTGTTCAGCGCCATTAATGACACCCACTTTTATATGCTTGCTATCACTGGCGCGTTGATCACACCCCGCCAGTAACATGCCAGCTAGCACTACCATTGCAATTTTTCTTAAGGGGGTCGTCGCCAGTTTCATTTTTTTCCTTATCAGAGAGTCCCAAAACGTATAAAAATGACTATAGCAGGATGGTTGTTAGCGTAATAAAACGAAAGATTATCAGTAATAATAAAAAAGAATATACCCGTTATGCTTCAAGTTGCCCGGGCGTTGCATGCGATCAGCTCGTCGAATCACATAGCTTGTCTATGCTCATCGCCGATCGGAGCTTTGCGCCTACAGGCAACTCGAATTATTTAGGGTATATGCTGAAAGCCGTATGTTACAACCCCAGGCAAGAGCATTAATCGATCACTTATTGTCTGTAAATGAAACAGCACCATAATTCGGCGTTGAGAAATGGAGATGACATAATTTTAGGATGGTAATTTTCTTTAGTTATTTTTAGTTTTTTAATTAAAAAAACCAAGATATATGATATTGACGAAATGTTTTTCGTTTGTTGTACTAATTCAAGAATTGCCAGTGAGATGTGGCGATCTATCCATCTGAATACGAATAACTAAAATTAATGCCGAGAGCGATAATGAAAAAAATAACATTTCTGTCTGGGGCGGTGATCAGCATGCTTATTTCTATAGCTGTACATGCAGAAGCGATAAAAAAAGAAGTGCCTGAACACAGTATCCCGGTGATAAAATTGATTAATACCGCAGATAACCATTCTGCTTTTATTCGTGGAACGATCCCGTCTTTAGCGAAAATCTCCTCTGAGAACCTCTACTTTAGTAACACTTTTGAAGAGTGGCAAAAAGGGGTTCATCCTGCACCTAAAAAGCAGTATGTCGTTACTATGAAAGGAAAACTTAAGTTTAAAGTGAGCGATGGCTCTACCTTTATTATTGAGCCTGGCACCGTGCTACTTGCTGATGATACTCAGGGTGAAGGTCATAGCTGGGATATCGTAGAAGGTAAAGAGTGGGTACGTGTTTATATCCCTGTCGGTGATAACGACCACTTTGTTGCTGATAAATAATTATTAGCTGAAAAGTAATAATACCCTGACCCGGAGCTGCGCTAAAAGTGACCGGGTTATTTTTTGTATCTTGTTTTTTATCACTGCAATATTTATCTGCTACTGTCAACGCGCATAAAAATCTAACCATAACACTAAAGCTAATCGTGTTCGTGCCGATATTGAGTTTGATAGCAATCAATAATAAAACCTACTGCTATTCATTCTATCTATTACCTCCCGCCTCCCTTCATCATATTGATATTATTATTTAGCCTTAGAGGGAATCATGAACAAATTGAAAACTATGCGACTCAGCACCATGCTTGCTGCCGGGTTTGCAGTGGTAATAGCCATTGGTTTTTTTGTGGCATTATTTGCCAGAATGCAGCTAGCTACCGTGGCACATAATATGGATTATGCGGTCAATACTCGGCTGGTCAATCTGCAGTTGATTATCAAGATCAAAGACAATATTACTGATAATGCCCATGATATTCGTGATCTTGCCTTATACACAACTCAGCCGCATAGCGATAATGAGTATCGGGAGTATATCAAAGAGAAAAATCAGATCCTTGAACAACGAATTATCGACAATAATGCATTGTTACTAAATCTGGATAAATCTTTAAAACTCAAGCACTCACGTGAGTTTATGGATCATTTGAATGAGGTTCGTCCGGCCTATTCAGAATCGGTGCGTAAAGCGATGAAAGCCAGTGCCGACGGTGAATATTATGAGACCCGTAAAATTGTGGCTAATGAGGTTATTGGGCCACAGCAGCAGGTTCTTGATGCTCTTACCACCATGAGTAATTCTCACGCTGAAACTACTGTTGATATCGCTCGCCATTATATTAGTGATACTCAGGGAGCCGGAAACCTGTTACTGCTGATTACTATTATCAGCTCTCTGATTGGAGTATTGATTGCCTGGGGCATTGGGCGGGCAGTGAAAAAACAACTGGGAGGTGAACCTGTTTATGCAGTACAGGTCGCTAAACAAGTTGCTGAGGGTAATCTTGAGCTGGCTGTCACTTTACAGAAGGGTGATAGCAGCAGCTTACTGGCAACAATGGACGGCATGCGTGAACGTCTACAGCAGATGGTACGTCAGGTACGAGACAGCAGTGATTCTATTTCGACTGGCGCCAGTGAAATAGCTGCCGGAAGTGCTGATCTGAGCCAGCGTACTGAAGAACAAGCAGCCAGTTTGCAAGAAACGGCGGCCTCCATGGAGCAAATGAGTCAGACGATTCGTCAGAATACCGATACTGTACGTTCAGCTAACCGCCTTGCGCAGACAACTAGCGAAAAAGCGACACAAAGTGGCAAAGCGGTACATGAACTCGTGCTCACTATGCAGGAAATCAACAGTAGCTCGCAGAAAATTGGCGATATCATTAGCGTGATTGATGGCATCGCATTCCAGACCAATATTCTGGCATTGAACGCAGCGGTGGAATCTGCCCGTGCTGGTGAGGCGGGACGTGGTTTTGCTGTGGTTGCCGGTGAAGTTCGTTCCCTGGCCCAACGTTCAGCGGCAGCAGCCAATGAAATTAAAGGACTGATTGGAGAGAGTCTGCGCACGGTGAATAAAGGTTCTGAAAGAGTGAGTTTGGTGGGTGAGACGATTAATGACCTGGTAGAACAAGCGCATAAAGTTTCTGGCCTGATTTCTGAAATTGGCGTGACTACCGAAGAACAGGGACATGGTATCAACCAGATCAATGATGCCATTGTGCAGCTGGATCAGGTCACCCAGCAAAATGCTGCTTTGGTTGAAGAATCAGCCAGCGCTGCGGATAGCCTGAGTGATCAGGCTGCTAAACTAGTCTCCCTGATGAGTATATTTCGTATTGGCTTATCACACGTCACATCCTCTGACAGTATCACCCAGACCAGAAAATCTGTGATAGTCAGTAAAAAAGAACCTGTGAAAGCGAGCTCCGCGGACTGGGAAAGTTTTTAATCTCTGCCTTCAGCCATACAGGGTAGACAGATAAGGTTAAGGGTCGGTATAAAATACCGACCTTTTTTTATGGTTTTCAGGGGCCACATTTGCGAGAACCGATTACCCCGGGCTATTTAAAACGAATCACAGGTGTTATTTGGAGAAAAGCTTGCATCCTTAGCTTTTGCATATGAAAATGAGAATTATTAACATTTGAGTGTGGCCTGCGATGATGAGTCGCGGGACTCATATTCTCACTCAACCCAACCTCCTCAGCGTATTGTTTCAACCAGCATCACGCTTACCAGTTCATTACTGGCTATCGACGCTCCAGTGATAGCCAGCGGTACTACCACCGCGAATAATCAGACCTCCGACAGGGTTTCTTCCGCCAGCGGGGATAGCCTTTCTGCCTGGTGTAGAGAGGCTATTGTTCTGATGCTACTCAAATAAAACTGCACCTTACTTAGCCGGAAGCCAGCTTTTGGGATGCAGTTCAGGTTAATGCATATTTTTAGATGCTGATCTGGCCACTACCACCAGACTTCTGCTTGCACCCCTGCCATAAACTCATTGTTACTGTTGTCATTAAATTTAAAGTTCGAAAGCTCATTATCGATGATATTGAGATAGGTTCCGTAGAAACGAATCTCTGGACGAGAGCCTAACAAGCTTGGGCCAACTTTCAGTGCATGGTACAGCGTGGTTTTATAACCCGACTCTTTCAGGCTGACACCCTGTTCGGTTTTGTTTTTCTGGGTAAACCAGGCTAACTCAACACCGGTTTGGTTCCAGGTATCCCAAATCCATGCCGGACGGATAACGGTACGGATACTGTTGAAATCACTGTGAGCACCGCTCTCGTAACTATAGACATCGTTACCCTGTGACCAGACCAGTGCGTTGGCCATAATGATACGGTCTGAGAGATACATCTCACCCTGGGAAATCAAACGCCAGGCTTTACCATCGGTTTGTTCGCCATAGTAATAACGACCGGCTCCCATTGAGTTACTGGCACCTGAGAAGTTGGCGAAGCTGCTGGCGTAGGAATTATTAGCAACTTGTAAGGTAAACTCATTGAAGGTATCACGCGGCAGATTCTGGCGAACAATAGCCGTCCCCATCCAGGTATCTTTTAGCTCAAAGAAGGAGTTATTACTTTCATTACTTTTCTGGGCGTCTGTTTTATTAGCAAATGCATATTTACCCATCAGGGACAACGAACCGTTCTCCCAGAGCGGAATATTACGGTAACGCAGATCGACCGAGTTGGTATTCATCTGAGTGGTTCGGCTGAAATCACGTGAATAGACATCGACATCATTACGGCTGACAGAAGCATCTAACTGACCCGGGCCGAGGTTCCAGTTTTCAATCCCCACACCAGCGGCTACTTGGGTGGTGAGTGACTTCCAGTCGAGCATCTGGATTTCATATTCTGGCAGTTTATGCTTACCGACCCAGAAATCCGCTTCAGGTGCAAAAGGCAGGAATCCGCGGGTGGTCAGGAAAATATCACTGAACTGCATAATATTTTCGTTATTGGCATCATCACCAAACCAGGCATCGTTATATTGCTCACCAACGTTACCGTCGTAGGTGACGATGGCGTTAGCGGTTTTACCATCCTGATTGTAGACCCGCTGATTCAGCGTTAAGTCGAACCAACCACTCATTTCATTACCAAAACGGCCTAGTGAACCTGCAGCATAAGTTTGTGCTGAACCACGGTTAGCAGCAGCCCAACCGGAACGGAAGTACCCCTCGTAGCTAAAGCCAATATCATCTTTAATATAACTACTGATATCTTTCATGGTGACGTTTTCAACGCGTGTTTTACCACCTTCATTATTGACTACGGCGATTTTTTGCGTTCCTTTCACCGGAGTTGGAGCTGGTGTTCCAGCGACCGCAGGGTTTTCATTTTCAATATTATCTACGACTGGAGCAAAGGCTGTCTGATTATCTTTTGATACCGCATAAAAATTATTTCCGTTGGTGTTATTTTGTAATACAGCCACTTTCTCTTTATAAATAGCTAACTCATTTTGCGTTTTCTTTAATTCATTTTTGTTTTCTGATAATTGGTTTTCAAGAAGCTCTAGTCGCTGTTCTACCGTTAATTTCGTAGCCCAAGTATTAGTTGATGATAAAGCCAGAAGGACGGACAGAGACAATAAGTTAACCTTCAATTTACTTGAATACATGGTGATACCCTTAATTATTATTTATCCGTCATACTTCAAGTTGCCTCGGTGCTGCCTTTGCAAAGCAACTCGAGTTATTTTGGATATTATGCCTTCAGCCAGAGAGGCTGAAGGCTGGCGGTGTTATTTTGGCGCTAACATCTCTTTTCTTAACGCAATAATCTCTTTCGCCAGATCCTGGCACAGCATGGCTGTCATCAGATGGTCCTGGGCATGAACAAGGATCAGATTGACGGTGACTTTGCCACAACCTTCATCTTGTCCGATGAGGGCTGTCTGAATTTTATGGGCTTCCCGACAGGCTAGCTCAGATGATTCCATCAGTTCGTCTGCTTCATCCCATAATTTGTTACGCGCTGCAGATATGGCTTCCATGGCATCAGAACGTGCTTGCCCGGCATAGATAAGCAGTTCCATAACAGTACTTTCATCGGCAAACATGATTATTCTCCATAATATAATTATTTTGCTGCCTGAGCTGTATTGACCTTATTAGAGGCAATAACGAAGGGTAAATAAATTAATGTTGATACTGCCAGACATAAGAGGCCTACAACCAGCGCGAGCCAATTTCCTCCTGTACCAAAGAAGGCAATTAACGGGCCTGGTGTCGTCCAGGGGACGGCATAAGCAATAGGTGGAATAATTTCCATTGTGACAAAGAAGTAACCGATTAAGCAGTTAACAAATGGTACAGTAATAAATGGCACTACCATAATGGGATTTAATACAATTGGCAGGCCAAAAATAACCGGCTCATTAATATTAAACAGTCCTGGAATAAAGGCCATTTTGGCAATGTCACGATAATCAGTACGACGTGAGGCAATAAAAATGGCCAGTAACAGGCCCAGTGTCATACCTGAACCACCATAGTTGGCAAAGGCATCATTGATGCTACCCCAGGTAATAGGATAAGGCGCTCCCCAAGTGGTTCCGTTAGTTGCTGCGAAGGAGAGATTTTCCAGATTGGCTTCAGAGAAAATAGTTTCACGGATAGCGGCAACGGTATTTGGGCCGTGGATACCCAGAACCCAGAGGAAGTTTGCCACCACACCAAGGATCAGAACCGCAACTATATTCGTTCCCATATCTTTTAGTGGTGCTTGAATCAGGGTGTAGATCAGCTCATTCAGGCCATTAGGTGAGATTTTTGTCAGCAAGTAGTTCAGAACTGAGAAGAAAATCATCACAAAGAAGATAGGAAGCAAAACTTTAAACGACCGGGCAACCGCAGGAGGGACGGCATCTGGCATCGTGATGGTGATTTTCGGGTTGCGAGACAGACGACAGAATATTTCGCTGGTCAGCATCGCGACAATAATGGCAACAAACAATCCTTGTGGCCCCAAGTATTGAGTCGTCAAATAAGACTGACTATCAACCATATGATAGGGCGTGTAGACCACAAAGAAGGCACCGATTGCCGTTAATCCACATAATAAATCATCTTGCTGGTAACTAATCGCAATATTACGTGCGACGAGAAAGGCAATCATAATAGACATGATATTAACGGAACCATTCATGACCGGTGAAAAAATATTTTGTGCTTCAGCTAAATTAGGGAATAGAGTTCCTAAATGTAGAAGTGAAGCAATAAAACCATCCGGTGAAAGAATAGCAAAGTTAATTAATACAATCAGTGAGCTTGCCATCACGATAGGGAATGACAAAATAAATGCATCACGAATGGCTGAAACGTGTATCTGAGAATTTAATTTAATCGCGATCGGGACAAGAATTTTTTCCATGCCACGTTCAAAGGCATCCATTAAACTCATGATGAGCCCTTTATAGTTAATATACTCGTCACACCCTAAATCAGAGGGATATAACTTTCGTTGTATTCCTGAAAGATAATTGAGCTATTAAGAGTATGGAATTGTTATTGGATACGTTACGTTATGTATTTTGTATAATGCAGTTAGATATTATATCCATGGCAAGTTTTTTATGAGTGAATGAAAAAACTTACCCGCGAATATAAATAGAATTTATGTAGTGATGAACCACACTAATATTAGTGATTTTCAATCAGATTCAGTGCTGTTTCTAATACAGATTTTCCATCCATCTGACCATACTGTTTCATATCGATAACAGCGACAGGAATTTTCCCTTGCGTAATATCTTCAATTTCACGTTTCTGGAAACGGACCTGAGGGCCTAACAGTACAACATCTGCTTCATTTTTCTTGATTTTTTCCTTAGCTTCAGAGATAGCGAGAGCATTAATATTGACTTCAACATGACCTGCATCAGCATGTTCTTGCATACGTTTTACCAGCATACTGGTTGACATGCCTGCCGCACAGACTAAGAGTATATTCTTCATAGTGATCTTCTCGATAAATGTTGCTGTTCAGGTTGAGAAATAAGTTAATGAATATCAATCTTAACATCTGCCATTTTGATCACAGTTAGTAAGGACTGAGTGGTTTAAAAACAGAGGTAAAAATGAACATATGGTACATAACACACTTGAAATTAATTATAACCAATTGATTTTAAGTCAAAAAAAGAGGTTCAAAAGTGGTTTATAAAGATGTTATTAACTTACTAAAAAGTAAAATAGCCAGCCCAACCTACAATATTGGCGATATGCTTCCTACCGAAAAGGAGCTGGCTAAACTCTATAATGTCTCACGTAATACTCTGCGAAAAGCACTGAAAGTACTGGAAGATGAAGAGTTTATTGAACGGCGACATGGTTCAGGAACTTATATCAGAAACAAGCATTTTCAGACCTCAGTGACCCATATGGACAGTTTTACTGAAATTGCTAAAAAAGAGGGGAAAAAAGCCAACAGTCAGGTCTTAAGATTTGAGCTTCAGACGGCTTCAGAGGAGATTGCCGGCCGCTTACGTCTGGCAGTGGGTGACCCGGTTTATTATTCCAAACGGCTACGGTTCATTGATAACATTCCTATGCAGCTTGAAGAAACATGGATGTCGGTGAATCAGTTTCCTGATTTGACGATTAATCATATGAAACAATCTAAATTTTCTTTTATTGAAAATGAGTGTGGGGTTAAAATAATAGGCTGTTATGAGTCGTTCCAGCCGGTACACCCGACTCATGAAATTGCTAAAATGCTACATATTAGTGCCCGTGATCCTATTATAAAAATGGAAACACAGTCGATTGATGAGAGTAATAATCCTGTTGATTACTCTATTCTTTACAACAACTCCTTCGAGTTTCAGGTTAAATATTTCTTATCACGTAAGATGTTAACCCATATCTCCTGACAGGATGAATTTTCCTTTTCCCAGTTGGAATGAAGTATTTGTTACCGGGAGTTTATATTGTGAATATTGATCACAGTTCCCGGTTAAAAAATGGTTCAATAAAAATCAAATAACTGCACCACTTATCATCGGATAGTGAAAACTATCACTTGTCTCAGACCTGAGTAATTACCAAATAGGTTCAAAAGTTGTTCATTTTTTTAATGGCCATCACCTTGCTTATTAGTCGGGTGATTCATTAGTATTTTCCTAAACCGGAAGCCAGATAATTAAACGTTAAGCTAAAACATATTAAGCTCTGTTTACTGGTGAATCACGCCAGCATGTCATCGTTTTCTCTTGTCTGCAGAAGCGGGGAAAATCATTAGTCGAGTGGCTGGTAGGAGGAGGTAATCGCATGAATATTGCTGCATTTGATATCGGTGGTACTGCGCTAAAGATGGGGGTGGTTACCTCTGACGGTAAGATACTGGAAAAAGGCAAAGTTTCGGTTACCGAGAGTGATGGTGAGCAAATCTTACAGGCGATTCTGCAATGGATAGCGAGTCACCCGAAATGTGAAGGTATCGCTATCAGTGCCCCAGGGTATGTGAATCCCCATACTGGTTTTATTGAAATGGGTGGCGCAATACGTCGCTTCGATAACTTTGATATTAAAACTTGGCTCCAGGAACGTACACATCTTCCCGTTGCGATTGAAAACGATGCTAACTGTGTGTTACTGGCTGAGCGCTGGCAGGGGAAAGCGGCCTCGATGGCGAACTGCTTGGTGATGACCATTGGCACGGGGATCGGTGGTGCAATTATCTGTAATAACCAACTGGTTCATGGAACACGCTTTCGTGCTGGAGAATTTGGCTACATGGTGGCTGAACGTCCTGGCCCACGCGATATACGCCGCTACACCATGAACGAAACCTGCACGCTACGTATTTTGCGCCAGCATTATGCCGACTACATCGGTCTGACTTTGAGTGAAGTCACTGGTGAGGATGTCTTCGCGCTATATGATTCCGGCGATCTTGTTGGTCAGCGATTAGTCGATGATTTTCTCAATAGTCTGGGTGTCGGTCTCTATAACCTGGTGAATCTATTTGATCCACAAATGATTTTTATTGGCGGTGGCATTGTTGAACGCCCAGGATTCCTTGCACTACTCCGTAAACATCTGGCCTGGTTCGGTATCGATCAATATATAGATGCGGTCAGCCACGGTAATGATGCCGGGCTTATCGGTGCGGTTTACCATTTTAATCAGCAATCTGACCAGTCGTAGACTGGCTATCTCTCATCGAGGAACAGAATATGTCAGGATTTAAAGAAGGATTTCTGTGGGGCGGCGCGGTTGCAGCACACCAACTGGAAGGCGGCTGGAAAGAGGGCGGAAAAGGTATCAGCGTGGCTGATGTTATGACAGCAGGTGCTCATGGTATCCCGCGTGAAATTACTGACGGAGTGATTGCCGGGAAAAATTATCCTAACCATGACGCTATTGATTTTTACCATCGCTATAAAGAAGATATTGCCCTGTTTGCTGAAATGGGCTTCAGTTGCTTTCGCACCTCTATTGCCTGGTCGCGAATCTTTCCACTGGGTGATGAGCCAGAGCCGAATGAAGCGGGTCTGCAATTCTATGACTCTCTGTTTGACGAATGCCTGAAACACGGGATAGAACCGGTTATCACGCTTTCGCATTTTGAAATGCCTTATCACTTAGTGACCGAGTACGGTGGCTGGCGTAACCGTAAACTGATCGAATTTTTTGTCCGTTTTGCCAAAGTCGTTTTCACTCGTTATCAGCACAAAGTGAAGTACTGGATGACCTTTAACGAGATCAACAACCAGGCTAATTATCATGAAGACTTTGCACCCTTTACCAATTCAGGTCTGAAATATACCGCAGAAGAGGATCGTGAGCCGGTTATGTACCAGGCGGCGCACTACGAGTTAGTGGCCAGTGCTCTGGCAGTCAAAGCGGCACGTGAAATCAATCCAGACTTGCTGGTTGGCTGCATGATAGCCATGTGTCCAATCTATCCTCTGACCTGCGCGCCTAACGATATCATGATGGCGATGAATGCCATGCATCGCCGCTACTGGTTTACTGACGTACATGTCCGCGGTAAATATCCTCAGCACTTGCTGAACTACTTTGAGCGACGTGGTTTTGAGCTTGATATTACTGACCAGGATCTGGAAGATCTACAGCACGGTTATGTCGACTATATTGGCTTTAGTTACTATATGTCTTTTGCAACCAAAGCGACCGATGAAAACCCGCAACTGGACTATGACGAAACCCGGAGTCTGGTAGCTAATCCGCATATTCCTAAGTCTGACTGGGGTTGGGCGATTGATCCGGTTGGGATCCGTTATTCTCTGAACTGGTTCTGGGATCATTATCAGTTGCCATTGTTTATTGTTGAAAATGGCTTTGGTGCGATCGATGTTCGGGAAAATGATGGTTCAGTAGACGATCAATATCGCATCGACTATATGTCTACCCATATTGCTGAGATGAAAAAAGCCGTTGTTGAAGATGGTGTGGATCTGATGGGCTATACCCCTTGGGGTTGTATCGATCTGGTTTCAGCAGGTACTGGCGAAATGAAAAAACGCTACGGTATGATCTACGTTGATAAAGATAATGAAGGTAATGGTACTTTGGATCGTAGCCGTAAGAAATCTTTTGAATGGTATCAGAAAGTGATTGCTTCTAACGGTGAGATACTTTAACCGGTAGCATTATCTCCTACTTCTGGCTGATATAGTCAGAAGTAGGAACTTCCTATTTTTGACATAAAAACATAAGGGAATGAGTCAGTTGCCTGATGGACAGGCTTAGCGGATAATCGTTTGCGGATAAGCATTAAGTTGGCATTTGAATACGCAGACGGAAACCCATCGTGATAGATTTTCATCACTATATTGCACAAGCTAAACACTACGACGAAGCCCTGACTACCAGCGCTATTCTCACTTCTGGTAACACTACTGGCCTCAGTTATTCTCTCTATCTGCAGCATGATGAACCGGATAATATAGTCATCGTCTATCATGGTGGTGGAGTCAATAGTCGCGCAGGCTACCCCATTCTGGCACGTCAACTTAGTAAGATCCCAGGAGTAGGAGTCTGTCTGGTGGATATTCGTGGTCATGGGGAATCAACAGGGGAACGAGGAAAAACCGAGAGTCCGGAACGTATCTGGGAAGATGTTGATACTCTACTAAGAGAAATAAATAGCCGTTTTCCGCAGGCTCGCAAACATCTATTTGGCCATTCTAGCGGTGCGGGTATGCTACTGAATTACCTGACTCGTTATCCCTTCCAGCAGCATGCCGATAGTCTTATTATGCTGGCCCCCGAGCTGGGTCCCTTTGCTAAAATAGCTCCTGCCACAACCATTACTAAAAATTTTGCTACAGTGCGTCAGTGGCCATTTATTCTCAATGCCATCAGTGGCGGCTACTTGTTCGGACAGTACCCGGCCATCCGGCTTAATTTTCCGGCCACGGTACTGGAAGTCACGCCAGATCTTGTCAGCCAGTACAGCGTCAATATGGCCAATGCTCTGACACCACGTCATCCCGCCAGACAGCTGGCTGCACTCCCGCTACCCACTCTATTCTTAGCTGCCGAGCGCGATGAACTCTTTAGCGCGAAATCGCTCGCGGACTTCGCCTGCCAAAATGGCAACGCGCAGCTCCAGTTCCGCCTGCTAAAAAATAGTACTCACCTGGACTGCATATTTAGCGCTTATCGGGAAGTGGGACAGTATTTAGCTGGGTATTAGTGGAGGAGAGGCAACAGATATCAGGGGAACATCCTGAATGGCTGCTAAGTAATAAACGCTATGCAGCCAGTAAGTATAGCACTGTCGCGATGAAGCGGAAAAATGTTGTGCCTGATATTTTGAATAATGGGAGGTAGGGATGATAAATGCAATGATCTCTTTGATTTTCCACTTAATATCTGGCCATATTACGAGATTATTTATTACATGGTCAATTTTAAGGATAAGAATATGGCAGCAGTAATTGATAAAGCTTTAGACTTCATTGGCGGTATGGATACTTCGGTACCTGAACCCCATTCAATGGATGAAAGCACAATTAAAGGGATGCTTAAGTATTTGAAAGAATTGGGAGTGCCCACTAATACCACCGATATCACGTCACGCGGTAATCAGGAGGGCTGGAATACGGGGTTTACTAATAAAGTTGTCGAGTGGGCTGACAGAGTTGATTCCGGCGGCCATATCGTTATCAAAAATCCAGAGTACTTTTCTTCCTATATGCGGGAACAACTCAGAGAACTCGTGTGAGTAACGAGTCCATCATTTGACTGAGTTAACTGGGCGCCTTACCTCTACGAGGTGGCGTCCACTATTTTACTTACTCTTCATTACCTGAACTAACTCAGTGTCTACAAGCTATGAATATTTAATAAATTAGCTGCCACGATAAGTTGAATATCCGTACTGACTCAGTAATAAAGGTACATGATAGTGCTCACCAGATTTTTTAACATTAATTATAACCGGGATATCAGTGAAGAAAGTATCTTGTTTTTGAGCGGCGTAGTAATCACCTGTTTCAAAAGTGACTCGATAATTTCCTGGCTCAATATCTTTACCTTCGGGATACAGACCAGCAATACGACCATTATCATTAGTTACCGCTGAATTTAAGCGAATCCATTTATCACCTTCTTTTTTGTCCAGTAATACACTTACACCTTCTGAAGGTAAGCCGGTTTGTAGGTTCAGAACATGTACACTCAGTGGATTTTTGACCATTGTCGTTGTTGCAGCAAGAGAATATCCGGATGCAGTGATAAGCGCTATAGCCAGTGAAGATTTCAATATATTATTCATGTTAACTCCAGTAAAAGGTGATGAAAGTTAATATGCTTATAAAATTAGTCTCTATGGCCGGAGGATGTCAACGATAGAAAGTTAAACTTTTGTTTAATACTATTCAGAGGCATAAGAGTGTATATGTTTATTTTTCGTTAGATCACTTTATATCGTAGAAATCAGCTGCCACAGAATAGCACCAGAAAAACAAATTAAAATAGCACCTGCTGCACGTTCAAAAAGATAAATACGTCGCTTTAAATGGTACTGGATAGCGGGCAGGCCAATAGATGACACCACCAGTAAATTCCAGATAAACACCACACTTACCATCCATATTCCACACATGCTTTGCTGTAATATTGTGACATCAGCTCCCAGTAGTGCGGTCATCAGTGCCAGGTAGAATAGTGCATTTTTAGGGTTCAGCAGGGATGATGCCAGACCGAGTAAAAACTGTGCCGAGACAGAAGGGCGTTGTACCGTAACCGCGTTAAGCACCATTCCCTCAGGCTGACTGCGACACAGCCGGGAGCCAATCCATAGCAGATAAGCGGCTCCGGCCAGCTCAATAGCGACAAATAAATTAGGCATCTCACGCAGTTCACTCCAGCCGATAATCGCCAGCAGAATATAGAGCGCATTACCCGTCGCAATACCCGTTACAATACCGATACTGCCTGCAACCCGATAACGAATTGCATATCCGGTTAATAAGAAAAAATCGGGTCCAGGACTCAGAAGTGCAACAAAATGGGATATCGCCAGCAGTGGAAAGGCGGCCGGAAACAAGCTTTGCCATAACGCCATGATAAAAAAACCTCAGTCAATCGTCTCTGAGGCCACTGTAAGACAGACGCAGAACTAATTATTGTCTGTTATTGATAATATACCCGTCATACTTCAAGTTGCTTGGGAGTGAAGACAACCGAATCACATAGTTTATCCATGCTCATCGATTATCTTCACTTGACGCCTACAAGCAACTCAAATTATTTTTGGAGTCTTCAGGGCATATTGCCTTGGCGTCGCTGCGGTATAGCGAACAAAGGTTTTGTGGAAATGGCTTTGATCGGCAAACCCACTATCATTGCCGGCATCAATGATATTTTTTCCCTTTCGTAACAGGGATTTTGCATATTCAATGCGGGTGATATTCAAAAAACTCCCCGGTGTCAGTCCGGTATCCTGTTTAAAGGTTCTGATCAGGGTCTCTTTGCATAACGATACTTCTTGAGCCAGAGTATCAAGTGTTGGAGGTGACTCCGGATCGGCGAGAAAACGTTGTTGTAACACCTGGCTTGAAGGGCGCAGCGGCAGGGCGGTGGCAGGTTTTAAACCCGGAATATCATGTAAAAGACGTGTTATTGCGGCGGTAATATCGCTGATATTATTGTGCTGTATCGCACTGACAATATTCAGATATTGCTGAAAAAGAGCTGCATCCTGAATCACCGGCTGAGTACTGAGCAGTGGCTGTAAGCCATACCCGAGAGTCGCCTGGCACCAGTCTGCATCAAGATAAAGCATATGATAACTACGCGGTATTGAACCCACTGGATTACAACTATGCGGCGCGCCAGCGTTAATAACAATAATATCCCCGACCTGTAACTGACAGACTGTTCCATCAATTACACAGCATGTCCCACCTTCCACAATCGCACCCAGAGATACCTGCGCATGCTGGTGGAGTTTGTAGGCATAAGTACTCGCCCATGTCGAACGTAGCTCCACCCAGGGAAGTTCTGAGCAGCGCCAGAAAGACTGATTAATATCGCGTACTTGGGACATCATTGCTCTCCGCTAACCTGATGCAATCTCACTAACCGTAAATCATACAGGTTTAACGCGGGGGAGCGAAGTTAATGCTTGTCTACCTTATTTAGCTGTAATTGATAAAAAGAGCTGAAAATTGATATTTTTTTATCTTTATCTGGTTCACTCTGGATATGCATACTTTGATGGTTGGAGTTGTAGTAACAATCGAAGCAGGTGATTTTAGTTAAGCCATGATTAGAGTATGACGCTGATGAAAATAACCGTTTATATAATAACGGATTAATGACAGCAGGATAATTGGCCTGTCTTGGCGACAAAACAATCTCTGGAGAGATTATTTCGGCCACCTCATCATGTCGCAAATGCAACAGGTACTATCTTGCAAACGAAATATTTCTCACTTGCAAGGAGACGTTATGTCGCCGGTGAACTATCTGATCGTTGAACCAACGAATAATATTCATCATTCCGCTTGGATCCCTTCTTCCAAGCCAGAAACCCAGCGAGCCATACTCGCAGCAACCTTAGCTGGAGGAAAGTCAAAAGTTTATAACGATCTACGCTGCCTTGAAACCCATACTATGAAGGAAGCATGTCGCAGTATTGGGGCTCGGATTATAGAAGAGTCTGATCACCTTATTATTTATGGAACCGGTGGTAAAATATCTCCAGAAAGTAAGGTCATTGATGCGCTTGGATCAGGGCTAGTGTTCAGAGTACTGACAGCCATAACATGCTTTTGTGATAAACCAGCAGTCATCTCTGGTGATTCTATTCTGAGAAATCGAGTGATGGAACCTTTACTCAATGCTCTCAACTCTCTTGGCGCAAACCTTTCGAGTATTCATATGAACGGGAAAGCACCATTTATTAACTGGGGAGGATATATAGGCGGAACATGTGAAATTGTAGGTAATATCAGTTCGCAATTTATCACAGCCATCCTGTTTGCTGCTCCACTTGCACAAAAAAGCACTACACTTAGGATAACAGAAGAAATACTTTCCCTATCATATATCCGGCAAACACTTGAGGTATTAAAAATATCTGGAATTCGTTTCTCACACAATCAATATTTTTCAGAAATAACGATATTTCCAGGAGTATATCAGCCAGCGGAATATAATATCACAGGGGATTATACATCTTGTTCTTATTTGGTTGCCGCAGCAACTTTATTTCCTTGTGATGTAACCCTTAAGAATATTAACAGTAATAGTCTCCAGGGCGAACAAGCTATCCTCCATTTTGTAGAGAAAATGGGGGTCGAAGTTTCTCGTAATGATGAACAAAACGAATTACGTCTGGTTAATAAAACTGGTCGTTTGCAGGGGGATTTTTCATTTGATGTAATTGACTGTCCAAATATTATTCCAACACTGGCTGCACTTGGCAGTTTTGTGAATGGAACCTTTCGGATTACTGGAGGCTCAATTACTCGTTTTCATAAGTCACCTCGTATTAAAGCGATGGTGAGCGAATTAAAAAAACTCGGGGTAAATATTTATCCACTCTTTAAGAACGGAGTATATGACGGTTTCGAAATTTATGGCGCCGCCAGCTATAAAGGAGGGTGTTTACTCTCAAGCTGGGGCGACCATCGAATATTCATGTCTCTTTTTGTGGCTTCATTACGCTGCCAATATGCGAATAGACTTGATGGTTATGAAGATGTTCATTGCTCTTTCCCTGATTTCTTTAAAGAGTTTCAACAGTTGGGCGTTAACTTTAAAGAAGAAAAATCCCAGGCAGATAAAGTTACCTAATTTACCTTTGAGGAGAAATCTCCTTAAATCGAGGAATATTTTATGGAAATCATTGAGGAAATGTATGAACAAGGTTATATCGTTGTTCCACAAGTTATAAATCACGATGAGATAAAAAAAATTCGTGGTCATTATAAACATATTTCCAAACAATCTGGACTGTCTACACTTCTACCAACTGAGATTTTAAAACAACCCGATATTTTCAACTTACTTTTAAAAGAGAAATCCACCGTTACTATAAAGAAACTATTTGGGTGTGACTTTTCCCTTTTCCCTAATTTTACAATCCGAGAGAGCGTCTATATCCCCTGGCATAATGATTCCTATTTTCTTCCAGAGGAAGTTATCGATCCTAAAGAAAAATTACAATTTATGCAATGTGCCATTTATTTACAGGATAACGATTCTGAATTTGGTGGTGGTATCACTTTAATACCATTTAGTCATAGACTCGATAAAAAAACTATCGATGACATGCTGAGAACACCAGAGCTGTATGAAAAAATCATTATGAGCAAGGCGGGGGATTTAGTTCTTTGGGACAACAGAATTACTCACAAAAGTAGCTACCCAGATAAAGTACCGGACAGCACCAAGCTAGCTTTACAATGGACAGTCAGCGCTTCAGAGATACATAACGGGCCTTATCTTGACTATCTGCGGGCTCGTGCACAGCGTAGCATGCATGTCTCTGACTATCTGCCAAAAAGTCCTAAACCCTATTTTGCTGACATGTCAAATGTAACCTTCCCTTCTTCGTTTCACCAGGATTCTGTGCGCCTTATGGAACAGCAAAACATCCAGTTTATAGGGTTATAAACTATGAATACAACTGACTTAGAACAAAATGAAACAGGAGCTGCATGGATTTTACGCCAACTGAGGCAACTCAATATCACTCACTTTTTTATGGTGCCGGGTAAGTTGATCAATGCATTTATGCGCTGTTACCCAAAGGACAAAGATAATCAACACGATTCGTATCCGGTTCCTATCATTACAGCTTGTGAAACAGGTGCAGCATATATGGCGGAAGGTTATGCTCGGGTTTCTGATAACTTTGGTGTTTGTCTTGTGATTGGAGGCCCCGGTGTCACCAATACCCTGACAGGAATAGCTTCCGCATATACAGACAATTTTCCGGTACTGCTGCTAGCGGGTCAAATTGCATCAGGAATGGAAATGCGGAACGTTCTCCAGGACAGCACACAGTCTGGTATTAATCAGAGGAATATTTTTGCACCTGTAACCCGGGCAGCCTTTGATGTGAAAGAAGGTCAGCCGCTTAGCCTCTTCTTGCGAGAGTCACTACGAGCAATGAAAGGCATAGAGCGTGGGCCGGTTTATCTTGGTGTGAGTAAAGAAGTGCTTACTAAAAGTAATGCTCACAGTGCAGACCTTACCGATAGTGTACGTGAAAGCTGGAGCAGCAGAACAGTGGACCTAATGAAAATGCGCAGTCCAGTGTTTGAGACATTTATCGTCAAAAATCGCCGATGTGTGATCCTTGCAGGATTGAGAGGAAAATGCCCAGAAACCAGCCGAGCATTAATAGCATTTGCAGAAAGTTATGGCTTTCCGGTCGCTACTACGTTAAGCGCAAAAGGACTCTTCCCGGAAGATCATCCTCTCTCTCTTGGGATATATGGTTACTCTGGTCATCCTCGAGCCATCGATGCTTTAAAAGATAAAGAGCTGGATGGGGTCATTTTGTTGGGTATGGATATAACGCAGTGGAGCACAATGCTCTGGTCACCAGACCTCCAACCTGTTGGAGGTACTCTTCAGGTAGATACCAGCGCAGAATACATCGGTAAGTATATGGATATTTCCTGTGGGATCGTGGCAGATAGCAGTACGTTTCTTGATACACTGGGTGAGCTTTACCATGATGCTTTAACCGACGGGCATGCGACACGCCAAGCGTGGGTGCGTAGATTAATGACTACTCCCCGCTGCATTCCTATAGACTCAAGTGCTACTGGGAATGATGCCCGACATCCTGCATCTTACGTTGGTTTGCTTCAGTCTCATTTTCCTGATGATGGAATAGTCTGTGTCGATTCAGGTGTTCATCGGGCTTTCTTTGGACACTACTGGATTTCACGTTCGCCTGAGGCTTATATTTCAGCCACCACATTAGGTCCTATGGGGTGGAGTATACCTGCAGGTATTGGTGCCAGTTTTGCGGCCTCAGATCGAAAATGCATGGTTATTACTGGCGATGGATGCATGCTTATGCAAGGGATGGAACTTGCAACAGCTGCAAGATATCAAAGAAATATACTTTTTGTTGTATTCAATAATGCCTCTTACGCAGCCAGTTATTTTAATAATAAAGATAATCAGGCAGGCCTGACAGATATTCCTGATTTCGATTGGTGCCAGTTAGCCAGAGGATTAGGCATCGAGGGAGTCTGCATACAGTCTCCGAGTGAACTGGAAGACATAATTATTGAAATTATGATTAAACACACTCCTTTCTTGATTGAAATTAAGTGCGATAAGCAACATCCCATACCTAACACTGAATATAACTGTCGCGTTACATCTCACTCGCTCGTTTAAGAGGTATAAGGCATGAGTTCCAGACTGATAATCATTAATTCCTGTGTTATTCTTGTCCTTGGTTTATTATCTATTGACTTTTATAATCCAGCTCTGCCGGAAATTAAAATCACTTTGGATATAAGTGATTCCCAGACTCAAAAAATGGTTGTCTGGTACTTGATCGGTTTTGCTGTATCTCAATTAATTTACGGGCCGATGTCTGATAAATATGGACGAGTTCCTATAATATTACTATCACTGTTTCTTGCTGCTATAGGTAATTATTTAACCTCAACAGCTGAAAGTTATCACGCATTATCAGTATTCCGTTTATTTACCGGTTTTGGTGCTGGAGGATGCCCGGTAATTAGCCGGGCAATTCTCAGCGATACATTTCGAGATAAAGTAGAGTTGTCAAAATCTCTTGCCGTATTTTCTATGGCATCCCAAGTATCCCCCGCACTCGCACCGATTATTGGTGGTTATATTACTGCGTATTTACCATGGAGATATAATTTTCTTGCATTGGCTACCATCATGTTCCTCGGGTTATTTTTTGTGAAGGTAACATTACCTGAAACAGCCCCAAAAAAAACAATATCAGAAGGACGAATTGCCGGTTTTATAATTTTATTATCCGATATGAAATTTGGCGTTTATAGCGTTGTCTCCGCCGTATTATTTGCAATGACCATTGGATATTTTACAGCAAGTCCCTTTGTATTTCAGAGACAATTCCATCTCTCTCCAGAGCAAAATGGATATTTATTTATCGTCTATTCTTGTGGCATTGTAATGGGATCTTGGATAACTAAAAAATTATTAACGTATATCACACCTGAAAAAATACTTAGGGTGTCGTTACCGTTACTTGTGGTAGTCACTTTGTCAGCGTTTCTTGCTGTTCAGTATACAACCCTGTTGTCGGTGGGATTCATTGTGATTTATAGCTTTGCTGTCGGTCTGGGATGTGGTCTGTCTTCACCTTTGCTGCTGAGCATCAGCTTACATGGTTATGCCGGATTAGCTGGAACCGGTAGTGCACTGCAAGGCGCGCTAAAGATGGCTGGCGCAGCGTTAGTGTTATGGTTTTTCGCCAGCGGACATACGGGGACAGCATTAGGGCTTTTATCAGCCTTACTAATACTTTCATTGGTTTGCTTTGCATTGATAGCGCTCACGCAATTCTTGACATCAAGGGTGCATCAGCAATCATCTTTAGATTGATGACAGAAAGAGGAAGGTATGAATTTAGGCATTACGGGAAGGCAGGCGGTTGTATGTGCCGCCAGTAGTGGATTGGGATTCGCTTGTGCCGCAGCGCTCGTTGCCGAAGGCGTCAATGTCACTATTAATGCCAGACGGCCTGAGGGACTTTACGAAGCTGTCCGACAACTGGAATCTATAAACTCTGAAGTCCGGGTTACAAGCGTTGTGGGAGATATTTCCTGCCCAGAGGTACAACATGCTGTTGTGAATGTATCCCCTACCGTGGATATCTTAGTCACTAATGCCGGAGGACCACCGGTTGGTAGTGATAGCGACTGGCCTCGAGAGAGCTGGCTGCAAGCTATTGAAACTAATATGCTGACACCCATTGTTTTAATTCAGTCTGTGTTAGAAAAAATGAGAAACCAGAATTTTGGACGTATCGTTAATATTACATCCGGTAGCGTCAAAGCACCTCAGAACTCTTTAAGCTTGTCTAATGGCGCTCGTGGTGGTTTGACGGTTTATGTGTCAGGGTTAGCAAAAAATCCCACACTGGCGAGTCAAAACGTCACTATCAACAATTTACTCCCCGGCGCATTCGCTACACCACGTTTAATGCAGACTTTTGCAGATAGTGTATGGCGATACGGTGAGTTAACTGAGAATATGGCTATTGAGCGCAGAAATAAAATTCCTGCCGGGCGATTTGGTGTGCCAGAGGAATTCGGGGCTTATTGCGCGTTTCTTTGTAGCGCAAATGCAGGTTATATAACCGGGCAAAATATTCTTATTGATGGAGGAGCCTACCAGGGCGTGTTTTGAGCACAAATTCCAAGGGTAATGTTCGAAAAGCTGTCGGTTTGACAAAACCGATATTATATTACGATAAAAGATTCAAAAGACTCTTCTCACGATAGCTGTATTAATCCTGAAATGCATGTTTACCGTCAGCCTGAACAAAAAAAGGTGCGCCAAAGCGCACCAGTCATCGAGCCATGCTTGGCAGTTTAGGGTGTTAACCCTTGCCTTTTACACTACCAATAAAGGTTTCCCGGGCCGTGGTGGAGCCCAGGTTTTCTGCTTCATTTAACAATTTAAGTGCTTTATCGACATCGCCTGCTTTCACGGCATCTTTAATCGCCTGATTAAAGTAGTTTTCGGTCTCACTTAGCACCGGTGCTGCTGGTTTGGCTGGAGCTGGGCTGGCAACTGGCTGGCTAGTGTTACCTACTACCACAGGCGCAGCGGCTGGTGCTGGTTGTATCAGACCCACCATAATATTGCCCATGGATTGTTCAGCGACGACTTTAATTTTCAAGTCACCGGTTGGCGTATGTTTAGCAACGGGATCGGGAATATTAGGGACCGCATTGCCCACACCCATGGCGTAAGCTTTGGCTGGAGCCAGTAAGGTGGTGCTTTTGGCTAGTTCATCGCGGGTGGTGTAGACCAGTAGATAAATTTGTTTCTGACCCAGGGCTGGGGTCAGTTTCATAACCCCTTGCAGTCGGTCGTTGACCATGATGCCTGCTTTCTCATAGGTAAAATAGCTGGCAGGATAATAGGCCGCTGGACGCATTTGCTCATCTAACACCAGCACACTTGGGGCAAACAGTTTGTTATCCGCTACCAGACTGCTGAGCGTAATTTCGAGTGAGCCGCGATCGGCGGGTAATGCAAAGGCGGCAACAGCGCCATCAATATTTCCCTGCGAGATTTGTGGGCTGTGGGTTGTCAATTTAACGTCTTGCGTCGCGGGTGGCACTAATGGCTGCCATGGCAACTGCTGTAGTGTGGTGGTACTAATCGTCGGTGCTATAGAGACATTTGCTGGAGAGATTATCGATGTCGCTTGTACCGCCAAAGGTGTAGTCACCCCCAGAGCCAGTACCAGACAGAGTGTCAGGAGATTTTTTTTCATTGTTATACCCTCATATATTGAGCGCCAGCGTTAACGGTGCCCAGGCAAGGTTGGCAGAGTTAACAAGTCCAGCGCTATCAAAATAGAACAGCCGCCCCAAAAGACGGCTGTATCACTGCTGTTACCACCAAGCCTCGAACTGTGCGCCGAAGGTAAATTCATTATCTTTACCGCGGCTGTCAGTTCCAATTGTTCCGTTTTGTGCCACGCCCTTGTATGGGCTGTTATCCACGTTGTTATAACCCCACTTCTCATTCCAGTCTGCATAGGTTACAAACACACGGATTGCCGGACGAGACCAGATACTGTCGCCAGCCTGCCATTGCTGAGCCAGGGTTATTTTGTACTGATCGTTACGTGCACCGGTGCGCTGGGACTTGACGTTGTCGTAGCCCACTTCCATCAGGGTGCTCATGATATTGGTCCATTTATACATTGGACGCACACCTGCGGTGTACCAGGTGGTTCCGTTGCCGTTGTCCCGGTCAATATCTTGATACATACCGACATACATCAGATCCCATTTATCCGCCAGGCTAATAGCGCCATGGTCAAGAACACGGATCATATGGCCGTTATTATTAATGCTGGCCCCTTCGGGGCGACCGTTGTTGTTGGAACTCATTGCGTCAGTGGCATACTGAACGGCAAATTTGTTATAGCCACCAAACATGCTTTGGGTATGTTCAGCGGTCAGCATCACGCCATCTTTTGAGGCTCCTGGTGCTAACGAGTAATGTTCTGCAGTATTGGCACGACCATAGTCGACACCGAACTCCAGTGAGCCGCCTGGGTTAGTTTCTAACTCTGCCAAACGGATATCGTAGACATCGCTGATGGTATAAGGCGCAGTTTTAAGTTCATTATCAATCCAGGCATTTGAACCGCCCGATTCTGAGTTACGGGTGACAGCCAGAGATAATTTACCGAAACCCAAATCAATGGCTTCTAAACCCGCACCCGGGCCTGAAATATCCCAGTAGTAGAAGTCAATCATATGGACATCATGACGCTGATAGAAACGTTTACCCGCCCACATTGTGGCACCTGGTAAGGCATCGATAAGATCCTTGCCCTGGACATTAAGTTCACGGAAGCCCGGGGTGGTGCCTTCCCAGTCGCCTCGGCTATTGTCAATGCCGTAGGCTACGTTAGTATCAAGGAAGAAGCTTTTATTACCCTCTTTCCACAACTCCTGACCTAATTTAATTTCGGCGTAAGTATTACATTCGTTGCCCAGACGGTACTTGCTTGCTGCACCCGTGGTTTGAAAACATTGTTGGTCACCACCACTTCCGCTCCAGCCGATACCAGAACGTCCATAGCCGTGGAATTCAACAGCCATAGCTTGAGTGGAAAGGACACCAGCGGCAACAGCCAGTGCTATAGGTAATTTGCGCAGAGTAGTCATCAGTCATCTCCTGTTATATTTGCCTGTCGGCATACGTGCCTAACATTGTTCGTAAGTGGACATCGTCACTAGACGCCCAACTCCTGGTACAGTCGCTTACAGGCAGAACCATCTTCGCGGAACAGATGGCAGCGGTGTGGCGGCAGTCCGATAGAAAATGTTGCACCTTCCTCTACTAGCACCACGTCATTCTGGCGATAGACCAGGTTCTGACGTATTGCCAGAATTTGAATATGAATTTGAGTTTCATTACCCAGTTGCTCTACTACTTGAATCACGCCTTCCAGCGAGACCTCAGAGACACTACTTGGCAGCAGATGCTCTGGACGGATACCTAAAGACATATTGGCCCCGACCTGAACCTGAGTTCCTTCCACTGGCAGCCAGACTAACTGGCGATTAGGTAGCTCAATCTGAACCTGACGAGGTTCGACAGCAGTCACTTTAACCGGTAGGAAATTCATTTTTGGCGAGCCGATAAAGCCCGCAACAAAGCGGTTGGCAGGATAGTGGTACAGTTCCAGCGGCTTACCCACTTGCGCCACATTGCCGGCATCCAGCACCACAATTTTGTCAGCCAGAGTCATGGCTTCGACCTGGTCATGGGTGACGTAAATCATGGTTCGTTGCAGACGTTTATGAAGCCGTGATATCTCAATGCGCATCTGTACTCTTAGTGCCGCATCGAGGTTGGAAAGCGGTTCATCAAGCAAGAACACATCGGGTTCTGCAACCAAAGTACGGCCAATCGCGACACGCTGACGCTGACCACCAGACAACGCTTTTGGTCTTCTATCCAGTAAGTGGGCTAATTGCAGTACTTCAGCAACCTGATTAACTTTTTGATTAATTTCCGCTTTCTTCACGCCGGCCAGTTTCAGACCGAAAGACATATTCTCTGCCACTGACAGATGGGGATAGAGTGCATATGACTGAAACACCATGCCAATACCGCGTTCAGACGGCGGCACTTCATTCATTCGCTTACCACCAATTAACAACTCACCGGAGGTAATGTCCTCAAGACCGGCAATCATCCGCAATAGCGTTGATTTTCCGCACCCTGATGGCCCAACAAACACCACAAATTCACCGTCATCGATTTCCAGATTGATATCTTTGGAAATCACAGCCTCGCCAAAGGCCTTATAAACGCCGCTTAGCGTTACATTAGCCATCTGTTACTCCTTCGCTTTCGCAAACAACTTTTCATGTGAACCAGACCTCAGCCAATGGCGGAAGAAAATTCCGATATTAGCCACCGATAATTTTCAGCACCCTGATGACTCTCTTGCCGCGCGCCGTACCGCCATGCGTTCGCAAGGTTGCCCCGGACGGCGTCGCGTCCTGAGTATAGAGCTACACATTGGTTAATGCCTCAGCGTCTAATCATTAACGGAACAACATTTTCTTTGGTGGAGGTGTTTCAATGAGGGTGATAGTGCGGGAGGGACAGCATCGGGTAATCATCCATGACAGAGTTTTTCATGGGGGGAGGAGATGGGAGGATGAAAGGACAGCCTGTACGGGTAGTCGTTCAACGGTAAATACAAATGCGTGATCAACCACGCAAATTTCGACCCACATTGTTGTGCTCGACACCACAGAATAGACGGCAGTGTTAACTGGATCACAATAACTCATAGGGGGGCGTAGAGAGGGGGGGGATGATGGGAAATTGAGTGTGACTCAATATGGTGGCGTAATATTTATGCTGTGTAATAAATTGCACTATAGTCAATATGATAAATTTCTCGTAGTTCAATGTATTACAACGCTGCCATGCCCGCCTCACTGAGTGACTCATAGCAACTCTGGTCTGAACGCAGGCTAAAAAATTGACCGCTAATGATTCACGAGAAAGTCGGTACCCACAAAATTGGATAAAAGGATTGGATTATGACTCGCAGCTTCAAAAAATCCGGCATTGGTAAGACCGCACGTGTTTTGGCTCTTTCGGCACTCACTACGCTAGCGCTCTCATCCTCTGCGTTTGCCAAAATTGAAGAAGGTAAACTGGTTATCTGGATCAATGGCGATAAAGGCTATAATGGATTAGCTGAGGTCGGTAAGAAATTTGAGCAAGATACTGGCATTAAAGTCACTATCGAGCATCCAGATAAACTGGAAGAAAAATACCCACAAGTGGCGGCGACGGGTGATGGCCCGGACATTATCTTTTGGGCACATGACCGCTTTGGTGGTTACGCCGAATCTGGCTTACTGGCAGAAATTAATCCCTCAAAAGCCTTCCAGGAAAAACTGTTCCCCTTCACTTGGGACGCGGTGCGCTTTAATGGCAAGTTGATTGGTTATCCGATTGCGGTTGAAGCATTATCTCTGATTTATAACAAAGACTTACTAAAAGAAGCACCTAAAACATGGGAAGAAATTCCAGCACTCGATAAAACCCTGCGCGCCAAGGGCAAGAGTGCCATCATGTGGAATTTACAAGAACCCTACTTTACCTGGCCGCTTATCGCTGCTGATGGCGGTTATGCCTTCAAATATGAAAACGGAATTTATGATGTGAAAAACGTCGGTGTGAATAACGCTGGCGCGAAAGCGGGTCTACAATTCCTTGTCGACTTGGTGAAAAACAAACAAATTAGTGCTGATACCGATTATTCCATTGCTGAAGCAGCTTTTAATAAAGGCGATACCGCGATGACCATTAATGGTCCGTGGGCATGGGGCAATCTTGATAAAAGCAAAATCAATTATGGCGTCACCTTGCTGCCTACTTTCCATGGCCAACATTCTAAACCTTTTGTCGGCGTGCTGACTGCCGGAATTAATGCTGCCAGCCCGAATAAAGAGCTGGCCACTGAGTTCCTGGAAAACTATCTGTTAACTGATCAAGGACTGGCAGACGTCAATAAAGACAAACCACTGGGTGCTGTTGCACTGATTTCCTATCAGGAGCAACTGGCAAAAGATCCACGTATTGCGGCAACCATGGAAAATGCCAAATATGGTGAGGTCATGCCGAATATTCCACAAATGGCTGCCTTCTGGTATGCAACCCGCAGTGCGGTGTTGAACGCCATCAGTGGTCGCCAAACGGTTGATGCAGCACTGGACGATGCAGCTGCGCGTATTATCAAAGAATAGATTTATCAGCCCGGGGTACGGTGAACCGTACCCCGACAAGACTTACTTAACCGAATGCTACTTGCAAGCCTGACAAAGGCAAGCCACAGAGATGGGACGAGTAACGAGAGCAGGCTAATACAGCTGTAATTTCAAGTACAAAGAGTATGAAAGGGACCATTATGCAGTTATCCCACTCAGAGTTTCAAAGCCGTAAAAAGAAAATTGCCTGGTGGCAGAGTGATACACTTAAATGGCTGGTTATCGGCGCATTGAGCTTATTCACCTGCTATTTGATCATGTTGATGTATGCTCAGGGTGAATACCTTTTTGCCATCGTGACACTTATTCTGGTGAGTCTGGGGCTGTATGTTTTTGCTAATCGTCGTGCTTATGCCTGGCGCTATGTCTATCCCGGTATTGCAGGGATGGGGCTGTTTGTTCTGTTCCCCTTGATTTGTACCATTGCTATTGCCTTTACCAACTACAGCAGCACCAATCAGCTAACCTTTGAGCGCGCTCAATCAGTATTAATGGACCGGCAGTTCCAGACCGGCCAAACCTTCACCTTTGGGCTTTATCCCGATATCGACCAATGGCGTTTACAGCTCACGTCGCCTGATGACAACACTCTATTGATTTCCGATCCTTTCAATTTAAATGAAGGGGGCGAACAAAAAATAATGGTCATGCCGACCACTGAAGAACAGACCGGTGAACGTGCGTCACTGCGGATTATTACTCAAAATCGCCAGGCTCTGAATGCCCTGGTCGTGACCCTACCCAATGGCAGTGAATTACGTATGAGTTCATTGCGCCAGTTCGCTGAGGCCAGCCCGCTATATACTTTGGGTAAAGATGGTAATGATTTGACTAATAATCAAACACATGTTTTGTATCGACCTAATATGGATAGCGGTTTCTATCAAGCAGTCAATGCCCAAGGGCAGTGGGAAAATGAGACTCTCAGCCCAGGGTTTACCATTACTATCGGCTGGAAAAACTTCCTGCGGGTGCTGCAAGACGAAGGTATCCAGAAGCCCTTTATTTCTATCTTTGTCTGGACCGTAGTCTTCTCGGTACTGAGTGTTATTTTTACCGTTGCTGTGGGTATGGTGCTAGCGTGCCTGGTGCAGTGGGAAGCGCTGAGAGGTAAAGCCATTTACCGTGTGTTGCTGATCCTGCCTTATGCAGTGCCTGCATTTATCTCAATCTTAATTTTCAAAGGGTTGTTTAACCAAAGCTTTGGTGAGGTCAATGTGATGCTCAACCATTTATTTGGTATCAAACCTGAGTGGTTTAGTGATCCTCTTACTGCCAAGAGCATGGTGTTAATCGTCAACACTTGGCTCGGTTACCCTTATATGATGATTTTATGCATGGGGTTACTGAAAGCTATCCCTGATGACTTATATGAAGCATCTGCTATGGATGGTGCCGGACCATTCCAGAATTTTACCCGCATTACTTTCCCATTGCTGATTAAGCCCTTGATACCGCTGATGATTGCCAGCTTTGCTTTTAACTTCAATAACTTTGTATTGATTCAGTTATTAACTAAAGGTGGTCCAGATATGATTGGCACCAGTACTCCAGCGGGTTATACCGATTTACTGGTCAACTATACCTATCGTGTCGCGTTTGAAGGTGGCGGCGGACAGGACTTTGGGTTGGCCGCAGCGATCGCAACACTGATTTTCATTCTGGTAGGCGCCCTGGCGTTACTGAATTTGAAAGCCAGTAAAATGAATTTTGACTAAGGAGGAGATGCAGATGGCCATGGTTCAACCTAAATCCCAGCGTTTGCGTCTATTCGGTACACATCTTCTGATGTGGTGCTTTATCGCGATGATTATGTTCCCGTTGCTTATGGTCATTGCCATTTCGCTGCGTCCCGGTAACTTTGCAACGGGTAGTCTTATTCCGGATCAAATATCCTGGGAGCACTGGAAACTGGCATTTGGTTTTAGTGTGACCCATGCCGATGGCTCAGTGACCCCGCCGCCGTTCCCGGTTCTATTGTGGTTATGGAACTCGGTTAAAATCGCGGTAATCACTTCGATAGGTATTGTTGCACTGTCGACGACATGTGCTTATGCTTTTGCCCGCATGCGTTTTCAGGGAAAAAATACCTTGTTAAAAAGCATGCTGATTTTCCAGATGTTCCCCGCAGTGCTGTCATTAGTCGCCTTGTATGCCTTGTTCGATCGTATCGGCCAGTATATGCCGTTTATCGGACTGAACACCCATGGCGGAGTTATTTTCGCCTATCTGGGCGGGATTGCCTTGTACGTCTGGACTATCAAAGGCTACTTTGAAACCATTGATAACTCACTGGAAGAAGCCGCCGCTTTGGACGGTGCCACTCCATGGCAAGCCTTCCGGCTGGTGCTATTGCCACTATCGGTGCCGATTTTAGCTGTGGTCTTTATTCTGTCATTTATTGCCGCTATAACTGAAGTGCCCGTCGCCTCACTGCTATTACGTGATGTCGAGAGCTACACTTTAGGTGTCGGGATGCAGCAATATCTCAATCCACAAAACTACCTCTGGGGCGATTTTGCAGCCGCCGCGGTATTGTCTGCAATTCCAATCACTGCGGTCTTCCTGCTGGCACAGCGCTGGTTAGTGGGGGGCTTAACTGCTGGTGGGGTGAAAGGTTAACGATTTCTTGTTTGATTATGCCACTGCTTAACTTGCACTATTTTCCTTCTGGTACTGTGTCTTTGAGGCGGCCTTAATGGCCGCCATTTTTATGGATAAATACCTGTACTCCAGATACAAAAAAACCTCATTTAAGAGGCTTTCGTTATCGCGTCGGTGAGTCGAAAAATGACCGTCATCTCTGACGGCCCTTCCGGCAGTTCCTTCTGCGACCATTCTTTATTTGTCCAGCTGCGCCGTCATATGTACGCGGTCATTAACTATGGCGCTGGTAATTTTATAGTTGGCACCTTGCTCAGCAGCCTTGGCCGCAATTTTTGCTTCAGCATTGTCCAGTGTAGATCCGGTAGCGCTGATGCTTTGTGCGAAAGCACCCATAGACATCAGAGAGAGCGCTGTAACTGCAACAAAAGTTTTGATGTTTTTCATGGTCATATTCCTGTGTTTCATTATTCATTCGGAGGCGCTGTTGGCCTGATGTGATAAATAATAGCGGGTATGGTCATTGAATGAAATTAGAACTATTTGCTTATCTTGTTCAAAATAATAGATTGATGTGTGTGGGGTTATTTAGAGAAAGTGATGCTGATGATGTGAGGATTCAGGAAGCTAAAGGTGCTAGTACAATATTGCTCTATGGTTAACCCTGTAACAGATTGAGGGTGAAAAATAAAAAATGAAATGTTTGCTGGGCTGATTAATAGAATGAAACAGGCTGTTGGTGTATCACCATCTTTGGTTCAGATCTGGGAGCAGTGTAAACGGATCCACGTGGAGTCAGCCTGAAAATGTTGTGCGTTATCGAGAAACATCCGAATGTATTGCAAATGTTCGTACTGGCATAGACTTGTATGATGAAAGCGTCTGATCCTGAGATCAGCCGCTTTCATGCCCTTTAAAACAGTGACCACTATTGTGGTCAAACATATCCCATCATCTCTAATAAACGCTGGGCCTGCTGTATCGCTTCCTGGCGATGGCTGACCCCCATTTTTTGATATAAATTACGGATATGCGTTTTAATGGTTGTTGCAGCAACATCCAGTTCGCCCGCGATTTGATCATTGCTGTAACCAGAGTAAATCAATCCTAAAACTTGCCATTCGCGCTGGGTTAATGGACTGGTACGGATCAATTCTGGTACCTGCGGGTGAGTCAGCAGTTTGTCGACAAATACCTCATCAAAATGGGCAAATTTATGCCGATGATGCTGATTAATATCTTTGAGGATCCGCTGGGCACGGTGTTGCTCTAACTCGGGTAAGGCATTTAGCTGAATGAGTTGCCGTAACTGTTGTGCCATGCTCTCACCTTCAATCACAAAGTGACTGATAAAGCCGGTGCGATTGGCTAATGACAGTGATTCAATCAAGGCTTTTTGCGCCTCACTTTTACGGGAGGTTTGCCCGTACAGTATGTTACTTAATAATAAATTACGGTTAAGATCGCTGGTCAAACGCAAGCGGCGAGCATTCTCATTGAGTTCATCGAGGATCACTTCCGCTTCATTATAACGACCCAGCATAATCTGTATTCGGGCAATATTGCGCCACTGACCCTGTAAAAAGTGGTTATCGGCCATGCCTGGTTTTTCTGCATCACGTAACCAGTTGGCTGCGGCAACTTTATCGTCAGTCATCTGCCAGTGAATTATCCGGGGTTTGTCTGCATTGGTTTTCCAGTCCAGGTGGTACTGACAGTCGTGTTGCAATGCCTCGCAGCGCTGAATATACATATTGGCATTATCCAGATCCCCACGGGCAAGCGAACATTTGGCCAGCATCGCCAGACACTGTAATTGCTGTTGTGGATGGTAATTCTCTAAAATCTCAATGCCCTTGCGCGCCGCTTCTTCTGCTTCATCCAGCCGCGACCATGACCACAATACCTGGGAGCGAATACGCAGTAAGAATTCATGCATGGGCAACTGTTCAAGATGCTGTTCATGGATTAATTCAAAGGCTTTATCCTGGGTTTCATAGGCTGCTTGCAGGAATCCTTGCGCGATAAGAATCTCGCTTTGCTGCAATAACGCCCATAAAGCATAGTGATAGACTTCGTGTCGGCGAGCCATTTGCTCAGTTTGCTGCATCATCGGCAGGGCACGGCTTAGCTCTCCTTTACAATGGTGAACTTCTCCGGTAACAGAAGTAGCGACAATTCGGCTGTAGAAATTATTAGCAGGTAGTATTTTTAGTGCCTCTGCTGCCAGGATCTCTGCTTCATCTGGTTTACCGGCATTGATAGCAACCTGAGCACGTAACGCATTAAATTCAGCCTGCAAAATCTCATCGACAGGAATTTTTCGGTCTTGCATGGCTGATTCTGCATGTTCAAGCAGAGTATTTACTTCACCATAGCGATGCTGGCTTTGTGCGAGCCAAGCCTGTAATAATACCAGCTCAGGGTTTTGTACCAATAAAGAATAGGGCAGTGCACTCAGGCATTGTTCCAGCAGGGTCAACTCACTGTGGTTAAACAGGGTCCAGGCATGTTGCAGCAAAATATCGCGTAACATAGCAACATCACCTGAGGCTAATGCATGATGGATAGCTTCTGCTGGATAGCCTAGCGCCGTCCAGCCTTCAGCGGCTGCACGGTGTAACTCCGGGAGTTCGAGAGTCAATTCCCATTGGCAACGTTGACGCAAGAAAGCAGCAAACAGTGGATGGAAACAGAACCACTCACCATTGCCATCCATACGGTGAATAAATAATCCCTGTCGCTCCAACTCTTCCAGACGCTGTTGACCATTATCCTGACCTGTCAGGCGAACAATCAGCGCATCATTCATCGAACGTAGTACAGAGCAATGCAGCAGGAAGGTGCGGGCATCGCTATCAACCTGATCCAGGACTTCATCAACTAAATAATCTGATAAATGACTGGCATTCAGCCCTGCCAGACGTTTTGCTGATTTTTGTGCCGATGAGTTTGGCTGCTGTGAGGATAGCGCGATCAGTTGCAACGCTGTCGCCCAGCCTTCAACTTCATCACAGAACCGACTGCTATCACCTTGTTCCAGTGGCACGGATAAGCGGCGATCGAAGAATTGCTGCGCTTCCTGATGATTAAATGCCAGTTGTTGCATCCCTAACTCTCGTAGCTGATCTCGTACTCGCAGGTTAGCAATACCCAGCGGTGGCAATGTGCGGGAGAGCAAGACTAAGGATAAATTCTCTGGCTGGTGGCGCAGGAAAAAACGCATGGCTTCATGAATAGCGTCATTAGTGATCAGATGATAATCATCAATGACCAGGTAGAGCGGGCCTTGCCAGTCGGACAATTCAATAAATAACTGTGCAAACAGTGCAGAAAGTGTGGCGTATTGGTGTTTTTGGCTTAGGGCTTCACTTTTACTGCAATGACCGCCAGTGGCTAACTGGACGGCGGCAATCAGATAGCTGGCAAATCGTTCTGGTTGATTGTCACTTTCATCCAGTGAATACCAGCCGAGGTAGGACTGATCGGCTGCCCATTGAGCGATCAAGGTGGTTTTACCATATCCGGCAGGACAATTTATTAATGTCAGACGGTAGTTTGCGACATCAGATAACTGAGCCAGCAAGCGGCCACGTATCACGGTATTTTGCAGCCGTACTGGACGGCTCAGTTTTGATGGGATCAGCATGCTGTGTCCGGTTAGGAATAGATCCGGTGAAAAGGTGGCCTGATTCTTATCATGTCAATTGGTAGTGAAATGCGACAGCCACTCATGAGAGTCATTATTCTTATGACTAATTAACACTGCTGAGGGTGAATGACAACTATATTAATGCAATGAAGATATTGTTTCCTATGATGGTAAGTTGCCCTAGATCACAGTTTTAGCTACGCCCTACGACTCATCCCTGGCTAATCCTTTGGCAGGATGATGTTCTTGTCTGCGCTCACTGGCAGGATAAAGGTAAAATTAACCCACTCACAGAATAGAGACCCCCTATGTCACAGCTTATGCTAAAAAAGGAAGACTTCCAGGCCGCACTCACCCGTCAATGGCAGCGTTTTGGCTTAACCTCTGCTCAGCAAATGAACCAGCATCAATGGTGGGAGGCAGTTAGTGCAGCATTAGCCGAACAACTGGCAGCACAGCCGGCACCCAGTGATATTAAGCAAGTGCAGCGCCATGTGAACTACATTTCGATGGAATTTTTAATTGGTCGTTTAACAGCAAATAACCTGATTAACCTGGGATGGTATAGCCAAGTAGAGACTTGGCTTGCTGAACAGCAGGTTAATTTGAGTGATTTGCTGGAGCAGGAAACCGATCCGGCATTAGGTAATGGTGGCTTAGGGCGTCTTGCTGCCTGCTTCCTTGACTCTATGGCAACAGTGGAACAACCGGCTACCGGTTATGGTTTAAACTATCAATATGGTTTATTCCGCCAGTCTTTCAGTGAATGTAAACAACAAGAAGCGCCAGATAATTGGCAGCGCGAGAGCTACCCATGGTTTCGCCATAATGCCGCACTGGCAGTAGATGTTGGTTTTGGTGGCACGTTAGAAAAACAAACCGATGGTCGTCAGTTGTGGTGTCCAGAGTTTAGCATTCGTGGTGAAGCCTGGGATTTGCCAGTACTCGGTTTTCGTAATGGTGTCACACAGCCATTACGTTTATGGCAGGCAACTCACCAGCACCCATTTGATTTAACTCATTTTAATGACGGTGAATTCCTGCTGGCAGAGCAACAGGGTATTGACGCTGAAAAACTGACTAAAGTCTTATATCCAAATGATAATCATCTGGAAGGTAAGCGCCTGCGACTGATGCAGCAATATTTCCAGTGCGCCTGTTCTGTCGCCGATATTTTACGTAAACACCATCAAGCGGGCCGTAAAATAGCTGAATTGCCAGACTATGAAGTTATTCAGCTGAATGATACTCATCCGACAATCGCTATTCCTGAAATGCTGCGTGTGCTGCTGGATGAACACCAGTTAGACTGGGATGCAGCTTGGGCTATCACCAGTAAAACCTTTGCCTATACCAACCATACTTTGATGCCTGAAGCGCTTGAATGCTGGGATGAAGAACTGGTTCAGAGCTTACTACCACGTCACTTTTCCATCATCGAGCAGATTGATGTGCAGTTTAAAAAACTGGTCGACAAACAATGGCCGGGAAATAAGAAGGTATGGGCCAAACTGGCAGTACACCATGACAAGCAAGTACGCATGGCTAATTTATGTGTCGTCAGCGGTTTTGCTGTTAATGGCGTGGCACAGTTGCATTCTGATTTGGTTATCAAAGATTTATTCCCTGAATACTATAAATTATGGCCGAATAAATTCCATAACGTTACCAATGGTATTACACCACGCCGCTGGTTGAAGCAGTGTAATCCTGCACTTTCGGCTCTGATTGATGACACTCTAAAAGTTGAGTGGGCGAATGATTTAGATGCATTAGCCGGCCTTGAGTCTTTTGTTGCCGATAAAGATTTTTGTCAGCGCTATCAGCAAATCAAATATGACAACAAAGTTAAGCTGGCTGAGTATGTTAAGCATGTAATGGGAATAACCATTAATCCAGATGCTATCTTTGATGTACAGATTAAGCGGTTACATGAATATAAGCGTCAGCATTTAAATCTGCTGCATATTCTCTCGTTATACCGCCAGATTCGTGATAACCCAAATTTGGATATGGTACCGCGTGTTTTCCTGTTTGGGGCGAAAGCGGCACCAGGTTATTATTTAGCCAAAAATATCATTTATGCTATTAATCAGGTCGCTGAGAAGATCAATAATGATCCGATCGTCAAAGAAAGACTGAAAGTAGTCTTTATCCCAGACTACCGTGTTTCGGTCGCGGAATTGATGATCCCTGCTGCTGATGTCTCTGAGCAGATTTCAACTGCCGGTAAAGAAGCCTCGGGCACCGGTAATATGAAAATGGCGCTGAATGGAGCATTAACCGTCGGAACGCTGGATGGGGCTAACGTAGAAATTGCTGAACAAGTGGGTGATGAGAATATCTTTATTTTCGGCAACACCGTTGAGCAAGTAAAAGCCATTCTGGCCAAAGGTTATGAACCGAAAAAATATCTGAAAACGGATGCTCATCTGAAAAGTATTCTCGATGAACTCGCCAGCGGAGTATTCAGTGATGGTGATAAACACGCATTTGATATGATGCTGCATAGCTTATTGGAAGGAGGCGATCCTTATCTGGTATTAGCTGATTTCTCTTCATATTGTGATGCCCAGAAGCAAATCGATACCCTATACCGTGATAAGGATGAATGGACTCGCCGTACCATTCTGAATACTGCTCGGGTAGGGATGTTCAGTTCTGACCGTTCAATTCGCGATTACCAACAGCGAATCTGGCAAGCTAAACGTTAAGGAGAGGACTGCATGGATCGTCAATCACTCGATCAAGCAGCAACCCTGGCAGGAATATCTGCCAGTTATATTAATGCGCATGGTAAGCGGCAAGATATCTCCCCTGAAACTAAGCAGCAATTATTAGCGGCTATGGGAGGCATAGATACGTTCCATGAACCTCAGACCGAACAAGTCCCATTACCGGGTGTAAAAGTTTTTACTTTTGGTAGTCCGATACAGTTGCTTATTGCGGGTTCTGGTGATTATCAATGGCAGTTACAAACCGAAAAGGGTGAATTGTATCAAGGGCGTACTAGCGCCCAAAAAACACTTACCTTAGAGGCATCTTTACCACAGGGTTATCATCGTTTGATACTGGAGCAGGGCTTAGAGCAGTGGCAGTGCTCCGTTATCGTCGCCCCAAAACGTTGTTATGAACCTGATGCTTTACTGACAGGGAAAAAACTCTGGGGAGCTTGTGTGCAGCTCTATACCCTACGTTCTGAACATAACTGGGGTATTGGTGATTTTGGTGATTTAAACCAGATGCTGGAGCAGGTTGAAGAGCGCGGCGGAGCCTTTATTGGTCTGAACCCGATTCATGCGTTGTATCCTGCGAATCCCCAAAGTATCAGCCCTTATAGCCCCTCATCCAGGCGGTGGTTGAATGTTATTTATATCGACGTCAACGGTGTGGATGAGTTTCAGCACAATGAAGCGGCACAGACTTGGTGGCATCAGCCAGAAACACAGACTGCGTTAGCCAGTGCTCGGACTAATGAATGGGTTGATTATCCGCAAGTTATGCAGCTGAAATTAACTGCGTTGCGCCTGGCATTTCCTTCGTTTATTACCCGCAAGGTAGACGATGTGCGGATGCAGGCATTTCATCAATTTGTTGAGCAAGGCGGTAGTAGCCTGTATCAACAAGCTGCATTTGATGCGCTCCATGCCCACCTAAGCGAACATGATCCCATGATGTGGGGCTGGCCAGTATGGCCAGAAAAATATCGTGATGGTCATAGCCGCGCGGTAGAGGAGTTCTGCCAGGAGCATGCACAGGAAGTGAATTTCTACCTGTGGCTCCAGTGGTTGGCGGCTAGCCAGTTTGATGATTGTTTCCGTGCCAGTCAGTCACGCAATATGCCATTAGGTTTATATCGTGACCTGGCTGTCGGTGTGGCGGAAGGTGGAGCGGAAACTTGGTGTGATCGCGAATTATATTGCCTTAAAGCGTCCGTAGGAGCACCCCCTGATATTTTAGGACCTTTGGGTCAAAACTGGGGCTTACCGCCGATGGATCCGCATGTCATGCAGGCTCGTGCTTATCAGCCTTTTATTGATTTGCTGCGCGCTAATATGGCCAGCTGTGGTGCATTACGTATCGACCATGTGATGGCCTTATTGCGTCTGTGGTGGATACCTTATGGCCAGACTGCTGACCAAGGTGCTTATGTAAAATATCCTGTGGATGACTTGCTGGCGATATTGGCTCTGGAAAGTCAGCGTCATCATTGCATGGTGATTGGTGAGGACCTGGGGATTGTGCCAACTGAGATTATTGGCAAGCTGCGTGATAGCGGTGTGTATTCCTACAAAGTGCTCTATTTTGAGCATGACAGTGAGAATCAGTTCCGTGCGCCACAATCCTATCCGGTGCAAGCTATGGCAACCATCACTACCCATGACTTACCGACATTGCGCGGTTACTGGCAAAGTGATGATTTAACTCTGGGGAATCAACTGGGATTATATCCGGACCAGGAAATGCTGGCACAACTTTATCTGGATAGAGAGCAATCTAAACAAGGTTTGCTGGAAGGGCTGCATCAATATGAGTGTGTGCCAGAGGAGGTCGGTCATAAAGCCTCTTTACTGGCAATGAGCACGGTTCTTAATCACGGATTCCAGTATTATGTTGCCGACAGCGCCAGTGCGTTATTAGGCTTGCAGCCGGAAGACTGGCTGGATATGGCGGCACCAGTTAATATTCCGGGCACTACTGACGAATACCCTAACTGGCGACGCAAACTGACCGTCAATCTGGAAGAGATGTTTGCTGATAACCACGTTAATCTCTTATTACAAGATGTCGATAAGCGACGTAAGAAAGTGTCTGTTCGCTAAGTACAGATGACCTCGGGAGGAGATAATCTTCCTGAGGTTGCTGATTATCCAATATTCTTGTTCGAACCCGTCCTCTTATTCCTCCGACAATATTATTTTGCTGGTCTTGCCATGATATTTGTATTATTTGTTATCAATATCCTTAATCACTCGAGTTACTTTTAAGTGTAACTTGAGGCGTGTTGAAATTGAATGAAATATAAATAATAATTACTATTTATATTAAAAGTATTTTATGAATATAAATGCGTAATAGGTTATTTTTAAATGAGTTTGGCTATAGTCTTAAATGTAGGAATAATTACTCTTTAGTAGGGTTTGTTGATATTTTCTATCCGGTCTCATCTTTATTCTTCCTGCATTAATTTAAGCATCAGGATTTATAAAATTGAAAACAATGACTCCCACCCCTCATGATGCCACCTTCCGACAGTTTCTGAAAATTCCAGATATCGCCCGGGACTTTATGGAGATCCACCTCCCCACAGAGTTACGGGCTATTTGCGATCTCAGTACTCTAAAACGGGAAAATGGTTCTTTTGTTGAGGAGAATCTACGCCAGTATTTCAGCGACGTACTTTATAGTTTGAAAACGATCGATGGAGATAAAGGATATGTGCAGGTTCTGATTGAACATCAGTCTAGTCCAGATAAACATATGGCATTTCGTATGATCCGCTACGCAGTGGCCGCCATGCAGAGTCACCTTGATGCGGGTCATAAGAAATTGCCGCTGGTGATACCCATACTATTTTATACCGGTAAGCGTACTCCTTATCCTTACTCCACTAACTGGTTACAGGCATTTACAGATCCGGAACGGGCAAAAAATCTTTATAGCAGCGACTTCCCGCTGGTAGATATCACGGTTATCCCTGATGAGGAGATCATGGAACACCGCAGTATGGCAGCTCTGACGTTACTACAAAAACATATTCATCAGCGTAATTTGACAGTATTGATGGATAAACTCGTGGCACTCTTACTCACTGACTACCTGGTCTCACCTCAGGTGAGTGCGCTGATGAACTATATTATTCAGGTGGGTGATGCAGCAGATGCTGAAATATTTGTCCGTGAACTGGCTTTGCGGGTACCACAACATGAGGATACGCTGATGACTATTGCACAACAACTGGAGCAGAAAGGAATACAGAAAGGAATAGAGCAAGGAATAGAGCAAGGTATACAACTTGGTGAACAGCAGGAGAAACGTACTGTTGCCCATACTATGTTGCAGCATGGCATTGATTACGATGTGGTGATGAAAATAACGGGTCTGAGTGTAGAAGAGCTGGTAGCACTCAATAGTTAAGTGCTTTGCTATCGAATCAGATATAAGCGTTGAACTAATATAATTTTAAAAATTATTATAATTAATACAATAAATAAGATTAATGACTCTCCCTGCACCGTTTCTCTGTAGGTCAGGTGCTGTGCAGGATATCGATCCCCTCAATCTTGAGAGGATAATCTTGCCCTTGTGCAGCACTGCAGCCGATACCTCCCGTCAGTTGGGTAAATTCAGTTGGGTAAATAGTGATGAAGGGTCTTTGACTGAACACGTGCTATAAGCACTACCTATCTGCTCATTCACTGTGTGGTTAGCTGACCTTGCAGCCACTCCCACGCTATTTCCCCTGTAACCGACAAAAAAATACCTGGCCAGAGCCAGGTATTTTTATATCAATCAACACTCAGCGACGTGTGCGAACAATCTGATATTTACGTGTCAGATATTCAACCGGTGCGCTCCAGACATGCACCAGGCGAGTGAATGGGAATAGCAGGAACAGTGTCATACCCAGTGCTAAATGCACACGAAAGATAGGGGCCACGCCATCCAGATGTTGAGATGCATCGCCGCGGAAGGTCACCACGGTTTGTGCCCAGTCCACCAGTTTCATCATCTCACTGCCATCCATATGCTGGGCCGAGAACGGAATTGTCAATAAACCCAAAGTACATTGAATCATAAGCAGGCTGAGGATCAGAATATCTGCTGTGGAGGAGGTTGCCCGGATACGTGGATTGAACAGGCGGCGCTTAAGCAGTAGCAGTCCTCCCACTAGTGTCATCACACCACAAATACCCCCGGCAATCATTGCCATTTTCTGCTTCACTTCAATAGGCAGAAATGACTGGTATACCCAGTGTGGCGTCAGCATACCAAGGAAGTGCCCGACAAAGATCCCTAAAATTCCGATATGGAACAGGTTGGAAGCCAAGTTCATACCTTTGCGATCCAGCATCTGGCTGGATCCCGCTCTCCAGGTGTACTGCCCGTAGTCGTAACGCAGCCAGCTTCCTATCAGGAATACCGTGCCGCAGATATACGGGTAAATGTCGTAGAAGAACACATTAAGAAATTGCATGGTTACTGTCCTCCGATGTTCAGATATTGCGGTGCGACGGCTCCGGCAAAGCGACGCTGATGTTGACTAATTTCCGACTCTCCACAACCTGCATCGGCAACAAATTTTATTTGTTCTTCTTCCCAGACCGCATCCAGTGCTTGTGGCGTGTCATCCCGGGCTTCACCGATGATTTGCTGGCTGACACTTTCAATTGCAACATCGCTTTGTGACAGACCAAGCAGAACATCAAACAACACAGCATAATCACTTTCGCGTTGTTTCAGGCGAGCGGCCAGTAACGCCAGAATCGGGGCTATATCTTGCAAACCACCACGTACTTCTTTCTCATCACGCTGTGAAAGATACTCCAGATAAAGTGGTAGATGGTCAGGCAGTTCACGGCTATCGATCTCCATACCTGCCTGCTGATATTGACCCATCAGGTTCACCATCGCTTGTCCGCGATCACGGGATTCACCATGAACATGTTCAAACAGTAGCAACGATGTGGCGCGACCCCGGTCGAACAGTTCGCTATAGTTTGCCTGAGCATCCAGTAGATCCTGGCGGCATAGCTCAGCAATAAAATGATTAAGTTGGGCGGCCTGTTGCAAATTAAGCGCCTCACCTTCAACTAACACATCATGGAGTTCCTGCTGATGCTGCCACAGGGCAGCATCTGGATACTCGAGCAGGCGGGAAATAACCAGAAGTTCAATCATCTACGTGGCTCCGTTTTGCTGGATACATCAATGGCATCAATACGTTTGCTATTGAACAGATTGAATTTGCTGTCTGAGCCGTGGCAACCATCTCCAAAGCTGAAACCACAACCATTACGCTCAGGAAAAGCATCTGCTGCCAGTTCACGATGGCTGGACGGCACCACGAAGCGATCTTCGTAGTTGGCAATCGCCAGATAGCGATACATTTCTTGGGCCTGGGCTTCAGTTAAGCCAACTTCTTCCAGGGCGCGGGTATCATTGACTCCTTCTACCGTTTCGGCGCGTTTATAATGGCGCATGGCCATCATGCGTTTGAGCGCACGTAATACTGGAGCGGTATCACCTGCAGTAAGCAAGTTCGCCAGATAATCTACTGGAATACGCAGGCTTTCTATATCGGGTAAAATACCCGTGTGAGGTAATTCACCCGCGTCAGCAGCAGATTGAATAGGGGACAATGGTGGTACGTACCAGACCATCGGCAAGGTACGGTATTCTGGGTGCAACGGCAGGGCCAGTTTCCAGTCCATCGCCATTTTGTACACCGGCGATTGCTGTGCTGCATCGATAACGCTTTGTGGCACTCCGTCTTTCAGCGCCTGTTCGATAATGGCAGGATCATTCGGATTCAGGAAAATGCTCAACTGGCGTTCGTAGAGATCTTTTTCACTCTCAGTACTGGCTGCTTGTTCGATAGCATCCGCGTCGTACAGCAACACGCCAAGGTAGCGAATACGGCCCACGCAAGTTTCGGAACAGACAGTCGGCATCCCCGCCTCGATGCGTGGATAACAGAAAATACATTTCTCTGACTTACCTGTTTTCCAGTTGAAGTAGATCTTCTTGTACGGACAACCGGTAATACACATACGCCATCCGCGACATTTATCCTGGTCAATCAGCACGATACCGTCTTCTTCACGCTTATAGATGGCTCCGCTGGGGCAGGTTGCGACACATGCCGGATTAAGGCAATGTTCGCATAAACGCGGCAGATACATCATGAAGGTATTTTCGAACTGACCGTACATCGCCTTCTGCATATTCTGGAAGTTCTGATCTTTGGCGCGTTTTTCAAACTCTCCACCCAGAATTTCTTCCCAGTTCGGGCCTGAGGTTATTTTATTCATCCGCTGGCCGGTAATCAGCGATCGCGGACGAGCAATAGGTTGATGCTTACCTTCAGGAGCGTTATGCAGTCGCTGATAGTCAAAATCGAAGGGCTCGTAATAATCATCAATACCCGGCAGATGTGGGTTAGCGAAGATTTTACCTAATAGTGTGGCCTTGTTGCCCATGCGGGGTTGTAACTTGCCATTGATTTTACGGATCCAGCCGCCTTTCCATTGTTCCTGGTTTTCCCAGTCATTTGGGTAACCGATACCCGGTTTGGTTTCGACGTTGTTAAACCACGCGTATTCCGTACCTTCGCGACTGGTCCAGACGTTTTTACAAGTTACAGAACAGGTGTGGCAGCCGATGCACTTATCAAGATTCAGCACCATGCCGACTTGTGAACGAATTTTCATTTTACGCTCTCCTGTTTCTGGTCATTGCCTTCACCATCCAACCAGTCAATATTTTTCATTTTACGAACCACGACAAACTCATCACGGTTTGAACCGACGGTGCCGTAATAGTTAAAGCTGTATGCCAGCTGGGCATAACCGCCAATCATATGGGTTGGTTTCGGGCTAATACGGGTAACAGAATTATGAATACCGCCACGTTGACCGGTTATTTCAGAACCAGGCAGGTTCACAATACGTTCCTGCGCGTGGTACATCATTGTCATACCTTCTGGTACACGCTGGCTTACCACTGCACGGGCTGTCAGTGCGCCGTTATTGTTAAACACTTCAATCCAGTCGTTATCTTCGATACCCAGGTCTTTAGCGTCGATTTCACTCATCCAGACAATCGGGCCGCCGCGTGACAGAGTCAGCATCAGCAAGTTGTCGCTGTATGTGGAGTGAATGCCCCATTTCTGGTGTGGGGTCAGGAAGTTCAGCGCCTTCTCAGGGTTGCCGTTGGACTTCTTATTCATGACACCTTTCACCGAACGTGTATCAATCGGCGGACGGTAGACCAGCAGACTTTCACCAAAATCGCGCATCCACTGATGATCCTGATAAAGCTGTTGACGGCCTGAAAGGGTACGCCATGGGATCAGCTCGTGGACGTTGGTATAACCTGCGCTGTAAGAAACATGTTCGTCTTCAAGACCGGACCAAGTAGGGCTGGAGATGATTTTGCGCGGCTGAGCCTGAATATCACGGAAGCGGATCTTTTCATCTTCTTTATTAATCGCCAGATGGGTATGGTCGCGTCCGGTAAACTCGCTCAGTGCTGCCCAGGCTTTCACTGCCACCTGACCGTTGGTTTCCGGAGCCAGGGTCAGGATCATTTCAGCGGCATCAATCGCCGAGTTGATCATCGGCTGGCCTTTGGCTGGGCCTTCAGTTTTGGTGTAGTTAAGTTTGCGTAGCAGATCCATTTCACTCTGCGTATTCCAGGATATACCCTTGCCACCGTTACCGAGGGTCTCCATCAGTGGACCTACCGAGGTAAAACGCTCGTAAGTTGCTGGATAATCACGTTCAACAACCACCAGATGCGGTGCTGTTTTACCCGGGATCAGGTCACATTCGCCTTTCTTCCAGTCCATCACACCAAAGGGTTGCGCCAGCTCTGCGGCAGAGTCATGCTGGATAGGTAAAGTCACGAGGTCGGTTTCTTTACCTAAATGACCCACACAAACTTCAGAGAACTTTTTGGCAATATCTTTATAGATTTCCCAGTCACTTTTCGATTCCCAAGCCGGGTCGACTGCGGCAGACAGCGGGTGAATAAACGGATGCATATCCGAAGTATTCATATCGTCCTTTTCATACCAGGTAGCGGTGGGCAGTACTATATCTGAGTACAGACAGGTGCTCGACAGGCGGAAGTCCAGCGTGACGACCAGATCCAGTTTGCCATCCAGTCCGTTATCTACCCATTCAACTTCTTCCGGCATGACACCGCCTTCCTGACCCAAATCTTTACCCTGAATACCGTGTTCAGTACCCAACAGATATTTGAGCATGTACTCATGGCCTTTACCGGAAGAACCCAGCAGGTTTGAACGCCAGACGAATAAGTTGCGTGGATGGTTATTACCTGCATCCGGCTGCTCTGCTGCAAAGCGAATACCGCCACTTTTTAGTTGTTGAGCGGTGTAGTCCGCCGGGCTCATACCGGCTGCTTCTGCCTGCTTAGCAATATGAAGCGGGTTAGTATTGAGTTGTGGTGCAGACGGGAGCCAGCCCATACGTTCAGCACGCACGTTAAAATCAATCAAGTTGCCGCTATAGCGAGATTTATCTGCCAGTGGCGAAAGCAATTCCTCAGCCTTCAGCGATTCATACCGCCATTGGCTGGAGTGGTTGTAGAAGAATGAGGTGCTATTCATATGGCGTGGTGGACGCTGCCAGTCGAGAGCAAATGCCAGTGGGGTCCAGCCTGTTTGTGGTCGCAGTTTTTCCTGACCAACATAGTGTGCCCAGCCGCCGCCGCTTTGACCGACACAACCGCAGAAGACCAGCATATTGATCAGACCACGGTAGTTACTGTCCATGTGGAACCAGTGGTTCAGGCCGGCACCAACGATAATCATCGAGCGACCATGTGTTTTATTTGCGTTATCGGCAAACTCACGGGCGATACGAATGATGTTCTGACGTGATACACCGGTGATATTCTCGGCCCATGCTGGGGAGTAGGCTTTTACATCATCATAACTTGATGCACAGTTTTCGTCGTTCAGACCACGGTCCAGACCATAGTTTGCCAGCGACAGGTCATAAACGGTGGTGACCAGTGCGGAGCTGCCGTCTGCCAGTGAGATACGTTTTACTGGCAGCTTATGCATCAACACATTGTCGAGTTTTACATTGTTGAAGTGTTCTGAGCTTTCTCCACCAAAATAAGGAAAACCGACATCAGCGACTTCGTCATGACAACCCAGCAGACTCAGACGCAGTTCGGCTTCTTCGCCGCTGGTACCATCACGCTGTTCCAGATTCCATTTGCCTTTCTCGCCCCAGCGATAACCGATAGAACCATTGGGTGCCAGTAGTTCATCGGTCTGACTATCGATAGCGACGGTTTTCCACTGCGGGTTATTTTCCTGACCCAGACCATCGATCAGGTCAGAGGCACGCAGCATACGTCCTGCGGCATAGAATCCATCACGTTCTTCCAGCATCACCAACATAGGCATGTCGGTATAGCGGCGCACGTAATCAATAAAATACTGGCTTGGGTTATCGAGATGGAACTCACGCAGCATCACATGACCCATCGCCAGAGCCATGGCCGCATCAGTACCTTGTTTTGGAGCCAGCCACTGGTCACACAGTTTGGCGATTTCCGCGTAATCCGGCGTGATGGCAACGGTTTTGGTACCTTTGTAGCGCACTTCAGTAAAGAAATGGGCATCAGGGGTACGCGTTTGTGGAACGTTGGAACCCCAGGCAATGATATAGCTGGAGTTATACCAGTCTGCGGATTCTGGTACGTCCGTTTGCTCACCCCAGGTCATGGGTGATGCGGGTGGTAAATCGCAATACCAGTCGTAAAAACTCAGACAGGTTCCACCGATCAGAGACAGGTAACGAGCACCAGATGCATAAGACACCATCGACATGGCTGGAATCGGCGAAAAACCGGCGATGCGGTCAGGGCCAAACGTTTTGGCAGTAAAGACGTTTGCCGCTGCAATTAACTCATTCACTTCTTGCCAGCTTGAACGTACAAAACCACCACGACCACGTGCTTGTTTATAGCTTTTCGCTTGTTCAGGAGAGTTGATGATCGAAGCCCAAGCATCCACAGGGTCTGCATGCAGAGTTTTCGCTTCACGCCACAATTTGATCAGACGCTTGCGCATCAAAGGATATTTCAGACGGTTTGCGCTGTAGAGATACCAGGAGTAGCTTGCGCCGCGTGGACAGCCGCGTGGCTCATGATTGGGCATATCCGGGCGAGTGCGAGGGTAGTCAGTCTGCTGAGTTTCCCAGGTCACGAGGCCACTTTTAACATAGATCTTCCAGCTACAGGAGCCCGTGCAGTTTACGCCGTGAGTAGAACGCACGATTTTGTCGTGCTGCCAGCGTTGACGATAACCTTCTTCCCAGTCGCGGTTAGTATCAAGTTGCTGGCCATATCCATCGGCAAAAGTTTCACCTTTCTGTTTAAAGTAACGAAACCGGTCAAGAAACTTGCTCATCGGTGTTCTCCTGATGTGGAGCCTGGAGGCTCTATCTTATGAATTCGACATTGCTAATTTGATTTGCACGGTATCCTGACTAATTGAAGGGATAATTGATAACGATCAACTGTTGATGGGGATGATTTGGGAGTAGTGGGTCGATATACCACTAAAGTATCAATAGTCAGAATCCATTCAACTAATTGAAAATAATTGTTTTTTTTAATAACTCACTTGATTAAAACAATGGCAATTGACGTTGTCAGGAATTAAGGGGTAAGCCTCAGCGAATAAAGGTATGTAGGTGGAGATTTAAGATAAAAAAAGTGCGGCCTGAGCCGCACCAAGAATCACTTTATCGGCATCATTATTTTGAGGGTTTACGACCATAAACGGCCCAAGTGACCACCACACAAACGATATAGAACACGAGGAAGATTTTCATTGCACCAGCAGGAGAGCCGGTTAATGCCAGCGATGTACCGAATGCTTTTGGAATAAAGAACCCACCAACGGCTCCAATAGCAGAGATAAAGCCTAATGCGGCGGCTGTATCGGTTGCTGCTTCACGCTGCGCTTGTTCTTCACTACCACCTTGTGCTTTCACACGATCCATCGTCAATTTACGGAAGATAACTGAGATCATCTGGAAGGTAGAGCCACTCCCCAAACCTGCCGTCAGGAACAGCATCAAGAACACGCTAAAGAAGGCGATAAAATTACCACCAGTACCGTTATGCGGCAGGGTGGTAAAGAGCAATGCACTGAAGATTGCCATAAATATAAAGTTGATCAGCGAGACTTTCATGCCACCAAAGCGATCAGAAATAGCTCCACCTACAGAACGCGCCAGTGCACCAAGCAGCGGGCCGAAGAAAGCAAAATGCAGAATATTAATATCTGGAAATTGGGTTTTTGCCAGCATGGCAAAACCGGCAGAAAAGCCAATAAACGAACCAAAGGTTGCCAGATAGAGAGCGCCCATAATCCACAAATGAGCACGTTTAAGTACTGGCAGTTGTTCTTTCAAAGAGGCTTTGAATGTTGCCAGGTCGTTCATGCCAAACCAGGCCGCAAGGGTACATATTGCCAGCGGTGGTACCCAGATCCATGCTGCGTTTTCAAGGTAGAGCTTTGTACCATCTGCCTGACTGACGCCTGTTCCACCAAAGATAGCAAACATGGACAGTGAGATAGCCAGCGGGGCAATCAATTGCATAACACTCACGCCCAGATTACCCAGCCCACCGTTAATACCCAGTGCCCCCCCTTGTTTGGCCTTCGGGAAGAAAAAGCTGATATTCGCCATACTGGAAGCAAAGTTTGCACCAGCAAAACCACACAGCAACGCGATGATGATAAACACGCTAAACGGTGTTGTTGGGTTTTGTACCACAATACCTAACCACAGACAGGGAATAATCAGAATTCCTGTACTGAATGCCGTCCAGCGACGACCACCAAATATCGGGATCATGAAAGAGTAAGGAACTCGCAGCAAAGCACCGGAAACAGAGGGCAGCGCGGTCAGCATAAAAAGCTGGTCAGTGGTGAAGTTAAAGCCAGCTTTGTTCAGATTGACAGCAACGGCGCTGAATAGCATCCATACACAGAATGAGAGCAACAAACAAGGAACGGAAATCCATAAATTACGACGGGCAATACCCTGTCCCTTACTTTGCCAGAATGCAGGATCTTCTGGCCTCCATTCCGTGATGAGCGATCCCGTATTTTGGCGACTATCGGGTGACTGAGACATAAACACCTCAAAAAATGTGGGTAATTCTCGCCACCTTAGGTGCTAATCAGGAATAAAAATTGATGTGAATCAAGGGACAAACTATCAGATTAACGGCTGATGAATGGTCATCATTCTTTATGAGTAATACTAAAAATAAAAATAGTGTGCTTTTTCACACCACTGAAAGTGGCTCACTGCCAGTCGGCGTCTTAATATGCTCCTTCTGGCAATTAGTGAGTAATCCTTATGGAGTATGGGTATACTCGAGCTGATACTTGAGAATACCCGATTGGCTTTTCTCTTGCCCAGGAGCTCCTCTGTTAATGCTTAAACGTCTGTTGTCGCCGCTCACTCTATTTAACCAGCTGGCCTTAATTGTGTCGTTACTGGCGCTGTTGGGTGTTGCGGGCATGAGTCTTTCAGGCTGGCTGGCTCAAGATATTCAGGGTAATGCGCACGCGATTAATAAAGCCGGATCGATGCGTATGCAAAGCTATCGTCTGCTGGCTGCCGTTCCTCTGAGTGAAAAAGATAATTCCCTGTTAGATGAAATGGAAAAAACGACGTTTAGTGTTGATTTACAAGTCGCAGCAGAACAGGATGATCAGCAAGATAGATTGAAGGCACTGCAACGTTACTGGCGTGAAGAGGTTAATCCCGCCTTGAGGCAAGCGAAAAACACTGAACAAGTTAAGTCACATATTACTGATTTTGTAGGGCAAATTGATCAATTGGTCACTATTTTTGATCGTATGACCGAATTGCGCCTGCTGCGTATTGTTCAGCTCCAGCTTGGCATGGCCGTGTTGATGGGGTTGCTGATTATTTTTACCGTTGTCTGGTTACACCGACGCCTGATACGTCCATGGCAAAAATTACTGGCAATGGCACAGGCCATCGGACAGCGGGATTTCACCTATCGTGTGAAAATCCGTGGTCGTAATGAGATGGCGAGCCTGGGGATTGCGTTAAACAGTATGTCTGCTGAGCTGGCAGCAAGTTATGCCAGTCTTGAGCAACGTGTTAGTGAGAAAACCACCGGGCTTGAGCAAAAAAATCAAATACTATCATTTCTCTATCAGGCTAATCGGCGTCTGCATTCACAAGCACCGTTATGCCAGCGTTTGTCTTCAGTATTGAGTGAATTACAGCATTTAACCCCACTACAAAATATCGAGCTACGGGTTTATGAGTATGAAGATGAAGATAATTATGAAGAATATACTTATCAGCCAGATAGTAAATGTGCGGTCCGGAGCTGTACTCTCTGTCCCCGTGAAATAACGCTGCCTGTTGGCGAAACTACTATACAAAAATTTCGTCTGGCCGATAATCATACCCAGTATGGTCTGGTGCTCGCGCTTTTACCGCGAGGCATTGCTCTCACTGGCGATGAGCAACAACTTATTTTAACCCTGATGGAACAGTTGACCGTTACACTGGCTCTTGAACGTCAATATGAACGCAAGCAGCAACTGATGGTAATGGAAGAACGTTCAGCGATTGCCCGCGAGCTACACGACTCTATCGCACAATCACTTTCTTGCCTGAAAATGCAGGTCAGTTGCCTGCAAATGCAGAGTGGTGAACTACCCACTGAAATGCAGATATTACTTGGGCAGATGCGTAATGAACTGAACACCTCGTGGCAGCAATTGCGAGAATTACTGACCACCTTTCGGCTACAGTTAGCTGAGCCGGGTTTGCGTCCGGCACTGGAAGCATGTAGCCGAGAATTTAGTGAAAAACTGGGTTTCACCGTCAGTCTTGATTACCAGGTCCCACCACACTTGGTACCTTCACATCAGGCGATTCACTTAGTGCAAATTACCCGAGAGGCGCTTAATAATAGCCTGAAACATGCCGATGCTACTGCATGTGGTATTAGCGTCATTTATAATAAAAATCAAATAACATTAACCCTATGGGATAATGGTCGGGGTATACCTGACAACGGTGAACGGCAGAATCATTACGGAATGATTATTATGCGGGACCGTGCGCAAAGCCTGAAAGGTGATTATCAGGTGGGCACGCGTCCAGGGGGTGGTACCCAAATCATCGTCAGTTTTCATCCCGAAATATCCACAGGAGCAGGTAATGAGTAATCCAGAAGCCTCAACTATTTTGCTGATCGATGATCATCCCATGCTGCGTACCGGTGTTAAACAGCTCATCAGTATGGCCCCTGATCTAAAGGTTATCGGAGAAGCCGGAAATGGTGAAACAGGTGTGGAGCTTGCTGAAGAACTGGATCCAGATTTGATTTTGCTGGATCTCAATATGCCCGGTATGAATGGCCTGGAAACTCTGGATCGTCTGCGTGAGAAACCTCTTTCTGGCAGCATTGTGGTATTCACCGTCTCGAATCATGAGGAAGATGTTGTTACCGCACTGAAAAGAGGGGCTGATGGTTATCTTTTGAAAGATATGGAGCCAGAAGATTTGCTTAAAGCATTACAACGAGCTGCCACAGGCGAAATTGTTTTAAGCGAGGCGCTAACGCCCGTGCTAGCCGCAAGCTTGCGGGAGAATCGCGCTACATCTGACAGAGATGTTAATCTACTTACCCCGCGTGAGCGCGATATCCTTAAACTTATCGCTCAGGGTTTATCCAATAAAATGATTGCTCGTCGCCTGGATATCACTGAAAGCACTGTAAAAGTTCATGTAAAACATCTGCTGAAGAAGATGAAGCTCAAATCCCGTGTTGAAGCTGCTGTGTGGGTGCATCAGGAGCATATTTTTTGAGTGCAGTATGGGGTGTCAAAACGGACGTTGGGCAGGTATTGCCAGTTCCGTCAGGTAAGATTCGTTGGTGATTTGTATCTTATCTTTATCAATACCGATCAATGCTTTTTGCCGCCAGCCAGAAAAAAGGCGACTGAGTGTTTCATAGCGAATACCTAATTTTGCTGCTAACTGCCCACGTGACAGAGGCAGCACGACATCACGGGATTGCTGACGGCGTTTAAGATCAAGCAAATAGGCTGCCAGGCGCTGCTCTGCGGTACTGGAGGTCAACCAGTCAATATGATTAATATTTTCATAGAGTTGTAAGCTAAATCGTGACAGTAACTGAACCATAATTGCCGGGCAGGCATGGCACAATGACAAAATAGCCTGTTTCTCCAGCATTAGTGTACTGACTTCTGTGTGCGCCCGCAGACTCATCGGAAAACGATTGTGGGGCATAAACACTGCAGCAATAGCCACCAGTTCTCCTTGGGTAAACATACCAAAAACTTTTTCCTCACCCGACCAGGTATGGCGTAGCACGTCAATTTGTCCGGTAATTATTAGCGGACAGGTCTTTATCTCTTCCCCTTCACGGTTAATCAGCTCCTCTGCTGCAAACTGCCGATAGGTACTCGTCCCGATAAGCAAGGTCAGATCATCATCTTTCGCTGCCTTAAACAGCGGACATGACCGGAGGTCTTCCATAATTTGTGCAGGGTGGAGGGGCTTTTTGACAAATGTCATAGGTCTTTCCTCTCAGAGCGGCCAGAATAGAATGTAAATAATAACCAATCGCATTAGCAATGAAATCATAAAAACAATAAATTAATTAACATTATGATTATTAAATAAATTTAATTGATTTGGAGATTATTTTTTACCTCATCATTTCGTATTAAGTACAGGCGCTGAGGCCATGTGAACCCGCTCAATATTGCCCTCTAAATTTTAAGGATACTTATTATGAATACTAATACGATTACACCGGCAGAAGCACTGACCATCACACGTTTAGTGAATTATACAGAACAGGGTATTGCCAGCCGTGTTCTCGCCAGAAACGGTGGCGGTAATATTACTCTGTTTGCCTTTGATAAAGGTCAGTCGCTTTCTGAACATAGCGCCCCGTTTGATGCGATTGTGATGGTTCCTGAAGGCTCGTTAATCCTGACCATTGCCGGAAAACAGGTGATAACAAAACCCGGAGATATCGTTCGTATGCCAGCCAATATCCCACATGCTGTTGATGCACCTGAGCAGGCAAAAATGCTGCTGGTGATGTTACGTGAACCAGAAAAAAAACAGGATTAAATCATGGACACCACAAATACAGGTCATGAAGCCGGACACAAATTTTTAGCTCGTCTCGGGAAAAAGCGTTTACGTCCTGGAGGACGAATTGCTACTGAATGGCTGTTAACACACAGTGGGTTACAGACCGACAGCCAGGTATTAGAAATTGCCTGTAATATGGGAACCACTGCGATTGAAATCGCCCAGCGTTTTCAGTGCCATGTTACGGGTATTGATATGGATAAACAGGCGCTTGCCAATGCCCGCGACAATATCCTGGGCCATGGACTGTCACACCTGGTTACCGTGCAGGAAGCTGATGCCTCAAAGTTACCGTTTCCGGATAATCACTTTGATGTGGTCATCAATGAGGCCATGTTGACGATGTATGCAGATAAAGCTAAAGCGCGCTTATTACAAGAATACCTACGCGTACTGAAACCTGGCGGGCGTTTGTTGACCCATGATATTGCTCTGACGGAGCAGCAAGAGGGTGATTGTGTTACCCAGAAAATGCAGGCTGCTATCCAAGTTAAAGCACAGCCAATGCTGAGTGAGGCCTGGCTGACACTGTTCCGTAGTGCTGGTTTTCAAAATATCGTTCACTCAGAAGGAATGATGACACTGATGACCCCTAAAGGCATGCTGCACGATGAAGGACTATCTGGAACACTGAAAATTATCCGCAACGCGCTTAAAGCAGAAAATCGCCCGCAGTTTTTAAAGATGTTTCGCCATTTCCGACAAAACCGTAACCGACTGAGATATATCGCGGTAGTCAGTACCAAATAATAAGTGAAGGGATCTATGACGGGTTTATTTAAACCCGTCATAGATTAAGCCGCTCAGGCGTTACCGGACTCATTTTTACTCATCAGATAACCGCCTAATTTCTCCCGGATTCATGCCAGTATGACATTTTATCGCCCGCGTAAAAGTTCGCTGAGATTCGTATCCATACTGAAGAGCGATAAAAATAATCGGGTAATTCCCTTTAATTAACGCAATGATAGCCTGATCCAGTCGGATATTTTTAATATATTTATCCAGCATAATACCTGTGTGTTTTTAAACATTCTCTGGATATGCCAGCGCGAAAACCCAGCACGTTCGGCCACCAGATAGATGCTGATAGGTTTGTCCGACTGTTGATCTATTCATCTGAATAGTTCATCAACAATATTTTGATGATAATCATGTACTGATGTCATACGCCCCAATAAAATCACGCTTTTTTACGGGTGAATTTTTCTACCATTTTCATCACTGAAAAGTAGAAAGCAGGGACGAAGAAAATAGCCAGGATCGTACCCTGAATGTACGTTCAGAGAAAATAGATAGTTCAGGGCTGGGGCTGGATATTATGGAGCATATAACGGGCAGGTTAGTTACAAGCGGAGTGTTCAGCCGTTTAAATGATATCAACGTTGGGGCATTATTAGTCCTGACTTACAGAGAGAAGTCATATTTCAATTGAAATACAGATAATTACTGCTAAATAGTGGATCACTAAATATCAATAACCTTACCTTGGGCTGATTAATAATCCTCTTTATTTGCGCCATAACGTCTGAAGGATTAATCAGTAAAGAGCTAATTTTAACATTGATCACTCTGAATCCTTCAAATCGTAAGAGGGAGTCAATCATGATATCCGATGCAATGATAACCAGATCACATTCCTCTATGCTGATGTAATGTTTTAAGGCATAGGGTGAAATGGGTAGAGAAGCAATTGCAGCAGCTAACGCTGGAAAAAATTCTCTGCTAAATTCAGTGCCTCCTGCCCGGTATCTTGCCCTCGCCTCAGTGCGTAAAACTTGCTGTTTACAGCGGAAGTTATCGTCTCTGCTCCTTGAGGTTATGCAAACCCGTTATCTCCCAGTAATAGTCGGTGAATCGAGAAGTATTACAGCAGTCACATAAAATAGTAATAACTTTTATTCTGAGGGGTATGGAACAGTTTTGAGGCCTGTTATCCTGTTTTTTATCAGGAAGGTAACTACTATGTATTAATAACTACCTGAGGAATATTAATATGAGCATGAGTACTGTTGTATTAATAAATATCTCAGCCATGTTATTTGTGTGGATATTGTCTGAGCATTTATCCTATAGAGAGGCAGATAAGGAAGTTTAAATCATATCGTTAGTATTTATTATATGATTGTGTTCTGAAGTTGTGCTATTAATAGCCTTGGAATTGCTTTTTTATTTATAACGTGTTTTTTAAAGTGGAATGCTAAATAATTATTTTTTATAAAGTAGTGTGATTATTTATTTAACATGATTAGTGTCTGGAAGGTGTAAGTATTCTTGTTAGAAGAACCGTTCACTTTCAGATATCTTCCGGCACGCTGAATATATCCTTAAAGGGAAAGTCATGTTAAAACATAATTCACTGTACGCAGGTCATCACTACTGTTAAGTCTGCCAAAGCCAGACATAAAAAGCGTGTACTGTGAAAAGACTATTTCAGAATAAAGCATCATAACCGGAAGGCTGAGCATCTCATTCATAAATTAAAAAATCATTAAAAATCAGTGTTTAAATGATTTTTGGTGATTGGTTTTTGTGGTTTTTATCTGATGGGGAGAGTGCTAAATTGAAAAAAATATCTAAAACAAAAAACTCTCTATTTATACTGATAATGTATAGAAGAAAAACGTATATACCCGTCATACTTCAAGTTGCCTGGGCGTTGCTGGCGCTCAGCTAACCGAATCACATAGTTTATCTATGCTCACCGGTTATCTTCGCTTTGCGCCTACAGGCAACTCGAATTATTTAGGGTATAGATGTAATTTTAGGCATTGTAAAAAATAAGTGCCAGAAGACAAGTAGTTTAGAAGTGAAAAAATCAATTTTTTTATATGTCATAACAGAGTGAATAATTATGCTTTATCAGTTTTACTGAATTTCAGGATTCTGGAGTCAATAAAATAAAACTCAGTATTTCTAATGTGTTGCTTATGTCATAACATATCTTTTTATGACGGTTTTATTAAAGTTGAATTAGCGGGAAGTTAATTCAGTGGCTATCATGCTACAAGATCTACATTTGTTTTAATTTGACTACGATTTGGTATGTCTTTGTCGCAGTAATGAAAATAGAGTATTGACCATATGCTCGTAATGAGTATTTACTATTTTGAATTTATTACAAATTATTTCAAAGCCCTGGCATGCACTGTAGAGACTCTACGGGTGCTAATTACGCATAAAAAAAGTAACTACTTTCTAATATAAGGACTGTTATGGTCAACGTTCACCGCTTGGTTTCTAATAAAAAAAATAATGGTTCTTTATTGTATTCATTACAGTTTCGAATTAATCCATTAGCATTTGCTTGTGCAACAGCGATGACATTTGGACTGACAACGTTGTCCGCTCAAGCTGCTGATTGCAATACCGCCAATTGTACACAAGCCCTATCAGGTAGTGCGGGAATTGATGCTTCTGCAGCAGCAGGTGTTGCGGGTAGTCATGGTCAGACGGAAGGAAATCCAGGCAATCCTGGTGTCAGAGGAGGCGATGGCGGTAATGCTGGCTCTGGTGGATCGGGGGGAGCTGGTGGTACGACCTCTATAAACGCCAGTAATACTATCACTACGGGTAATTCACTGACTGGTGGCATGGGTGGCGCTGGCGGTAATGCTAATGGTGGAGACGGTGGCAACGGTGGCTCGGCTGCATCAGGGAGCAATGCAAACGGTGGAAATGGCGGGGATGCCGGGCAGGCGGGTATCGCAGGAGACGGTGGAGTAGGCGGTAGTGCGATTTCAGGAATAGGGTTTGGTGTCAATAATGGCGGCTCACTTGCTGGTGGTTCTGGGGGCAATGGGGGGAATGCGTTTGGTGGTGCTGGAGGACAAGGTGGACAGGGAGCAAATAATCCAGGTAATGGCGGTAACGGAAGCAACGGTGGAACTGCGGGTAACGGTGGCGCGGGTGGAATTGCCGTGGAGGGGAACAGTTTTCAGCTAGTCAATCAAGGATTAATTACGGGCGGACAAGGAGGCATTGCAGGTATTGCTGATGGAGGCGCAGTGGGTGGAACTCATCTCTCGGGTTCATCAGGACTTCAGGGCGAGAATGGTACTCCAGGTACTTATGGTGCAGGCGGAGTTGGGGTTGTTTCTTCTGGTTCTAGCTCGATTACCACATCAGGTATTATTTCTGGGGGGTTGGCGGGTAACGGTACTACACGCGCTAATGCGATTGAGTTATCTGGCACCAACAATATTCTTACCCTGGGATCTGGCTATAGCTTTGTCGGAAATGTCATCAGTAATGGTGGCGATACGCTAAGTTTGGGTGGGAATACTGACAGTCGTTTTTCGGTGAATAATATCGCATCGATATTACCGACCTCTTGGGCAGATAATGAGCAGTATTTTGGCTTTAGCAACTATGTAAAAACAGGAAGTGGTACCTGGATTTTGACGGGTACAACGACAGTATTGACCCCATGGACCATTAATTCTGGCACTCTGTCTGTGTCGAATGACGGTAACCTCGGTGCGGCAGGAAGCAATCTAACTTTCGGTGGTGGAACACTGCAAAATACCAGTGAATTCAGCACTGCACGCAATATATTGCTCAATAGTAGCGGTTCATTTCAAACTCTCGATAATTTAACGGTGACCGGGCTGATTTCAGGCTCTGGAGAACTCATCAAAACCGGTTCTGCAACGCTTATCCTGACGAACAATAATACCTATACCGGTGGTACTACCTTGAGTTCCGGTACACTACAGCTCGGCAGTGGCGGTAGCACTGGCTCTATTACTGGCAATATCCTTAATAACGCCTCACTGGTATTTAACCGCAGTGACTCACTCACTTACGGCGACGTTATTTCTGGCTCTGGACATTTTGTTCAGGCGGGAGGGGGTACCCTGACACTGACTGGCCTGAATACTTATACTGGCGGCACCAGCGTAAATTCCGGTACGTTACAGATAGGCAATGGTGGTACTACGGGCGCTATTGCTGGAAATATTCTTAATAGCGCCTCACTGGTATTTAATCGCAGTGATTCACTCAGCTACGGCGGTGTAGTTTCTGGCAGCGGAAATTTTATTAAGTCTGGTGAGGGCATCCTGACGCTGACTGGCCTGAACAGCTATACAGGCGGCACTACCATAAATTCTGGTACGTTACAGATAGGTAATGGTGGTACTACGGGAGCCATTAACAGCAATATTCTGAATAACGCTTCACTGATATTTAACCGCAGCGATTCACTCACCTACGGCAGCGTTATCTCCGGTACAGGTAATGTTGCTAAGTCTGGAGATGGTATTCTGACACTTCTTGGTGATAACACCTATACCGGCGGAACCACCATAAATTCCGGTACGTTACAGCTCGGTAACGGTGGAACTACGGGGGCTATTACCGGAAATGTTCTGAATAACGGCTCACTGGTCTTTAATCGCGGTGATGCGCTCACTTATGGAAATGTTATCTCTGGTGCAGGGAGTCTTGCTAACTCTGGTAATGGTACTCTGACGCTGACTGGCCAGAACAACTATACCGGTAGCACCAGTATCACTGCTGGCACTTTAAAAACCTCAGTGAATAACGCTATTGCAAACAGCAGTAATGTAACGATATCTGAAGGCTCCACACTGAATCTCGATGGAACCAACCAGGTTCTGCAAAACTTAACCAATATGGGGTCTATTCTGCTCGCGGATATCTCTGCGGCAGTCAATCCCGCTGCGAGAGTGGCGTCGGGACCTGTATCAGTGACTGTCACTGGTGATATTACCAATAGCGGTACTCTTTTTATCAATAACGGTAATGGAACCGTGGGTAATAGCTACACTCAGGACGGCAACTGGTTCGGAGCCACAGGAAGCACAGTCCACATGGCTTTCGTTGCTGAAAGAGATAGCAGCCTGACAGACAAACTGATTATCACCGGAGATGCAACAGGTAGTACTGCGGTGAGTGTTAACAATCTTGGTGGGCAAGGCGCTAAGACTGCCAATGGTATTGAACTTATTGATGTCTGGGGTACATCTTCTGATAATGCGTTTACACAGTCAGGCCGTATTGTTGCGGGAGCATATGATTACAGTCTGATTAAAGGCAATGCTTCTGGTCAGGACTCTGAGAGCTGGTATCTCACAAGTAAACTCACCAATGGTGATAATTACCGTCCGGAAGCAGGGGCCTACACAGCTAACCTGATGGCCGCAAATACGATGTTTAATCTCTCACTCAATGATCGTGCGGGAGAAACCAATTACCTTGATGCTGCTACCGGCACGATAAAGACAACCAGTCTGTGGATGCGTAACGTGGGTGGACATCAGCGGTTCGCCATGAACGATGGGCAGAACAAAACAAGAGCCAATCGTTATGTCCTGCAAATTGGGAGCGATATCAGCGAGTGGAGTAAAACCGGTAATGACAGCTACCGCTTAGGGGTGATGGCCGGTTACGCAAATCAGCATGGTAATACTGTTAATAACAGCTCTGGAAATAATGCAAAAAGCCAGATTAATGGTTACAGCACGGGTGTCTATGGTACGTTCTTCCAGGACGAACAAGATAAAAATGGCCTGTATGCAGACACATGGCTGCAGTACAACTGGTTTAATAACATCGTTTCAGGTAAAGACTTAGCGAGCGAAAGCTATAAAAGTAGCGGTATGACAGCTTCTCTGGAAGGAGGCTATACCTTCGCTATTGGCAGCTATTACTCTGGTGATGGCATGATTAATGCCTTCTACCTGCAACCTAAAGCCCAAGTCATCTGGATGGGCGTTAAAGCGAAAAATCATACTGAATCAAATGGGACGGTGGTTCAGGGCAACGGAAATGACAATATACAGACCCGGCTGGGGATAAAAGCAACACTTAGCGGTCAGAGCCATCTGGATAAAGGCACTGAGCGTCAGTTCAGACCTTTTGTTGAAGGGAACTGGGTGAATAATACTCAACAGTATGGTGTCCGCATGGATGACATCACCACATCAGCACAGGGAACCCGTAATATTGCTGAACTGAAAGCGGGTGTTGAAGGCAATATCTCGAAAAATATCGATCTGTGGGTAGGTGTCACTCAACAAATGGGTGATAAAAGTTACAGCGATACCCAAGGCTCTCTGGGAGGAAGATATAACTTCTGATCCACGGCCGTCGTGAAAGAAAAAGCTCCTGAAAAGGAGCTTTTTTATATGGGTAACTCGTCGTTGATTATCAACATCAGCGCAGGTATTTTTGCGCTGAACTCTTTATAGATACTGGAGCGATTTGGTAGTGCTATCAGGACTCGATACCTTGGTCTCGTTTCGTGTGCTCAGCTTTTAAGGTTGGACGAATTTCTTTTTCAAAATGATCCATAATTCGTAATTTGTGGTCTAGTTTTTTACGCATAGTATCTAAGCTGTATTCTTCAAAACGTGCTTTGTAACAGCGGCAGGTATTATGCACTTCATTCCATGGAGTGCCACAATCTTGTTCTCTATAATGTTTATCCGCAATTTTACGTTCTTCATCGTTAGTGATATCACTACAGTAATAATTAATACAAAACGATTTCCCTTCCCGACCATCAAGGAATAACACAACATCAGAGTCAGTTGGCCAATCTTGATAAGCAAAACGTATAGCAGGATAACCATGCCAATGAACCACTTTTGAATAAAGTTCAGCGCCTAAATCTGTTTGTAATTGTTGCTGCAAATTTTGCTGATATAACTGAATAGTACTGGCTTTCGTATCCTGTATCTTTTTGATTTGTTGTAAATTATCTAATACGAAATTAAGCGTGTTTAATGATATTTGGGGCTGAGACATGATATTCTCCAGATGAAGTAAAAACTCTCGTAACAGAATGAGCCATTTATTCATTGGCTGCTCAATGAAATAGTTAGCCAGTTTATCTTTTAATGAGTGAATAAAAGTGTTGTAACTGATGCCATTCCAACGTGTCCATTTTTTAGGTACTGTTCCATTTGGTGATAAAATGACAAATAATGCTTTCTTATCCTGAAAACGCTTTATATTTTGCTTAAAGATAAAGTTTTCATATTCAGCAAAAGGGTTATTTTGTTCATGATATATTTTATTTTCTACCACCATCACCCATTGGTCACTTTCTAATAGTAAATCCAGACGTTTACCTTTTTCCGTCTGAACCTCTCTTTCTGGTGAGAGCGATAGAGAACAATCAATATCATTGATGCTTTCAGGCAAAGTACTAATTAACGCTTCTAATACCAGCGATCCTAACCCATGAGCCGCTTTATCATCTAAAAAAAATGCCAATATATCTGTAGTCGGGTTTTCGTAGTAACCCTTACTACCAATACTGAAAATAGTCTGTTCTGGCATCTCAACAGGCTCAAGTTGATTGAATTTAGCCAGTAGATGCTCAAATCTTGATAATTTTGTTTCCATACCTAGCCTTGATTGTTGTTATCGCGCCAGTTATTCGGCCGCCATTTCTAATGGTTATGCGATGGCAGTCTCATCCATACCATCGCTACTATTACATTGACTCCTGCTCTCATCTTTCAGGTGGTTAAATTTGTTAAAAAACTATAGATAATAAAGAAAGGTGTCCTCGTTAATAGTCTAAACCAGAGCTGTCATTATCTTATTATATCGGTGATAGCTCATTGAATATCACCCGAAGGTTGGCTCTACTTTTGGGTGATAATTTTTTTAATACGCTTTCATGCGATTTGGTTCTTGTGAATAAAACTCACACCCCCACCTGACGGTGTGATAGATCGCACGTTGGCTGGAGAAGGTAACGGGCGTCTGTCGCGGCTACTTTGCGATATGCTGTAAGTTCTGGCGGGAAAAGGCTTGCTGGATTACAGCTTATGGGATGAGTATAAGACTTTTTATTTCAAGGCAATAGAGGCAGGCATATCAGGGAACTACAGCCCCATGATGCAACTGGTGAGTCATATCTTGCCAGATTAGCGGGCGAGGCCGATGGTTTTCGCTTTTACTTGATTGCGCTTAAGCTGCTGCTCAATTTTTTGCACTGAAACACCGGTTTCAATGGCGGTTGAACTGGCAACAGAACGGTAGATTTGTGTTCTGGTTACTTGGCTATGAGTTGTTTTCTTCACCATAGGAAATGCATCCACGTTTATTTTATATCTTATTCTAGTATGAAGTGGTGACGCTCATAAGGATACTTCTGGCCGACGAGATCTGACATCGTATTATTTTGCCGGGAAGAACAATTTTGATGATATGCGTTAGCTTAGATTCGGCCTGGTAACTTCTTCGGACTAGATACTTGATACCATAGAGCCATTCTATCGCCACTCAAAATTCAGACAATAAAAAAGCCACTGGTCAGAGTGGCTTAATATGCTGATTAATAAGCTAAAATTTGGTGGCCCCTGCTGGACTTGAACCAGCGACCAAGCGATTATGAGTCGCGTGCTCTAACCAACTGAGCTAAGGGGCCGTGGAGCAGGATTATAATGTAACTGGCAGCAGCGATCCAGTGCTTCGTGTTCATCTGCTGGTTTTATAAACAAAGTAGAATCAGAATCTTATACTTTTAGCAGTAGTGGTTTAAGGAAGGGGCTATGATCAGCGATATTTTGATATCAGAATTACGGGTAGTGTTCTGTGGTATTAATCCAGGTAAGTCATCAGCGCATACTGGATTTCATTTTGCCCATCCAGGAAATAGGTTCTGGAAAGTGATTTATCAGGCCGGATTTACTCAGCGTTTGCTGGAGCCTGAAGAAGAGCAGCAGCTTCTCGATACTCGTTGTGGCATTACTATGCTGGTGGAGCGGCCTACAGTGCAGGCGAGTGAGGTCAGGCTGGCGGAGTTGCGTGCGGGTGGTCAGGAGCTGGCACAGAAGATGCTGGACTACCAGCCGGGCGTGCTGGCTATTCTGGGTAAGCAGGCATATGAGCAGGCGTTTAATCAGCGAGGAGCTAAATGGGGTAAACAGTCAATGCTGATTGGCGAGACGGAAGTGTGGGTACTACCTAATCCCAGTGGTTTGAATCGTGCCACGCTTGACCAGCTAGTAGCGGCTTATCAGGAGCTAGAGGCCTCTTTAGTCGCCAGAGGGAGATAACAATGCTGGTGCGGCCTAAAATAAAAAGGCCTGATCCGGTAGATGCCGGAATCAGGCCTGATTGCTGCTTAATGATTGTCGCCTCTTTTAAGAGCGGCGACAATCTTTTGCATAGAGGACTTGGGCTTAATCGTCCAGGAAGCTACGCAGTACTTCTGAGCGGCTTGGGTGACGCAGTTTACGCAGCGCTTTCGCTTCAATCTGACGAATACGTTCACGGGTAACGTCGAACTGCTTACCAACCTCTTCCAGAGTGTGGTCAGTGTTCATATCGATACCAAAACGCATACGCAGAACTTTAGCTTCACGTGCGGTCAGGCCAGCCAGAACGTCGTGAGTCGCAGAGCGCAGGCTTTCGGAAGTTGCAGAATCCAGTGGCAGCTCGAGAGTGGTATCCTCGATAAAATCACCCAGATGCGAATCTTCATCATCACCAATTGGTGTTTCCATGGAGATAGGTTCTTTGGCAATTTTCAGCACTTTACGGATTTTGTCTTCTGGCATCAGCATACGCTCAGCCAGTTCTTCCGGTGTTGGTTCACGCCCCATCTCTTGCAGCATCTGGCGGGAGATACGGTTGAGTTTGTTGATAGTCTCAATCATATGTACCGGGATACGAATGGTACGAGCCTGGTCAGCGATAGAACGCGTAATCGCCTGACGGATCCACCAAGTTGCATAAGTTGAGAACTTGTAACCACGACGGTATTCAAATTTATCAACCGCTTTCATCAGGCCGATGTTACCTTCCTGAATCAAGTCGAGGAACTGCAGACCACGGTTGGTGTATTTCTTGGCGATAGAAATAACCAGACGTAAGTTTGCTTCAACCATTTCTTTCTTCGCACGGCGAGCTTTCGCTTCTCCGATAGACATACGACGATTGATATCTTTGACCTGCTCAATAGTCAGACCGGTTTCTTCTTCAATATTTTTTAGTTTTTGCAGGCTACGCAATACATCTTCAGAGACGTCATGCAGTTTCTCAGACCATGGTTTATTCATGGCGATAGCTGCATTGAACCAGGTTTCGCTGGTTTCATTACCGGTGAATAGGGTAATGAAGTTCTTCTTCGGCATTTTGCACTGCTCAACACACATCTTCATGATCAGACGTTCTTGGGTACGAACGCGATCCATCATGACACGCATGCTGTTAACCAGGTAATCAAACTGTTTCGGTACTAAGCGGAACTGTTTGAATACTTCGGACAGCTGGAGAATCTCAGCCGCGGCATCAGCATGGCTACGACCTTTAGCCTTGATGGTGTCACGAGCCAGTTCATACTGCCGACGCAGATCACCGAATTTTTCACGCGCTAATTCAGGATCAATGCTGTTATCGTCATCGGAACTATCGTCTTCATCTTCGTCTTCATCTTCGGTATCGTCCCTTTCTTCCTGGGACAATTCAGAACCGACATGAGTGGCTGTTGGCGCTAAATCTTCTTCAGCGTTAGGGTCAACAAAACCGGTAATCAGGTCAGAAAGACGAGCTTCTTCTGCTTCAACGCGATCGTATTGCTCAAGCAGATAGGTAATAGCTTCTGGGTATTCTGCAACAGAGCACTGTACTTGATTGATGCCATCTTCGATACGCTTAGCAATATCGATTTCACCCTCACGGGTTAACAGCTCAACGGTACCCATTTCACGCATATACATACGAACTGGGTCTGTCGTACGCCCAATTTCGGACTCTACGCTCGATAACACTTGAGCTGCGGCTTCTTCCGCATCTTCATCGGTGCTGTTTGAATTTTCAGCAAGCAACAGGTCATCGGCATCAGGGGCTTCTTCCATTACCTGAATGCCCATGTCGTTGATCATTTGGATGATATCTTCGATCTGATCTGAGTCGACGATATCTTCCGGCAGATGGTCATTGACCTCGGCATAGGTC